>Ga0102595_100916_pt1 | contig 15812 bp, 15 predicted proteins | sample Araplaol_mTSA_r2_2_FD_76864 | JGI IMG/M metagenome (GOLD analysis project Ga0102595, IMG submission 76864) | Arabidopsis root microbial communities from North Carolina, USA - plate scrape MF_Col_mTSA_r2 (SPADES assembly) (version 2) | ecosystem: Host-associated > Plants > Roots > Endosphere...
TGCATGTCGCGTTCGTCGCAGGTGATCGGTCGGCGTTTTTTGATGCATTGCTGTTGGCCTCACAGATCAAAGCACCTCTGCCTGACTGGATTGCCGACGCTCTACTGGACGTAAAAGATGGCCTAGATTCGGGACGCTACCGCAATCTACACGATGCCTGCGGCTGGACTGACGACGGAAGGAAGAAACGGAATACCCGACGGCGCCGGACAAATCTCAAAACGGATGTTCTTGCAGAGCTGGTCCGCTATCGCCTGAACGGCGGCAGCATGACCACGACACGTTACACCCAAGCGGTCGCCGACAAATGCGGAGCAAGTTCCCGTTACGTTATTTCCGTGTATAGAGAGCACGGCCAGTTCATCAAAACCCTTCCCAGGAAGAGAAAGAATAAGACCGACACCTACAGCTTTGCGGATATCGCACTCCCCTTGGCAACTGTCACTGCAACCGCGTGAACTGAGCCTCCTAACTCAGGAGTAACCTAACGACCACTAGTCAAGGAGACTAGCAAGAAGCGCAATTCGCTCAAATCGGGTGCACTTTCAAGCTCAAAGTGCACCCGCTATTGAAGGTTCGTCAGCCTAACATTCACTTCAATCAATCCACCGCATATCGCGGGGAGGATGAGTAATTTGGAGTGGATATGAAAACCTCGAATCTCCCGGCTATCGATCCGGCGCATTCCAACGACAACCAAAGCAGCACGCCCCACGCTTCCACGCGGTCGATGGGTGCGTTGGAACTGACTATCCCTGGCCAGTTGTCGCACGTCACGTCGCCGCCAGCACACGTCGCACCGTGCGACGCAGCTAAATACCTCGGTGTCTGCGAGAAAACCTTGGCCATCTGGCGCTGCACCAAGCGCTACCCGCTCCCGTATATCAAGATTGGTCGGCTGGTCCGCTACCGCATCAGTGACTTGCAAGCCTTCATGGACTCGCGCACCGTCACCGCTGACTAATCCTCCTCATACCGGAACAGAGGTACCGCAATGTCCACGCCACCGATTCTCAAACTGCTGAAGGACGTTTGCCCATCCGAGCAAAACAAGTTCACGGCATGCTGCCCTGCCCATGACGACTCCACCGTTCACCTTGGCGTCCGAGTGGAACACGATGGCCGTCCTGTGTTCCACTGCTGGGGCGGTTGCAATACTGAGAGCGTGCTGAAGGCGTTGAGCGTAGCCGCTGACGATCTGGTCCCACTCATTAATGCAAAGAACGCTTTTCTCAAACCCATTCATTTGCCGTTCGATCACTTCGACGCGCTGGTAGGCCTGCGCCGGCATCTTCAGGAGGTGCAGATCTATACCGACCAGCTGTCCAAAGGCATTGCACCTTCCGCAACCGCTATGGATCGACTGACTATCATCTCACAACGTTTTTACGCAGCTCACACCTACATCAACACCCAGTCGCCCTGCGAGGCCGGCAATGACTTGGTCGTTCTGTGCATGATGATCGCTGAGGTGCTGATCTACGCCAAACAGTTGTCGAATGGTATTGAGTTCTCGACGCTGGATCAGCGGCGCCTTTCCGTCGTCTCCGCACGCTTCGACGCAACGCATGACCGTGTCGATAACCATCTGCGGTTCCGCGTCGCTGTCAACGAACGCGCAAATCAAATCCAGTTTGGACCGCCCCAACCTACCCGACTGGCCAGCCACCAAACCATTTTTTGAGAGGATAGTATGCGCGATATTATTCAACTCTTCACTCAGGCCATTGAGGCTGCTGGCATCAACCCGCCTGCCGGCATATTTCCCGATGCTCGCCTGCATCGTTTCTCCACTAATGGGAAGGCAAACGACACCGCTGGCTGGTACGTCCTTTTCGGTGGTGACGTTCCAGCAGGCGTCTTTGGCTGCTGGCGTAGTGGGTTTCAGTCCACCTGGTCGAGCAAGGATGAGCGCGATTTCACCCCGCTCGAATTTCACCTGTACCGCGAACAGGTCAAGAACGCACAACGCCAGCGCGATGCAGAACAAATTCGCATCCAGCAAAAGACCAGCAAGGTTGCCTGCGATATGCTCGCTAATTCACGTTCCGTGAAGAGGCATCCTTACCTCGTGACCAAAGACGTCGCACATGCGAGTGTCGTCGCTGATAGAGACCTGCTACTCGTACCAATCCATGACAACGATGGTGTAATCCACAGCCTGCAAACCATCGATCCCACCGGCAAAAAGCGCTTCCTGCCTGGCGGTAAACTCAGCGGCCACTACTTTTCCATTGGCGTACCCGACACGCACGTCATTGTGTGCGAAGGATATGCAACCGGCCTGACTATTCACATGTGCACGCACATGCCCGTCGCGGTTGCGTTCTTTGCCGGCAATTTGGCTGCAGTGGCGCAGGCTCTGCGCCGTAAGTATCCGAATGTTCAGATTGTCGTCGCTGCCGACGATGACTGGACTACACCGCGCAATCCCGGGCGTACGGCTGCAAAAATCGCTGCGTTGTCAGTTGGTGGCTGCGTTGCATTGCCTATCTTTCCCGGAGAACGCCCTGAACATGCAACGGACTTCAACGATTTGTACAGCATCGCTGGCCATGCTGCGGTCGCAGCGTGCTTTGCAGATATCAGGGGACATTAATGGACTCGATGCTCACCGTGGCGGTATCTGAGGTTTCACAGGTGCAGGCCGAGAATGACACGCTTTCCGCCGATCCCCCAGTCGAAGTTGGTCAGGTATCGACGGTATCGGCACCCATCTCGTTGGTACCAAATGAAAATGAGCGTCCTTGCTTCCTGGTTCTGGACGACTGGACTGCTGACGCACATAGGAAATACCGGCCCGGTGTGTGGCACTTCGATGTTAAAGCAGGCAGGCGTGATAGTGCGCCAATGCTTATCGAGCAGTGGGTGTGCAGCCCACAGCACATCGACGCGGTGACGACCGACGCCCAGTATGGAAACTTCGGTCGCCTGCTGCGCTTCCGCACCACCCTTGGCAAGTGGCGGACCTGGGCAATGCCAATGGAGCTGCTGCGTGGCGATGGCAGCGATCTGCGCGGCGCACTACTATCGATGGGCGTTGAACTGGACCCGCAAGCTCGCAATCTCCTAGCCATTTACCTGCAGTCGCCAGCGCCGTCGCGTCGCATTCAATGCAGCCTGCAGACAGGTTGGGCAGGGACAGATTTCCATGCCTACGTGCTGCCGGACGAGGTAATCGGACCGAAGTCCAGCCAGATTGCATACCAGTCTGCCGACCGTGGGCAGGACGACTACACCGTTGGGGGTACGCTGCCAGGCTGGCAGCAGCACGTCTCCGCGATGGCGGTCGGTAACCCAATGCTGGCGCTCGGCATCAGCGCAGCATTCACTGGGCCGTTGCTGGCGCGCTGCAATGCTGAAAGCGGCGGGCTGCATTTTGTAGGCGACTCCTCCACTGGCAAGACGACTATCATCGACGTGGCGTGTAGTGTCTGGGGTGGAACTACTTACCGGCGGACTTGGCGGACCACCAGTAATGGCTTGGAAGGGGTGGCGGCTCTGTTCAACGACTCGCTGCTGGCACTGGATGAAATTAGCGAATGCGATCCCCGCGACGTCGGGAACATTGTGTATTCCCTTGGAAACGGTCGGGGCAAGCAACGTGCCAATCGAAGCGGCGCTGCTCGTGCACTATACCGCTGGCGCTCCAGCGTCGTATCGAGCGGTGAACGTACTATTGGGACCGCGATGGCCGATGCGGGACATCGTATCAAAGCCGGCCAGACCGTTCGACTCCTGGACGTTCCAGCAAAGCGAAAGCATGGCGCCTGGGATGAGCTGCACGGATACGCAACTGGCATGGCGTTCTCGGACATGCTCAAACGGATGTCTGCTACGCATTACGGCCACGCAGGACGTGCGTTCCTGGAAAAACTTACCCGTGATCACAGCACTGATTTCGCTGATGCCATAGATGCCGCCATGGCGTTGCCAGAATTTACGGTGCCGGATGGTGACGGCCAGATGAAGCGTGCCGCCACCCGATTCGCGTTGCTCGCGGCGGCAGGTGAACTGGCCACGCTGTACGGCGTCACCGGGTGGCCAAAAGGTGAAGCCATCCGCGCTGCGGCAGTCGGTTTTGCCGCTTGGCGCTCCTTGCGCGGAAACTCCCAGGGCAACCTGGAACGTAGCGATATTGCTGCGAGTGTGGCCAGATTTATCCAGCGCCATGGCGACAGCCGCTTCACTCCCGTCAAAGATGGCGTCGAGCAGCATGTTGGTATTGTCCATGACCGTGCGGGCTGGAAGGAGGAGAACGAAGGAAAGCGCCTTTACTTGTTCACTGCGGAAGGCATGAACGCAGCACTCAAAGGCTTCGACTTTAGGCGAGCGCTTCCCGTGCTGCATGAACTGGGTGCCATCGGGCCGCGTGGCAAGGACAGCAAGTGGGCCCGTCTTCGGCGCATAGGTGGTGAAGCCCACAAGGTCTACATCGTTGATCCCACCCACCTCGATACGGGCGATGAGTGACATGAACATGCATACATTGGTAATGCGACTGCGTGCGCTTGCTGCTGATACCGCTGATCCCTCGGCCCATTTGTGGGGGGATCAGGACGACATCACGCTGTTGCAAGCGTGCACCCACGAAACCTCTGATACCTGGAAAAGCGACGGCGACTTGACTTCACGACCACCTACGCAGATTGGCGCGCCACAACCCGTAGTCGTCAGCGCCCAAGAGGGTGATAGGCTCACCGCACTGTTTCAGCATCATCACATTGAACCTACCCAAGCAATGCAATTGAGGCGACGCCTTGATCGCCGCGACCTGGATGCCGACGAACGACGTCTATGCTTTGAGTGTGCCCACCTATGCGGGACGGCCGGGGGGCGTCGATGCGCCAACTGGCGCGCCACCGAAATGCCCGGACCAGCAATCCCGACAGAAATGGTCGATCTTCTTCAGCGCTGCCGTGGCTTCGCACAACATACAGCATTAACGACCGGACTATAGCCATTGTCCGGTTCCCAAACCCAGACGGACTGAGGCAAGAAAAGAAGAATGGACATCGCCAACTACGAAAAAGAAAAGAAGCTTGCAAAGCTTCAAATTGCCGAGGCGGAGTATCGTGCAGGTGTCATCAGCGTCAACGCAATTGCACATAAACACGGCATCCCCGAGAGTACCCTTCGCCGTGAGGCTAAGCTACGCGGCTGGATTCGTTCCGCGCCGGAAGCCCGCAGGCATCAAGTGGCATTGTCGTTGTGTGGCGAAGTCGTGGCGAGCGAAATGGCGAACGATTCAATCATGAAAATTCAGGCTGACGCGCTGGCACAGGACGTCGAGGACATGAACAGCGGCCTCGCAGTCGCCAGGCAGGTAATCAAGAAACTGCTACCTTTGGCCGAGCAGCTCAACGATCCACGCGACCTGAAAGTCATTGTCGAAGCAAACAGAGCGGCCATTGAAACGATCCGGAAGATTCGCTCGCTTGACGAGCCGTCGCCACCGCCGATTGCGCAGGCTGTATCCATGACTGTGACGGACGGATTCGATGAATTGCGCGCCGCATTTAAACGGGTCATCGCCCAGCACGCGGGACGCACGCACAATGAAGGCGATTAACCATGCGCCACCTTCAAGCTATTCCATGGCGTCCACGTCGGCAGGGAACGCTACTTGGCGTCTTGTGATCTGGTTGATTTCACCAGCAACAAAACTGTCGCGCAGCGACTGCCTGAGTACACGGCCTTCGGCTCTACCAGTCGAATGGCCCCGTCCGGCATAACGTGCAGTTCCGATCCATCTCGCCAGCGAAGCGACTGCGGAACGTCTAGCTGCAAGGCTGGCGATGGTGCAACCAGAGATAATTTCGGCTTAGCCATAGTTTCACCTCCAGTCGGCTTTGCCGAGCGGCGCGCCGTCTTTGCCAAAGGGATGGTCAGGAATTTACGTGAAGCGCTACGCCTCTTTCGGTGACTGATGTTGCACGTCCAGTTGTGCCCGCAGGATGGCGCCATCGGCCAGCTTGGTCAGGCGCCAACGCCGCCCGAAAAACAGCTCGCCGCGTTGAATCGCAATCGCTTCCTGCACACTTTGAAATAACTCTTGCGCGAGGCGCGACAAAGGCCATGCATTCCTGGTCTGTCCCCTCTTGCACCGTGCTTTGTTGCGCTTAACAATCTTCATGATTGGTAGATTATAGCTGTCGCCGGTAGCACACACACGCACAGGCGTTCATGAAATCTGGTTACGGCGTCACCGTGGAGCTGGATTGATCAGCGACAAAGCCGTCAAGCAGGGCTTCACCAAGTACTGGGCCTGCGCCTCGTACAGCGTAATTCCGGCCGAGGTAATGTGCCGCCCCGATCCGTCGGACCAGGTCCGCGACTGCGGAACGTCCAGCGGCAACTCTGGAGGTGGTGGCGCCAGTGTTAGTTTCGGCTTATCCATCAGTTCACCTTTTGCATTAACGTGAAGCAGCCTTGTGGGCAAGGCTCAGGCCCCAACCTTTGCACCAACCGGTACGATAGCCTTGCTGGTCCTCCAGCCAACGCTCTATCGAGCGCAGACTTATAGACCGTGGCGGTAACATCATGTCTTGCGCCTGCGAGATTTTCCCTGATCATCCTCGGGATGATGATCAATTCTCTTAGCATAAGCTGGACATATGCAAAGTCCAGTGCAATGACACAACAGGTTTGACCTGTCGCTTAGCTAGCAGCCTCCATGCCCTCCATGGCCTTCAGCCGCTCGTTGGCAAACTGGAGTGGCTCCTTGGGCAAGACGTCGGGAATGTTGAAGGCTTGCCGCACGAGGGGGCAATCGGGTTCTTAGTCGCCATCGATAGTCAAGCGCGGATGCGTACCTTGCGCACCCAGGATTCCGGCGAGCGCGCCCTATGCGTCCCCCGGGCAGCGTATTGATCGGGCTGCCGTCTCGTCCCCTCAACTTTGTGCTGAGAATACTGCACGAATAATCTTGGCCCCTTGCGGGTCCCTTTGGTGGCTCTTGTTCAACTGGCCATGATCTAAAGACCGATTCCAACATGAGCCGCAAATAAAAGGTCTGTCTTCATGGAACTCAACAATTAGCTTGGCCTGTTATTGAAACCGCCTGCACGACGGACGATGTCGAAGTACGACGAAAGAGCGGATCGTGCCCCACTTTCCCCGCCCGGCAGGTCCGCGACCAAATTTCCCGGGAAGCTATAGGCATTAGGTTGAGATTCAAACGTCCCGCCACGAATGTACCCCAGGTAGCGCTGACCAATCTGATCGATGAACACTGATTTCGACACAGAGAACGTTTGATTCTGATCAAGCTGCATAATCTTGATTGCGCCAGCGCCCGGAGGGCGCCGCAGGTCATTGAATTCGTGTGACAGATTTTCCGTCCCGCGATGCTGGACAACTTTCCGATAAAGTGTAGGGCTTCTCTGATACAGCATTACAAGGTACAAAAGGAAATGCACGTGAATACGTTGGCCCTTAAGTCCTTGCAGCGCAGCGTCAAGAATGCGCATGGCACCGTGCTGATCACGCAATGACAACCCAAATCCTTCGGAATAAACCGCAAACAGGTAAGTGAGGTAATCAGGCATCTCCCGCCCTCCCCAGAACGGATCCAAGAAACCCGTGGCGAGGTCGTCTTTCCCCGGGCGCCATATCAGGCCCTGAAGCAGGTCATCAGCAAACAACACTCCATCTGGATCCGGCAAACTGTACTCTAGATCGAAGAAGCGCTTGAGGTAGCCTTCGCTGTCAAAGCGTTCGCCGTATACCACGGAAATGGAATGTGCCAGCTCGGAAATATTGGTGCCGATGACGAAATACACGCCCTGAACGCCAAACAGGTGTTTAATCCCCTCAAGAAGTTCAATGGCGTAGTCTGGACGGCATCGGTCGAGTTCATCAACCATGACGTAGATCGGTAACTGACATCTACCTTGCTTTTCCAGATGCTGGATTAACTGCGTTAGCTTTTCTCGGCAAGCGCTAATTGCCTTCCGTGTGTTGATATGCTCCTTTAAAGCAGCCCCCACCGCTTTGCTAAGCTGTTCCGCGACCTTTTCGCCATTGATCTTGTGAATCGCCCCAGATTCGGCTTGGACCTCACTCTCCTCTTCGTAGGCTTCCACAACTTTGTCAATGGCAATCCCAGAGGCCTGCTTCAATGCGACCGCACCCATTGCCTTGACCGCTGGCAGTATGACGCGTTGGCTTGCCTTCACCCATTCGCTCAGTTTCTTCTTTGCCACTGGCATCGTGTTGAACTGTGCGGCCAGCCCGTCATTCAGCTCCGCGATGAATGCGATCAGCGGTTCAGGCGTAAAGTCATTGGCCCAGGCGTCGAAATACACTACCGGATGCCCTTCGTGACGTAACTGATCACACCACCGGGTCAACATGAACGTCTTACCTACACCCCAAGCGGCATTTACCGCGAGAACGAAACCGGCCTCGGACTTCCTGGCGTGGTAGCGGTTCAGAAGAAATCCGCCCAAATAGGTCGCTTCTGCGCGGCGCTCCAGATGATCGCCACGCCAAATCTCCTTCAAATTATCTTCACCCATGTGCAAAATCCAGTGATGTGAAAACGGGAATTATTGCATGGGTGACCGAGCCGGAGGATCGAGCAATGACGAAGGTTAGTCTTGCGTTAAAATTAGCCATGGTCAGGCGTAGCCGTGGGAAGCACCATCCGTTCTTGAGCAATCTGGAACCCATCTGGGACAGGCTTAAATGGTTGGCTTGGGGATCGATGGCACGACTGGAAACTGCGAAGTGATTGCACGTCGATTCTCCCAGTTACACAATAGTCATCAATGCCCCCCTTCACTCGCAATATGTCCCGCTTCCACGAGTCTTTGCTCGGGGAGCGAATACGACTGTCACCGAATTGACGATCATTGCATTGGATGATGAACGCATGCACATCAAGTGCTGCAGATTCGACCAACGAATTAAAGGACTCGGTGTCCTGATTCCATTCCGGCACAAACACCGCATCGACCTGTCCGCGCAAATAGGAGCGGTAACGGATATTGGTAAGCTCGCTGCATATCAACATTGAGAATCTGAATTTGCCGTGCTGAATGATAGGCGGAAGTGCTGCCTTCCAACGAACGTCCGGCATCATTTCCAGGTCCGCGAGTCGCCTAATCTCCTGTTCTTCATGTAGCGCTGGACGTTGCTTGTCCTGTCGATAAATCACTATCGAGGGAAATCCTAGCCCATCGTGTGAAAGTGCTGCCCAGACTTGATTCCTCACTCGCTTCCCACTTGCGTGCAGATATTCGATACCGGCAATTAGCGAGATTCTTTTGCTTTGGAGCTTTAATGCAATGCGCATGAACCAGTGGGCCGGCACCGAAAGCTCTGGCATGATGAAGTAGTCTGGTCGACTATCCTGGGATAAAACTCCATTTACCAGTGCGTTGAGGCGCGCATATCTACCAGCGTCAGGGTCTGGCATCCGCACCACCGAGGCAATCCAGCTGTCATAACTGGTCTTCCAACTTGACACTGCTACAACCCGTGAAAGATCCTGCTCCCCATCAGGAATTTGAAGTATTCCGTCATTACTCATCCTCGGCGTCTGATCGTTCAAGCGGAAGCCCCGCACAGCGAGAACCACCGATTGGAGCGCCACTTTTTGCGCAGCATCGAAAGAGTTACGAGTAAGTATAAACAGCTCTGGCAAGTTGAATGGCCGAGTAGCAAACAACAGACCATTTGCTGAAGAATTGGTTAGTCGGATCCATTTACTCAACACGTCAATGCCTTGCACAACCGACGCAGGCAGCAATTGCAAGGCCTCATCCGAATAGCGGACTGCTTTTCTCCCTGGAATGCCACGTTGCAGCACCATTTCCTTAGGTAGCGCAATTAGCCGGAAAGGAATGTGCGCTAAATCGAACGAGAATAGCCACGCATGCCTAGCCTGAATATCCTTGATATCTCTGCACCAGAAGTCAACGAGTGACTTTTCGGAAGGACTTGCGAAAAGTAAAGAGGGCCAGAGGCTATCCCAGTTCATGGCCATTTCTTTGTGCCAAGTCGCCTTGCCGGCCTTCGATAAGCGGGGCGGGAATGCAGCTAAGACGTTCTCAACTATTTCCAGTATCGACTTGCGATCCCAACGTCGCAGTATTTCGTCGTCGGTAATCACATGCCAACTCGTCAAGGACTTAATTTTTAGCTGACAGTGATTCCTAACTGACTCTGTAATGGCTTGGAAGGACTTCAAAATTTTGCTGAGGTGCGCAAAATCTTCGCACGCAGTCGCAAGCCTAATGACGCGTGGTAAGTAGACCGCCAGCTCGAAGTATTGCGGAAGTGCCATAACATGGAGAGCAAAGGCATCCAAAAATGCGTGTCGATGTTCTTTCCATGCAGACGGTTCCAGATCGCGTTCATAGGCCTCGAAATCGCGCAACTTCATCGCAAAGGCTGCGCGGCGCATTGTGAGAGCGTCGGTCTTCCTTAAATTGTCGGCGCACTCGCCGTCAGCCTGGGTAGCGGCCAAAAGCTCAGTAGCAATGTGTTTGGGGTCAACCGGCAAATTAGGTAGCGCTCGCCATTCACTTGCTCTAGACCTGATTTGATATGAAATGGAATCTACGAGGGCGCGACCGGCCTCTCCTTGGAGATGGAAGATCTTATTCTTCTCATTCTCGAACTGAATCTTACTATCACTCAAATATGACGGTTGGAATCGGACACTCCTCCCCCCTTCGTTTTCGCTCCATGCTAACAACCCATCTGATCGCTCAAACAGCCACTCCCACAGCTGGGAAGGCGAGCGAAACTCTGCCTTGTTTTCAACAACAAGCAGTATGTCATCGACATATCTTCCATAATACAAAGGAACAACATTCGCTTCAATTTTCCGATCCAATTCAATCAAAGCAATGTTTGCAACGACTGCGGATGCAGGTAAGCCAACGGGCAATCCCTTTTTCAAGGGGGAACGTTGGGCCCATTCATACAATGCCATGACGAAAAGTTCGTGCAGCTTCCTATCCCAATCGTCCAGTTCTATGTTCCGGAACAAGTTGTTGAAGACATCGCTGAGCATGAAGCTCGGATTGAGTTCGTGATAAAAGCCAGCTACATCGGCGGTGAGCGCAACCACTTTTTTTTGGGCATCTAAGGCTTGATACATTGTATCAATGCCCCTATTGCGCCATTCCCTAAACGGTGTCATATAGGGTGAAAATGAACCATGTGCTAATTCGCTAATCGCGCCGTTACTTTCCCGCCGCAATCGATTACCAAATGCACAGTCGGCCAACTCCGCGTCGTATTGAGAGCCGACCTTCAAAAGCCACAGTGTAGACAGCACATGAAAATCAATTGAACAAGCCGACATGACACGAAACTCAGCTGTCGGCTTCGATTCCATCGGATCCCAGCTTGAACGAATACAAGCCTGCTGCCATTCGTCCGCCGGTGAAGCGTATATGAAGTGATCCTTCTCTTTCCCAGGATCGGTTGAGAAGCTGATCTTCTTAGGTACAAGAGTCCAGCCGCCGAGAAATTTTTCCTCTTTCACCCACGACTTATCAGGACGCATGAGGGAGTCGTACAGCGCCAGTAAGTTGCTTAGCAGATTGTCTTCATACTCAGCAATATCCACGAGTGAGGCGTGTGACGAATAAAAAAGATCAACCTTCGCTTTCCTGTAGGCGAGCACAATATCTTGAAAGGTAAATGCCATTCCTTAATTCCCCACGAGTAACCAGTTGTAACATAGTATAAACGTAGGTTAGCTGGTGCAGCTTATTTGATGCGATGACCCTAAAGATCCCAAAAAGGAAGGAGGCCGGCGATTCCAGGTGGCTAGACTGATCGAATGCGGATCTTCTTCGACAACCGCCTCTCTGTCTATTCTGGCTCGCAGTACCGTGCAGGCCTCGCCTTAGATCGCCTGTCCTGACTATCTTGTTCAAGTGACAGACGCGCTACTGCGCGATGGGCATTGGCTTGTTCCAGATTGATTCGCAAAGGCGACTGCGATGCCGACGCTGCGCGGATAATTGCAGCGTCCCGACGGGCACAGCCTCCGCGCATACCTGCCTAGTTTTAAAAGTATTACCGGCTCGCGGTTCGTGGCCGACTGACGCCGCGCCATGAACCCTTTCAATTCTCGTTGTTCTGGCAGCGCGCATCTACTTCCAGCGCGAACTCGGTCATCGCACGCATTAACCGGTTTCCCTCCACGCTGTCCGTGATGATCAAGTAGCAGCGACATTACAAGCGGTGGTGTCGAGACAACTCCCAGCTCACGATAGGTTGCCTATGCTACGGAGCTAGTCGGAAGATACTGCGCCGCGATTTCCGACCAGGCTCGCAAGCGCTTGGTGTGGTACTCCTGCATTCCGGCCTGTGTTCCCCAGGTCTTATCTCGATCTAGCTGCGCCATGATCGCTTCGTCCTGCCCCTCGAACTCGTCCAGCATCATTTGATCTAGGTCCGCCACCCTCGACTCTAACTCACCAGATTGGTTCCAGCGATGAAAGTTCTGGGGCTGCTGGTCGCGTATCCAGCGCCGAATCGAACGTTCCCGCAAATTTCGGCTTGGTGGAATCATCGTCGTGCAGCTTGTTCTCGAATTACCCGCTAACCGCTTACAGCATTATCAAAAGCTCACCTCTTCTCAATGCGAGTCCGCGTAGCTTCTCTTTTTGATCGAGCATCTTCGTAATAGATGCCTTGGGCGACATCGAGCGCCGCATCTGCAGCGACCACGTCAAATCCACAAAAGAAGGCATGGCACTCGTCGTAAGTCGCAAAACTGTGGCTTTCATGGCCCTCATTGAGGTCCCCATAACGTGTCAATACGCCACAAGTCCAACTTCCAGTTGCATCAGCGCGCTCTTGCTTATAAACAACAACCTGTTCACCATCGCTTGCATAAACGAATTTAGCGAATGTCTTGTCCATTCCTACTCCAATTCTAGGCTAAAGTGGGTATCTTGAGGTACATGTACCGTCGAAAGGCTGGGATTATATACGGATGATTGGCGAGTGCCCAATCTCTCCAAACATCGTCAAAGTCCCGCTCTGGTCGCACTCGGCCAAGTAATCCGCGAAATTCGCCTTGAACGTGAAATGTCCCAAGAGTCTCTTTCTCTGATCGCCGAAATTGATCGCAGCTATTTGGGGCGCGTAGAGCGCGGTGACAACAACGTGGCAATCCTGGCATTGATTAAGATCGCTGAAGCACTAAGCGTCTCTGTCGAAGAACTGATGCAAAAGGCCGGCCTTTAAAACGACACTCGGCTGGACGATGTCACTGCTCCTCCGGTTCGTCATTTTCTAACATGCCATCTTTGACTTGCCTGTCGATGTGCCTGACCGTATCTTCAACCAGTTGAGCGAGTTGTCCACCGCCTTCCAGGCCGCGATCATGCGCTGCTACCCAGGCATCGTGCGCGAACGAGAGTTGAAGCCTGTGCGCCCGGCCAAGACTTCGTCCCACCGCCAGGTTTCAGAAAGTGCGCTGGTAAAGCCCAACATCACAGATTCACGGTTGTCGTTGCCATCGAAGCCATCAAAGGCCACGTGTGCCTTAGTCAGTCCACCAGGGTCCGCGAGCGAGTTGAAGCTGAAGAGCAGCGCACTGTGCATCTCGAGAACCGACACTAAAAATTGCGCGTCACTATCCGACATCACCGGCGACACCAGACAATCGTGGGCGACAACAAGCGTATGCTATTCAGGCACCGTGGACGCTGGAACACGAAAAGAGCCAAGCGCAGAATCCGACGGGCCAAAGAAAAATGTCACGCTGTCGTCATCCCGATCACCACCTGGCTGCACCTCGATACGAGCAATTGGTCGGCCATGAAGCAAAGACTGCTTGAAGGGATTCGGCAAGCTGTTTGGTTCTGGCCCCCATCCGTGCCTTTCGCAGAAATCGTCGGTCGTTACATTACCGGAAAGCAGCTGTTGCAGTGCGCGGGCAGATAACGTGACTCGGTCCGAACTCACCTCGCTTCCTCCAAAAGGGCAGGGACCGGTGTCGGAATCGTTGCAAAGCCTGGCGGCATTTGACGGCGTTCGCATCGGTCGCGGCAAGCCATCTATCAACTTATCCAACAAAGCGCCTAATAGGCAAAAGTCCAAGTCCCACAGACGATCAGGTTGCTTTCCTCTTGGGCGCGCAACCGTGGCCCACCTTATTTCGCAAGGAGTCGATAGCTGAATTCCTGTCTGCTCCACGGTTACAAGCAAGACCAGATCGACGGTAGCGGACTCTCGCAGAAATTTTTGCGCGACTTCGTACGCGGAAAAACTTCCACCCAATCCACGATGTACTAGATCACGGAAGATGCTTGCTCCACTGTCACAGACCACGACCATACGGATAGCGGTCGCTGGTGACGCTCGGAGTTGATCGGCTTTATTTTTCAGCGCATACGCAAGGGTATTTTTTTCTAGCGAAGTGACGCAGGTGTAGGAAAGGTAACCGCCGTTGAAATTTCGCTGACGAGGGTCGTACACAATCGAGAACTTAACTGCGCCGCGCTCAAACTTGAAGGTATCGAAGAGTCCTGGCGACGCTGCACGCTGCAGCATCCACGGCTGGACTTCAGCTTTTATAAGGTGGACGATTTCGCCCTTCTTCGGCAGGCGCAACTGAAGACGACCGCTCTTTGGCCGATGTGAATCAACCCGAAACCCAATAAACTCTGGTCGCAGGCGTACTTTTTTTGCTGTACGAATCAGCTGTTCCGCAAACTCCTCGACAGGATTTTGTTCATGCAAAGCATTATCCGAGACCGTAGCGATATCACCGATGATATTGACCTCATTCTGCATGCTAAGCGCCACATTCATGTTGAAGTCAGGGCGCCTGCCATTTGGCAGTTCCAACTCGTGGCTCAAGCACCCTATTTTCGATAGAGCGCTCAACACTACAACTTCCCACATTGCGGCCATTCTTCCGTCGTGCACCTTGTTCAACTTACGGACAAGGGCTGCGAGTTGCGTGGGCGTTATGACGCCAGCAAGGTCGTTGATTGCGGCCTGCAACGAGCGACGAGAAAAAACGAAGTTTGTCATCTGCTGTCCTGGTTAGTTCCAAATCAGTTTTGTTTGATTCAAAATTCCTTCTGCAAGAAGTTCGCAGCTCGCCAACAACCATAAGCTTGCCGGCTCTAAAAATGCAGATTGGGCTGATCACTCCTGACTCTTTGTACGGCACAAGCCTCATTGCATAAAAGCTGCGGATTAGGCATCGCCAAATAAGTCCGCTTGTTCATCACGAATTTCAACAGACTCCCAGCCACAGCCCTTGCAAACTGTCACATAAGGGGGGCCTCGATCAATGTCAGGAACATAGAAACTATGAAGCTGATATGAATTGCATTGCGGGCAGCGTTCCGGCCGTTCGGACTCCTTGCGGACTACGGCAGTAGAAAATACCTCCAGAACGTGATGAGTCGCATCAGCTGCCATCTCTGCATCGATTACAAGGGCGTTGGAGGCATGAGTAAGCCAATTTACCAACTGCCAAGCCGACGTGGAAACCTGTTTGAGGTAAGCGCGGATGTCTTTCAAATGTGCCCCCGGCGCGGCCCAGTTCGCAATTAGCTCGGCCCATTGCGTGAAGTCGCCGCGCTTGGGCTGCGGCACATCATCAGGAAGTTCGATGTAGTCGGGTGCGCTCCTGACAAACGCGAGCAAACATTCCCGACATTTCATCCCCACAGCCTGGAAGTCCTCAGCCTCTGCTGCGCTGTCGATGGCTTCCGCAGCTTGCTCCCATCGCCGCCACGCCGCTGCAAAACGGTGCTGGTTAGGGTTTCCTGACTTCTTAGCATCACGCGAGGCGATCCGCGCCATAAGTCCAA
>Ga0102595_100927_pt1 | contig 15594 bp, 13 predicted proteins | sample Araplaol_mTSA_r2_2_FD_76864 | JGI IMG/M metagenome (GOLD analysis project Ga0102595, IMG submission 76864) | Arabidopsis root microbial communities from North Carolina, USA - plate scrape MF_Col_mTSA_r2 (SPADES assembly) (version 2) | ecosystem: Host-associated > Plants > Roots > Endosphere...
ACACGATGAGCGGCTGGAAGGTGGCGTTGTTGACGATCTGCCCCGCGCGCGTGACCTCGACGAAGCCGATGATGGCCGCCAGCGAGGTGCCCTTGATGATCTGCACCAGGTAGCCCACCGTGGGCGCGAGCGCGATCTTGAAGGCCTGCGGCAGCACCACGTCGCGCATGCGGTCGAAGTACCTGAGGTTCAGGGCCTGCGCCGCTTCCCACTGGCCGCGCGGAATGGCCTGGATGCAGCCGCGCCAGATCTCGCCGAGGAAGGCGCCGCTGTTGAGGATGAGCGCGACGCCCGCGGCCACCCACGGGTTGATGTCCAGCCCCAGCACCGGCGCGCCGAAGAACACCAGGAACAGCTGCAGCAGCAGCGGCGTGCCCTGGAAGATCTGGATGAAGGTGGTCGAGATGCCGCGCGCCCACGTCGATTCCGACGTGCGCATCAGCGCCAGCGCCAGGCCCAGGATCGCGCCGCCCACGAAGGCGATGGCCGACAGCGCGAGCGTCCACTTGGCCGCTTCGAGGATGAACAGGAATTCGGGAAAGCCGAAGGTGCGCATGGTGTTGTGCTCCGTCCGTCGTCTAGGGGTTTACCGGCGGTCCGGGTAGTTGAGCGTGCGCTTGTAGATCAGCTTGAACATGGCCGAGAAGGCCAGCGCCAGCGCGAGGTAGATGGCGGCCACGACGATGTAGATCTCGAAGCTGCGGAAGGTCTGCGACTGCAGGTTGGCGGCCACCGAGGTCAGGTCGTCGGCCGAGATGACCGACACCACCGCCGAGCTCAGCATCAGCAGGATGAACTGGCTCGTGAGCGCCGGGTAGATGGCCTTGAGCGCCGGCTTGATGATGACGAAGCGGAAGATTTCCCAGGGCTTGAGGTTGAGCGCCCTGCCCGCCTCGATCTGCCCCTTGGGAATCGACTCGATGCCCGCGCGGATGATTTCCGTGGCGTAGGCGCCCAGGTTCACCACCATGGCCACCAGTGCGGCCGTCTGCGGCGACCAGCGCAGGCCGATGGCCGGCAGCGCGAAGAAGAAGAAGAACAGCTGCACGAGGAAAGGCGTGTTGCGGATCACCTCGATGTAGGCATTGATGATGAAGCGCAGCCAGCCCGGCCCCGAGGTCTTGCCCCAGGCGCAGAAGATGGCCACCACCAGCCCGAGCACCGTGGCGACCAGCGAGAGCTGGATCGTGATCCACGTGCCCTTGAGCAGCAGCGGCCAGGCGGCGAAGACGGCGTCGAATTGAAACTGGTAGTTCATGGTGGGCGGACCCTGAAGCTGCGCTGCGCGGCGCGGACGTGCGCAGACCCTGAAAGCAATGCTTGCAGCTTATATGAAACCGGTTTCAGGATTTCATAGGGATTCCCCTAGGTGGTCGTTTTGTCCCACCTTCTGCCTACTTCAATTCCATGCTGAACCCACCCACGGCCGACACGCCCGCAGAGGCGAATGAGCTCCCCACAGGCACGGCTGCGCCCGCCGTGCAGCACTTCAGGCAAGCGCTGCTGTGGCCCCTGCGGCTGATGCCGGCACCGCACGCCGGGCACCATCACGCGCCCTGGCATGTGCTGCGCGAAATGGGCGACGCATCGCCCTGGCGCGAGGAAGTCGACGAATACACGGGCGACAGCAGCCGCTTCCATGAGCGGCACTACAACGAGTTCGTGAGCTTCCTGCCTTACGTGCAGCGCTTCCTGTACGGCGAAGGCCGCTCGCGCGGCGGCGGTACGACCGGCGACGGCGACTCGCCGATGCGCATCTTCCGCCGCCACGACGTGGCTGCCGTGCGCCTGGTGTCGAAGCCGGGCGATGCGCCGGTCACGCTCGACGTGATCCATTGCGACCTCTACTTCTTCTTCGATGTCGACGTGGTGATGCTCAACCTCGAGGTCGGCGCGAACGACCTGAGCCTCGCGCAGGCGCAGGACATCCTCTACCGCTTCGGCCGCGCCTACCCCTCGGGCTGGGAGGCCGACGGCTCCGCGCTGCACTGCATGGCCAGCGTCGAGTGGCTGGGCGCCGACGGCCGCGTGCTCGCGAGCTCCGACGCGCAGCAGCGCGAGGCCTTTCTCTCGCACGTGGCGCAGCATCGCGCGCCGCGCATCGCGGCGCACTGGGCCTACCTGATGCAGCCGCTGGTGAGCGACCATTCCGAAGACGCGGGCGTGCTGCGCTACCGGCAGATCGAGTACTACCGCATGCCGGTGATGGCCTACCTGTCGCTCGACGACCCGCGCCGCCTCACGCGCGACGACTTCGTGCGGCTCGCGCTCGTCACGGGTGCGGGCTCCTCCGACGCCCACCTGCCCTACGCGGAGCACCATCTCGCCGACTTCGAGCACAAGTACTGCTACGACCGCTTCTGGGTGAACGCGGGCGCCGCGCCCAACACGCGCTACCTGTGCAACGGCCACGCGCTCATCGTGGTCGGCGACGCGCGCTCCGAGTTCTTCTGCTGCCGCGACCGCGGCGTGCTCGCGCAGTTCAGGCACCAGCACTTCCTGCTGTTCCTCATCGCGCACTTCCAGAAGGCCTCGCTGCTGATGTTCTCCGACCAGCTGGTGGAGGCGCTCAAGCGGCTGGACATCCGCAGCACGCCCAGCGTGAAGCAGTTCAAGCGCGCCATCCGCGCGAGCTTCGAGCGCTTCTTGCGCTTCACGCACCGCTACTGGTTCCACGAGATATCGGAGCAGGCGCAGGTGCGCGCCCTCTCCCACATGTGCGCCACGCACCTCGGGCTCGATCCGCTCTACGACGAGGTCAAGGCGCGCATCGCCGATATGAACACGTACCTCGACGCCGACAGCCTGCGCCGCCAGGCCGCGACCGTGGTGCGGCTCACCGTGGTCACCCTCTTCGGCCTCATCGGCACCATCACCACCGGCTTCCTCGGCATGAACCTACTGGCCGAGGCCGAGGCACCGCTGTGGCGCAAGGCGGTGTGGTTCGGCGTGGTGTTCGTCGCGACGACCTGGCTCACCATCTACACGATGGTGAAGTCGCAGCGCCTGTCGGACTTCATCGATGCGCTGTCGAACGACAGGCTGGGGTTCAGGGGCAAGCTGGCGGCGCTGGCGAAGGTGTGGCGGCCTGGGGCGGATTGACTGATTTCCCCAGGGCATCGCGCAGAGCACTGATCGTGCTGTCCGCAGCGTCGATTCGCCGTTGCAGCTCCTCATTGACCAGGCGGAACAGCGCGCCGAATTCGGATCGCGTCGGGTAGATCTCCTCGCGCTCGTTCACCTGCATCGGAACGACGAGCTTTTCGAGGCACACATAGGCGCTGTGCACCTGGCGAATGCCCTCGACGTCGTCGCCGGCCTGCAGGGCAGCCGACTCGGCATTTGCATTCGAATGGGGAGGAACCGGCTTCGGTGTCGAGGCGGTATCGGTTTTCGGCGCGTGCTTGAGCACGCGAGCAGACTTGGTCACGGACGACCTCCAGAGGTTGCGATTTGCAGAAACCGCCGCACCCGCTGCTAAACGAGGCGGCAGCTCGGACGGGTTAGCAGACCGGGCAACCTCTTGCGAGAAACCGGCAGGGCGCGAGCCCTCCCATCCGAGCCGCCAAAACCGGAAGCACGAATGACAAAGCCGCAGGTCCTGCGGGGAAACTGCGGCTTGCGTCGCAGAGATTGCTTCGGGCTGCTAAACCCGATCACGCCTTGCTCGGCGTGACGGGCGCAGTATAGCCACGCAGCTAGCTCACGGCCGTGTAGGTCAGCATGGGTGTTCATGGTGGCGAACTGGCTCACGGTTCCCCCAGAATCGACGCATGCGCATTGCCATCGTCTCCGACATCCACGGAAACCTTCCCGCACTCGAAGCCGTCGTCGAGGACATCGGCCGCCGCAGCGTCGATACCGTCGTCAACCTCGGCGACAGCCTCTCCGGCCCGCTGATGCCGCTGGAAACCGCACGTTTCCTGATGGCGCAGGACTGGATTCATCTCGCGGGCAACCACGAGCGCCAGGTGCTCACCCTTCCTGCCGGCAAACGCGGCGCGTCCGACGAGTTCGCGCACGCGCGACTAGGCTCTCAGGAGTTCGCTTGGATGGCTTCGCTCGAACACAGCCTGCGACTGAACCCCGACGTGCTGCTGTGCCACGGCACGCCGGACAGCGACCTGCACTACTTCCTGGAGACGGTCGAGCCAACGCTGCTTCGACCTGCCACGATGCCCGAGATCGATGCGAGGCTCGGCACGGTCGATGCGCAAGTGCGGCTCGTCGCCTGCGGGCACACGCATGTGCCGCGCGTGGTTCGCGCTTCTGGCGGGCAGTTGATCGTCAATCCGGGCAGCGTCGGGCTGCAGGCTTATGACGACATCCACCCGCATCCGCACGTCGTCGAGACGGGCTCGCCCGACGCGCGCTATGCCATCGTCGAGCGGCTGGCGAACGAAAGCTGGGCTGCGACGCTGATCTCGGTGCCCTACGACCACGCGAGCATGGCGGCGCTTGCGATGACCAATGGCAGGCCGGACTGGGCCGGCGCACTCGCCACTGGCCGGATGCCCTGAGGCCGTTGACGCTACGCGCGGAATACATGCCGACTCGGCGGACAAAGAAAAACCCGCCGAAGCGGGTCGATTGCGTCGCAGAGATTGCTTCGGGCTGCCAGACCCGATCACGCCTCATTCGGCGCGACGGGCGCAGTACAGCCACGCACTTCGCTCACGGGCCGAGTGCTACCAGCCGCGAAGCCTTTCATTGGCAGCTGAAATTCTCGGCCTTCTCGACGTCGCCAGTGCCCTTGTAGCGCGCAACCTTCGGGTAGGCACAGAGGGGCCGTGTGCGGGCTGGCGACCAGGCCGCAGGCACATCCCCGTTCACGCCACCCACGTTGCCTGCACCGCGCGCCGAAGCGACGACGGAATCGGCGGCCTCGCCCTTCTCCACCCAGTTGACGAGCGGCGCGAGCATGTCGAACTGGTCGGTGGTCGGGCCGCCGGCGCAGTGGTTCATTCCGGGCACCCGATAGAAGCGTGCGAAGTTGGACGCATCGCCGCCGTTGGCCGCGGCCAGCTGGTCATACCAGTGCTGCGTGTCATCGCTCGAGAAGATGGGGTCGCTCGTCCCATGGTAGGCCATGACCTTGGCGCCGCGCTTCTTCAAGCGGCTCAGATCGGTGGGGTTCGGCGGCGTCATGAACGAAAGGGAGTTCTCGGTGTAGAGCCCGTCGGTCGAGGTGATCTTGGAGAGGATCGAATCGATGTTGGCCGTGAGCGTGAAGTTGGGGCCGTTGAAGCCGGACGGGTTCTCGGGCGGCACCTGCCAGACGAAGGCGACCGCGCCCGAGTCGAGGTTCAATGAATTCGAGAACTTCCACGATGACCAGCCGGTGGTGTTCAGGCCTGCATCGAAGGGAAAGCTCGCATAGATCTTCTTTCCGCCGCCGTCGAGCGCACCCGCGAAGAGCTGCCCGATGCGAAGCTTCTGGTCGGCCGAGAGGCATGTGCCATCGCGCGAGCCGCTGCAGGTGGGAACGTCGCGGTCCAGAGAGAAGGCCGCCTGGCATGCGCCGGTGTCCTGCACGAGGCCGTCGGTCGTGCCGTCGAGGGCATCGCACTTGGCCAGGACTGCATTGGAGACCAGGGTGCGTTCGGCGAGCGTGAAGCCCGTGCCCGGATCGCCCGGGGTGGTTGCCAGGGCGTTGTAGTTCTGGGCGCCGACGATGTTGGCTGAGGCGGCAAGGGGGAGCCGGAAGCCGGGGTCGCCCACCAGGAAGCCGTCGTAGTCGTCCGCATAGCGCGACATGGCGACCATGGTGTGGCGCCCGCCGTTGGAGCAGCCGCCGATGTAGGAGCGGTCCGGGCCCTTTCCGTAGGCCGATGCGATCAACGCCTTCGCCATCGGCGTGAGCTTGCCGACCGCCTGGTAGCCGTAGTCGAGGCGGGCCTGCGGATCGATGCCGAAGAACGGCGTGGGCGCCGCGTGCCCCGCGTCGGAGCTGATCACGGCGAAGCCCTTGTTCAGCGCGTTGTCCAGTACGCCGCCTCCGCCGACCGGCCCGGTGGCGGTGCCGATGCTGCCGTCGAGCCCTCCGTTGGCTTGATAGAAATACCGCCCGTTCCAGTTCACCGGCAAACGCATCTCGAAGCCGATCGCATAGCTCTGGCCATCGACCGGGCTCGTGCGCTGATACATCGATCCGCGCACCTGGCAATGCGCCCCCACCGGCTTGCCCGCGACGCTCAAGGTGCCGGCTGCGATCGAATTGGCTGCGGAGATGGTCGTGTTGGCAAAGGTGAAGCCCGCGAGCGAGGCGCAATCGCCGAGCGTCGCGCCGGTGGCCGCGCCGAGCACCGGCAGCGTCTCGACGGGCGGCGCCGGATTGTCGGGAGGAGGCGTCACGGGATTGCCATTGCCGGCAGGCGGGGTGACTGTCGAAGTGCCGGTCGTCGGGAACGCGCCGACGAAGCCGCCACCACCGCTTCCGCCGCCGCAGGCGGTCAGCAATGAAGCGACAAAGATCAGGGATGCGGGGGTCTTCAAGAATGTCTCCTTCGACGCCTGGACGCGACGCCTATAGTTAATCTACTTAACTATCAAAGATAACCAGTTATGGTTTTCCATTAAGCAGTTTTCACTCCCAAGACGCCACCCCGATCCAGTTAGATCAGGCAGTGAATCACCTGAGGGAGAACGACAATGCCCGGAATGCCCAAGAACAGAAGCAATCCGGTAGATGCCACACCCGCCGGCCGGCTGGTCGAGGCGTCTTTGCATCACGTGCTCGGCTATCAGCTCGCACAGGCGACGATCGTCACCGGCGCTGTGTTCGCCGAGCGAGTGGGAACGCCTTTCGACCTGCGCCCGGTCGAGTTCACGGTGCTGTGCCTGATCCACGAAAACCCCGACGTGTCGGCCGCCCGCCTGGCGAAGGCACTCGCGGTCACGGCGCCCAACATCGCGGCATGGCTCGAACGGCTGGAGAGGCGAGAGTTGATCCGCCGCACGCCGCACGCCACGGACCGCAGGGCCCAGCACCTTCGCACCACCCCGACCGGCGCCACCCTTGCGAGCAGCGCGACGCGGTCGGTCATCGAAGGCGAGCAGCTGGCGCTCGGCAACCTCTCCAAGGGCGAGCAAATGATCCTGATCGAGCTGCTGCACAAGGTTGCCGTGTCACGCAGCGCGTGAGCGTTCAGGCAACGCGCACGTGCCCCGTGCGCTTCGTGCAGGCTGTGTTCTTCAGTCGCCGAACGCGACTTCCGCGCTGGCGATTGCGCGGATCGGCACGCCGAAGCTCGTGATGTCCGACAGCGTGGCGTTGTGATGCTCGCGGATCTTCGCGCCGGTAGCGTGCGGCTTGTCGTGCGAGGTGTGCGCATCGGCCGCGAGCACCACGTGGTAGCCCAGCGCGGCGGCGCGGCGCACCGTGGTGTCGACGCAGAACTCCGACGAGTAGCCGCAGACCACCACGCGTTTCACGCCGTGCCCGGAGAGCCAGGCTTCCAGGGGCGTGCGCAGGAAGGAGTCGGGCGTGGTCTTGCGGATGCGCGCGTCGCGCGAGTCGGTGTTCAACGCGCTCGCAAGCTGCCAGCGCTCCGAGTCGAATTCGAGGTCGACCGCGTTCTCGTGCTGGATGAAGGCCACCGGCGCGCCGGCAGCGCGGGCGCGTTCGGTGAGCGCGTTGATGCGCTGCATCACCTCGTGGGCCTCATGGGGGCGCGGCGGGTCGTCGCAAAGGCCACGCTGGACATCGATGACGAGAACGGCAGTTTTCATGGGCTGCGGAATCGGCGGGTTCTTGACCGCACGATTGTGCCCGGCCCCGCCTGACCGGCGCCCTACTGCCGAACGCCTTATTCCCAGGCGCTCACCTCCAGCCGCACCTTGCCGCTGATACCGGGCGCGGCAGGCGCCGCTCCAAGGCTCGACAGCGGCACCACGAACTGCAGCTTGCCGCTCGCCAGTTGCTTCGGGCTCATGGGCAGCGAGGCGCGGCCGGCGGTGTCGGTCTGCCAGCCGTACTTGACGTTCCAGTTCTGCGCCGGGTCTTCGGGCTGGGGCGGCGCGATCTCGATGATCAGCGTGTCGCGAAAGAGCGAACTGCCTTCGTAGTGGCCGTCGAGCCAGAACTTGTTGTTGACCTGGTAGTCGGGTACGCGCACGCCCAGCGTCATCGCGTAGGCCAGCGTGGGCCTGTCCTGCTTCACGCGGGCCCGGTTGGCGAGGAACACGGTCGAGAGGTAGATGGAGCGGCGGTCGGCCTTGGCTGGGTCGGTGAGCTCCTTGTGCGTGCGGCAGGCGGGCGAGTCTTCCTCGGCAATGCGGCGGCTCAGGTACCAGCGCTTGCCTCGAGGTGCGGCCAGCAGTTCGACCTGGTAGAGCGCATCGACGTCGGCGTCCTTTGGCAGGTCGGGCGGCAGCGTGACGCCGTCGACGTCGAACCACAGGTCGACGCGCACATCGCCGAACAGGAAGCGCGTGAGGTTCTGGTAGGCCTCCTCGGAATTGACGATGCCGAAGTAGCCCGAGTGCGAGCGGTAGGTGTAGGCAGTGGCCACCGGCTGCGTCTTGCCGGCGTCGTCGACGGCCCAGAGCGAGGCGTTCTCGATGCGCACGAGGCCGTCGCTGCCGTGGCCCGCGAACATGCGCGAGAGGCCCTTGGCGGTTTCGTAGTCGCCGCGGTTCGTGCCGACCATGCAGAAGAAGCGCTCGGGCGGAAAGGCCGCCGCCGGCAGGTAGTCCATGCGGCCGTTGACCGGTGCCGTGGCCAGGAACTCGGACATCTTGTCGCGGTTGAAGGTGTTCATCTCGTTCAGCGTGAGCCAGGCCGGCACGTTGATGCCGCCCATGTCGATGCCGTTGTGCGGCGTGGCGTAGGTGAACACCTTGTCGACGCAGGCACGCGCGGCCGCGTCGCCGAGCGCGGGGTTCTGCAGGAAGGCGCGCACCACCAGCCCGCCCATGGAATGCGCGACGAGGTAGCAGCGGAAGTCGTCGGGCGCGAAGCCCGAGGCGCCCTCGCGCTGCACCACGAGGTCGCGCACGCGCAAGATGAGCTGGCTCAGGCCCTGCGCGTAGATCTTGACGTCCTTCGCCTTGCCATCGCCCAGCAGCTCGGACCCGGAGTCGTAGTAGCGGTAGATGATGACCGAGGCCGAGGGAATGCCGTCGACGTCGTTGCCGTTCGCGTCGGGCGAGGGCTTCCAGTCGGGGTCGAGGATGTCCAGGCCGTTCTGGTAGACGCTCTGGTACTGGAAGTCGGCCAAAAGCCGCACCATCGGCGATTCGAATACGAACTTTTGCGCCGGCGCTTCCTTCTTCACGGTGGCGCGATACACGGTAGAGCCGATGTTGAAGCCGCAGAACGGATCGGCCGCGGTCTCGTCGCGCTCCGACTCGGTCATGGCGTAGCCGCGCACGTAGATGATGGGATAGCGGTTGGTGCTCATGGATCTTCAGCCTCCTCAACTCCGGTGAAACCGATGAAGTCCGGCAGTGTGCCGGGCTCGCGCCGCGCCCGCCATACGGCGCATGGCATAGAGCCCCGAATGCCCCTCCCGCCCGAATGTTTCTATCGCTGAAACCATTGAAACACGCGCCTTCGATAGTCTCCATCCATCCCACAAACACAATCCAGAAGGCTCTCCCATGGCTGAAGACCCCGGCTCGCAAGGCTCCTACCTGCCCCAACTCCTGCGCCGCGGCACCGCGCTCGCCGCAGCCGGCTGCGCCTTCGTGGCGGGCTGCAGCGCCGCTGGCGGCGGCGAGACGCGCTACGAGAATTCGCCGCAATTCAAGGACGGCGGCTTCCACAACATGGCCAACCCCGACCTGCCCGCGCAGGCCAGCGCATGGCGCATCTGGTCGCGCTTCATCGTGGGCAGCAAGGTCGACACGGTGCCGGTCGACCCCATCCCCGTGAAGCCGCTGGACAAGACCACCCTCGACGCGCTCGACACGAAGACCAACCACGTGGTGCGCCTGGGCCATTCGTCGCACCTGCTGAAGCTGCGCGACAAGTACTGGCTGATCGACCCGGTGTTCAGCGACCGCGCCTCGCCCGTGCAGTGGGCCGGGCCGAAGCGCTTCCACAAGACGCCGATTGCGCTGGAGGAACTGCCGCCCATCGAGGGCGTGATCCTCTCGCACGACCACTATGACCACCTCGACGTGGCGACCATCGAATACCTCGCCAAGGACGTGAAGCGCTACTTCGTGCCGCTGGGCGTGCGCTCCCGGCTGCTGGCGATGGGCGTGCCGGCCGATCGCGTGACCGAGCTCGACTGGTGGCAGTCGGCCGAACACGACGGCGTGAAGCTCACAGCCACGCCCGCGCAGCACTTCTCGGGCCGCACGCTCGGCGACCGCGACCGCACGCTGTGGGCCTCGTGGGTGGTGCAAAGCGGCGACCAGCGCATCTTCTACAGCGGCGACTCGGGCTACTTCCCGGGCTTCAAGCAGATCGGCGAGCGCTTCGGCGGCTTCGACATCGCACTGATGGAAAACGGCGCCTACGACAGCATGTGGCCCGCCGTGCACATGACGCCCGAACAGAGCGTGCAGGCCTTCGAGGACCTGCGCGGCAAGGTGTTCTTCTCGGTGCACAACAGCACCTTCGACCTCGCCTTCCACAACTGGCACGACCCGCTGGACCGCATCGCAGCCCTTACGGAGGCCAGGAAGATCGAGCTGGCCACGCCGGTGATCGGCGAAGTGGTGACGGTGGGAGCGGCGCGGACCAATACGCGGTGGTGGGTCGGCCTGCGCTGACCGGCCCTCCCCCAAGGCCGGGTGGACTACCCGCCGCGCTCCTTGCGCTCGCGGGCGCGCCGCACTTGGCGCGTCTCGTTCGCCTGCGAGGCGATGCGGTCCTTCTCGCGCTTCTTCAGCATGCGCTTCTCGCGCATGCGCCGGCCCAGCACGTAGCTGCCGATGCCGGTGACCACGGCAATGAAGATGCCGATGACGCTGATGTCGATGCCGCCCATGGCTATTGCACCCGCACGATGCTGGTCGGCTTGAAGCCCAGGTCGGCCGCCTTGCCCTTGCGCGCGCGGCTGCCGCGTGCGTTGTTGAGCGTGCGGATCTCCAGCGTTTCCTCGCGCTCCTTGCCGCCTCGGCCGATGCCTTCGATCTTCACGCTGCGCGTGTAGGCGGCCGCACCTGCCAGGGTGTCCTTGGGCTCAAGGTCGATCAGCGTGAGGCCGCGGCCGCCCTTGGGCAGGCTCTTGAGCTCGGTGATGTCGAAGGTCAGAATGCGCCCGCCGGTCGAGGCGCAGGCCACGTGCGTGGCGGCCGGCATCGGCTCAGCGCCGCTCGCTCCGCCGACCAGCGACGGCCGGCACAGCTGCTCGCCCTCGCCCACGTCGACGAAGGCCTTGCCGCCGCGCTGGCGCGACATCATGTTCTCGACCGTGGCGATGAAGCCGTAGCCGCCGGTGTTGGCCAGCAGCAGGCTCGCGCCAACCGGGCCCGCGAAGAAGTGCGTGACGTGCGTGCCGGCATCCAGGTCGATGAGCGTGGTCACTGGCTGGCCATCGCCGCGACCGCCGGGCAGCGAGGCCACGGACACGGTGTAGACGCGCACGCTCTTGTCCTTGGCGCTGCCGAAGACCAGCAGCGTGTCGACGCTGCGGCACTCGAAGGCGCCGTAGAGCGAGTCGCCCGACTTGAAGCTGTACTCCGGCGCCGAGCCGTTCGCGCCGCCGGCCGCCTTCTCGCTGGCCCAGCCCTTCTGCGCACGGACCCAGCCCTTCTGCGACACGATCACGGTGACGGGCTCGTCGACGACCTTCACCTCGGCCACGGCGCGCTTCTCGGCCTGGATCAGCGTGCGGCGCGGATCTTCGAAACTCTTGGCGTCGGCTTCGATTTCCTTCACCAGCAGGCGGCGCAGCGCGGCGGGGCTGGCGAGGATGTCTTCGAGCTTCTTCTGCTCGTCGCGCAGATTGGAGAGTTCCTGCTCGATCTTGATGGCCTCGAGCCGCGCGAGCTGGCGCAGCCGGATTTCGAGGATGTCCTCGGCCTGGCGTTCGCTGAGATTGAAGCGAGCGATCAGCGCCGCCTTCGGGTCTTCCGCCGCGCGGATGATCGCGATCACCTCGTCGATGTTCAGCAGCACCAGCTGCCGGCCTTCGAGGATGTGGATGCGGTCCTGCACCTTGCCCAGGCGGAAGCGCGAGCGCTTCTCGACGGTGATCTCGCGGAAGGCGATCCACTCGTTGAGCATCTGGCGCAGCGACTTCTGCGTGGGCTTGCCGTCGATGCCGACCATCGTGAGGTTGATCGGCGAGGAGGTTTCCAGCGAGGTCTGCGCGAGCAGCGTGGTGATGAACTCTTCCTGGCTGATGCGCGAGGTCTTGGGCTCGAACACCAGGCGCACGGGGGCGTCCTTGCTCGATTCGTCGCGCACCACGTCGAGCACCGACAGCATCGAGGCCTTGAGCTGCGTCTGCTCCGCACTCAGCGCCTTCTTGCCGGCCTTGACCTTGGGGTTGGTGATTTCCTCGATTTCCTCGAGCACACGCTGCGAGCTCACGCCCGGCGGCAGCTCGTTGACCACCAGCTGCCACTGGCCGCGCGCCAGCTCCTCGATCTTCCAGCGCGCGCGCACCTTGAGCGAGCCGCGGCCGGTACGGTAGGCGTCGGCGATGTCGGCCGGGCTGCTGATGATCTGGGCGCCGCCCGGATAGTCGGGGCCGGGCACGATGGCGAAGAGTTCTTCCTCGCTGAGCTTGCCGTTCGACTTGATCAGCGCCACGCAGGCGTCGGCGATCTCGCGCAGGTTGTGGCTCGGGATCTCGGTGGCCAGGCCGACCGCGATGCCGCTCGCGCCATTGAGCAGCGTGAACGGCAGCCGCGCGGGCAGCAGTCGCGGTTCTTCGGTGCTGCCGTCGTAGTTGGGAATGAAGTCGACCGTGCCTTCGTCGATCTCGTCAAGCAGCAGGCTGGTGATGCGCGCCAGGCGCGCTTCGGTGTAGCGCATGGCGGCGGCGCCGTCGCCGTCGCGGCTGCCGAAGTTGCCCTGGCCGTCGACCAGCGGGTAGCGCTGCGAGAAGTCTTGCGCCATGCGCACCAGCGCGTCGTACGCAGCCTGGTCGCTGTGCGGGTGGAAGCGGCCGAGCACGTCGCCGACCACGCGCGCGCTCTTCACGGGCTTGGCGCCCACAGTGCCGTTGGTGCCGCCGAAGCCCAGGCCCATGCGCGACATCGAATACAGGATGCGGCGCTGCACCGGCTTCTGGCCGTCGGACACATCGGGCAACGCGCGGCCCTTGACCACGCTCAGCGCGTATTCGAGGTAGGCGGTCTGGGCGTAGTCGGCGAGGGTCAGGGTCGTGTCGCCGTCGGTGGGACCCTGGAGATCGAGCGGAGGTTGGGAATCCATGAAAGAGCTGGTGAGAAAAACTTTTGTTGTTGCCGGCTGCGCGTTCAGCCAAGCGTAAAGGCCTCGTGGACCGCGGACTGTACGGCGCCGCCGAGCACCGCGCCGCCGCCGGCCACGTAGATCCAGTCGCCGACGACGGCCGCGCCCACGGCGTGGCGCGGCGTGGTCATCGGGGCGTGTCGCTGCCAGGTGTCGTCGACGGGGCTGTAGCTTTCCATCTGGCCGAACACCTTCGCCTGGCGCGGTACGCCGTCGACGAGGATGCCGCCCTCCCCGCCCATGGCGAAGAAGCGGCCGCGGTACACCACGAGCCCGTGGCCCGAGCGCGCGGTGGGCAGCGGCGAGCGCAGCTCCCAGGTGTCGCGCGCGGGCAGGTAGACGTGGTGCAGGTCGGTGTTGTATTCGAAGGTGTTGAAGCGCCCGCCGATCACGTGGATCCGGCCGCCGTGCGACACGCAGCCCACGTGGTCGCGCGCGCCGGGCAGCGGTTTACGAGTCGACCAGCGGTCGGCCTTCGGGTCGTAGACCTCGTGCCAACCCACGCTCGCGCGCTCCGCGGCGGGCTCGGACGCGCCGCCGATCAGGTGCAGCGCGCCGTCGAGCATCACGGCGGCTGCGGCGCCACGCGGACGCGGCAGCGGCGCAATGGCGCTCCAGCGGTTGGCGGCGATGTCGTAGACGTAGGCGTTGGTGTCGGAGCGCCGGTTCTGCTCGACGAAACCGCCCAGCGCGTAGACGCGGCCGCCGTCAGCCGTCACCGCAACGTGGTTGGCACCGCGCGGCAGCGGCGCGCCGTCGAGCCAGCGGTCGGCCTTGGGGTCGTAGATGTGGTGGTAGTCGCGGTTGACCTTGCCTTCGCCGTAGCCGCCGACCACGTGCATGCGCCCCATCGCCGCGGTGGCCCAGGCCATCTCGCTGCGCGGAATCGGCAGTGCGGCGCGCGGCTCCCAGCGGCCCTGCGGCCCGGGCGGCGCGGGGCTGTCGGTGAAGCGCTGGGCCTCCTGCTCGGGCGTCATGTGGTGCGGCACGCCGCCCTGCAGGCGCGCATAGGGCTCGGCCGAGGAAGGCACGGCCGGCAGCGTGTCGTGCGTGGCCGGATGCTGCGCGCGTGCGCTGCCCGCCACCATGCCGGCAGCGGTCGCGAGAACGAAGCTTCGACGATCCATGGCCTCCTCCCTCCTCCGGTCGATCAGGACACCGGCGTGCCCGGCGGCGCATCGGCCGCGCCCGTGGGCACCGCCGATGGCTCGGGGATGTCGGGCATGGCCGGCATGTTGCGCGGCGAATCCGACGGCATGTTGCCGCGGCCGAGCGCGCCGCCCTGCGGCACGGTCAGCTCCATGCGGATGCGTCCCGGCGTCTTGCCACCGCGCACGGCGCCGCTCCCACCGCCCGAAGCCACCGAAGGCTTGAGGTACGCGTACAGCTGCAGCACGGTCTGCACGTAGTTCTGCGTTTCCTTGTAGTTCGGGATCTTGTTGCCCGCCCGCTGCACCGCGCCCTCGCCGGCGTTGTAGGCGGCCAGCGCGAGCTCGATCTGCCCAGGGAACATCGCGATCAGGTCCCGCAGGTAGCGCGAGCCTGCGGCGATGTTGATGCGCGGGTCGAACAGCTTCTTCTCGATGCTCGCGCGCTTGTCCGCCGACACGCCATAGCGCTGCGCGGTAGCGGGCATCAGCTGCATCAGACCCATCGCGCCCTTGGGCGAAACGGCCTGCGCATCGAAGCCCGACTCAGTGGCGACCAGTGCCTGCAGCAGTTCGTAGTCGATCGCGTGCTTGCTCGCCGCGTCGCGCAGCGCCGACTTGGCGGTCTTGTAGCTGGGCGAGGCCTCGAACATCGCCAGCAGGCTCTGCGAGGCCGGCGGCACCTTGCCGTCGAGTTTGCCCACGCCGCGGCCCAGCGGGGCGATGCCGTTGGCGGTGTCGAAGCTCTGGCCGCCGCGGAAGAAGATCTGGTAGCGCTCGTCGAGCTTCTCGGAGGCGAAGTGCGCGTTGCCCTTGGCGTCGATGTAGCCGTAGATGTCGGCGGCGTGCGCCGGCGCTTGCTGCATGCAAAACAGCAGGACGACCAATGGCAACAAGCGCTTCAAAACCGACATGCGTGCTAGTGGAGGAGGAGGAAAAATCAGACGTCGATATCGACGTCATCGGCGCGCAACTCCATGAGCTCGCGCCGCGCCGCCGCTTCGCCCTTGCCCATCAGCTTGGTGATTTCGCCCTGGGTGGACGTGAAATCGAAGCGGCCCAATT
>Ga0102595_100934_pt1 | contig 15518 bp, 15 predicted proteins | sample Araplaol_mTSA_r2_2_FD_76864 | JGI IMG/M metagenome (GOLD analysis project Ga0102595, IMG submission 76864) | Arabidopsis root microbial communities from North Carolina, USA - plate scrape MF_Col_mTSA_r2 (SPADES assembly) (version 2) | ecosystem: Host-associated > Plants > Roots > Endosphere...
CCGAAGGCACTTCCCTGCTAAGGAAGCATACGGGCAAAACCTGTATCGTGGGTTCGAATCCCACCGCCTCCGCCAGATTCAAGCGAAAAGCCCCGAGGAAACTCGGGGCTTTTTGTTTTCATACTCATCTAAAGGAATTGATATGAAGTTGATCTCCGCAATCCTGCTTGCTGCCTCGCTGGCCGTTAACGCCCAGGCAGCCAACCCGAATCCTGATGCCAGGCAGGTCAAGGCCACGCACGACCTCCTGGTGGCGATGCAGGCCGAGAAGATGATGCGCATGACCGCTGGCATGAGCCGATATGCGTCCGAAGCTGAGCGCAAGAAGGTGATGGACAAAGTGGTGGCAACGCCTTCGGAAAACATTTACGCAGGGCTGGCAACGCCTGTGGCTCGCCTCCTCAGCCCGGAGACGGTGACCGAGATGACGCGTTTCTACCAGTCCAGCTATGGACAGAAGGTATTGAACAACATCTACAACAGCGGTGCCCAGCTTTACCCAACCGTTCCCAAGGCGACGCCCGCCGAGCAGGCCGAGTTGAAGAAGCCCGCGTACATCAAGGCCGACCAGGAATTCAAGGCAAATGAACGGGCCATCCATCACGAAGTTTTCGTGCTGCTGAAACAGATCATCAATCCGAAGAAATAGGCTATGCTTCACGCGCTTCACTGCGTCCCTTTTTCCAATATTCGTGAGATTTGAATGGCAGTTTCCAAAACCCGTCTCGATGCTTCCCGTTTTTTCCTCCGCCTTGCCATTGGCGGCATGGCGATCCTCATGGGCTTCCAGGCCCTGCGGCATTCCGGCTTCCCCTCGACGCTTAACGGCGCCGGCTACTGGGCACTGCACCTGACCGAAATGCTGTGCGGTGCGCTCATCATGATCGGCTTGCTGATGCCGTACGCCAGCGCGGTTCTGACCCTGGTGGTGGGCTTGCCGATCGTGCTTGGCTGGATTCACGGAGCGCCTGTGCTGGGCAACCTGCATGCCCTGTTCCTCTTGCTCGTCGTGACTGCGACCGCGCTTGGCGGGGCGGGGCAGTGGGCGCTCGGCAAAGACTGAGGAATCTGCGCTATGCTGGAGTGATGCGTTGGACGTCACTCCTGATTTACCTGTTCGCCGTACCGTGGGCGCGGGCGGAGACCATTACGCTCAGTAACGGCGAATGGTTGCCTTACCTTTCCGAGACATTGCCGCATTACGGTGCCGTGTCGCGCATCGTGTCGGAAGCCTTCGCGCAGGAGGGCATTACCGTCAAATATGTGTTCCGTCCGTGGCCGCGCGCCTATGCCGAAGCCCAACGCGGTCTGGTCAACGGCTCGGTGGTCTGGAGCGTAGGGCCGCTGACAACGGAGCGCGCGAGGGAATTCCTCTCCAGCGACACGGTGCTGGAGGCGCAGTCGGTATTTTTCCTCCGCAAAGGCTACAACTTCACCTGGACCAAGGATGCCGACCTGGCGGGACTGCGTGTTGGCGGCGTGGCCGGCTATGAGTACCGCTTCGAGGAGGTCCCGGGCGTCCGCCTGGACCGCGCGCCCACCGAAGAACTCAACCTGCGCAAGCTGGTGGCCGGGCGCGTGGACATCGTTCCCGCCAGCCTCGATGTTGGCCGCTATATCCTGCGCACGAAGTTCAAGCCCGAAGAGGCCGCCGGGATCACTGTCGCGCCAGGGCGCTACAACACCACCCAATACCGCCTGATCATGCGCCGTGCCGATGCCGAAAATGCGGGCTACATCGAGCGCTTCAACCGTGGCCTGCGCAAGCTGAAGGAGAGCGGCAGGTACGACCAGTACATGGCGGACCTGGCTGCGGGTAGGTACTGATCCGGTGCTACTTGCTGGAAATAAATAACTGTATATAATCACAGTATTTTCAGCAAGCTAACATTGGAGCCGCGATGATCGATGAATTGATGGAAGAAGAAGTGCTGGTGCAGGAAGACCGCGTCTGGCAGGACAACGGCTGGACCGCGCGCGTCATCAAGAACGAAGATGACGATGGCTGGGCGGTGGCGATGATCAAGGATGGCGAGGCGGAACCTGCGCTGGTCGGTCCCTGGACCATGGGGCGCGACAAGAAGAACCCGAAGCCGCTGGATGTGAATGCCTTCAACACCCTGGTGAAGACCGCCAGCGAAGTAATCCGTCGTCACGAGCAGCAGCTGCACGCCCAACTGCACCGCAGCGTGCGTGTCCACACCGAGGGCGCCGCCTACATCACCGTCAATCTCGACATCACCCCGGATGAAGACGATCCCTACGCAACCCTGACCGCCTTCGATCCATTTGGCGAAGAACAGGCGCAAGTGCGCGTAGCGCCGAACTTCAAGCTGAGCGTCGCGAGTGCGACGGCGTGGATGGAATCGGGATACCGCAAGCCTTCCGCGTGAAAAAAAATCATGTGCGCCGATAGTCCATTCGTGACAAAGCGCGCACTTTGCATGCCCTGCCACGGCTAAGCTGGAAGGGTTTGCGCGAACTCAATTGCAGACGATCTTTGTGACGATATAGTCGCCTGACGCCGTCGTGGCGTTCACTTTGATTAGGAGGCTCAGCATGATCGCAAGCTCCAGCAGCAAAGTCGTCCAACTCGGTTCGTACAAGGCGTCAAGGCGAAACAACTCGATCTCGGGCTTGTCGTCGGGGGCATTCATGACGGTGCAGCTTCACCTGGCCCACTCGTCAAGCTTTGCAGGCGCGGGCATCATTGCCGGCGGGCCGTTCCGTTGTGCAGAGGTGTTCCGGCCGGACGACATGATGATTGCCGAAGATGCTTGCATCGAGAACTCGCTATACATCTGCATGAATCCATTGATCCCGCAGGTTTCGCCGGATGCCCAAAAGCTGGCGGACATGGCCAGGCAGACCGCAAAGGCAGGGATGATCGACGCGGTGGCCAATCTTGCCGACGACCGGTTGTACATCTTCACCGGCAGCGCGGACGACGTGGTCGATTCGGACGTGGTGGCGCGGACCCGCAAGTTCTACGAGCTGCTGGGCGTGAAGCCGGCAAATATCCGTTACGTCGACAATGTGCCCGCAGGGCACAGCATCATCACCGACAATCCCGAGGATTCGGGCCTGTCCACCAACCAGCCGCCTTACATCAACAATGGCGGCTTCATGCAATCGCACGACATCCTGCGCCATATCTACAGCGACCTGCAGCCCGCGGCGGAAAACCTTTCCGGCCAATTGCTGCGATTCGACCAGACCGAATTCTTTGCCGACGCGAGCGGCCGGGCCAGCATGAGCCAGTTCGGCTACATCTATATTCCTTCCAACGTAGCGGCAGGCAAGGTGAAAGAGCCGCGCGTACACATCGCGCTGCATGGCTGCAAGCAGGGCTACAACTACACCGATTACGTCAACGGCCGCGCAGATATCGCCAACCAGCCGCCTTACGGCAACCGCTATTTCACCACCACCGGCTATAACCACATCGCGGAAAGCAACGACATCATCGTGCTCTATCCACAGGCCGAAGGCACGGACAATGACGCCGTGCAGAATCCGGATGGTTGCTGGGATTGGTGGGGCTATACCAGCGCCAATCCGCAAGCTCCCGACTATTATTCGCGCGAAGCGGTGCAGATCAAGGCGATCCACGCCATGCTCGACCGTCTTTGCGCCTGAGCGACCCTGGAGGACGATATGAGCAAACTTCCCGTTTCCGTCGGACTGAATTCGATCGATAAGCCAGGTGTCCCGGCCTTGCGCGAATCCCGTGCCATCGCGCCGCTGGCTGTTTCAATGAAGGCCGGCACGCTGGCGCAGCGCCAGGCGGCACGCATGCTGCATAACAGTGTGTTGTCGGCCGGGCTGGTGAGTCGCTTCGGCGACCCGCAGGTATGGAGTGAGTGGCTGCAGCTGCAGGCGGCCGTCATGCAGCGACTGCACCAGCAGTACCTGGACTGGCGCCAGGGCTGCGCCATCCTGGCCGAGGACTATGCCCTGATCCGCCATGCCAACACCATGTCCAAGATGGCGGAAAAGCAGGGCAACTTCTTTTCGCAATGGACGCTGCTGTTGACCAACCAGGCGACCGGCCTGTTTGAGCTGATGGAAAACATCCACGTCGATTACGGATACTGGGCGAGCCAGAAGACTTCAATCGAAGCAAGGTAGGTGTTAGTGACATGCTAATATCCGGCGGCTTTCAGTTTCCGGAGTTTAGATGCGTTACTTGTTCCTTGCCTTGATGGCAGCCTCAGTCCCCGCGCTCGCGGCAGAGCCTTTACCGTTCTGGTTCGAAGGCGATGTTTCGCGAGTCGCGGGCTACCAGTCCGTTGAAGATCATCCTTGCGGTGTGATTGCGATCGTGAAGGTGGACAAGCTTCCACCGTTCGGCAAGGGCCGACTCACATCCGAAAAGGCCGTTGAAATGGATGCCTCCGGCAAGGCCATCCGGCGCTGGCCGATTCCGGTCGATGCCACCCCGGTCGCTGTGCGCGACAATCAATTGCTGTTCGAGTATGACGACAAGCGCTATTGGGTCGAGCCGGACGGAAAAGTCCAGCGCGCAGGCAAGCTTTCGCTGCCTGCGGTGAAAGAAGCGCAGTGCAAGACCGCCATTGAGTTCAAGGATGCCGACTACGTTCGTTGCGAGGCGTTTCCCGATTTGGGAACGCGCGTGCCGCGAACGATCGCTTATGAAGGCGCCTGCGCTTAGAAGCCCAGCGAATAGCCTAGCGTCACGCTGCGTCCACGGCCGGCGAAGTAGCGGGCCGGTTCCACCAGGGCGCTTTGCGAGTAGTAAGTGATGTAGTCCTTGTCGAACAGGTTTGCAATACCGGCGCGCAGCGTGCCTTTGGCCAGCTTGTAGCCGAGCGAGGTGTCGCTCAATGTGTAGCCGCTGAACTCTTTGGCCGGATCGTCGAAGCTCTGGCTGAAGGCATGCTGCACCTGGATATAGGACGACAGCTTGTCGCTCCAGTTGGCGCTCCAGCTTGCGATCAGGCGGTTGGGGGCCACGTTCAGGCCGTCCAGCTTCGCATCCAGGCTGCCGTCGCTGTTGCTGTCGTACCGGCCCTTGGTGTATGCATACGCGACGCTGGCGCGGTGCGCTTTGCTGAAGCGGTAGGTGGCGCTGGCGTCATAGCCTTCCAGGCGCGTTTTTTCGCGCGCCATGTTGAACACGCCATTTACTGAGATCACGCGCGCGCCGAAATCGGAGTCGGAGCGGTAGTAAGCGGCGTCCAGGTCCCAGTCGCCCCTGCGCACGCGGGTGCCTAGCTCGATGCCCTCGGTCAGGATCGGCTCCAGGTTGCGCATATTGCTGATCTTCTGTCCCGGTGTATTAATGGAGCGCAGGGTGCGGCCGATGTCCGGCAGGCCGAAGCCTTCGGAATAGCTGGCATAGATGGTGATGTCCTTGACAGGCGTGAGCACCAGGCCGGCATTGGCCAGCGTCTCGTTGAAATTGATCTTGCCGCCTTCGACCAGGGTATTCTTGTACGCGGCCAGCGTGCGGTAGCTGTCGACTTTCAGGTCGGCGTTTTCGCGGCGCACGCCGGCGTGCATGGTCAGGGTGTCGAAGACCTTGTATTCGCCCTGGAGGAACAGCGAAAGATTGGTGTACTTCGATTCCGGCACGAAGGTGCGCCCGGTCAGGTACATATCCTGTTTACCTTTGTCGGACAGCGTGTCGAAACCGGCGGTCAGTTTCAGGCTGCCATCCAGCAGGCCGGCCTTGGTCAAGCCCACTTTGCTGCCGAACTTGGAGGCGATTGCGCGCGACTGGTCGTACAGGGTGCCGGACGGTGCGATCGTTGCGTCCTGGAAGGTGGCCGATTTGTCGGCGCCGAACAGGCCAACGAATTCCTGGTTGAAGATCATGGCGGATAATTCCATGCCTGCCAGGTCGTAATGATTGTAGCTGGCGCTGCTGGTCCACACGTCGTTCCAGGCAGGGACGCCGGGTGGTGTGCCTTCCACCGAAGTGGACGGGATGCCGAGCTTGCGGTCGCCAGCCACGCCAAGGTAGCTGGCCTTGGATTTGATGCGGTAGCGGTTGACGGAGAACTGCAGCTTTTGCCGGTCGTCCGGACGATAGCCGATTTTGGCCAGCACGTCGTAGCTGCGCGAGTCCATCAGGTCGCCCTGGGTGACGTCGACGCCGATGCTGCGGCCTTTGCCGTCCAGGTAAAGGCCCTGGTCTTCATAGGAAACGGCGAACAGGTAGTCCAGCTTGTCCAGGCGGCCGTCAATGCGGTAGCTGGTTTTGTAGTTCAGGGTGTCGCCTTCGACATGCGTGGTCGGCGCGGTGACCCGCACGTCGACATGCTGGTTCATCGTTCCTTTTTCCGGGCGGCGCGTGATGATGTTGATGGTGCCGCCGGTTGCCCCGAGGCCGTTGATGGCGTTAGGGCCCTGTACGATTTCGATGCGCTCCACCATGGAGTAGTCGATGGTGTGGGCTTCGCGTCCGGTCGGACGCACCGGGTTCGATTGCGGCACGCCGTCCACCAGGATCAGCGGCGTGCGGCCGCGCAGCGTTTCGCCGGAGCCGTTCATCTTGCCGCGGCTGGGCGTGTACGAGGGCAGGATGCTGCTCAATACGTCGGACGAATTGCCCGAGATGGCCAACTGCCGTTCAATCTCCTTGCGGGTAATGACGACCACGGTTTGCGGCGCCTTGTCCGCGGCGACGTTCGAGCGGGACGCCTGGATGACGACGGTTTCAATGGCAGGAACCTGCTGGTCCTGGGCTTGCGCTTGCGCGGCCAGGCCAAGCAGGATGGCGGCGGCCAGCGGATGGTATTTGAACGGGAATGGCTGGTACGACTGCACTGAAAGCTCCTTGACGACTTGCGATGACCAAGGGCTGGCAGGTGGCTGGCTTAGGTGAGAATGTTTCTCATTATCATTCGCGTAAGGCGTTGCTGTCAACGCTGGGTGCGGCGGGCGCCTGGCCAGAAATATCGTTGGCCGGCCCGGTGAATTTCGTAATTGTTTGATGGGGGCCAGCGCTAGCACAATCGAGCGTATCACTGGCCAATTCCCCGACCACCATGAAAAGAACACCTTTGCCTGTTGCGCTGATCGCGTCCGCATTCGTGCCGCTGGCCTGTGCCGTGGCTGCACCGGCCGTTGTCTCGTCGCCGGACGGGCGCATTGCGATCCGGATCGAGCAGGACGCCAGCCGCTTCAGCATTTCACGCGGCGGACAGTCCGTCATTGCGGCGTCGCCGCTGGGTCTCGAGTTCGATGGCGGCCCGGAGCTGGGCGAGCTGGTGCTGGAGAAGCGGAAGAACGTCAAAGTCGACCGGGTCATTCCGCTGATCGCAACCAAGGCGGCGCAAGCGGCGGACCGTTATCGCGGCGCGACGCTGGCGTTCCGCGAGCGGGGGGCTGCGAGGCGCCGCTTGTCGATCGAGCTGCGGGCTTATAACGACGGCGTGGCTTTCCGTTACCGAATCGACGGCACTGAAGCGGTGCGGCTGCGCGGGGAAAAGACGGCCTTCGTTCCGGCGGGAGACCCCGAATGCCTGGTGACAGTGGCGGACCGGGCGCACGAAGCAACGTTCGAACGCATGAAGGTGTCGCAACTGCGTGCCGGGCAGGCGTATGACGTGCCCGTGGTGTGCACAGCGCCGTCCGGTCGGACCGCTTACGCCATCACACAATCCAACCTGGCCGGCTACACCGGCGCTTCGCTAAGCCGGGAGGGCGATGCACTTAGGCTGCGGCTGTCGGCGCCGCCGGAGCGCAGCGCGCCGGCCGTCATCTCGCCGGCGGGACTGACTACTGCCTGGCGCGTCGTGATGATGGGAGACCGCGTCGGTGACTTGATCGGCTCACACCTGATAGGCAACCTGAATCCAGCACCGGTGGGAGACTTCAGCTGGGTCAAGCCGGGTAAGGCGGCCTGGGACTGGTACTCGGGCCCATTGGCCGGTATGAAGCCCGACATGGCGAGCTACAAGCGCTTCATCGATTTTGCTGCGGCCGCCGGCTTGCCTTATTACCTGATCGACGCCGGCTGGGCCTGGGGCACCGGTCCTGATTGCTGGATTGCGCTGCCCGGCACCGATATCACCCGTGCTGCCGACGGCATCGATATGCCGGAACTGGTGCGCTATGCAGCGGCCAAAGGCGTGGGATTGATACTGTGGGCGCATTGGGAGCACGTGGCACCGCGCATGGACGAAGTGCTGGATACCTACGCCCGCTGGGGGATCAAAGGCGTCAAGATTGACTTCATGAACCGCGACGACCAGGACATTGTAGCCTTCTACTACCGCATCGCGGAGGCGACGGCCAGGCGCAAGCTCCTGCTGGACCTGCACGGCGCCTATGTCCCGGCCGGGCTGCAGCGCAGCTACCCGAACTTCATTACCCAGGAAGGCGTGCGCGGAGCCGAGTGGAACAAGATGGACAAGTCCATTACGCCGCGCCATAACCTGATGCTGCCCTATACTCGCATGCTGGCCGGGCCGATGGATTACACGCCCGGCGGCTTCCGCAACGGCTCGCCTGCCAGCTTTGCCGTGCGCGAAGTGAACCCTCAGACGCAAACCACACGCGGCCAGGCTCTCGCCATGTACGTGGTGTACGACAGCCCGCTGCAGATGGTGTCCGACGATCCCGGCGCCTACCAGAACGCCGGCGGCTTCGATTTCGTGCAGCGCGTGCCGACTGCCTGGGACGACACGCGCTTCCTGTCCGGCACACCGGGCCAGGACATTGTGCTGGCCCGGCGCAAAGGCGACAACTGGTACCTCGGGGCGATGAGCGCGGAGGAGGGCGAGCGGGTCGAGCGCGTGGCGCTCGGCTTCCTGCCTGCAGGGCGCTACCGCGTCACCGTATGGGAAGACGGCGATACGCCGAACACAGTGCATCGCATTGAGCGCGCGGTGACTGCACGCGACGTGCTGTCGTTGCGGTTGGCGTCGGTCGGCGGCGCAGTCGCGGTCCTGGAACGCCTGCCTTGAAGGCAGAGGCACGCCGGCATGACCGCTCGCGTTATACTTTCTGCGCTGATCGCCGCGCTGTCGTGGGCCGGCGCGGCTTCTAAAGGACTCTTGATGAAAATTCGCGCTACGGTGATCGTATTGGCAGCCAGTGTCGGCGCGCTGGCCGGCAATGTCCAGGCGGCAGAAAAGGCGGGCAAGCTGGTTGCCTTTGCCGATAACCAGTCATATTGCTTTTACCAGGACCAGAAGTTCTCGGAAGGCGCGGTCTTCAATGGCCGTGTGTGCAGTCATGCGAGTGGGGACAAGGCAGGGGATCTGATGTGGCTGCCGCAGGAGGCGGCTGAATTATCCGGCATGCTGCGCGAGCTCGATCGGGCTCGCCTGCAAACGCAGTTGCTGCAGTCCAGGACCATCCTGGCCGAGACCGAGGCGCGGTATAACGAAGCGGTCGGAAAACTGTCCGGAAAGAAGTGATGATCATTTCTTCCGCCACCGATTACCGGGAAGCGGCGCGCCGCAAGCTGCCGCCGTTCCTGTTCCATTACCTTGACGGCGGCGCCGGCACCGAGACGACGCTGCGGGCGAATGTCGGCGACCTTCAGCAGGTCAACCTGCGCCAGCGCGTGCTGAAAGGTTCGGAGGACCTGGACCTTTCGACAGAGTGGTTCGGCGTCAGGCAGGACTTGCCGCTGGCGCTGGCGCCGGTCGGCCTCACCGGCATGTATGCGCGCCGCGGCGAGGTGCAGGCGGCCCGGGTGGCGGCAGAGCGCAATATTCCGTTTATCCAGTCCACCGTTTCGGTCTGTCCCTTGAGGGAAGTGGCGGAGCAGTCTTCCCGGCCGCTGTGGTGCCAGCTGTACGTGCTGAAAGACCGCGGTTTCATGCGCGACTACCTGCAGCGAGCGCGTGACCTGGGCATCAAGACCTTGGTGTTCACGGTAGACATGCCGGTGCCCGGCGCACGCTACCGCGATGCCCATTCGGGCATGAGCGGACGTCACGGGCCGCTGCGCCGCGTGCTGCAGGCCATGCTGCATCCGCGCTGGGCGCTGGACGTTGGGCTGCTTGGCAAGCCGCATGACCTGGGCAATATCTCGGCCTACCGCGGCAATCCAACCGGCCTTGCCGATTACCTGGGGTGGCTGGCTGCGAACTTCGACCCGGGCATCGACTGGAACGACCTGCAATGGATTCGCGACGAGTGGCAGGGGCCGATGGTCATCAAAGGCATCCTCGACGCGCAGGATGCCCGCGACGCCAAATCCTTCGGCGCCGACGGCATCGTCGTCTCGAACCATGGCGGACGCCAGCTCGATGGCGCCTTGTCAACTGCTCGTGCGTTGCCAGCCATCGCCGATGCTGTCAAAGGGGACCTGACCATCTTCGCCGATTCCGGGGTGCGCACCGGCCTTGACGTGGTGCGCCTGCTGGCCCTGGGCGCGGACGGTGTCCTGATCGGCCGCGCCTTTGTGTATGCGCTGGCGACACACGGTGCAGCCGGCGTACGCAACCTGCTCGCGATCCTTGAAAAAGACATCCGGACCTGCATGGTTCTCACCGGCGTGAGGTCGGTGCGCGACATCGGTGCCGATATCCTCGCGTGAAATGCAGTTCTGCGCTTACTGAAAGGGAACCATGAAAAAAATCCTGCTGGCGGCTGCATGCTTGCTGCCCTGTCTGGCCCTGGCCTCGGCCGAAGTCACGGACGAACAGCGTTCGGCGCTGAAAGCGAAATCCGATCCTGGAAGCCTGGCGCCCGAACTGCGTTTGTCCGACGGGGATATGGCCTGGTGGCGCGACGCAAAAATGGGCATTTTCATTCATTGGGGACTCTACGCCATCCCGGCCAAAGGGGAATGGCAGATGCATAATGAAAAGGTCGATCCGCAGGAATACGCCAAACTGGCGGCGCGGTTCCAGCCCAGGCATTTTGATGCGGATAGCTGGGCGAGAATGGCAAAAGGGGCAGGCGCGCAGTACATGGTGATGACGGCCCGGCACCACGATGGTTTCGCCATGTTCGACAGCCCAGCCAGTTACAGGCAGTTTGACTCGGTCCATTCTGCGGCCCACAAGGACTTTGTCGCGGATTACGTTGCAGCGGCGCGGCAGCAGGGCATGCGGGTCGGGATTTACTATTCGCCCATGGACTGGCGTTTTCCGGGCTACTTCGACCCAAAGGGCATGCCGGAAAACGCGGACCTGATGAAGAAACAGGGATATGGGCAGGTCCGGGAGCTGATGTCCAACTACGGCAAGATCGATGTGCTTTGGTATGACGGCGGCTGGCTTGCGCATCGCGGGTCGGATGCCGACGCCGCATGGTTCTGGCGGCCGGAGATCCTGAACAGGGAAGTCAGGAAATTGCAGCCCAAGGTGGTGATCAATCCGCGCTCCGGTTGGCAAGGGGATTTCGACACCGAGGAAGGCGACCAGCCGGTGACCGGACCGATACGGAAAAAGCCTTGGGAAAAAGCATTCTCGATTGGGCCCGCATGGGGGTACGTGGACGGGCCAGCCATGGAGCCGGGCAAGGTGGTACGCCTGCTGGTCGACGCCGTGGTCCGCAACGGCAACGCCCTGGTGAACATCGGTCCCGATGCCGACGGCAGGATTCCGGAATCGCAAGTTCGAACGCTGCAGGCCGTTGGTGGCTGGATGCGCGTCAATGGCGAAGCAATTTACAACACCCGGCCGGGCCCTTTCCAGCCAGTTGACGGCGTGTACGGTGCGACTACGCGTGGCAGGAATGTCTACGTACATGTGCTGTCCTGGCCAGCCAATGAGTTGCTGCTGCCGCCGCTGCCGGCGAAAATCATCAGGGCAAGCACATTGGCGGGGGCGCCGGTCCGCTTTACCCAGTCCAGCCAGGGCATCTCCATCGCGCTGGCCGAGGCAGATCGCGATGCGGTCGATACCGTCATCAGGCTGGAGACGGGGCCTGACACCTGACGCCGTCCTATTCGAACTGGATCCTGGTGATGTAGTAGGGTTTATACGGCGCGCCATCAATTGCCTGCAGCATCATGCCGTCGATGCTGCGGTTCGCCGCCGACAGCTCGGACAATGGCACCTCGACGATGGTCCAGGTTTTGACCTTGGGCTCGATGACATAGCTGCTATCGAGCGCCTTGCCGTCCGCCATCGCCTTGACCGCCAGGCGTTGCCCACCTTCCGCGCCCCCGTTGATGTAGAAGCTCAATTTGGTGTACGGGCCGGTGGAAAAAGCATCGTGGTGCAGGGACAGCGCGGACCAGGCGTCGCCTTGCACTTTCAGCGGCTTGACTTCGCCTGCTGTAGGGGGAGTTTCGACCTTGGCCCAGCTCCAGTTTTGCCAGCCCGGCTTCAGTTCGTTGTCATAGACCGCGAATGGCGACGCCGCCTGCGCCAGGGCGCCCAATGGCATCAAAACGGCGGCAAGCACTGCGAGCGCGATGGCCCAGCGGCGCTGATTTTCCATGATTCGCTCCTTTGATTGGTTGGTGTTGAAGCTTCATTCTGCGAAAGCTGCCCCAAAGCCGCAATTGCGAAATTTCTCAATGCTGCGAACGCAAAAACTGGCAGGAGACTGCAGAATTTAGTTACTCTTTTTGGCAGATTTCGTAATTGCCTGGCGCTCCCTGTGGTCGCAAAATCGGGCAATGAAGACACCCATGCTCCTTTTCGCAGCTGCCGCCATGGCAGCAGCTGCATCCGGTACGGTGCTCGCCGCTGAAGGCGAACTAGTCCTCCATGGCGCCAGAACCTTGCCCTCCTGGCACGTCACTGTCGCCGGGTTCGAAGGGCCCGAGCAGGTACTGCAGGGTGACGCCGTCACGATTCCGAAGCCGGCAAATTCGCAGGTCCCCACAGGCTACGTTGGCGCGCGTGCAGGCGTCGTGGCAGGCGTGCCGCAGGCACTTGCCTTGCAATGGAAGGACGCCTGGATTGCCAGCCTGCGCTTCGATGGCGCCTCGCCTTTGGATTTGCGGCCCTACGCTGCAGGCGGCACAGTGGAATTCGACCTCAACGTGCTGGAACTGGACAAAGGCGGCATCTATTTCATCATGCGCTGCGGGGAGGAGTGCTACCGCAAGCTGCCCTTCGTCTTGGCAGGCCGCGGCATGCAGGGCAAGGGTTGGCAGCATCTGTCCTTTCCGCTGTCCTGTTTTGCGCGGGACCACGACGACTTCAGCAAGGTGCCAGGTCCTTTTGCCCTGGAGGCGAACGGCAGTGGCGAGGTGGCGTTGGCCAACGTCAAATTCGTCAAGGGCGGCAAGGCGAATGCGGCCTGTCCCGATTACCGGACGCAGGCAGTGACGCCGGAGCCCCTGTCCCATGCCTGGGCCTTGCCTGCCTGGCTGCCGCGCCACCAGCTGAAACTGGAGGAGAACCGCAAGCTGAAAGCTGCCGGCAAGGACCCGAAAGTGGTCTTTATTGGCGACTCAATTACCGAGGGCTGGGAAAAGTCGGGCCGGGCGGTGTGGCAGCGCTACTATGCCCGATACGACGCGGTAGCCCTCGGCTTCGGCGGCGACCACACGGAAAATGTGCTGTGGCGGTTGCAGCATGGCGAGGTCGATGGCCTGGCGCCGAAGGTGGCGGTGCTGATGATTGGCACCAACAACGCGGGCGACCGTCATGACGATCCCGAGGCGACTGCGGCCGGCGTCAAGGCCATCATCGATGATTTGCGCAAGCGTTTGCCGGAGTCGAAGGTACTGCTGCTGGCGATTTTCCCGCGCGAAGAACAGCCGGCAGCATTCCTGCGCCGCCTGAATGAAGAGGTGAATGCACGCATCGCCGGTCTTGCAGACGGCCGCCGGGTGTTCTTTGCCAATCTCAATGCAGCGTTCCTGAACGCAGACGGAACGCTGGCGCGCGATGTGATGCCTGACCTGTTGCATCCGCAGGAGAAGGGATACGAAATATGGGCGCGCAGCATGGAACCGATCCTGCAAAAACTGCTAACGGAGTAAGCACGTGAAGAAAATCAAGACGATGGCATGCTTGGCCGGTGCGCTAGTGCTGTGCGCCAGCGCTTCGCCAGCCGCCTTTGCGGCCGCATGCGCCACCACGGCGGCGCCGCGTGCGGTCGAATACCCATGGATGTCGATCGAGCGCTGGCGACAGATGCACGCCGAGCAGGTGCGGCGCGCGGCAAAAGGTGATATCGACGTGATGTTCCTTGGCGATTCATTGACGGAAATGTGGCCCAAGCCGCTGTGGGAGCGCAATTTCGGCACCATGAAGGCGGCCAATTTCGGCATCGGCGGCGACCATACCGGTAATGTGCTGTGGCGCCTGCAGGAACCCGCCATCGCGGGGATCAAACCCAGGCTGGTGGTGTTGATGATCGGCGTAAACAACATCAATCTCTGCAACGAGGGCGCCGAGGATGTTTTTGGCGGCATCCAGGCCGTGGTGGCGAAACTGCGCACGCAGTACCCCACGGCGCGCATCCTGCTCAATGCCGTGCTGCCGGAGGGCGCGCCGGATTCTGAAGAACGCCGGCGCATCCTGGCGCTCAACCAGAAAATCAGGACACTGGGAGACGGCAAAGCGATCTTCTTCCACGATTACGGAGCGCGCTTCATGGGGACGGACGGAACGCTGTCGCGGGAATTGCAGCCGGACCTGCTGCATTTCTCCGAAAAGGGTTACGGCATCCTCGCCGACGCGATGCGGCCCGATATCGAGCGCCTGCTGGGGCGGGCGGTGACTCCGTGAAACGCCGCAGCTTCCTGGCGGTGTCTGCTGGTGCCCTGGCGGGCGTGGCCATTGTGCGCGAGCCGCATGCGGAACAAGTCTCGGGCAATCCGGAAGGCCCCGGAGTGGCGAGGCCGCCCATTGAGCTGGCGCTCGACGATATCGCGGCCATTCCAGCCCCGCCGGCCGGCTTCGATAGCGAGCGGCCAGGTACTGAGCGCGGCAACGTGGTGGAATTCAGCTATGCGTCGGCAGTCACCGGCAAGCGCCGCAAGGCACGCGTCTACCTGCCGCCCGGCTATTCGGAAAACCTGCGCTACCCTGTGCTCTACCTGCTGCATGGAATCGGCGGCAACCAGGACGAATGGCGCTGGTACGTGCGGGCCAATACTGTTCTCGACAACCTGCTGGCCGATGGGGCCGTGGTGCCGATGATCGTCGTCATGCCGAATGGCCGCGCGCTGGCCGACGACAGCGTGCCGCCGGCGGAGAAGACCTTTACGCCGGAGCACATCGCAGGTTTCGCGCAGTTCGAGCGCGATTTGCTGGAATCGCTGGTCCCAGCCATCGACAAGACCTATCCGACCTTGGCGGAACGCGGCAAGCGGGCAATTGCCGGGTTGTCGATGGGCGGCGGGCAGGCCCTGAACTTTGGCCTGGCCCACCTCGAAACTTTCGCCTGGGTGGGCGGCTTTTCCTCGGCTCCGAACACGCGGGCGGGCGCTGAATTGCTACCGGATCCCGCGGCTGCGGCGCGTCGCCTGCAACTGCTGTATCTTTCCTGCGGCAAGAAGGATGGCCTGATCGGGGCTTCGCAAGGTTTTCACCGTTACTTGCAGCAGCACGGGGTCAAGCACGTCTGGCATGTGGACGAGTATGCGCACGTGCGGGAAAGCTGGGCCGAAAACC
>Ga0102595_100940_pt1 | contig 15445 bp, 15 predicted proteins | sample Araplaol_mTSA_r2_2_FD_76864 | JGI IMG/M metagenome (GOLD analysis project Ga0102595, IMG submission 76864) | Arabidopsis root microbial communities from North Carolina, USA - plate scrape MF_Col_mTSA_r2 (SPADES assembly) (version 2) | ecosystem: Host-associated > Plants > Roots > Endosphere...
GCTTCCCGCCGGAAGACATCATCTTTGACCCGAACATCTTTGCCATCGCGACCGGTATCGAAGAGCACAACAACTACGCCGTCGACTTCATCGAAGCCACGCGCTGGATCAAGAACAACCTGCCGCACGCGAAGATCTCCGGCGGCGTGTCGAACGTGTCGTTCTCCTTCCGCGGCAACGACCCGGCGCGCGAAGCGATCCACACCGTGTTCCTGTACCACGCCATCAAGGCCGGCATGACCATGGGTATCGTCAACGCCGGCATGGTAGGCGTCTACGACGACCTGCCGGCTGAACTGCGCGAACGAGTCGAAGACGTGGTGCTGAACCGCCGCGAAGACGCCACCGAGCGCATGATCGAATTCGCGGCGACGCTGAAAGGCGGTGCCAAGCAGGAAGCAGCCAATCTCGAATGGCGCAACGCGCCGGTCGAGAAGCGCCTGGCGCACGCGCTGGTGCACGGCATCACCCAGTTCATCACAGAAGATACGGAAGAAATGCGCCAGCAGGTGTTCGCCTCCGGCGGCCGCCCGATCAATGTGATCGAAGGCCCGCTGATGGACGGCATGAACATCGTCGGCGACCTGTTCGGCCAGGGCAAGATGTTCCTGCCGCAGGTGGTCAAGTCGGCGCGCGTGATGAAACAGGCGGTGGCCCACCTGATTCCTTACATCGAAGAAGAGAAGAAGGCGGAAGAAGCGCGTACCGGCATCGTGGCCAAACCGAAGGGCAAGATCGTCATCGCGACCGTGAAGGGCGACGTGCACGACATCGGCAAGAACATCGTGTCCGTGGTCCTGCAGTGTAATAACTTTGAAGTCGTGAACATGGGCGTGATGGTGCCCGCTTCCGAAATCCTGGCGCGCGCCAAGCTGGAAAACGCCGACATCATCGGCCTGTCCGGCCTGATCACACCTTCGCTGGAAGAAATGGCCCACGTCGCGAAAGAGATGCAGCGCGACGAGCACTTCCGCATGATGAAGATCCCGCTGCTGATCGGCGGCGCCACCACCAGCCGCGCCCACACCGCGGTGAAGATCGCGCACAACTATGAAGGCCCGGTGGTCTACGTACCGGACGCCTCGCGTTCCGTCTCGGTCGCGCAGTCGCTGCTGACCGACGAACAGCGCGGCAAATTCGTGGAAGAGCTGGACCACGACTACGCCCGCATCCGCGAACAGCACGCCAATAAGAAGGCGCTGCCGACCGTGTCGCTGGAAACCGCGCGCGCCAACAAGGCCAAGCTGGAATTTGCACCGGTGCGCCCGAAGTTCGTCGGCCGCCGCGTGTTCAAGAACGTGGACCTGGCGGCGATCGCCGAGTACATCGACTGGGGTCCATTCTTCCAGACCTGGGACCTGGCCGGCCCCTTCCCTGCCATCCTGACCGACGAAGTAGTCGGCGAGGCAGCATCTAAAGTATTTGAAGAAGGCAAGGCGCTGCTGAAGAAGATCATCGAAGGCCGCTGGCTCACCGCCAACGGCGTGATCGCGCTGCTGCCGGCAAACACCGTCAACGAAGACGACATCGAAATCTACACCGACGATTCGCGCTCGGAAGTGGCCTTCACTTACTACGGCTTGCGCCAGCAAGGCTTGAAGCCTGTAATCGATGGCGTGCAGCGCCCGAACCAGTGCCTGTCTGACTTCATCGCACCGAAGGATTCAGGCAAGCAGGATTACATCGGCATGTTCGCTGTGACCGCGGGCCTGGGCATTGAGAAGTACGAGAAACGCTTTGAAGATGCGCACGACGACTATTCGTCGATCATGCTGAAAGCGCTGGCTGACCGCCTGGCCGAAGCCTTTGCCGAGTACCTTCACGAGCGCGTGCGTAAAGACCTTTGGGGCTATGCCGCCGATGAAGTTCTGAGTAACGAGCAGTTGATCAAGGAAGAGTACCGCGGCATCCGCCCAGCTCCTGGCTACCCTGCCTGCCCTGAGCACACTGTAAAGGCCGATGTCTTCCGCGTGCTGAACGCGAACGAGATTGGCATGGAACTGACGGAATCGTTCGCGATGTTCCCAGGTGCCGCCGTGTCGGGCTTCTACTTCGCGCACCCGGATTCAAAGTACTTCACCGTTGGGAAGATCAACGAGGACCAGGTGCTGGACATGGCCGCTCGTCGTGGTGTCGCCAAGGACCAACTCGAGCGCTGGCTGGCGCCGAACCTTTAACGCGGTAGGACGGGCCTCTCGCCTGAGAGGCTCGTCTCGCTCCTTTGCAGACCTTCGCTTTAATGCCGACCAGCAAAAAAGCAGGCAATCACGAATATCAAGTCATGGAATGAACGCTTTCCGCGTCTTCCCCGTATTCAAATCAAGCGTGTAAATCACTTCGCGGTCTCCGGCGCCAACAAGTCGCCTCTTCCAGATGACCATATTGCTCTCGGCTATGTAGTGCGCCAATGGATATTTCCTGGAGCTGCCCATGTCCATCTCATGGGGGTCCAACGGTGGGCTCGGGAATCGCCGCATCATCCCCCCTTGCTGCTCAACAACCACCTCGGTGCCGACACCGTCCCGAAAAGTTTGATAAATGCGCAGATCGGAGGTAATGCCGACCAGCACCTTGTTATGCGGGGGAAGCACGGGATGGGCGCCCCAAGGGCCGCCACCGTCAAGTTGCACCAGCTCTTCGATCTCGGTTGCCGAAGTGTTTGAACAGCCATCGAGCTCATAGAGCTTCCAGCCGATCCATGCGAAGACGGTGGCATTTCCTACTTTGGAATAGAAATCAGGGCTTGTATGCAGTTTGACTCCCCCGGAAGCAACAATCCGCTCCATTCCTCCCGTGGGCCCAACGCGATACATGCATGGCTGTTCGTAGGGCGGATCAAAACGGTAAGCAATCTCATCCGTGCTGCAATAGAGCCATAAGACACGATTGTCCTGCTTGTCGTACGCCAGCTTTCCTGCGCATTCGCCCCTGGCGGTTTTCTGCAGCCGCTTACGCAACACGTCATCGCGCCATACTCGCGGGGTAGAGGTGCCGTTCACCTCGATATATGGATACCCTCCATTCGGCGGCTCGCCCTTGGGGATCACTTCATACTCAGCCACTGGCTGCGGATTCTTACCTCCCCGCATATCCAATGCCATGAGCGTTGAGACCTCTTTCCAGTCGTTTCTTTTTCCCCGTTCAGAAATCGGCAACGACTCTGGCCCCATCAAGGTCGTTGTTATAAGGAAATACATTGTGTCGCCTTGCGTCGCGTACGTCGTAGAGTTCAGCGTGACGGTTGTTGGAGCGAACGCACAAGCGCTAAGCAGCGCGCAGCAAACGCTAATGACGGCAATTGCTTTCATCAACGAACATGAATCCTTATCCAGTGAATATTCTCATCCTTGTCGCCACTCGGTCTCAAGCCGCACCGCCAGAGCTCAGCTGGGTCAACCACACATGCCGCAGTTTTCGAATGTCTTCATTTCTTTTTTCCAAACCCAAGCGCAGTCAAGCTCGATGTGAGCGACGGGTTCTGGCCGTTAAGGTGCGATCCGTGACCGCGCAACCGATGAAACCAGTGGCGACGGATCACATGCAAGTGCCGAAAGTAACTCGCTCGGAGCTTTCCGGTTGGCCGCAATAGCAGCCCGCACCGATTCGTTTGAATCACGCGCCAGGCGATCAAAAATCTGAGCGTTCAACTTGCGTTTCATGGCGACTGCGTAGCGGACGCCCTCATCGGGGCTCATCGACAAGACCTCCAGGACGGAAAGCGGCACTGTCTTGTTTTGTGCAACCCATTTACACATATCCGGATAGTGCTCAATGACCTCGAACCAGACCTCGACGCTCGCTTCTTCACTTGCGGCTCGCATGTATTCTTCACGAGAGTCGCTCTGCCGTAATAGCACGAATTCAGATGCTGTCGATATCACTAGTCAAATCCATTCGAGGTACAAAATAAAATCACTGTCTGCATTTGGCCGATCTCTGCCGATTGTACTTGACGGTTGCGGGTTGGCGCCTCCGCAATTGCCCCCCGGAAGCGGCACGCCTGCCGCACGCTAGCCAATAATGAGTGTGGCGTTTACGAAGAACTCGTCGTCAAGCGAGGCAATTATTGTGGTCATGACTTCAAGATGATGGGATGACAATGTATAGCCCCAATGCGATTGTTCCCAGTATTTCAAAAGCAATGCCAACTCATCCCTAAAGTCCCTGAGCGGTTTGCCAGATAAACAAAAGCCCGGCTCATAATCAGCGCGTTCCGTGATTGTGCTTATGGTTGGCAGCCCGATTTCGCGGCCAGCCGACTCCCAATAGAGATTGACAGTTTGTGCAGACCCTAAGTAGAGGTCGACCGTAGGTTCAACGCTCGTCGAAGCTGCGAAGATCAACACATGATAGGCCACTAAGCTACTTTCAAACTGTTCGACCGGTTGAAACCGCAGCCATAAGCCGCAGCGGATTGTATGTCAAGCTCAGCTCTTGGCTAATTTCAATGCCTCAAAATCCGCATTCGGCGAAAAGAAATAGTCTTCAATCTTACCAAGGAGTTCCACCTCATTTGAGGTGCTTCTTCGAAAGTCGCCAGGCCCCGGTCCCGGTACGTAATTCAAGACTGCATATCGCCAAGTCGCGCCCATGTACCAGACATAGACACCTGGAGCATCCGTAACAGTCTCGATGCCGCGATAGTCCTTGAACCAACCCTCCCAGCCGGGAACATGATTCCCAGCCGTACTGGCGGGTTTGATGACCACGTAGCCATTGGGGAACGATGAATGATTCGGAGCAAAGTGAGGTTCAGAACTAACGTCAAGGCCAAGCGCGCGAATTTTGTCGATTGACTCGGGAGAAAGATGCATAGGGCCCCGTAAATTCTGTGACGCCACCGCTCTTACTAAGTTCCGCCCTCCGTTGGCTAGCAATGCCTTCTTGTACTCCATTGAATTCATCGACGGACAATTCATCACCGCTCTCACAAATATGTCCGGCGGTTTGTACCAATGCGCAGCGATGTAGTGAAGGATCCCTTCTGGGGCGACAAATATACGCCCCTCGTACGGAATGAAGACGTTTGAATGAAATCGAGGAGAGTTGAATTGACATAGGCCGCAAGTGTGCCAGCCGGCTGAGGCCACGGGTTGCCATGGCTCCTTGAACAACGACGTAAGTTTTTCGAAAAACGCCCGATCCACGCTTTCAAGCTCGAAATTCGATTCTTTCGAAAGCCATCCAACAGCGACCAAATTCTCGCTTGGCACTGGGAAGTATTCGCATGTTGAGAGATCAACTATTGCTGTCATCGGAGAATCCAAAGAGATTTAGAACTGGTTAGTGCTACGGCTGTCCGCAATTGGCGTTACCGACGACCAGCCACACTCGAAAGTAGCACTCTACATTCCTTGTCCAATTCAGCAATGGGTAGCCGCCGCACCTCGCGCTTGAAATCGCTAAGTTTGCTTTGAAATTCAGCGTCAGCGTCGACCTTCGCATATGCATCAGGATTCTCTGAAACCATTCGGGTAAGCGCGGCTTTGTACTCCAACGAGCGTTCAGGATACGCTTGCGAGCAAACCTGAGAAAAGCCGACAACCAGAATGTAAAACGGATTGGGGCCGCACTCCTTCACATCGCTGGGACATTGACTGAGAGCGAAAGAGCTTTGGGCAATCAGCATCCCTCCGGCTAAGGTAATATTTCTTGCTTTCATCCGTTCACCTCAGCAAGCGCTGCACATGAAGCTGCGGCTCGACTTAATGCGCCTGCGCCCGGAAGCGCCAGATAGCCAAGGTTCCAAACAGCGCCGCAAACGCAAGCTGCACGCCAGCCGTCTGCAGCGCCACATCTATCCCAAGTCCGCGCCAGGTCATGGCGTCCAGCCCATCAACAGCCCAGCGTGTCGGCACCACAACGGTCAGTTGCTGCATCCAGGTAGGGAACACGAATGTCGGCACCCAGGCCCCGCCGAGCATCACCAGGATCAAGGTCGCGAAAACCGCCAGCCCCCGTGCCGCTTCCGGCGTCTTGCCAAACGCCGCAATCAGCAGGCCGAAGGAAGCGGTCATCAGCGCAAACGCCACCACGACCAGCGCGAAGCCCACCACATTGGTCACCTCCACTTTGAACATCAGCATCGCAGCAAAGAAGATCGCCACCATCAGCCCCGCCGCGATCATGGCGCCCGACAGCGCACGCGACAGCAGCACTTGCGACATGGTGATCGGCGCCGCCAGCAAGCGGTTCCAGATGCCCATGCGGCGCGCCAGCAGGATGCCGATGCCCACGTCGATCCCCATGAACAGGATGAACTGCACGCCCATGCCTGCAAACGCGTGCGCGTAGCCGTTGTACTTCGGTCCTGAGCTGAGCGCTTCATCCTTGGTGGTGAACGGCACACTGAGACCGCCGCCGCCGCTCGACTCCTTGGCCGGCTTCGAAGCTTCGCGCTCCTGGAATTTCTTCAGGCTGCCCAGCAAGCCAACCAGCGCTTCCTTGTCTTCGCTCGCGGGAGATGCTTCGAGCTTTTTCAGGCTGTCATCGGTGAACTTGGCGCCCGTCGCACTGCCGCCCATTACCTCGCCGGTCACGCCCTGCATCACATGCTGCGTCAGCAAGCCTTTCACCATCGCCAGCACGGTCGATTGCGAGGGGTCGTAATAGACGGGCAGTTCCGGCTTGCTGCCGGACTGGAACAGCGACTGGCCAGCCGCATCGCCGAAGCCGGCCGGGATCACCACGGCCACCATCAGCTTGCCCGCGCGGACTTTGTCCTGCGCTTCCTGCAAGCTCATTTCCTTGACCGACAAGTTGGCATCGGCCTTCAGCGAATCGCCAACCTTGCGGCCAATCACGCTGCTGTCCTGCTGCACCAGGCCGATCTCGATCTTGCTGTTGTTGCCGCTGCCGGAGCCACCGAACAGCGAGCCAAAGAAGGCTGCCAGCACAATTGGCATCAGCAGGTTAAGCATCAGCGCGCGTTTGTCATTCAGGTAGAGGATCAGGTCCTTGCGGATCATTGCAATAATTGCTGTCATCGGAATTCCTTAGTCGCGCAGGGTGCGGCCGGTCAGGGAAAGGAAGATGTCTTCCAGCTTGGTGCGGGCGGTGGCGAAGTGGGCCAGCGTGTGTCCCTGCTCGTCCAGCCAGCGCAGCACCGGTGCGGCATGGGAGGCACCGTGCAGGCTGATGTCCAGCGAGACGCCATCGCGGCGCACGCCGGCGACGCCCGGCAAGCCGGCCAGCGAGGCGACCAGCAATTCCGCCGGCAGGATATCGGTGTCCGCCAGTTCCACCTGCAGCGCGGCTTGCGTCGGCAGGCGGCGATACAGTTCCGCCGGCGGCGCATCGGCCAGCACCTTGCCGTGGTCGATGATCACGATATGGTCCGCCAGCCGCTCCACTTCTTCCATGTAATGGCTGGTGTAGATCAGGGAGCGGCCCTGCGCCTTCAACGCTTCCAGGGTATCGAAGATGGCGTTGCGGCTTTGCGGGTCGACGCCCACCGTTGGCTCGTCGAGAATCAGCAGTTGCGGATCGTGCAGCAGCGCCGCGGCAATATTCAGGCGACGCTTCATGCCGCCTGAGAAGGTGGAAGGCTTGTCCTTGGCCCGGTCCGACAAGCCCACCAGCGCCAGCACTTCCTCTGCACGCTTGTTCAGCGCCGCCCCCTTCAAGCCGTACAGCGCACCAAACAGCTTGAGGTTTTCGATCGCCGGTAGCTCCTCATACAAAGCCAGGTCTTGCGGCACCAGGCCCAACCTCTGCTTGGCTGCGCTGGCGCCTTGCGTCACTGTTTCGCCATCCAGGGTGACGGAGCCTGCATCGGGCTTGATCAAGCCACAGATCATGCTGACCGTCGTCGACTTGCCTGCGCCGTTTGGGCCAAGCAGGCCAACGGTCTGTCCGCGCTGCACCTGGAACGAAACGCCATCAACCGCGCGTCGCTCGCCATAAGACTTGCTCAACCCACTGACACTTAACACTCTTCGTCCTCCGGAAAAAAAACGGCGCCGCTACTGCGGCGCCGCTATCGATGCTTACACCTCTACAGGGCGTATCGCACCACGTTGTCACTCCATTCGAATGCCGACATCTCCAGTTCCACCAGTTCTTCGGTCGAAATCGCCAGGTCGGCCAGTGCCGGCAAGATGCGGGTATCCATATCCTCCAGGCGCTCGATGCATTCGGCCAGCTTGAGCAGGTCGCCGAAGAAGCCGCCGCGGAACACCAGCGCTTCGCCCACCTCATCACCCATCGGGATCTGAGCCAGGATCTCCTTCATCGGGATGCCGAATAGCGTATCCATCAACGACATGATGCCGACCGTGAAGGCGATATCGGCCACATGGCGGTGCGCCGGGCGCAGTTTGGTGGCCAGCAGTTCCAGCAGGCGGCCGCGCGTGGTGGCCAGCATCAGCAATGGCGTCATCGAATGACCGCGCTTGCCCGGCTCTGCGTACAGCATGATCTGCAGCCAGCGCTGCAACTGGCGGCGGCCCAGGATATGCACCGCTTGGCTCAGCGAATCGATGCGCTGGCGGGCGCCGACAGCCGGCGTATTCACCAGGCGCAGCAGGTTCAGCGCCAGCGACACATCCTTCTTGATGGCGCGTTCGATCTCGGCATTGTCTGCCTCCGAGGTCACGAGGGTCATCAGCTCCATCACCGCCATTTGCGACGGCGACAGCTTCTTGCCGCTCATGATGACCGGCTTGGCGAAGTAGTAGCCCTGGAAGTAGTCGCAGCCCAGGTCCAGGCAATTCTTGAACTCGTCGCGATTCTCGACCTTGCACGCCACCAGCTTCTTGCCATCCTGCTTGATGCGCGGCGCCAGCCTGACCAGACCGTCCAGCGGCATGTCGCGCATCGACAGCTTGACGTATTCCACCATCGGCATCAGCGCAGGCAGCTGCGGCGAATCCGGATTGATGTCATCCAGCGAGAAGCGGAAACCGTGGCTGACCAGCTCCGACATGCGCGACAGTACCTCGGGCGCCAGGGTATTGGCAGCGCTAACTTCCAGCACCAGCTTTTCGCGCGGCAGGAAGCCGAAGATATCGCTCAGGATAGCGTCCGAATCGACGTTGACGAAGCCGATGGCGTCGCCAATGGAGCGCTCCAGCCCCAGTTGCGCGGCGTGCGCAATGACCGCAGCGGTCGCGGACAGGGCCGAAGTATTGATGTTGGCAGGCCCAACCGGAGCGTTGCGAAAAAGCAACTCGTAACCGAACAAGGCCTGGTTCCGGTCCAAGATCGGCTGCCGGCCCAGATAAAATTCGCGAACTTTCAGGCTCTGGGAGGCCGCATCGTTGCTGGAAAGGTCGATCATAGGGAAATTCCTGACGTGTCCTGCCATTTTGGCATCAAATCTTGCCGGTGTCTGTTAAATTTTCTCGAAGTCCCGTTTCTGCGGCAGGCCATCCACAAAGCATTTCATCTCGCCCGGCGCGAACGCAGTCCATTGCTCATTAGTAGTTAATGGCTGGGTGACGATCACGGCAACGCGGTCGTTCGGTGTCGTGACCTGGGAAAAGTCCACGCTCACATCCTCGTCCGACAGCTTGACTGTGTCGAAGGGATACTGGCGCACGATGTAATGCAGATGGGTCGAGCAATGCGCGAACAGCGCACGGCCGTCGGACAGCATCATGTTGAACGTGCCGTGGCCGGCGATGCTGCGCACGGTCTTTTCGATTTGCGCGCGCAGGATGGGCAGCGGCGGGCAGGTATCGCCAAAACGCTCGCTCAGATCCTGCAGGATCAGGCAGAACGCCCGCTCGCTGTCGGTGGTGCCGACCGGGCGGAACGGCCCATGCAGCACTGGCGCGAACTCCTTCAGGTCGCCGTTGTGGGCAAACACCCAGTAGCGGCCCCACAGCTCGCGTACGAAGGGATGGCAGTTCTCCAGCATGACCTCGCCCTGCGTGGCCTTGCGGATATGCGCGATCACGTTCTTCGACTTGATCGGGTAGTTTTTGATCAGTTCTGCAATCGGGGAATGGATCGCGGCCTGGTGATCGACGAAATGACGCACGCCGGCGCCTTCGAAAAAGGCGATGCCCCAGCCATCATGGTGGGTATCGGTCTGCCCGCCGCGCAGGGCGAAGCCGGTGAAACTGAACACAATGTCGGTCGGGACATTGCAGTTCATCGCAAGTAATTGGCACATCCCACAACTTTACCATGTCGATAGAGCCAGGCAGACCCACATGCCCAGCACCGCGACGAAATTGATCGTGAAGACAAGGCCGCGCAGCCTGATATTCCTGGTGAAGACCTGCACGCCGGAATGCACGGCACGGCCCGCGACGAAGATCCACGCCAGCACAAGCTGGCGAGCATCGAACGCATGCTGCGCAATCAGCAGCAGGCATGCTGCGTAAAAGAACAGCGGCCATTCGAACTGGTTGGAGAGGTTGGCGGAAATGCGCGGCTCAAGCTCCGCGAAGGGGTTGGAACCATCGGGGCGGCGCCCCACACCCCAGACCGCGGGAGCACGGGCGATCGTGAGCATGACATACAACAGGGCCGACAGCGCAACGTGCGCTGCCATTGGATAGATCAGGGGATTGTCCATTTTTAGTAAATCAGACTCGTTCCGACAGACCGCGCCAGGCTTGTTGACCCGCTTATCCGGTCCAGTTATGCTGCTTTTCTTTTAACCCGGATTCTAGCTTGATTTCACCTTACAACGCTCCAGCTTCCACATTTGACGATGAATCGATCGTCGAGGACAGCCTGCGTTGGCGCGGCGCGCTCTATTTTGCTGTTATCCCGATCCTGTTTATGATTCTCTTGGAAGGCAATGAGATTTATAGCAGGAGCCAGTACGGCCCGATCTACTGGAACTTGAGATTGATCGAACCGTTGCTGCTCTGCGCGCCGTTGTGTCTGCTAATGGCAGCGACCGGATATGCCGTCGCGATCAAGTGTTTGAACAGAACCATCCGTAGCGCTATGTTGCTTGGATCCGTAGTGGGCATGGGCTGGGCACTTTTTGTGATCATAGTCGGAAATACTATCGCCCAGTTGAACGGCGCCGAGCCACTTACGCTTGACCGCATGATCACGCAGGTGAGCGTTATTCCCACCATTTTCGTGCCGTTGGCATTGGTACTGTGTGTTTTCACCCGCTGGCGCGGAGTTCGGCTTGGTCTCGCTAAATCGCCGAGCATATAACAAACTGATCGCAACCTCGGCACCGGCGAGAATTCGAACGGATCGGTTCATCACTGGTTCCTGCCCAATAGCGCGCTAGCCTGGGCAATCATCTTCCTGATAATCTCTGCAGCGGGCGGCGCGTCCTGGATGATGCCGGAAACCTCTCCCATCAGCACACCGGAGTTGTCAGCATCGCCCGCACTGAACGCATCCCAGAAGCGCTCGAATTCGACATCGATCGACTTCTCCAGTTCGCGCTCGCGCCCATGCCACGCCGTGACAAAGTCGTTTTTCAGCACACGGACCACGAATTCCGCATTGGGCCAGTAGCGCCTGCGTACAACGTCAACCGAATTGGATTTCAGCGTCGCGTCACCGTCGGAACGAATGATCGCTTGCCGGAAACCTTCCGGCGCCTCAGATTCAGTCGCTGCAATAAAGCGGGTGCCGACCAGCACACCATCTGCGCCAAGCATCATCGCTGCCGCCAGTCCCCGCCCATCGCCTACGCCGCCGGCAGCGACCAGCACGGTGTCAGGCGAATGCTTCGCAAGGTAATCGGCCGCTTCAGGCACTAGCGTGAACAAACCGCGATGGCCGCTGTGGCCGCCCGCCTCGCAGCCTTCGGCCACGATGATGTCGGCGCCGGCATCGACGGCCTCGCGCAGGTACTTCATGCCTTGCACCTGGCAGATCAGCGGTATGCCGTGCGCTTTAATGATCGAGGCATGCGGCTCCAGCTCGCCGAAGGACAGCATCAGCACTGCCGGCTGCTTGGCCAGCACCTGCTCCAGCAATTTCGGATCCCGTGCCATCGACCAGGTAATAAACCCACAGCCGACGCGCGTATCGCCCGCCGCCGCGAATTGCCGCTCGATCCATTCGGCGTCGCCATAGCCGGCGCCGATGATGCCCAGGCCGCCGGCATTGGTCACCGCCGCTGCCAGCCTGCCGCCAGCCATGACGCCCATTGGCGCCAACAGGATTGGATGCTCGATCCCGAGCTTTTCCGTAAGCCTTGTCTTCAGTCCCATGCGCTCACCATGACGTAATAGCCATCCGGGTCACGCAGTGCGAATTCCCTGGTGCCGGTGCTTGGATTGACGCTGACTTCCTCCTCGAGTTTGGCCACCAGGCTACGCGCCCTGGCCAGCGCCCCGTCGAAATCGTCGACCCGGAAGAACAGCAGCAAACCATTTCCGGGTTGTGCGTTGCCGGGGCTTGTTAGCGTGGGATGGTCATGCGATCCCCATTGGTGAAGGCAGAGCAGGACTGTGCCATCCGGGTCGAGGATCTGCCCAAAGAATTCATGGGCTGGCGCGGTCTTGGGCTGTCCAAACAAAGTCTGGTACCAGGTGAAGCTATTGGCGACGTCGGCGACGCCAATGATTGTCCACGTCCGTTTCATGAGTCCTCCTGACGCGTGTTTGGCTAGCCTGACGGAAAACGCCGCCCCCAAAGTTTCTTCAACCGAGGATCCTCGTCAACGCGCTTGATCACTGGCGTCATGTTTGGAGCCTCCTGGTAGAAACGTTCACGCCAGGGGCCGAAACGCGAGATCACTGCCACATAGAGATCGAGCACGCTCAATGTATCGCCCAGCAGGTACCTGGAAGGACGGAGTTGGGCGTCCATGGTACGCCAGCAAAAGGCGATGCGCTCATGAACCGAGTTTACTACCTCGTCCCTGGCGCTTTGAGGCGCACCGATCCTGCTTACGTCCGGCTTGATCCAGTGTAGCGAATAAATTGCTGACGAGACAAAGAACATCCAGCGCAGGAATTGCGCTCGCATGTGATCGGCTGGGCCCGGCGCCAACCTCGCGTTTGGGTGAGCATCTGCCAGCCAGATCAGAATGGCCGCGCTCTCGGTGAGCGTTTCGCCACCAGGCAGGACGAGCGTGGGAACTTGCCGCATCGCGTTTTGCCCTCCAACACGCATGCGCGCTGCTTCGGACGACCAGGTTTCGCCTTCGATTACCTGGTAAGGGATCTCGAGCAGCGCCAGGGCCGCTTCAACGGCAACGGAACCGGAAGCCGCAGCCCCGAATAAAACAAATTGCTGGTTATCGGCCATGGCAGTAAGGCGGGCGATGTCTACAATACTTCGACGCGCCCATGCTCCACAATATGCGCCAAGGCAGACGACAGCGATGCCCGGCCCGCCTTGCTCAGGCTAAAGGATACGACAATCCCCGACCGGCCGATGCGCGCCGCGGCGTCGGGTGTGAACTCGAACTTCACCGCATCCGGCAGCACTTGGACCCTTTCAATTCCGCCGAAACATGATTTCGACTGGTCCCCGAATTCAATGTAGTGGACGTTGAGTTCCCGTTCCCCAAGCACGTTTTCGACATCGCGCTGAATCAGGAAATAATGCTCATGAACAGCGTCGGCAAATGCGACTGTCCAGATTCCATCGACCGGCGCCACCGAAACTTCCGAAGCAAAGAAATTGAAGCTCTCGACCGGCGACAAGGTATGCGCGTCGCGCGCGAGGTGCCAGCGGTGGTCGGCAAGCCTGCGATAGATCGTCATGCGCTGTCCGGCAAACTGCATCGTGTCGCCGCCGGAGCGCGGCGTCACACTCAAATAGTCTGCGCTACGCGTGTAGGCGAAAGCCCCAGCAACGGCCACCTCTGTCAGCTCACTGCTGCACGTGATGCGAAGCTCTTGATGGGCGCCAGTAAACTTGGCCGAAAAGCCGTCCTTGCCAAGCGGCGCCTCTCCGGGATTCAGGAACACGACATCCTCGGTCATGATGGCAAGCAGGCTGGAGAGGTCTGCCGAATTGACCGCCTTGACCCACATCGCATGCACCTCGCGAATTGCGTTTTCTTCGGCTTCCATTATTTGTCTCCAGTTGCTTTCCAAGCGCCGGCTTCCAACTGTTCGATCGCCTCATTCAACCTGGCCTGATAGGTCATACGTTGGCTTTCAGTTTGACCTTGAGTGGACTCATAGATGAATTGGGTGACCACCGATGCAATGGCATGTGTCAGCCGCAATCAAGTCCATACGTCTGCTTGGACTTCTGGCCTCGTCGGGAGTCTCCTTCGTCAAGAGTGCACAGACGATGAAGTATATTGTCATAAACTCCGATCAGGTTTCCTGCTCTTCAAAATTTAGCTCGACCCCATTTCCCGCCGGGTCAGTAAGAAAAATCTGAACCTGCCGCGTAGCCGGAACCAAAGCGGTGCGGTACCGGATACCTCGCGCGGAAAGCTTGCTTTCATACGCCGCGCGATCACTGCAGCGAAAAGCTGCGTGGTCAAACGTGCCGGATGGCAAAGCAGGCCGGACTTCATCCGGTCCGGCCTCGGACAAGTGTAATACGGCGTGTCCGTCAGCATAGAGCCAATAACCGAAGCTACGGAATGGCGGCCGCTGTCCGACTTCAAGTCCCACAACGTCGCAATAAAAGTCGCGCAACTCGTCAAGCAGTGCTCGTGGTGCGCGAAGATTGTAATGACTGAATCCAATAGTTGGCATAGATTGAACCGCCCCTTTTTCCGCTCACCGGCGAGGTGCGCCGCTCACATTACATGAAGATCCAGGAATTCAAGCGTAATCTCATTTACGCCAATTCGTTTGATGTGGAAGCGCACAGTAAGATCACTTCTAGATCCACAAATGGGGAGGTCGTCATAGTGCACCATCCCCGCATACTCGCTCGGATTCAGTCCGTAGAGTCCTTCTCTATCGACGTCGATCCTCTTCTCGAAGATCTCCCGGAAATCATTGCGTTCCCGCAGGCCTGTAACAGTGAAACGATCGGTTTCAAACTCCTCATGGAGTGTGGCAAGAGACTCATGATCCAACTCGATGACGCCATACCCTTCGATTGTGCTTTTCAGAGACTCAGGCGTCCATGCGCCAGCGTAGGGGAACATGGCAAGAGCTTCAGCATAGCGTTCCGCCGCGAGTAATTCAGACCACTCAACGACCATCTCACGAATGTCATCGTCTGTTGCGGTTGCAGGAATAGTTTTCATCAAATGCGAGGCTGTATAAAGTTGTCACTTTAGCAGCAATGCACAAAAATGGGGAAGCGGGCAGCGCTGGCATGGCTGCCCATGGTGGAGCAAGGAAGCGCTCCACGGAAGGATGCAAGAGAACTTAGTGCAGCAGCACCGGTTGGCTCATCAGTGCTTCATAGTTGCCCAGGAAATCATCGATCTCTTCGATGGTGGGCTCGCTGGCAATCAATTCGTTAACGTCGCGGCGGAAGTTCTGCGCCATGACCCCGGCAATGAAGATTTCGCGCTTGCCGCCTTTGTCGACAATCTCGTAGCCACCGAAGCGCAAGGCTTCCAGGCTACGGTCCGCGCCAA
>Ga0102595_100946_pt1 | contig 15362 bp, 25 predicted proteins | sample Araplaol_mTSA_r2_2_FD_76864 | JGI IMG/M metagenome (GOLD analysis project Ga0102595, IMG submission 76864) | Arabidopsis root microbial communities from North Carolina, USA - plate scrape MF_Col_mTSA_r2 (SPADES assembly) (version 2) | ecosystem: Host-associated > Plants > Roots > Endosphere...
ACAAAGAGCGCTTTGACGTTGAGGAATACTGCATCAGCGAAGGCTGGATCAAAGTCCAGCACGCGACGGCCAAAGACCGCCGCGGCCAGCCGATGCTGATCAAGCTGAAAGGCAAGGTAGACGCCTTCTACCGCTGATATTCCTCCCCAGGCCAGCCTTCGCTGGCCTTTTTTCCGGCCGGCGGATTGGCGCCATCGCGGCGGCTCCGGCGTTCGATTTGCCGCACCGCTTCCGCCACCCCATCCTCCTGCTGCATTGCGTCCCCAATACGGCGCGCCCGCTCGCTCATCCCAGGGTTTTCGCGCACATGGCGAATCTGCGCGGCGATGTCTGACGCCGTCGCGCTGCGACGCTTGGCAGGCTTACCAGCAACGCCGATGCGCTTCAATTCGCGGCCCCAATGCTCCTGCTCACTGAGATTGGCGACCACAATCGAAGGCTTGCCCGCCAGCGTGGCGGATTGCGTCGTGCCGGCGCCGCCGTGGTGAACGATCGCCATGCAATGGGGGAAGATCTGGTGGTACGGCGACGCCGCGACGTACAAGATGCGGTCGTCGGAGCTGAAACCGCATGCGTTCCAGTCGCTGCACTGGATGATCGCACGGCAGTTTGCCTCGCGTGCCGCATCGGTCAGCAAACGCAGGGCCGCCGTTTGTCCCTTGAGGTCCTTTGGCATCCAGCTGCCAAAGGTCATGTACACCGGCGCCTCTCCTGCCGCAAGAAAATCCGGCATCGACGGCGGCAGAACGCCTTCCAGGTCGCAGTTTGGCCGGTCCAGGAAGCCGCAGACCTGGATCGAATCAGGCCAGTCGGGTTGGCGCGGACAGATCTGCGGGCTGACCGCCACCAGCGCCAGGTAGCGCGATACCCAGACGTCCGACACGATGTCCCGCATCGGCGCCATGCCCAGTTGCTTGCGCAGCCGGTCCGGATAGTGGCGCAAGGTGCGATTCAGCAGGGTGCGGGTCAGCCACCATAGCAGGCGGTTGCCGCGCCTGCCGACCATCGACCAACCCAGAGGATTGACGTAATCGCTTGGCACGCCGCCATGCGACAACAGGACGCTAACGTAAGGCAGCCCCGCATGTTCCGCCGCGACCTGCAGCGGGTGCATGAAATAGTGCCCGACCAGCAAATCCGACTCCGCGCACAGCCGCCGGGCCGCTTCGAACATGACGTCTTCGGCCGGCGCAAAAGCCAGGCGCAAGATCGCGGCCATCTGCTTCAGCGGATCGCGGATACGGTAGGCAGTCTGGCCGACGGCTTCGGCCTGCTCGGCGCTGAAGGTGAGCGGTGTCAGGACGGTGATTTTCGCCCCGACCGAGGAGCGCACCTTGTCATACGTTCCGGCTTCGAGGCTGGTGATCACCAGGTGGACTTCATGGCCGGCGGATTGCAAGCCGTCGGCAAGGGCAAGAAAGGGGCGGATGTCACCGTGACTGCCCCATGTGAGCATTCCAATTTTCATCGTACTTCCGGGATTTCCGACAGGTCGTGGTACACCAGCTTGCCGCACTTGCGCGCCGCGGCCACCATGGCATCCGCCCCGGCGGAAGCTCCGCCAATGCGCAAGACGGCGTCGCAATGCGCCAGTAAGCGCTCACAATGCGAATGGAAAATCTCCTGGTAGACAGCATCGCCGACGGATGATGAGCCGGCGGCATGCAGCACGGGCAGCGCCAGCCACTCGCCCAATACCGGCGTGTGGCCCTTGCGATACAGCGGCAGCACATAGGCTTCCATTGCGGCCACGTTCGCCGCCATGCGCTGCGGGTCGTCGCCAGTGCCCGAGCGGTATGGGCCGGCAACCAGGATCATCATGCTGCGCGGCGGCAGCAGATGCAGGTGCAGGTACTGCAGCAGCATGATGGTCTTGGCGTCCATGATGTCGCCACTGGCCGTCATCGCCAGCGCCTTGTCGGCATCCAGCTCGATGACCTCGATATCCTCGCCTTCTGCTTCCAGCCCGCCGCCGCTGCCGATCTTCGAATCCGCATCGTATTCGCCGACGAAGAAGTGCAGCCGCTCGGTGACCGAACCGGGGCTCATGAAGACGTCAAAGACCGGGCGCAGCTTGTCCACCCGGTAGCCGGTTTCCTCTTCCAGCTCGGCATGCATGCGCTGCTCCGGGTTCGCCTCGTCCAGCAGGCCCGCCGGCGCTTCGATCAGGTAGCCATCGTGCTGATTGACGTAGGCGGGAAAGCGGAACTGGCGCGTCAGCAGCACCGTGCGGCGCGCGACGTTGTACAGCAGGGCCACGGCGCCATTGCCGCGGTCATAGGTTTCCCTGCTCATGGTCTGCCAGCGGCCATCGCGGCGCTTCAAATCGAAGGTGGTGGTCTTGAGGACGTACCAGTTATCTGACAGCAGCTTTTCGGACTGAATGCGGACGTAATCTTGCATGGACTTCCCTATTGAGTATCGCCTGGTGATACCAGGTCAATCCGCTGATGATATCTTGTAAATAAAACTTCTGCTTTCCATACCTTTTGACGAAACTCCACGCCATGAACCAATTTCAAGGGGAACACCATGTGTGGAATCAACCATCTGCGGCGCAGCCGCCATATTCTGGCCGTCCTGGCAATCGGTTTGCTTGCGCAGGGCGCATCGGCCGCAGCGGAACTGCCGACGATTTCCAGGCCGGCATTGGCCCGGCAATTGCAGGTGGGCGACCTGGTCTTCATCCGCGTCACGGCCCTGCCCTTCCGTAAGGTAGCCGAGACCACGAATAGCTGGACCAACCATGTCGGGATCGTCGTTGCGACCGATGGCGCCGAACCCGTGATCGCAGAAAGCACTTTCCCATTGTCCAAGCGCGGCGGCCTGGCGCCCTTCCTGGCGCGTTCCGAAAGCGGCCGCGTGGAGGTGAGCCGCCTGAATACGCCGCTGACGGCCGAGCAGCAGCGAGCCCTGGTCCGGGCAGCCGATGCGCGCATGGGAATCCTGTACGACACAGGCTTCGACCTGCATTCGCGACGCCAGTTCTGTTCGCGCTTTGTGCACGAAGTGCTACACGACGCGAGCGGCACAAAAGTGGGCGAGACCGAGACCTTCGCCGCCCTGCTGGCACGCAATCCAGACACCGACCAATCCTTCTGGAAGTACTGGTACTTCGGGCAGATTCCATGGAAGCGCGAGACCGTGACGCCGGCCAGTGTCATGAGCAGCGCGCAGGTGCACGCCGTCTTCGATGGTTTTGTCGGCGCCACGGACAACGAGCGCACATTGTGAGGACGTTCGGACGATTTCCCGGCGTCCGAACCTGATCACGCGGACTGTAGCAAGTAGGTGATCGCAACCTCGTCGACATTCTTATAAAACTGCAGCCCGAAATGCGGCGTCAATTCGATCCCCAGGGTTTTGCTGTACACCCTACTTCCCGTGCAGCATTCCAACAGCCATTTCTGTGCATGCCCGATCTGTTCCTTACGCTCCGAATCACCTTGTCCGCTAGCTGACGCTGCGTATCGCATCAGTAAGTCGTGCGCAGTTTGTAAGGAAAGGGCATTCGCATCGGCATCTCGAATCTCGATCAAGAGTCGTCCATTCACATGCAACCAATGTAAGTATTCCGTCCTAATGGTCAGGTGTTGACCTTCGGGAAGAATGACTTCTGCGGTCACTGAATACTTTGTGGAGTCGCAGGTGTCATCGAATCCACCGGCGCAACGTCGCAATTCTGTGAGCAATGCTCGTTGCTGCTTTCGAAGATCAAGTTGCAGATGCCTTTCCAACCGCGTATCGGTGAAACCATGCATAACCAACGCGGCGAGAAGAATACATATCATCACAACCGTCGCCACCTTTAACAGTGAACCTTGGTCCTGATCCTCGCACCGGTTTGCAACAAATCGCCTTGCAGCACGATACATCGTAAACCCAAGTGCGAGAGCAGCAAGCAACAAAGCGACCAAAAGAATGGGCACGTAAATCCCTAGCTTCATCCACGTATCGAGGAACACTTTCGCCTTTCGAGCAAGACCAGATTCATGCGAATCATATCTTAGTTGCAAACTCCGCCAGCAATGGCTGCAGTGCCGGCCAGCGCCTGGGTTTGTCTGCGTAGGGCAACGTGTAGGCGGGGCTAATTGATAGACCGACGCCGTGCTCCAGCAACGTCCCGAACCTGGTCGGGTAATCGAGCGGAACCAGCTCCAGGCTGATCACCTCCGACATCAGCGCCCAGAATTTGTTGATGTCTCGGTAAATTTGACGCTGGCGAAATCGTTTCAATCTACGATGTGCATCAATTCCCTGCTCTGACTCCTGTGCAATGCTTGTTCGCCTAAGTCGTCTTGCGACGATTCGCTTATAAGCTAAAATGTACACCATCCTTCACTACCTTGATTCTCATGGTCGAGACCAATTCCAGGAGTGGCTGGAAGCCCTGGGTGATCGGAAAGCAAAGTTAGCAATCATCCGGCGAGTGGCGCGATTGGCCGCTGGCTTAGCAGGTGACCACCGGTCTCTCCGCAACGGAGTTCAAGAGCTTCGAATCGATGTCGGCCCAGGATACAGGGTGTACTTTGCATTTGTTGGCAAGGCGGTCGTCCTTTTGACCTGCGGCGGTAGCAAACGAACGCAAGACAGGGATATCGAGTCCGCAACCAGAATGCTTCAAGATTGGAAGAACAGAAATGACACAAACCCACCGCGCCCATGATGATGCCACTGCCGAGATGTTTCAGAAGGATCCATCTCTTGCTGCAGACTATCTTAATGACGTACTCGCAACCGGTGATGAAGTGGACCTGATGATGGCGTTAAGATATTTGAGCACTGCCTTTGGCGGCGTACAGGAAATCGCACGCCGAGCAGATGCCAACCCAAACACGATGTACCGCACGCTGTCAGAGCAAGGCAACCCATCGTTAAAGACTTTGCGCGCAATCCTGAGCTCCATGGGATTGCGCCTAGCAGTTCAGCCTATCACTGCGGGCGAAGCATAGTCTGGCGCAGGCCGTGCCTGGCACACTGAGTCGACGGCCGACAGCTTCCGCCCCCTTGCAGAAATTCCCAAGCTAATCGCGGCTCCTTCACATAAATCTTTCGACATTCCTCGAATTATGAATACCAAATTGTGGCTACAGTAAAACCGATCAATAGAGATACCAGTAAAAACCATGGAAGGCGCCTTGTCAGCCACTGAAGGAGCACCAATGAGTTTTGAGATAACTCTAGGAGCCTCAACTGACTGGGGTGGTTTTCAGGCAGCGAGCGCCTCGCGATGACTATGCCTAGTTTCATCAAGGCGAAGCAAAGTAGCGCAATAAATAGCGAACTGCCAATCAGTATGAGCGATGCAAATCCTAAGGGCATGTAGGTTTTCTCGTAAAATTATCCAGGTTCGATTTATGTGTAGTAGTTCAGATCTGATCGTACAGTAAGGCCTTGCCAAGGGTGGGGTTACCCGGTTTGATAGAGGTGCGAATCTTTATTAAACCAGCGTGAAAACGCAAGGAGTAACCCCATGCGTAGTTTTCCTCAGAACGTCATTAAACACAAGGTCGGCCTGCTAAATTTGGCGACCGAGCTTGGCAACGTGTCCCGTGCCTGCAAGGTGATGGGTTTTTCCCGCGATACGTTCTACCGCTATCAGTCGGCCGTCGAGTCGGGCGGTGTGGATGCCTTGATCGATGCCAATCGTAGAAAGCCCAACATCAAGAACCGGGTGGACGAGGCCACCGAGGCTGCGGTCCTTGCACTCACCCTTGAGCAACCGGCATATGGCCAGCTGCGGGCCTCCAATGAGCTGCGGGCGCGCGGAGTGTTCGTCTTGCCGTCCGGCGTGCGTTCGATCTGGATGCGCCACGATTTGGAGTCATTCAAGAAGCGGCTGTTAGCCCTTGAGCGCCGCGTAGCCAAGACCGGAGAGGTACTTACTGAAGCCCAGGTGACGGCCTTAGAGCGCAAGCAGGACGACGATGTGGCCTGCGGTGAAATCGAGACCGCGCATCCCGGTTATCTCGGGAGCCAGGACACCTTCTATGTGGGGACGATCAAGGGCGTTGGCAGGATCTACCAGCAGACCTTTGTCGACACCTATTCCAAGTGGGCTGCCGCCAAGCTCTATACGACAAAGACGCCAATCACCGCTGCAGACCTGCTCAACGACCGTGTCCTTCCATTCATGGAAGAACACGGAATGGGCATCATCCGGATCCTGACTGACCGGGGCACCGAATACTGTGGCAAGGCGGAGCACCATGACTACCAGCTGTACCTGGCCTTGAACGAGATCGAACACACCAAGACCAAGGTACGCCACCCGCAAACCAATGGCATCTGCGAGCGCTTCCACAAGACGGTGCTGAACGAGTTTTACCAGGTGAACTTCCGTAAGAAGATCTACCGCAGCATCGCAGAATTGCAGGAAGACCTGGACAACTGGGTCTATCGCTACAACTATGAGCGCACGCACCAAGGGAAGATGTGCTGCGGACGAACGCCAATTCAAACACTAATTGACGGAAAGGAGGCCTGGCGCGATAAAATCAACGCATTGAACGACGGAATTTGACCTGACAGAACCGACGTCAAACCGGGGTACTGTCAGATCAGATCGCGACCACTACACTTTATAGCGCTTCTTCAGCGTCGCTTCGTCCTTTTCCAAGCTCTCGCATTTGTACTTCCTCATCGCCGCTGCGATCTCCTTTTGACGCGCAGCGTCGTAAGGTTCTTCGCCAGAAAAATGCGTACACATAGCAATTCGTTCAGCCACCACGGCGACATCTTTCGGTTGCCCCTTTTTCAGATCAGCAAAGGGATCAACTTCGGCCCGCACGGCGGTAGCAAACAGGATTAAAACGATAAACAGCGGCAGACGTGGCATTTCATTCCCAATGCGTTTGCTCAGCGGCACGCCGCTGAAGATGAAGGTCAGATAATAGCTTACTCATAAAGCTTACCCGCTAAAAGAATGTGCGCAGCGCGCCGCCAGGGATTGGCCGGCACTTGATAAAACTGGGTTCCCGCCGCACTGGCCTCGGCCCAAGCATGGGCGGCTTCAAGAAAGGCGCCGATCGAGCCGCTCTCCCACCCGAGAGCACCAGACACGTAGGGTGACGGCGGGTTCTGTGCGTCTAACCGGCGCTCTTCCTCCCAGTCAGCAGCAAGGGCCGAAACGAAGCAAAGGAAGCTCTTTTCGTCTTCGACAGCATTAGCAAGTTTGTGAAGATCAGTGGGCACAGATGGCTCTTCGTGACAAGGCGCCTTCAGGCGTCCGCAGGAGAAAAAGGCCAGTCCATCGGCACTGAGCAGAAAACGCGCTCACTCATACTCCCCTAGCATCGTCGGGCACTCAGCGCGAATGACTAAGCCGTTAAATCGCACATGCCAATCGGGATCGAATTCTTTGTGTGGATGAATCTGAAGCCCGCCTTTAACGATATCAATGGTCAACGGAAGAAGATTCTCAGTTGGCTTGGCCATTAGCGCAACAGAATGCCCGGGAGATAGAACCACTTCGCTCGGCACCATCTCCAGAAACAGCCTCAATTCGTCCGCGGTATCGTTTCGAAAAATACCAACAACTGGATAGTGTTCTGGTCGCATTAGAAATCGGCTACGTGATCGCTCAGCGGATCCATTGGGCATCCGCTAGATTGGGTTGTTGGGCCATTATAGCGGTGGCCCGGTAGTGCCTGGAGTTTCCAGATTTTCGAGGCGCAGCCCAAATCGAAGCCGCGAGATAAATTGTGTTCTATTCAATCCGCGATACGCTCCGCTACCTGGTCTCCAATGGTCTGCTGCATCAAGAGGCTGGTAACTTTGCCGCCGGCGTCGCGCCGGAACTCGACGCTATTCATGGTTCCCTCCATGAAGAAGCTGGTCGATGCATACGGCTTCAGGTCTGTCGCTGGACGCCCTTCACGCTGCCAGGTCAGGATTGCCCCTTTGCGGCGCACCGTACGGGTACTGTTATCGGCCAGCTTATAAGTGCCAACGAAGGCATCCAGCGCCTCCGGCGCCAGAGCAATGACCTTCCGTTCAGGGAACGGTTCGCCAATGGCAATGGCAGCAGCATGCTGCGCCACCACTTCCGAATTAAGCAAACTACGTTCGCCGTTGCTCAACACAGCCACAAAGACTTTATCGTCCGGCAGTCGAATTACATATCCATTAAAGCCGGGGATGTCGCCGCCGTGCGCTATTTCCTGGTGCCCGCGAAGTTTGCCAATGGTCCAGCCGAAACCATAGTTGCATGCCGCCGCGCCAGGCAGAGTGCATGGCGTGAAAGCCTGCTTCCAGCCCTCCGCCGTCAACAGCTTGCCAGCACTGATGGCGGCATCCCAACGCGCCAGATCGTCAACGGTGGAAACCAGCGCGCCTGCCGCATAGGGCAATGACATGCTGATTTGATCGGCAGGACTATAGGACGAGAAAAGGCCACCGCGATAGCCTGGAATGCGGCGCTTCTGGCTGCGCTCCACGCCTTCGTAGGCTGTGTCCACCATACCTAACGGCTCAAAGATGTTCCGTGCAATGAAATCGGCATAGCGCATGCCTGAGGCCTTCTCGATAACTGCGCCAAGCAGGAAGTAGCCAGAGTTGCTGTAGGCCCAGCGTTCGCCAGGCGCGTAGTCCAGCGGTTCATCCTTAAAGAAGTCGATCATCTGCGCCACGCTCATGTCCTTGCGCGCCACCGACCAGAACGAACGCATGGCGGTGTAATTGTGGATGCCGGACTTGTGCTGCAGCAGCTGTTGTATGGTGATGGACTTGCCTTTGGTCGGATAATCCGGCACGAACCGGGTGATGTCGTCCTGCAGCGAAAGTTTGCCCTGCTCCGCCAGCATCAGGATTGCCACTGCGGTGAACTGCTTGGTGATCGAGCCCAGTCGCAACTGCATATCGGCTTGCAGAGGGACCTTTTTGTCGACGTCGGCCAGGCCATATGCTTTGCGGAAGACCGTCTCGCCATCTCGCACCACAATGACGGCGGCACCGGGTGCGCCGGACTTGAACATGGGCGCCAACTTGGCATCCAGCAGTCCCTCCAGGGAGGTATTGTTAGCATGTGCAAAAGAGGCTTGCAGCAACAGCGCTGCAGCAACGATTGGGCGTAAGGACATCAAAGGGCTCCGGAAAAATTCGGCGTATCTTAACTTACCAAAGGTCAGAAAAGGCTCACCAAATTCCACCAGTCCTCCGACGTGCGGAATAACTGCAGTCTTGGGCGCGCAGTGCGCAAGCCTCCCAAACATGGCGTTCTTCCAAGGAAGAAGAACTTCTTGAACGGGAACTCTCAATCCCAGCGTGCGAAATCAGCCACGGCGCAAGGCATAGGCCGGATTGACCTGTTGGACAAAACCATCGTCCAATTTCCCTTAGGCTTAGCGCTCACTTTGGCGTCGCCTTAAGGAAGCCGTCTGCCTCCATTAGCGCCCTGGCTCGCTCTTTGTCTTGTTGTTCGACTGGCACGGCGAAGTAATAAGGCAGCTTCCGCTTCTGGTCGTGCAGCGTCAGATAGCCACGCCCCCGCAAGTCATTCACCAGTGCTCGTGTTTGTTCTGCCAGTCCTTTTGGAGCGCCGCTTTGATACTGACTGCCAAGAGCGGCAATGAGCTCGCTGACTTTGTGCTCACCGTCGGCGCTAAGGAAAACCAGCTGTGCCCACTCATCGATGGTCGCCATACCAGGTCGGTCACGTTCAACGAGAGCGACCTTATCCTTCAACATCACGTAGCGGACATTGCGTGAAAAATATTTCGAATCGATGTCATCAGCCGCAATGGCAGTCATACAATGGCCTACTAGGAAAATAAAAATCAACGACGAAATTCGGAACATATTATGTGTCCAACGTGGAGATTGACCAGCTGGGAAGCCATCCGGCCGATTAATAGCTTAGGCTTGAACGTCATATTCGAGACAGTGTAAGCCACATTGTTTAGCCATGGCGATGACAGGCTCAGCCCTCTCCCTCGAATTGAAGAACGCAACATTCGTGTCATCCCAAGAGGCCACAAAAATACAGTCGTACTCCGGCATCATGACGAATTGAGTAGGTGCTCGATTCGGATCGAAGCGACAACGATCGAGAAACCCTGACTTGTCCAGATACTTCTTTAGCACGAGCTTTGATTTGTGCGGCCAACGTCCGCGATACCTGACCGTGTAAAGTTCGGTCGCGTCGAAAAGCGCTTCCCAATGAGCCTGGAACTTCTTGTTCCGTTCGGCCCGTTCAGCTCCTTCGTAGCAGTCCATCAAGTGCCACTCGCTGTCGTCACGGAGCCAACGATCAAAAACTGAGATGGCAAAGCGCCCCATCGAATGAGGTTCGCGTTCGAGTACCGGTTGAAGCTGGGGGAACTGGCGCGTAAGCGCTGCCTGCGCCTCAGTGTCCAATGTGCGAAGAATTCTCATCTGATGCTTGATATCCGGCAAAGCCTACTAACGCAGCTTGCGTCGCCGCGCGTGCGGCTTCTTGCAACGGTCAGCGGACGCTGTAATAGCTGAAGGTTAGGAAAACGCATCATCTGCTTTTGTTTTCGTTGACGTCAGCGAACGATGCACCACAGAGCATGACGATAGAAAAGATCACTCCAATCCCCACTAAGGCGAACGCTGCGTACCAAGGCCAAAGGGAATTGACAAGAAAGCGCGTAAGTAACCACGCAAGCCCAAACCATAGGACAGATTTCAGTACAAGTTTAACAAAAACCTTAATGGCTAACTTGCGGAACTGCTCAGAAATGCTCTTATCGGATGTCGAAAGATTTTCCATTGACCCCTACCGTGAAACTGATCGGCGCCATCGGCGGTCCCGCGGATGGCGGCTTGAATAATTAGTTAGGCTGCGGACCTGTCCCAAAGGTACGGAAGCCAGGCATGCCTGAGTATCGCGTAGTAAACGCCAGCCACGTTTCGTACCAAAAACGCTTCGGAACTAGGGGCCGACAAAGAAGATCGCGGTCGCCGCCAGCCAAAACAAAGACTGCGCCTGCGTCAATCTCCAGTTCAACACGTGCCCGATATGCGTTGTTGCGTACATCGCGCTCGTACCAAAGCTCGCGTTCCTCGGAATATGTCAGCCTAGATTCGTAACGTTGCATCATAGCAGCCTAACGCTTCAAGTCAGCGACGCCGAAGGCGTCCGCTGGAGTGCATTGTTAGCCGCTTTTACGAAAGTAACCCTTGGGATGCCCCAAAGCATCTCTCCGTCAGGGCCAAAGACGTCAAGGACATGATTCTCCCAACGCCCCAGGCTTGCACCAGTCTCATAGAACGAAACAAGGTCCGAGTAGGGATTTGAAAAACCTTCGAAATGATTTGACCACGCCTTTTGAGATGCGAGTGCACGATCTAGTTGTGAATCGGAGCCCGAAAGCGGCTTATCGCTGCCGGGGCCAATCCATATCCCGAAAATGCCAAAGTGTGCGTGATCGACTGAAAGCCCCGCAGCCAGAAATTTGGCATAGGCATTGATAAGCAATTCGTATAGAACTTCCATGGCGACTCTGCGAGTTAACTTGATTGCCCAGCGGCGCGCGAAAGCTGGCGACGAGCGCTGAAGCGCGTCCGCTGGAGCGAAAGGTTAGAACGTTGCAAGTTCATAGATATGGTCGGCGCCATTCTCGGCTACGAACTCTCGAAGTAAGGCAATATCTTCAGGATGTTCAAGTTCCAGCGCTGACGGCGAGTTGAGCGCTTTTCGAAGAGCCGTCGGATTGATCTGAAATATGGCGATCCCAGAGGCCTCGTCGTAAACGATCGGATCGACATGGACCCAGTTAACTTTCGCCCCGTCAAGCGCCATTTCAAAATCGAGGGTAAGAAGCCTGTTCAACGACACATGCACGAAATCGTCGAGCGAATCAGGATCTTCTTTTAATTTCACCAGTTCTTTCGGTGTTTCTGTTGAGATGAAGGTACTTCCTGACATATATCTATCTTTCTAACGCTTCCGATCAGCTGCGCCGTTAGGCGTCCCCTGCATTGTTTTGTCGGGCTCGCATGGTTTTGATTCGACAGCAAAGCCCAGTGGCTCAAGCAAATCGAGAAGTTCACGTGCCCGATACTCTGATTGCGGCCCAAGATCTACTCCAATAGGCGCCTCCAACTGCTCTTGAAGTTCGCTTAGAGGAATCGCTGTTACCGAACGCGCAAGAGAGCGAATCGTCTTCATCGCGAGCGCCGATAGGAATGATGTCGAGCGAACTGTCACGGACATGGTAACCGACGGAGCCATACCAAGAAAAACGCGAGCGATCATAACAGAGGTGTTCCAGCCACACATAGTGCACGAATATATGACCATGTCACCGATTTCGTTTGAATCTAGATCAGCCCCGCAATCTGGGCATTTCCGATAGGTCATCAAATAGCCCTACGTGCAGGTTCAGCGGCGCCGAAGGGGTCCGCTAGAAAACTTTGTTGGTCCGTTTTACTCATAGCCAGGTTTCCACGGATGTTCATACAGTTTTGCGATACGACCAGCAGCTAGATCCTCCCACATCAGCAGAACCTGTGCGTCAGAGACACCTCTTAAGTGTCGTTCGCCACCATCTTCCAGATTCTCGAAGATCACGTAACCTCCGCGCGACACAGACAAGCACCATTCCGATTCATGGGTCAAGGCGACACTTCCATGTTCGGCATCATCGGGCCGTTCTCTTAGTTCAGCCAGCAACGCAGGTAGCGTGGAGAGCGGTGGATCGGAGTCCATGCTGCCGTTGCGGTGTGTGATGGAGTAACTCATTAGGTTCTCGTCTCAGATGCCCAATGCCAGAATTGAGCCGAGCCGCGAGTCGCCTTCGGCTTGAATGAATCGTTAGGCGGCAACCGGCAGGATGGCCCGGCCTCCCATCGATCTGCCCGCTCAGCAAGTTGTTCCGGGATGCCGCGCGAACAAGCATGGTAGCAGCCCCCGGCAATGCCCTCGGCACAGCCGCTGCGACTGCAAGGAAGCACACATGCATCCGCCGGATCGCAGCGAGTTGCGGCAGCCTCCAGATATGCCGCCTCTTCAGCGTCTCCGACCGGGATGCCTTGAGTAGTGCAGTGCCGTGACCAAGGCTTGTGTGCGAAAGCAGTTTCTGCGCCGGCGGAGGAGCCAGGAAGGATGATGCCAAGTACCAGGATTGTCACCAGTCGATGCACAGTCATTGCTACCGAACGTGCCGCATAACCGGCGGTTGGAGCGGGCAGCGCGTAAGCCGTCCGGTTGATTAAGGGGTTAGCCATTTTTTGACAGCACCGAAACATGGATAGAGGGCACCGGATCGTAGTGAACGCGAAGGTCCATTGTAGCCGCATGAAGAGAGAACGAGCCTCTGATCGTTCGTTCACCAAGCCATGCTTGGAACGATATCTTCTCGACGCATTCAAGAGTAATCTCGGACAGCACTTTAGTTTGTTTTGTTATTGAGACGAACAGTGAGGACGTCGAACCCACCTGCAAAGCCACAATGAGATCGACGCCATCCTCATAGCTACGGACGAACGAAGCCACGCCCTCGTCCGGATCATGGTCGGGCGATAGCTTAAATCCTCGGTCGAGGAACTCAAACTCGTTTGGTGGGCAGAACAGCGTCATCGGATCGAAGGAGGCTAATGTGAAATTAACTGGCACGCTTTAGCGCGTCCGGTTTGAATGGCTGGTTATGCGACGCCAAAGCATCCCCACAAGTCGCCCAACAAAGTAGGATGTACCTGCAAACAGCAACAGTAACAGGAGAATGTACGGAACCATAATAATTGCAGCATCCAGCGTATCGCCGAGGAGGATACTAAACCCGCTGCAAATGATAAGTGCTGAAACAATGCCACCCAAATAGGCCAAGAACGACCGAGGCCGAAAGATACCGAGTGCAAAGCCAATCAAGCCGGCACAGGCTAAGCCAACCGGCATAGCTGAAAGTGCCCCAGCCCCTATCAAGAGCAGAAGGGTTAGTACGCCAGCGCTAAAGGCAAACCCAGTGTCGAGCACGAGCTTCATCGGGCATAACGTTGGACGTTGCTGTCCGTAGCAGCGCGAAGCGATGCGGAGGTCAGGTTGACGGAAGGGTTGGGCAAAGGCGTCTTCAATTTCATAGCAACCTTTCGCTCACTCGCTGACCAAGAAGTCCATCGACTGCCTTAATTTTTGAAGCAGCGCTAGCCAAGTCAAAAGTCTTTCCTTCGCAAACCGCCAACGCCTCGTTGTGAAGGGCATGTGCGATATGGGCAGCAACGCGAACTGACATGTCTGCGTCAACGGAACTGCCAATGTAGCCAGAAAGGAGCAGCCGAATCTCGTAAAGCGCCTTAGCGAGCAGCTTGCTTTGATCTGATGTATCCATTGTCATGTCCTGGCCCAACGTGGCCGATAACCGGCGACTGGAGCGCGCGGAAGTCGTCCGGTCAATTGAAAGGTTGGTCATATACATAGCCGATTAGAGAACAAAGAACAAATGCCCGAGCGCCAATGAACAAAGTGCTACGGCAATTGTGGATGCGTACTTTGCCCAAGGGCGGAGCGACGAACTAAGCGCAAGTGTGAGACCAATCGGAGCGTAGATTAACGAATTAACCAATACAACAGCTAATGAAAGCGCGGCCAAGAGTCCGCCATTTTTGGGGGAGCCCATGACACCCCAAAAGAGCTCCCAAGGCGGACAAAACAAAACCAGGACGACCGAAATGAAATCAAGTCCCGAAGCAGGGGCAACGCCAAAACTTACGAACGAGGCAAACACAAGCGCAACCAATGCACCAATGCTTGAAGAAATAAGAGGCAGGCGAACTATCGGTTTCAAGCTGCAGCCCAACGTTTCAGTTCTGCCGCGCCGTAGGCGTCAGCTGGAACGCATTGTTGGGCGCTTGCGGGCATTCGCCAGAAGGACTTAGTTTGGCGCGGATCTCAGCTTGTTCATCGTTCGTCAGCACAAAAGTATACTCTCCTGAAGCGAGGGGCTTTTCGCGAACATGGTCTTCCAAAATGTTCTTCACAGTATTACCCCTCATCGTAACCACTATACTTTCTTCGCCAAAAAGACCATCAAAAGTGACGGCACTCGAAAGAGCGCCAGTAGCCAAATCGCCGAAGTCATGGCCTTTGAAATTGACTTGGGAAAGCTCGAAGCCAGTTACGTTACAAAGGCGCGCGCGTGCCCGCGGTGGCGCTAGCGCACTTTGCGCCACAAAAAGAATCAATGCCAGCGCGACCAAGCTCGCGATCAAGGTACCGACCGAGAGCGGGATCGCTTCAGGACATTGATCGTCGTTCCGTGATTCATCGGTAGCCATACTTCATTGCGCCCAACGAATGTAAGGGACTTCCCCCGTCCCACATGCGCAGCCTGGAACTTGCTGCAAGCACCTACGGTCTAAAGATGTGGAAGTCGTCCTCATCATTGGCCCAATTAAGGGGG
>Ga0102595_100952_pt1 | contig 15293 bp, 13 predicted proteins | sample Araplaol_mTSA_r2_2_FD_76864 | JGI IMG/M metagenome (GOLD analysis project Ga0102595, IMG submission 76864) | Arabidopsis root microbial communities from North Carolina, USA - plate scrape MF_Col_mTSA_r2 (SPADES assembly) (version 2) | ecosystem: Host-associated > Plants > Roots > Endosphere...
CTTGGAATGTGCAGGAAGTTGAAAAGATTCAGGCAGTATTTGAAGGCGAGCGGAAGGTTGATGGCCGGAAACGATGCAGGATGCCGGCCAGAAGAACATCAATCAACGCATCCAGGTGCCGATTGAACTCGTCATGCTCGAACCAGGGTTCGTTCTCACCGAATACCAGGCGCAACGACACCATGCCATGCAAGCCTTCCCAGAAAATCTGGGCGATCGCCTCCGCCTGGTCTGGCGGAACCTGCCCCGTGCCGGCCAGGTCGACAAAGAGCTGGCAGGCAAACGCATACGGGTCTTGCGCCTGGTTGCCGTGTTCAACGCGAGAACTTTCAACCGGCGCGTGCGGCCGGCGTTCCATGAAGACCAGCGCGTACTGGTCGGGATGGCGCATGCCAAAGGTCACGTAAGCCCGGCCCACGCGGCGAATGTTTTCGAGTAAAGGCAGCTTCGCGTCCACTGCATTGCGCATGGCCTTGACCAGGTCGAGCAAGTCGCTGTCCATCGCCTGGGTGATCAGCGTAGCCTTGTTCTGGAACAGGTTGTAGACCACGGTCGTCGAAAAACCGGCCTTCTCCGCCACCTTGCGGAGCGTGATCTCGCGGGCGCCGCCAGCCTTGATCAAGGCTCGTACGGCCTTGATGATGTCTTTGCGGCGCTGCTCGGATTCACGCAGTTTTCGAAGTTCTACGCTGTTGGACTTGTTCATTCGGTGTTCTCAAGTTCGCTTTACGCGACCGAGACTAGCATGCGGCCTTATGTTGGGCAACCGGCCTATTGCAAGTGAATGGCAGTGTCGAACACCCATGTCCGGCGGATTTCGATGACGTCGTATTGACGCGCAAGGGCGGGTGGGAAAGCGCCATAAGGTGCGAAGCTGGAGATGACCTTGCGAATTGCCTCGTCGATCGCGGTTACTCCGCTGGAGACAACGAAAGTCACCTTTTCCACGGAACCGTCGGCCCGGATTGCGACGGTCACCATCGGCGAAACATGGCGCTGCTTAACCACCTCGCGCAGCATGTCGAACGCCATGTTCAGCTCAAACTTCTTGCTCATCGCTTCCGCGTATTGAACCAGGTCGACGTTGGGATCGGCACGGCCGAAAAGCCAGCCGCGGCGGAGGCCACTAACCGTGGGAAGCAGCGAGCGCGAAGGATTCTTCGCCGCTGCGTCGCGTTGGGCCGCCTCTTCGTTGAGTTGCCGGCCGATCGCACGTAGGCGTTCTTCACGTTCCTCCTCCTGCCTGGCCTTTTCACGTTGCGCCAGTTCGCGCTTTGCCTGTTCCTGCCGTGCAGCCTCTTGTTTGGCAGCTTCCTGCCGCGCCGCCTCTTGCCTGATAGCGTCCTGGCGAGCAGCTTCCAGCTGTTGCACCTGGCGAGCTGCTTCGAGTTGCGCTTGCTTGGCTTGTTCCTGACGCGCAGCTTCCTTGCGCGCTGCTTCCAGCCGTGCAGTTTCAACGCGTTGTTGCTCTTGGCGAGCCAATTCCTGCCGCGCTAATTCTTCCTGTTTTGCGCGTTCCCGGCGGATGTCTTCCTGGCGGGCGAGCTCCTGGCGTTCGGCGTCTTTACGTGCGGCGTCCAGTCGAAGCTGCTCCTGCCGGGCCACTTCGAGTTGCGCTTGCCTGATTTGTTCCTGGCGCATGGCTTCCTTGCGGGCAGCCTCCACGCGCTCAGTTTCAGCTCGTGCAAGCTCTTGTCGAGCGACTTCCTGGCGTTCGGTCTCAAGGCGAGCGGCTTCGATACGGGCCGCCTGTTCGACGCGGGCGGTTTCCTGGCGGAGCTGTTCCTGGCGCGTGGCTTCGCGCTCGGCTTCGGCGGTCAGCTCGGATTGACGCAACTTCTCTGCGGCTTGCCGTTCCTGCTCGAGCTTGGCCTGTTCATTTGAGCGTTCCCGGATTTCCTGCTCGGGCTGATTTTGCGGGACCTCGCTCGTTTTGGGCGTAACGATTGGCGGTGCGGCGGGCGCGGTTGGCAAGGGAACGTCGGGGCGCTTCGACGCCACTGTGGGCTCTGGTGCCGGAGAGGGAATGGGCGTGGGCGCAAGTGTCGGTGTTGGGGGCACTACGGGCGGTGAGGCGGACATCGTTGTCACCGGGTTCGCAAGGGCAGTCTTTTCGGTTGCTGGCGGCGCTGGAGTGGGGACTGTTGGCCGGGCGGGTTCCGACGGTAGTTGCAGCGGCGCCGATATGGGCGCTGCAGGCTGCTGTGCCGGGAGCAGCAGGATCTGCAGATCGTTGGCCCCCAGGCGGCGTTCCTGCCACGGGAATTTGAGGGCGGCTAGTCCGAATGTCTGGCCGCCCAGGGTGATGCTCAATAGCAGCGCGTGAACGAATGCGGAGATCACGAGCGCAGAGCTCAGTCGCCACGGTTCGCGCTGGAAGCTGTTGAATCGGCCGAGGGTGATTGCTGAGGACATCAGCACAGACTATCACAAAGGCACGTAGCTATTAATCAACTGGCAACTGCCGGGGTGAAATACGCAACACCTACCAAGGAGCTAAGTGAGAAGATTTCCGTTCTCACATCGTTGCGTCGGCATTCTTGTTTTTGTGGCAACGCGACTTCCCGACGGACCCTACAGGCCAACGTTTTCCTCAAAAGCTCAGGCACCTGTTCCTGGGACTGTGCCTGGAATCAGAATTGGTGGTCGACTCAGAAACTTTTCATACTCCCGTTCTGCGTGCTGCTGCGCCCGGACTTTCTCTTTGCTTGCGCGCCGGCTCGGGCGCCGCCTATAAGCGGGCGCAACGCGCCGTGCTGGAACTGCACGAGGCACTCAAGGCTGCCGGAAAGGCGCCTGAGTTCCAGCGCGGTGTGGTGAAATTGTTGTCCACCCATGGACATCGGCGCGCCTGGATCGACCGCTTGCAGCGTGCGGGATTGATGTAATCCGGCCCAGATGGCTATGCCCGACTAGCGTCCTTCAGAGCACTCCGAGCGTCAGGTTCCACGGTCAGCCAGTTTGCCCGCGTCTGGTGGTGCGCTGCTGCACAATCGTCTTGGACAGCTTGTCGTCAATCTTGCTTGTCAGCGCATCGCGCCGTTGAACAATCTTACCCGCATCAGCATTGTTTGTCGCCCACAGCAGTTCTTCCTTACAGGCCAGGACTCTCGCAGGCTCCATCATCACTTGCGATTGGTTGTACAGCCAACGCAGGAAGCGCAAGGCGCCATTTGGTGCCGGCCATAAGTCGCCGTACATGTCAACGTACTCGGCAGCGGTCGATGGATCTTCCAGGTTGCTGCCGTGATGAATCAGGAGTGGCTGGGGCAGGCTTTCGTTCAGCAGCAGCTTGGCAATGTCGTAATTGGCGGCGCTGGCTGGCCGCGAGCTGGTGCTGCATTCGGATAATGGTAGTGCAATGAAGGGCGCCAGCATGCTTGTAACGCTGGAAAAACTCGGGATCGTGCCGTCGTTTAGTCGACCGCGCGTAAGCAACGACAAACCATATGCGGAGTCATTGTTCAAGACATGTAAGTACCGGCCTGGTTACACAAGCCGGCCCGTTGTGGACGTCGAAGAAGCACGCGCCTGGGCGACGGATTTTGTGAAGTGGTACAACAACGTATACAAGCACAGTGGGCTTAAGTTTGTCACGCCAGCACAGCGCCACAGCGGCACTGATGTCATAGTTCTGCGCCAGCGCGAACGTGTCTACGCGGAGGCTAAGGCGCGCAGACCCGAACACTGGTCAGGCACGACACGGAGCTGTGTAGCGGTTAAGGGGTGTATGTCTGAACCCTGAGTAATCAAGCATTGAGCACTTGCGGCAAGCCGCTTAACTAGACGCGACAGCTTCGTTGACAATCACCGGAATATGGCAACACATTATGTACTTCATGGTGAGCGCATCCAGTGGCTACAGATCACGAGCTCCGCCATTTTATTGTTCTAAATTGAATGACCCGTGAAACGGCAAACCGAAGTCGGCTGTCGGCGCAAAAGTCAACACATAAGCCGCATTCTCCGATCATCTCGATTCCGTAGTGCTCGAGAGGTGGTGGGTATTTCCACTGGGCCTTCTTTGCCATGCTTTTGTGTGCGAACTTGCTTGCGGAATATCCACGGCTCTATGAAATTATCTTCTGCCCACAACCCAACCTTGGGTTCCCGTGCGCGGGTCTCCGCGGCTACGAGTGTAGGATCATGATTGTATTTTCTACAGACCTAAGCAAGTCCACGCTCGACTTGGACAACGTTTAAGTTTACCCCGTCGCAGAAGACGACGGCTGCAGTTCGCCCATAGCGATCACTGTTCAACACGTCGAGGATTGCGTTACGCCCTAAACATGGCTCAGAGAGCGATTGTTTCGAGCTCGAACCATAAAGTTGACCTTTCTCGGGTGCTGTTCAGAGTGCCCAGGGATCATCGCAAGGAGGAAAATTAATGCCAAAGTCTTCATTACTTAATCATGCGTGCATATTGCATGTGGGGACGACGCACTGTGTGCACTGTGGATGCGCATAGCATAGACAACCAGTTCTTTTTTTGCGTTTTTGTTGAAGATTTGGAGGTAGGCTGGTCGTTAGCCAAGCACTTTGAAGTGGGAATCGTTATGGACACACTCTCCGCTGCACAGCGATCACGAAGAATGTCTTTGATCAGAGGGAAAAACACTTCGCCAGAGATAGCACTCAGGAAGCGCATCCATGCATTTGGGCTGAGATACGTTCTGCATAATTCCAAGCTTCCGGGAAAGCCTGATCTGACATTCACAAAATATCGAACGGTCGTCTTTGTTCATGGATGTTTCTGGCATCAGCACACAAACTGCAAAGTTGCAAATATGCCGAAGTCAAACATCGAATATTGGAAGAAGAAATTTGAGGCTAATCGACGTCGTGACGAACACGTTCAGGGTCAACTGATAGCTCTAGGGTGGAACGTGATAATCGTTTGGGAGTGCGAGGTCAACACTTCTGCAAAGGCGCAGAATCTTGCAGCCACGCTGGTGGAGCGAATAATTTCGCATGAAGTATGATGTGATGCGCTCCTTATTTGTAGTGGCTCAAACTTGGTCTGTAAGCGTCAAAGCAGCGCCGTCTTGAGCGCCACGTTACTTTAACCGATGATGTTCCCAACCCCGCTGGGAAGCGGAGTTAAACGCCGGCGAGTTTGTCGGCGCAGTTGCAGGGCAGGAAGTCGTCCACGCGGTTCACGGGATGGTCGGCGACATGGGTTAGCACGTAGCGCAGCCAGGCCGCGGGGTCGACACCGTTAAGTTTGGCCGATCCGATCAGCCATACATGGCGGCAGCGCGTTCGCCCCCACTGTCTGCGCCGGCAAACAGGAAGTTGCGACGGCCCAGGGCTCGTTCGGCGGCGGAGTTGTCAATCTCGATACGGCCGTCATCGCATTAGCGCGTTAACGCCGGCCATAGTTTGGGCGAGTAGAGGATGGCAGCTGCCGTATCGGATTTGGGCGAGCGTAGCCTGCAGGCATCGCTCAAGGTCGGCGAGCAGTGACCCGGCATGCTGCTGGCGACCGGTGAACCGTTCGTCTGGTGGTTTTCCCGTATGCTTTCTTCGATCGCGTACAGTTCGCCGATCCTGCGCAATGCCTTGGTCGTCAAGGCCTATGAGCACGCTGCGTGCAGATCGTAGAATTTGCGACGGGCATGCGCCGAGCACGCCGCCGCGTGCACATGGCCGCTTTCGTACACCGCGTTAAAGCCCGCATAAGCGTCGGCCAGAAGAATGCCGTTGAAACTGGCCGGGTGCGCTTGTGGATGTTCACCTTTGCGATCCGGCGTGTAAGCAAACCACACAGCAGGCGGTGAGTTGTCGCCGCACGCACAGTCGTCGCGCATATAGGTCCAATGACGCGCACGCGTCTTGCCGTTGCCAGGGGCCAGCACCGGCGGCGGCGTGTCATCGGCGTGCAGCTGGTGGTGGCAAACGTGGCGGCGCAACGTATCGACCAGAGGCCGAAGCAGCGCGCCAGCTGCGCCGACCCAGCTTGCCAGCAAAGCTCGCTCCAGATCCAGCCCTTCACGTGCGGTCGGGCAATGAGCCAAGTTTGTGATTTCGAAATTCTGACTTCTTGCGCAATCTGATTAAGCGCCCCTGCATGTCTGATCTGTATGTCCTAGAAAGCGCAGTAAGCGAACAGGCGCGTTAAGATATCGCGGCGCTCCGTTTGAGTTGACATGGCAAGCCATGAAAATGCCATCAGGTCGGTTTCCTGCTGGGAAGCATCATGATGCAAACTCCTGAGGATAGAGCGAACCCGCTTTGCATCAACCAAGCTCCAAATCGCGAGCAAGGACCAGCGAGGACTGGGGCGCAGCAAAGACAGTTTGTCCACTGCAGCCCAGTTTGGCTGCAGTTGTGAGATCGACTGTGCTGTTTCAATATCTTTCGCGCTGACTTCGAAATAGTCGGGATACATCCTGACTGCGTCCTTCCAAGCTGACAGAAACATTGGTCTATGAATGTCAGTCATTGCCTTCTCATTGGCATATCGTACGGCGTCCTCACAACGATTTGCCCAAGCGAGTATTTCGCCTTCTTCGAAGGCGGCGGGCACGGACCAACGGCCTTCAATTTCTGTCGCGTCCTCTTCCGTGTAGGTCGCAAGAAGCGAAATCACTTGCGGCCACATGTTCCTCACAGAGTTTGGAAAGAAGCGCTTTGCGACGAGGAAGCCGGCATGGCTTTCCAATAGGCTAGTTTCAATGTCTTCCGAATTATAGAATTGAAACGCTATTCCAGCGTTGGCCCTTAGACGTTCGAGTTTTTGTTCCAAAGCTGTTGAGGCAATGGTCGAGTAGAACCCAATAAATTCCGTGCAGGCAAACGCGGTTAGTCGATCCTGGATGTCAACTTCGGCCCCATTTCCAACGGACTCTTTGGAGTGTGCGTAATGTTTGCAGCTGACTAACTTCGCAACAGTTACACCAGACTCATGGAACTCAACCCTCAGGTCGATCCCACCATCGGCACCACGAGATGGTCCCTTCGTGACTTTGGCACCGACTACCCGTTCAAAGAAAATTTTGGCGAACTTCTCAAATTGGTCCAAGTCACTGGATTTTCCGGTAGCTGGAGCTAGTTCACAAAAGTCGAGTCTTGCCATTTAAGTTTATATTTGAAAGCGGGCCTGTACTGCAGGACGCGCTTTGGAGAACCAGCTAGTCGCGGTTCGAACGTGGACACAAGAGTGTCGTTCCGAAATTCTGGCCCAATGCCCAACCTCCCGTCACGGTGTGAACACCTACTAACCGTGGGGCGCAAATTGCAGCTGCTTAGGTAAATAGTTCCGGTTAGCTTGGGAACGTTATCGGCTTTCGGCCCGGATTGTCCGCATCGAGTCGAACGCAACCTCCAAATGGACATGCGATGGCAGATCAAGTTTCACCTAGTAAAGTTTATTTGTCAGTTCAAGATCGCTTTCAGTTGTTCAATTGAGAGCCACTGTTTCGACCCATGAACAATACGATGGCAATTTGCGCAAAGCAACACAAGGTCTTTTAGTTTAGTCTTTGCGCCATCGGTCAATGTATGTACTGGCTGTGTGTGATGGACCTCGATGCAGCTTGAGCCCCTTGATCCATATTTCTCCTCTGCGATAAATCCACATGCTGAGCATCTGAGAGCACCGTACATTTCCACTGCTTGAAGCTTGCATTGCTTCGCGAGACCCTTATTGCGTTCTCGAAATAAATGCAGACGTGTGAGTATGCGTCCCTCCTCTGCTTCACAAATTTCGTCGGCCGGAATTGAATACAAATCGTCCGTATCCGCAAACTCAACTGTTGCAATTTCGATTGCTTTTGCCACGTACGCAAGTCGTGCGAGATCGTTTGAAAATTCATCCCAGACCTGTTTTTCATCGCGATTTCCGCGTCGAAGACCGACTCTTCCACTTGCCATAAATTCTGGATCAAATCGACGAAAATTCATTAATTTCATTGAAATTCCGTTGCCGTTTCGGTAGGTTCCAGTTGGACTTTGGCCAACTGCTTTCGCCATCCTGTTTAACAGGATGGAGAGTTCTTTGACGGCGGAACTCGTGGGGCTCGGTGGGGAAATGCGAAATTGGAAATAGAGATTAAGGGCGAGGATGAGCTCATCTCGGCTCCAAACGGGATTTCGCGCTTTTTGTTGTGTCGTCATTATGACATTCAGTTGAAGCTGTTGGTAATGCTGACGTTCGAACTACCTCATGTTGATCACTAGTAGATTCCAATACCATACCTACTTTAGGAATGTAAGAAATGGTACCATGAGAATGCTGGGGCAGCTGATGTATTTCTTGCCATGCTATGCTTGCGTCTACACTCGCGCACCGAATTGCCTTCGGTAAATTGGGACAACTAAATGAATGCAAATTTGAAGCCATCTCCTCTACTTCATTTCGATGTAAGTAGTGGTCTGAAAAGCGTGCTTGGAAGTGAGCTCATCACGGATGATGAGGTCGCAATTTTTGAGTTGGTGAAGAACTCATTCGACGCAAATGCTTCACTTGTTGAGATTTACTTCGGTGATCGAAACATCATCATTGCCGATAATGGAATTGGCATGTCATATGAAGACATCCGCGAAAAATGGCTGTTTGTAGCATATTCGGCCAAGAGGAAGTCGAGACTGAACAGCGACTTTAGGGACGGAATTGCAGAGAGAAGACATTACGCTGGCAGTAAAGGAATCGGCCGCTTTTCATCTGACCGACTTGGCGACATGGTCTTTTTGCAGACTCGCGCGAAGGACCAAGTATCGGGCCCCGTTCATACCGTCCAAGTTGATTGGAGCCGGTTTGACTCTGATCACAAAGTGCACTTCGATGATGTCGATGTTGACTACGAGCCTTGGATCAATGGCTTTAAGCTCCCTAAAGAATTGAACGAGAGGACCTATGGCACATCGATTGAGATTAAGAACACAAGGATCATTTGGGACCGAGCAAAAATTCTGCGCTTAAAATCGGCCTTGGCGAAATTAATAAACCCGTTTGGGGCCACCACCGACGGGTTTAGCATTGCCATCTGTGCACCGCAAGAGCTCGCCGCCGACAACAAGGAGCTCTCTCATGAAAAGGGAGCGGATGGTGATTTTGCAGAGCACAAGATTGTAAATGGTGAAGTGGGAAATTTTATTTTCTCAACTCTTCAAGATAAGACAACATACATCAATGTTCAGATAGATCGCGCCGAGAATTACGTTGAGAGCACATTAATTGATCGCGGTGAGCTGATATACAGGATAAGAGAGCCCAACCCTTATAGCGAACTGAGATATTCAGGTTTTCGTTGCCAGCTCTTTTTCTTAAATCAGTCCGCAAAATTAACCTTCGCACGGCGCATGGGCGTACCTTCGGTCCAGTTTGGATCGGTCTTTTTGTTTCGTAATAGCTTTAGAGTATTTCCGATCGGCGAAGACGGAGATGATTGGTTCAAAATCGACCGCAGGAAGCAACAAGGTTTCCGGAGGTTCTTGGGTACGCGAGATGTTATTGGACGCATCGACGTGACAGGGGATGTCGCTGTCTTCGAGGAGGCATCCAGCCGAAATGCGGGTCTTATCGAAACAGAAGCAGTATCGCAGCTACGGAAGTGTTTCGTTGATGCTTGCCTTAAGAGACTTGAAAGATATGTCGTCCCGGTAACCTATGTGGACAAAGAGGATAAAAATACTGGTGACGTATCGAGATTGCTTACTGACCCCGGTCGTGCGAGGGTAGCCGCAGCTCTTGCAAAACTCGTCGATAACGACAACGTTGAGTTGCTTGCCTATAGCAAACGGTTGGTTGGAATTTTAGATGAACGTTCCGCGCAATTTGAAGGCTCAATGGTAAGCCTGCGAGCAATTGCGGAAAAAACAAGCGATTTGTCGCTTCTTTCAAATATTGAAGCTGCAGAGCGCCGTTTCGAAGAGTTAAAGAGATCCGAAGAGCTAGCGAGAAAGCAAGCGGACGAAGAGCGAGAGGCCAAAGAAGCAGCAGAGACCAGAGCGGCAGAAGCCGAAGCAAGCTCATTGAAGTTGCGGGTTGAAATTGAAGAGGAGAAGCGGCGCAACTTATTCCTGGCGTCGATCTCTACCTTGGATACTGCTACGATTCTGAACCTTCACCATCAGGTGACAATCTACGCGGTAGATGTGCAACAAAAAATTGAAAATTTCATTCTTAAGGTCGCCGGACGAGACTCTGTTCCAGCCTCAGAAGTATTGGATGCTTTTGAGCGTATCGCGCTACTTAATAGAAAAATAATGGGAGTCACGAAGTTTGCCACAAAGGCAAACTTCCGTTTGGAATCGGAAAAAATCGAGGCTGATTTAGGCGATTATATTGAACAGTATATTCGGGATGTAGCTAAGCAGTTCCTCTTGGGGAAAATTTCTGTGGTGGTAAATAACGATAAGAAAGGTGTTCCGCAGAAATTCAAGCCAATTGACGTTTCTGTTGTGCTGGATAACTTAATTGCAAACGCAAGAAAGCGCCACTTACGAACCAAAGAAATCACATTCGACATCACACATCCAAGTAAAGGCATTACGCATATATATGTCAGAGATAATGGAAGCGGTTTCGATGAATCAATCGAAGACCTCGATCGAATATTCGAAAAAGGCTTTACAACTACAGATGGATCGGGGCTGGGGCTATATCATGTTCGACATGTACTTGGAGAGATGAACGGAACAATTGAAGCCAAACGAGAAGATGGGAAGAAGGGCGCAGTATTTTTAATCAGGATCGCGAAATGAGAATTGACTTTAACATACTATGGGTTGAGGACCAAATTGGTCTTGTCGAGTCCACCCGTGAACGGATTGAACTAATGATCCGAAAAGATGGCTTTCGGCTCGGGGTCAAATATGCGTCAAATCTAGAAGATGCACTTAATTTGATCTCGGAAGATATTTATGGGGACCATATTGACCTTATCCTTATGGATTACGATTTAGGTGCTGGGAAGAAAGGGGATGAAGGCCTGCTTGCAGTGCGCCATGATTTCCCATATAAAGATATCGTTTTCTACTCCGCCGAAGCTGAAAATTTACCTGCGATGGTGGCTAAAAACCAAATTCAAGGTATCTTCTGTTCAAGCCGGGACGATTTGCATGATACCGTCCATGGTGTTTTCGATAACTTAATGAAGAAAGTGCTTGATATTGATCATTGCCGTGGAATCGTCATGGGGGCAACAAGTGATATCGACCAGTGTGTAAACGAGTGTCTGGCGACTAGTTTTAACACTGGGACCGATAAGCAGAGAGAGGAGCTTCTTGCTGTCGTTGCTCGACATGCCGAAGAGAAGGAGTCAAACTTCCAGATGGAACTTGGTACGCTTCGCCAGACGACGAGTATTGAGGAAATTCAGGGTCTTCACAGTGTATACACAAGCAATGATCGACTGCGATTATTAAAGAATGTGATTGACGGTTCCGGGAGAAATAAAGATTTGTCCAAACTTCTCGGGAAATATATGAATGATACAGTCAGGGTGCGAAATAATTTGGCGCACGTTCAAGTTAAGGTGGATGGCTTTTCACGAAAGCTTTTTAACAAAAAGGGAGAGGAGTTGACAAACGCCCAGATGAAACAACTTCGTCAGGACCTTCTGGAAATGCAGTTGCGTATGGAGCAACTGCACGCCGAAATTCATCAGATTTGAGTTAGCGCAGAAAGTTGTTTAAACAGAGTTCTTCCAATGGCTTCAGCTGCCAATGGGGGAACCGCGTTGGCAACTTGTGTGAAACGTGGAACTTCTTTTTTTCGTCGATCCCCACCACTGGTATACTTTCCCTTAAAGGCGAACCAGTCCGGAAAGGACTGTAACCGAGCATTTTCACGGACTGTAAGAATTCTAGGTTCTGAGTAGTGAATGAGATCATCGGGCATGCTGGTAATTGTTGGTGAAATATTGTCAGGATCGAGTACTCGAATTGCACATTTCTTCAATCCGAAGCTTGCTTTTAACTCAGCGGAAAGTGAGATGTTGAGCCGTCCATTTTGTTGACAAATTTCGATAATCTTTTTAAATCTTTCAACGATTTCAGGTTTGTGACGTGCGAGCCGCGTATCTGGGACATCTTGCCCACGTCCCTTATTCATTAATTTTTGAAATGAGGTAAGCGGTGCACGATAATTTACGTCATTGAAGCCCCGCGTATCGATGCTTGGCCGAGTACCATTTCGCGAAACCTCCAAATCGGATATCGCACTTTTCGAACTGACGGGAATCGCAGAAATCCCTTTCAGCCTTAAAAAAGATTGCCTATCTGACTCAATAGCCGCGAAGGGATCGAATTCAGTTTGGCCTGCTAGATCCTTACGAATCGCAACTATGAAAAAGCGATTTCTTCTTTGAGGTACTCCAAACAGCGAAGTATCGATAAGTTTCGAATGCACTGAATAGTTTTCAGCAAGGGCTTCGACAATCCATTTGGAGTAGTTTATCTTGCCATCTTCACTCTTGGCATCATCGAAGTCATGCGTTATTCCCTTAACATTTTCAATTAGGACCAGTTTCGGCTTAATAACCGAAACGAATTCAAGATAATATTCCACCAATTTGTTGCGGGGATCATTTGGATCACGCCTCCCTGCACTTGAAAATCCTTGGCATGGCGGGCCGCCAACTATCAAATCGACTTTTCCCGCGAGGGACTGTAGTTTCGCATTATATTTTTCTAAAACCTCGCCTACTGCATGGGCTTGCTTAGGGAGCCATTTGGGCCAAGTGAAATTCAGATCGGTTGAGTCTGAAACCAAATTATGTTGGAGTGTCTGGAAAGCAAAAACATCCTTTTCAATCGCAAACAATCCTTCCCACCCAGCTTGCATGAGTCCGAGACTTAGACCACCGCATCCTGCAAAGATGTCGATAAATGTATGCTTTTTGGTACTTTGTTTTGGAGTTGACATTCTTGGAGTTCGTTGGTTTTGATAACGGCGCCAGACTCAGGCTGGCTGCGCATCGTTCTCGTGAGGGCGATTCTTGGAATCGATAAGCAGAACCAGGCTCGCCGTATGCTAACAAAAAAGCTAATCATTTTGGTTGTTATTTTTACATCTTTTCTTGGCGCAGCGTTTCACCGCTAGTGCGTGATGCACATTCTCCTTACTTTTTGTAAGGGGCGCTTTGATTTCTACCGAGCGAATTGGAAGAGCTCAAGTGTTTCAAACTCATCGCTCGGCTTGGCAACTAACGATATCGGCCACCGTTATGTAACGATTATTGCAGGCGACTTGCCGTGTCAAAATGCCACGTGCGGCGAATCTCAACTACGTCATAGTGGCGTGCCAAGACTGGCGGGAAAGCACCATAGGGGCTTAAGTGGCCACCACTCGTCGAATAGCCTCATCGATTGCGACGACTCCGCCTGAGACCACGAAGGTGACCTTATCAACTGAGACGTCAGCTCGAATCGCAATTGTCACCGCCGGTGCGATGTGCCGTTGTTCTGCCACGTCTCGAACCAATTCAAAAGCCATGTTCAGCTCTAACTTCTTGCTTATGGATTCCGCGTATTCGACGAGATCGACGTTTGGATCGGTACGGCCAAAGAGCCAGCCGCGTCGAAGTCCGCTTACGGAGGGGAGCAAGGAGCGCGAAGGATGCTTTGTCGCAGCTCCCGCTGCGCTGCTTCTTCGTTGAGTTCCCGGACTATCGCTCGCAGGCGCTCTTCGCGTCTCTCCCACTTGCTTGGTCTTCTCTCGTTGCACAAATCGCGCTTCGCCTGTTCCTGGCGCACACATTCTTGTTTGGCTGCTTCTTGACGGGCCACCTCTTGCCTGACTGTTTCCTGGCGCGTGGCCTCCAATTGCTGCGCCAGGCGCGCTCCAAACTGCGCTTGCTTTGCTTGTTCTTGCAGCAGGGCTTCCTTGCGAACAGCATCCAAGCGAGCGGTTCGACGTGCTGAAGCTCCTGACGAGTCAGTTCTCGCCGTCTTGCATTGCGCGCTCGGCGGGAGTCCTCCTGACGCGCGAGCTCCTGAAGTTCGGCTTTCTTTCGAGCTGCCTCAGCCTTAGTTGCTTGCTCCGCACTCGCGGCATCCGGGCGTAACTGCTCTTGCCGCACTGTCTCGAGCTGAGCTTGCTTGATTTGTCCCTGACGTTCGGTCTCCAGGCGAGCAGCCTCAACGCGGGCTGCCTGTTCGAGGCGTGTCGTTTCTAGACGGAGCTGCTCTTGGCGGGTTGCTTCGCGCTGGGCATCGACAATCTTTTCGTATTGACGCAGTTTTCTGCGGCTTGTCTTTCTTTCTCGAGTCTAGCCTCTTCAAACGAGCGTTCGCGGGCCTCATGTTCGGGCTACTTCCGCGGAAAATTGGCTAACAGGATAAAGTTACCGTTCTTCAGTGAGGGCTTCCAGCGCGCGTGAAATTCGATCTAACTCGCCGCGGAGGTCGTGGTTCGATACCTCTTGGATTCTCTCATCAATATGCTGAAAATACTCGGTGGCCCCCTTGAGTTTTCCCCCTTGTTTGTTGAGCTTGGGCTCAAGAACCTCAATGAGAATGCCCTCGATTTCATTCAAAGCGTCCGCGTACTTGAAACCAGAAACACCAGAGTCGACGGATTGTTGATTGCTCAGCTTGCCATCGGCATTCACATCTCTGAATCCAATCCAAGTGAAATATTCCCATCGATTCCAAAGCTGACCATCCATATGGTTTCGCAGTCTTGTGAACAACGTCGCATTTCCGTTCCCTGCTTGACCTACATAGACGATTGATTGATTGCGGTCGTAAAGTACATAGACTCCAATTTGATCACGAAAATCTGAGTGGCGTGAAAGGCTGGCAAATCCTCTGAGATGTCCTGCATTCCCATCACCGCCGGATCCACGATAAATATACTTTCTCTCCCAAAGGAATCCAAAATTCTTGATGATTGGCATATGTTGTTAGCTTGGCTTATTTGAGAGATGTATTGCTCTCTATTTTCTGCAGAGTGGCTTAGTTAGTCTCAAGGATGTAAAAAAGGGGAGCTAAGTGCCCCCCTTTTCAACCGAGTATCACCCCAAATCAAACGTCGATGTTGCCAGCACGCAGCGCGTTGGTCTCAATGAAGTTCCGTCGTGGCTCCACATCATCCCCCATCAGCGTAGTGAAGATCTGGTCAGCGGCAATCGCGTCTTCGATCTGCACTTTCAGCAGGCGGCGAACGGTTGGGTCCATGGTGGTTTCCCACAGCTGCTCTGGATTCATCTCGCCCAGGCCTTTGTAGCGCTGCTTGGAAACGGTGCGTTCCGCTTCGTCGCGCAGCCACTGCATGGCGTGGTGGAAGTCGACCACGGCGCTTTCCTTGGTGCGCTCGCCTTCGCCGCGGCGGATCACGGCGCCTT
>Ga0102595_100624_pt2 | contig 15099 bp, 10 predicted proteins | sample Araplaol_mTSA_r2_2_FD_76864 | JGI IMG/M metagenome (GOLD analysis project Ga0102595, IMG submission 76864) | Arabidopsis root microbial communities from North Carolina, USA - plate scrape MF_Col_mTSA_r2 (SPADES assembly) (version 2) | ecosystem: Host-associated > Plants > Roots > Endosphere...
ATGGGGTTTGATCTAAGAAGTGAATCCGGCGCGGAGGCCCGTTACAGCGGCGCGGCCTGGGCAATGCTCCTGAACCTGGGAAGGACGTATGGCTGGAAACCTGCCGGAACAAGCGCGCCCCCGGGAATGGCGGCCGCCGAGTGGGCATCTTCGACTTACGACACAAGCGATGGACAAACGGTGACCCGGCAAGATGCTGCGAACCTGGCAGAGGCGCTGGAGTCCGTGCTGGCCGATCCCGGCCAGGGCGCCAAACAGGCAGCGCTCAAGCGAGACCTCGACCGGCTCGTTCACAAGCAAATTGTCCGGATACTTGGTGCCAAGGCACGCCCCTACGTCGAGGATCCGGAACCCTATATCATCCCCGACGATACGATGCGCGACTTCATCGAATTTCTGCGCCAGGGTTCTTTCCGAATCGAATAGCTTAGCGCTTCAGGATCTTCGGCACCGGCGCCGGGCGCAGGCGATAGGCGTCCGGCATGCCGGAACCGAGCAAGGGGCGCAGGTACATGCGGAAGGCATCGGTCACGCCGGTGCCTTTCTCGTCGATGAATTCATCTTCCATGGTGCGCGTCTTGCCAGCCACCGCCTCCAGCGGCATCAGCTCATAGTCGACAGAATAGAAGCCGGTGCGCTTGATCGCCACCGAGCCATTGCGGTCGCCCCACATGGCGAACTGCACAGCCTTCTCGCCCACTTCGCGCGCCTCGCGCTGGTCCACGTCCGACACGCAGCCGATGAAGGAGCGCTGCAGGTAGCCGAAGGTGTCGCCGCGCACGCGCTTGATGCCCAGCTTGTCCTTGATCTCGTCGCACAGCAGGTCGGCCAGCGCGCCGGTGCCCGATAGCTGCACATTGCCGTGCGCATCGCGCTCCACTTCCTTCGCCAGCAAAGTGGCAATCGGCTCGCCGGATGCATCGTGAATGCCTTCCGACACCGCAACCACGCAACGCCCGTAGCGCGCATAAGTATCTTTTACGTCGGCCAGGAACTGCTCGATAGAAAACACGCGCTCCGGCAGGTAGATCAGGTGCGGCCCATCGTCGGGGAATTTCTTGCCCAGCGCCGAAGCCGCCGTCAGGAAGCCCGCATGGCGGCCCATCACCACGCCCACATAGACGCCCGGTAGCGAAGCGTTATCCAGGTTGGCGCCGGCAAAGGCTTGCGCTACAAAGCGCGCAGCGGAAGGGAAGCCCGGCGTATGGTCATTGCCCACCAGGTCGTTGTCGATCGTCTTGGGAATGTGGATGGCGCGCAGCGGATAGCCGGCAGCCTGCGCCTGTTCGGCCACAATGCGCACCGTGTCCGAAGAATCATTGCCGCCGATGTAGAAGAAGTGCTCGATCTCGTGTGCCTTCAGCACCTTGAAGATGTCTTCGCAGTACTTCAGGTCCGGCTTGTCGCGCGTCGAACCGAGGGCGGAGGAGGGCGTGGCGGCGACCAGTTCCAGGTTATGGCTGGTCTCCTGCGTCAGGTCGACGAATTCCTCGTTGACGATGCCGCGCACGCCGTGCAGCGCGCCGTAGATGCGCGTCACGTTGCGGAAGCGGCGTGCCTCGAGCACGACGCCGACCAGCGACTGGTTGATCACGGCGGTCGGACCGCCCCCTTGTGCGACCAGAATTTTGCCAGACGACATCGCGCTGCCTCCTTCGAAGTGAGTGACGGACGAGCCGCCAGCTTACTCCGTTTTTGCCCCCGCACCGATATGCTTGTCGAGGAATTTTTCGACCCGGGTCCAGAAGTCGATCTTGTTCTTCTGAAGCCTCCAGCCGTGTCCTTCCTCGTCGTATTGAATCCACTCGACCTGCTTGTTGGTCTGCACCAACGCATCGCGGAACGCCAGGCCATGGATCAGCGGCACCCGCTCGTCGGCAGCACCATAGGCTAACAGGACCGGCCGCTTGATGCGTGCCGCCTGTTCCAGCGGCGAAGTGGCTTTCAGTTGCTCCGCATCCTTGACCTGGTCGCCAATCATTTCAGGCATGCCGTATTTTTTCCAGCTTTCGCCCAGGTCGTCGGCAAAGCGCCAGTGGCCGTTGTACATCAGGTTAATGTCGGTGACGCCGACCCAATTGATGCCGCACTGGTACAGATCAGGATCGTTGACCAGGCCCATCAGGGTGGCGTAGCCGCCATAGCTGGCGCCGGCAATGCAGATGCGTTTCGGATCGGCATAGCCCTGCGCGATGGCCCATTTCGTGGCATCCGCAATATCGTCCTGCATTTTCAGGCCCCATTGTTTCAAGCCCGCCTCGAAGTGCTTTTTGCCGTAGCCGGTGCTGCCCCGGAATTCCGGCTCCAGCACCAGGTAGCCGCGCGAAGCGAGGAACTGCGTTTCATCATTCCAGCCGTAATGCGCCCCGCGAACGTAGGGGCCGCCATGCACCAGGACCACCATCGGGTGCTTCTTGCCCGCGCCGCCTGGCGGCAGCGTCAGCATGGCCGGCACCTGGGTGCCGTCGCGCGCCGTAATGCGCACCACGTCCTGCATTCCCATTTGCTCGGGCTTGATCTGCGGGCGAGTCTGGCCTACCGGCTCCAGTTGCCTGGTACTGCGGTTGTAAAGGAAATACACTGCAGGCTGTACGTCGGAATAGGCTACCACCAGCACGTTTGGCGTGCCGGCCCGGCGTGGCACGCTTAGCCGGTTGACTGTGGATGGCAGCAGTTTATCGACCTCTTCCTGCAGCGCCTTGTATTCCGGATCGAACCAAAGCGTCCCCTCCGAATCCGCCTCGTAGTTGACGCCAAGGAGCTTGCCTTCGCGCACCAGCAGCGTACCGCTGAAGTCGTGGTTTTCGAGCTGTACCACAGGCTTGTCGCTCAACTTGTTGGTGTGGGTGTCGTAGGTGTACACCGCAGCTTTGTCGTGGCCCTTGTTGCTCCTGACGTAGAGGGTGCCGTCCCGCGTGTACGAAAGCGGCACGAAAGCCCCGGAATCCCGTTTGTAGGCATCGTAGCTGGCCAGCAGGCGCCATTCAGCGTCCTCGCGGATGTAATAGGAGACCGTGCGGCCTCCCTCCGTACGGGCCATCGCCAGGCGTGGCTGGCCGGCGTCGTCCAGCGTGTAGCGCTGTGCGTCCGCTGGGCGCTTGACCCCCTCGGTGCGGCCGGTCAGGGTATTCAGGCGCAGCAAGTTGAGATAATCGGCCTTCGGCACATTGCCCCCGCTGCGAACACCGCCCAGGATGTATACCCATTCCGAATCCTGCGCCCCGACCGGCCCCATGTAGTGGTTCGGCGGCAGTACAGGCGGCGCCGCACTGCGCGAATTCGTGCTGATCAGTTGGCGCATGCCGCTGCCGTCCGCATTGACGGCCCACAGCCCAGGGCCATCGACGGAGTCGCCCCAACCGCGGCGCTTGTCCGACGTGTTGAACAGGATTCGCTCGTCGTTGACCCACTCGATCACGGCCACGTCGCGCGTCGCGAACTTGGCGGCGATGGTGACCTTGCGCTGCACTGAATCGTAGACGGCCAGCATATAGCGGTCGACCTGCTCGTTCGGCACGCGCATGGCGAGGTAGCGTCCGGTAGGCGAGAGCGTGGCGCCGGTAAAGGAGGGGAAGCTGAAAAACGCCTCGACGGGAGGGGCGCTGCTGGCGGCGTTTACCGGGCCGCAGCCGACCGCAAATGCCAGGCCGAGAAGGGCGCAATGCAGGCCCTGTTGCATCGCTCGATTCCATTTCTTCATTGTGCTGTCGATCCTGCGCCGATGTGTTTGTTGAGGAATTTTTCGACCCGGGTCCAGAAGTCGACCCGGTTCGCTGGTTCGCGCCAGCCATGTCCTTCGTCGGGGTACTCGATCCATTCCACCGAGTCGTTGGATGCCCCCATGGCATCGCGCAGGCGTGTACCGTGGACGATGGGCACGCGCCGGTCCTTGCCGCCATAGGCCAGCAGCAGGGGGCGCTTGATGCGTTGGGCCTGTTTCAGCGGCGAGGTGGCGGCAAACTGCGCCTGGTCCGTGGCAGGGTCGCCAATGAGTTCGGGCATGGTGTAGCGCTTTGAATCGGGCGAAACGTCGTCCGGGAAGCTCCATGCCGGGCTAAACAGCAAGTTGATGTCGGTGACGCCGACCCAGTCGATGCCGCACTGGTACAGCTCATGGTTGTTAATCAGCCCCATCAGCGTGGCGTAGCCGCCATAGCTGGCGCCGGCGATGCAGACCCGCTTGGGATCGGCGATGCCCTGGGCGACCGCCCATTGCATGCCGTCGGCCAGGTCGTCCTGCATCTTCAGCCCCCATTGTTTCCAGCCCGCCTTGTAAAGCTTGACGCCAAAGCCGGTGCTGCCCCGGAACTCGGGCTGCAGCACGGCGTAGCCGCGTGAAGCGAGGAATTGCACGTCCGGGCGCCAGCCCCATTGGCTGCCGCGCACCCACGGCCCGCCGTGCACCAGCACCACCATCGGCAGGTTCTTGCGCTTGCCTGCCGGCAGGGTCAGCATGGCCGGGATCTCCAGGCCGTCGCGCGCGATATAGCGCACTTCCTGCTGCATGCCCATTTGTTCCGGCCTGATGTCCGGATAAGACGCGCCCACGTTCGATAATCTGGCGGTCGCGCGCTCGTAGCTGTAGAAGCGTTCCGGCTGGGTGTCGGAGTATGAGCGCACCAGCACGAATGGCGCCGCCTCCTCCTGCGCCAGGGTGAGGACATTGATCGTATGCGGCAGCTGCTGGTCAATGTCCGCTTGCATGGCCTGCAGCGTTGGCTCGAACCACTGCGCGCCGACGCCATCGCGCAGGTATTGCACGCCGAGCAGCTTGCCGTTTCGCACCACCAGCTTGCCGCTGAAATCGTAGCCGTCCAGCGCCAGCAGCGGCTCGGCCTCCAGCTGGCCGCTACCCATGGCATAGCGGAATAGCGCAGACTTGTCGCCGCGGGGACTCGCCACATACAGCGTATCGCCGCCGCCAAAGCCCAGCGGCGAGAAAGGCGGCAGTCCGCTGCGCCGGTCGAAGCTGGCAAGGGTGCGCCATTGCTGCTCGCCGCTGCGCAGGTGGATCGCGACCTTGCCTCGGGCGTAGGTGGTGGCCAGGCGCGGATTGCCTTCCTTGTCCAGCATCCAGCCGGTGGCCTGTTCCGGGCCCTTCACCATTTCATGGCTGCCGTCGGAAGTATCCAGGCGCCACAAATTGGCATACGCATTCTCATGCGGTCCATCCTGGCGCGGTTCCAGGAAATAGGCGATGTTGGAATTCCTGGCACCGTCGTAGTCGAGCAGCACGATGCGGCGTGCCAGCATCAGATGGGCGGAGGCTTTGTTTTTCAGCTCCATGCCAGGCGCATCGACGGCCAGCTGCAGCATGCCGCTGCCGTCGCGGTTGATGGCGAACATGGCGAGCCCGAGTACGCTATCGGACGCGCTGCGGTTGACATTGGCCGACTCGAACACCAGGCGCCGGTCATTGACCCATTGTACCGACGTGACATCGGCATCCTGGAAATTGGCAATTACTTTCGCGCTGCGCGCCGCCAGGTCGACCACCATCAACTGGCTGCGGCCCCCCGCATGGCTGTTAAGCGATGCCAGGAATTTTCCGCTGGGAGAAATCACGGCGCCGCCAAACAGTGGCCGGTTGAAGAAGGCCTGCGCCGGCGGAAGCGTCACCGCGGCAGCGGCCGGCAACGCGACCCAAAGCAGGATGGCCGCGACAGGCGCCAGCACGACCCGGGCGATCTGCATGCAGCTTACCTTTGCAGCGCACTTGCGCCCGCGCCGATATGCTTGTCGAGGAACTTCTCAACCCGGCCCCAGAAGTCGAGGCGGGTCTTCAGCGTGCTCCAGCCGTGGCCTTCACCCGCATACTCAATGAACTCGGCATCGGCCTTGGCATCCTGCAGCGCACTACGCATCTTGCTGAAATGTGGCATCGGCACGCGGCGATCATCGCTGCCATGCGCCAGCAGCAAGGGGCGTTTGATGCGGGCAGCTTGTTTCAGCGGCGAGGTGGCGATGAACTGTGCAGCGTCCTTTTCCAGGTCTCCCAGCAGAACCGGCGCGCCAAAGGCCTTGTAGTCCTGGTTCATGTCGGACAGTACCGCCATGCCGTTTTCAAACATCAGCGGAATATCGGTAACAGCAGCATAGGCGATGCCGCAGCGGAACAGTTCCGGATTGTTGACCAGCCCCATCAACGTGGCGTAGCCACCGTAGCTGCCACCCATGATGCAGACGCGGCCTGGATCGGCAATCCCTTTATCCACCGCCCATTTAACGCTGTCAGCGATATCGTCCTGCATTTTCAGGCCCCACTGCTTCCAGCCTGCGCGGAACAAGTTGACCCCGTAACCGGTCGAACCGCGGAATTCCGGCTCCAGCACGGCGTAGCCGCGTGAGGCAAGAAACTGTGCATTGGCATCCCATTCCCACTCAGAGCCCCGCAAGTAGGGCCCGCCGTGCACCATCACCACCATCGGCAAGGGCTTGCCGGCCTTGGCCGGCAGCGTCAGCCAAGCGGGGATTTCGAGGCCGTCGCGGGCGCGATACTTCATGATGTCTTTCCGCCCCATTTCGCTAGCCTTGATATCCGGATGCTCGCCTCCCAGCACCTTTAAGACATGGCTCTTCCTGTTATAAAGCGAAAAGAAGTCGGGTTGCCGGTCGGAGTGGCTGGTGACCAGCACCCAGTCGGTTTCGGGCAGCACCGGTGGCGTCATGACATTGATGAGCCCGGGCAATTTCTGGTCTACCTCTTGCTGGGTTGCCTGCAGGCCGGCGTCGAACCACGCACTAGCGCTGGCATCGGCGGTGTAATGGATGCCGGCCAGGCGCTTGTTTGAGTATACTGCTGTGCCGGTGAAATCAAAGTCGGCTAAAGACACCAGGGGATCCGGATCCAGCTTTCCGCTCGCCAGGTCCATCAGGTACAGGGCCGCCTTGTCGCCATTCCGCCAGGTCTTGACCAGCAGCCGTTTTTCGTCGAAGAAGCCGATGGGGAAAACGCCCGCCTGGGCGCTGCCATAAGACGGGAAATTCGCCAGTTCCTGCCATTCGCCGGCGGCGTTGCGGTAGTGAATGGTATCCTTGCCATCCTTTTCGGACACCATGATGCTGGGCTGGCCTTTCTGGTCCAGCATCCAGCCCTGAGGCGGTGCCGGCCTGCCGACTGGGGTGGCCACGCCATTGGTCGTGTTCAGCTTGATCAGCTCAGTCCGTTCGAGGGAATAGCCATTCTTTTCCGGCCAGATCAGGCGGCGCATGTAAATGCTGTCGGAGTCCTGTGCGCCGGCTCCGGCCATCAGATAAGTATTCCAGGGCTCCATCCTGGTCTTGATGCGGCTGCTGGTGGAAGACTGGTCGGCCCAGGTGTGCTCCACCAGCTGGCGTGGTTCGCTGCCGTCGCGGTTGATGCCGTAGAGCCCGGGGGCAAACCAGCGATCGCCTGGTCCGCTACGGAAATCGAGTACGGTATACACCAGCCTGTTGTCATTCACCCAGCGGAAATCGGCGACGTCATTTTCGCCGCGTACACCGCCGATGATTTTCTGTGTCTCCGTGTCCAACACAACCATGCCGTCACGGTGGCTATCGTCACCGGCGCGCAACGCAACATAGCGGCCGCTGGGGGACAGCTTGGCATCCTTGAAACGCGGCGCTTCGAAGAAATTCTGGAGCGACGGAGCTGCTTGGGCCAGGCTGGATACGGCAGCCAGCCCTGCCAGGAAGTACTTGATCATGCTCGTCCTCGTTATTGATTTGCGGCGGCTGCTTTGCCGATATGCTTGTCGAGGAACGTCTCGACCCGGCCCCAGAAGTCGAGCCGGGTCTTCAGTGTGCTCCACCAGTGGCCTTCGCCGACGTAGTCGACAAATTCCGCATCGGCCTTGGCTTCGCGCAAGGCGCTGCGCATCTCCGTGTAATGCGGATACGGCACACGGATGTCGTCGGTACCATGCGCCAGCAGCAGAGGGCGTTTGATGCGCGCCGCTTGTTTCAGCGGTGAGGTCGCGACAAACTGCGCGGCGTCCTTTTCCAGGTCGCCCACCAGGACGGGCAGGCCATAAATCTTGTAGTCGGACGGCAGGTCGGACAGCACGGCCATGCCGTTGGAATACTGAAGCGGGATGTCGGCAACGGCAGCGTAGGCGATGCCGCAGCGATAGAGGCCCGGATCGTTGATCAGTCCCATCAAGGTGGCATAGCCGCCATAGCTGCCGCCCATGATGCAGATACGGTCCGGATCGGCGATGCCTTTTTCCACGGCCCACTTGACGCTGTCGGCGATATCGTCCTGCATTTTCAGGCCCCATTGTTTCAGGCCGGATGCGAACAGATGGTAACCGTAGCCGGTCGAGCCGCGGAATTCCGGTTGCAACACCGCGTAGCCGCGCGAAGCCAGGAACTGGCTGTCGGCATCCCAGCCCCATTCAATACCGCGCAAGTAAGGACCGCCATGCACCAGCACGACCATAGGCAGCTTCTTGCCGCCCTTGGCCGGCAGTGTCAGCCACGCCGGCACTTCCAGGCCGTCACGGGCACGGTATTTCACGATGTCCTGGCGGCCCATTTCGCTGGACTTGATATCAGGGTGCGTGCTGCCCAGGCCCTTGAGCTCGCGGGTTTTGCTGTTGTACAGGGAATAGAAGCGCGGCTGGCGGTCCGAGTAACTCACGACCAGCAGCCAGTCGGTTTCCGGATGCGTTGGCGGAGTGATTAGGTTGGTCATGCCGCCGATCAGCTTGTCCACTTCCGCCTGGGCCGCTTTCAATGCAGGGTCGAACCATGCGCTGGAACGCGCGTCGGCCAGATAATGCAGGCCTGCCAGGCGACGGTTCGAGTAAACCATCGTGCCATTGAAGTCGAAGTCTGCCATGGCCACCAGCGGATTCGGATCGAACTTGCCGGTCGCCAAATCCAACAGGTAAAGGGCTGCCTTGTCGCCATTCCTGCGGGTCTTGACCAGCAGGTGCTTGTCGTCATAGAAGCCGATAGGAGCGAGGGAGTCCGCATCGCTGCCGTAGGCCGCTTGCGTAATGATGTCCCGCCATTCGCCGTTGCCGTTGAGGTGGTGGATGGTGTCCTTGCCGTCCCTGGAGGAAATCAGGATCGTCGGCTCGCCTTTGTTGTCCAGCATCCAGCTTTCGGCGTTGCCTGGATGGCTGAGAACGACGCCTTGTCCCGTTACGGTATTCAACTTGACCAGCTCATTGCGCTCGATCTCAAAGCCGGGCCGATCCGACCACATGGGACGTGCAAGATAGACTGTGTCGGAATCCTGCGCACCGTCCTCTTTCATCAGGAAAGTATTCCATGGCTCGAGGCGCGACTTGATATGGCTTCCAAGGCCGGAGTCCATGCGGCGGTGTGCGACCAGCTGCCGCATTTCCTTGCCGTCACGGCTCATGGCGTACAGGCCCGGAGCGAAACTCTTGTTGCCCCATGCGATATTGTGGTCTGCCACTGTGTACAGCAAGCGGTTATCGTTGACCCAGCGGATATTGCCGACGTCGTAGTCGGCCATGCGGCCGCCGCCCACCACTTTCAGTGTCTCGTTATCGAGCACCATCACCGAGTCGCGGCTCTCATTGCTGCCCACGCGCAGCGCCAGGTAGCGGCCGCTCGGCGAAAGCTTGGCTTCTTTATAGTGGGGGGCTTCGAAGAATTGCTGGGCCGGCGGCGCGGCGTGAACCAGTCCGGCGGCAGCGGCCAGGACGGCGAGGAGGGGCAGGGATCGGATTGTCATAGGAAACGAATGTTACCGTAATGGCAATCCCAAATCCTAGCCAAATGTAACGGCGGTCTATTCGGGCGTGCGGATGTGGCGTACAAGCGACACAGTCCGATCATCCGGGGCCGGCGTCAGCAGGCTGATCGCCACCATTGCCGCCAGTCCCGCCGGCACGCCGAACACGCCGGCAGAATTGGCTGCGATGCCGAACCATTGGCCGCTGACGCTGCCGCCCAGCACGGGGTTAGCGTGCAGCATGTAATACAGGCAGGTAAAGAAGCCGGCCACCATCGCGGCCATCGCGCCATACTGGTTGGCGCGCTGCCAGAACACGCCGGCCACCAGGGCCGGGAACAGCGTCGATGCCGCCAGCGAGAAGGCGGCGCCGACCAGCGACAGGATGTCGCCCGGCTTGGTCGAGGCGGCATAGGCCGCGATGAAGGCCACCGCCAGCAGCAGCAGCTTGGAAATCGTCACCCGCTTCTGGGTCGAAGCCTGCGGATCGACCAGCTTGTAGTACACGTCATGCGACAGCGCATTGGAAATCGCCAGCAGCAGGCCATCGGCGGTGGACAGCGCGGCGGCCAGGCCGCCTGCCGCCACCAGTCCCGACACCACATACGGCAAGCCCGCAATCTCCGGCGTGGCCAGCACCAGCACGTCGCCGTCGATCTGGATTTCGGCCAGTTGCACGATGCCGTCCAGGTTGATGTCGCTGATCGACAGCAGCGGATTGGCCTTGTCCACATTGGCCCAGTACGACACCCAGGTTGGCAAATGGGCGAAGTCGCTGCCCACCAGCGAGCTGTAGATATCGTATTTCACCAGTACCGCCAGCGCCGGGATGGTCAGGTACACCAGCAGGATGAAAAACAGGGTCCAGAACACCGACACCCGCGTTGCCTGCACCGAAGGCGTGGTGTAGGAGCGCATCAGGATGTGCGGCAGGGCCGCCGTGCCCACCATCAGGCAGAACACCAGCGCCAGGAAGTTGTTGCGCTTCTGGTCCGACTGCTCGCGGTCGGCGCCGGGGAATGGCTCGGCATGTTTCACGGGTTCGCGTCCGCGCGCCAGGTTGTAGTTGCGCTGCGCGGTCCACACGGCGGCTGCGTCTTCCACGGTTTTCGGATAGTTGGCCAGCGCGCGTTCGGCAGCGCGGATCTCCAGCAGCGAGCCGTTGCGCTGCTTGACCATGTCCAGGTTGTGCTGCGCTTCCAGCCGGCCTGAATCCCAGGACGCAGGCAAGCCATGCAGCCGCACGCCAAAGTCTTCGGCGCGCTGCAGGAACACTTCGCGCACCTCGGCTTCCTTGTCGTCATGCGCCAGCTGCACCTCGCGCGCACTGAGCTTGGGCAGCAGCTTGCCGTAAGCGACCTGCGGCACCGGGTTGCCCCCGTGCTTGACCGCCAGCCACATGGCGGGCATCAGGAACGCCACCAGGATAATGATGTACTGTGCCACCTGGGTCCAGGTGATCGCCCGCATGCCGCCCAGGAAGGAGCACACCAGGATCGACGCCAGGCCGAGGAAGATGCCGACCGAAAAGTCGACGCCGGTGAAGCGCGAAGCGATCAGCCCGACCGCGTAAATCTGCGCCACCACGTAGGTGAAGGAAACGACGATGGTCGCGCCGACCGCCATCAGCCGCACCGCACGCCCGCCATGGCCGCCGCCGTAGCGTGCCGCCAGGAAGTCGGGGATCGTATATTGCCCGAACTTGCGCAGGTAGGGCCCGATCAGCAGCGCCACCAGGCAGTAGCCGCCGGTCCAGCCCATGATGTAGGCCAGGCCGTCGAAGCCGTGCAGGTACAGGCCGCCCGCCAGCGAGATGAAGGATGCGGCGGAAATCCAGTCGGCGGCCGTGGCCATGCCGTTGAACAGCGAAGGCACGCGCCGTCCCGCCACGTAATACTCCGCCACGTTGGACGTGCGGCTGATGACGCCGATCGCCGCATACAGGATGATGGTGGCGAACATGAACAGGTAGCCGATCCACAGGCGCGGCATGCCTTCTTTCTCCAGCATCGCCAGCGCGAGCAGGAACATGGCGAAACAGGCGGTGAAGATCGTGTAGTAGCGCTGCAGCTTGCGGAAGAAGGGCGTCCTCATGCCTGGCCCTCGCTCTCGCCGCGGTAGCGCCGCTCCAGTGCGCGCATGCGCCAGGCGTAAAAGCCGATGATGGCGAGATAGATCAGCGAAGCGCCTTGTGCCGCCAGGTAGAACGACAGCGGCCAGCCGAAGATCGACAGCCCGCTCAATTCGCGCGCAAAGAAAATGATGCAGAAGGTGGCGAGCAGCCAGGTGGCGAGCAGCCATCCCGTCATGCGGCGTACGCGGCGCCAGTGGCGCTCGAGCTTATCCAAAATGCGGTACCTCTTCTTCTTCGGCTGGCGTGTCCGGAGCGCGCAGCGGGAACGTGACGCGGAACAGGCAGCCCGGATGTTTCGGGTCGGTGGTGCGCGGGTTGGCAAACAGGTCGACTTCCGCGCCGTGCTGCTGCGCCACTTCGCGCACGATCGGCAGGCCCAGGCCGGAGCCTTCGGTATTGCTGCCGAGGATGCGGTAGAAACGCTCGAACACATGCCCGCGTTCGGCCGCAGGAATGCCGGGGCCATTGTCTTCCACTTCGAGCAGCGCGTGCCTGCCGGTGCGGCGTACGCGTACCGTTACCGCGCTGCCGCGCGGCGTGTAGCGCAAAGCGTTGTCGATCAGGTTGGACAGCATTTCGCGCAGCATCATCGGGTTGCCGGAAATCGGCACGTCCTCGGGCGGCGGCTCGTAGCCAAGGTCGATGCCGTAGTTGAACGATGCCTGCACCCAGTCGTGCACGGTGTTGCGCGCGACTTCCCCCAGCTCCAGCGGTTCCATGGTGGTGCCGGCCTGCGGCTGGTTCTCGGCGCGCGCCAGCGTCAGCAGCTGGTTGACCAGGCGGGTGGCCGCTTGCGATGACTTGGCCAGCTGTTCCAGCGACCGGTGTACTTCCGCTTCGTCGGTCTGGCGCAGCGCCAGTTCCGATTGCGTGCGCATGCCGGCCAGCGGGGTCTTCATCTGGTGCGCGGCATCGGCGATGAAGCGCTTCTGCGAATCGATCGACAGCTTCAGGCGCTCCAGCATTTCATTGAGCGACTTGACCAGCGGTGTGATTTCTTCCGGCACCTGGCGCGGCGGGATCGGGCTCAGGTCGTCGGAGGGGCGGGCGCGGATGCGTTCCTGCAGTTCACGCAGCGGCAACAGGCCGCGCGACAGGGCAAACCACACCAGGGCCAGCACGATCGGCAGGATGATGAACTGCGGCAGGATCACGCCCTTGATGATTTCATTGGCCAGCTTGGCGCGCTTGTCCAGCGTTTCACCCACCTGCACCAGGGCCCAGCGCGGCGGTTGCGCCTTGTCTTCTTCCAGGTTGACCCAGGTATGGGCGATGCGGATCGGCGTGCCGTGCAGGTTGGCATTGCGGAAAATGACTTCGCCCGAGCGGAATTCCTGCAGTTCCGGGTCCTGTTTCGGCGGCGGCGGCAGGTCGCGGTCGCCGTCCACGTAGCTGCCGCTGGGGGCGCTGATCTGGTAATAGATATTGTCGACGTCGTCGGCACGCAGGATGTCGCGCGCCGGGCCGGGCAGGCGCGGAATCACGCCGGCTACTTCGCGCACCTGTTGCGTCAGCACGGTGACGGTGTCTTCCAGCGCATGGTCGAAGGGCTGGTTGGCGATCGATTTCGCCACCAGGTAAGTGATGGCGATGCTCATCGGCCACAGCAGCAGCAGGGGAGCGAGCATCCAGTCGAGGATCTCGCCGAACAGCGAGTGCTGGATCTCGTTCTCTTCGGCGGCCGGGGCGTGGTCCCAGTCGGCGGCCTGCTGCTCGCCGTTCACGGTGCAGCCGGCGGTTGTGGCGGGTTGAATTTCTCCAGGCAGTAGCCGAGCCCGCGCACGGTGGCGATGCGGATGCCGCCCACTTCAATCTTCTTGCGCAGGCGGTGCACGTACACCTCGATGGCGTTGTTGCTGACCTCTTCGCCCCATTCGCACAGGTGGTCCACCAGTTGCTCTTTCGACACCAGGCGGCCGGTGCGCGCCAGCAGGATTTCCAGCAGGCCCAGTTCGCGCGCCGACAGGTCCAGCATCTGCTCATTGATATAGGCGCTGCGCCCGACCTGGTCGTAGGTCAGCGGGCCGTGCTTGACGACGGTGGAGCCGCCACCCTGGCCGCGCCGGGTCAGGGCGCGCACCCGCGCTTCCAGCTCGGACAGCGCGAAGGGCTTGGCCATGTAATCGTCGGCGCCCAGGTCGAGGCCGTTGACCCGCTGCTCGACCGAATCGGCGGCGGTCAGGATCAGCACCGGCAGCAGCGAGCCGCGCGAGCGCAGGCGGCGCAGCACTTCCAGGCCGGACATCTTGGGCAAGCCCAGGTCCAGGATCAGCAGGTCGAATTCCTGGGTGGACAGGGCTGTGTCGGCCTCCTGCCCGTTTTTTACGCAGTCGATCGCATAGCCGGACTGGCGCAGGGAGCGCGTCAGGCCGTCCGCGAGGACGCTGTCATCTTCGGCTAATAGGATACGCATGGGACTACTGTACTCCAGCCGTTTGACTTTTCGCAAAGTTTGCAAAAAGGGGCTTGTCAAAAGCACTGTAATTTTATACAGTACCACCTGTACAACGTAGTGACCCAATTCATTTAGCCCGCGAAAGATCATCATGGACGACAAAAAAGGCGCAGTACCTGCATCGGAAAAAGCCAAGGCCCTGGCGGCCGCACTGGCCCAGATTGAAAAGCAGTTTGGCAAAGGCTCCGTGATGCGCATGGACGCATCCGCCCCGATCGAGGAAGTGCAGACTGTCTCCACCGGCTCCCTGGGCCTGGATATCGCGCTGGGCGTAGGCGGCCTGCCACGCGGCCGTGTGGTGGAAATCTACGGTCCTGAATCGTCCGGTAAAACCACCCTGACCCTGCAAGCGATCGCTGAAATGCAGAAAATGGGCGGCACCTGCGCCTTCATCGACGCGGAACACGCGCTGGACGTGGTGTATGCCCAAAAACTGGGCGTCAACCTGCACGAGCTGCTGATCTCCCAGCCGGACACCGGCGAACAAGCCCTGGAGATCTGCGATGCGCTGGTGCGCTCCGGCTCCGTGGACCTGATCGTGGTCGACTCGGTTGCCGCGCTGACCCCGAAGGCCGAAATCGAAGGCGATATGGGCGACTCCCTGCCAGGCCTGCAGGCACGACTGATGTCGCAGGCGCTGCGCAAGCTGACCGGCACCATCAACCGCACCAACACCCTGGTGATCTTCATTAACCAGATCCGCATGAAGATCGGCGTGATGTTCGGCTCGCCGGAAACCACCACCGGCGGTAACGCCCTGAAGTTTTACGCCTCCGTGCGCCTCGACATCCGCCGTACCGGCTCGATCAAGTCGGG
>Ga0102595_100968_pt1 | contig 15066 bp, 19 predicted proteins | sample Araplaol_mTSA_r2_2_FD_76864 | JGI IMG/M metagenome (GOLD analysis project Ga0102595, IMG submission 76864) | Arabidopsis root microbial communities from North Carolina, USA - plate scrape MF_Col_mTSA_r2 (SPADES assembly) (version 2) | ecosystem: Host-associated > Plants > Roots > Endosphere...
TCGCGGTTGTAGCGGTCGTAGCCGGGCTCGCCGATGTAGCGCTCGCGCGGAATGCTGCCCCAGGGGTTGGGCGTGATGAGCGCGCCCTGCGGCCAGATGCTCTTGGGCGTGGTGCGGTCGCGCGTGGCCTCGGCCATCAGCGTGACCTTGGTGCGCGCGGAGGGCATCCACGTGAGCGAGGGCGCGATGAAGCTGCGGTCGTCGCGGGAGTAGTCGGTCTGGCCGTCGCTGTTGCGCAGCACGCCGTTGAGCCTGAAGAGGAGGCTGCCGTCGGCGTTCATCGCGCCGCCGATGTCGAAGCTGCCCTGCCGGCGGTTGCGGTTGCCCAACGAGACGCTCACCTCGCGCACCGCCTCCGCCGAGGGCCGCTTGGACACCATGTTGATGGCCCCCCCGGGCGCCGACGGGTCGTACACCGCGCCCGGCCCCTTCAGCAGCTCGACGCGCTCCAGCGCCTGCGGCTCCACCAGCCAGCGCGTGGCGAAGCTGTTGGTGGGGAGCTTGAAGCCGTCGAGGTACTCGGCCGGCGCGAAGCCGCGCACCGTGAGCGAGGCGAAGCGCGTGTCGTAGCCCGCGACTTCGGTAAGCACGCCGGCCGAGTAGCGCAGCGACTGCTCGACGGTGTGCACGGCCTGGTCGTCCATCTGCGCGCGCGTGACCACGGTGACGGCGCGCGGGGTTTCCAGCAGCGGCGTGTCGGTGCGCGTGGCCGTGGCGCTGCGCTGCGCCACGTAGCCTTCGACCTGGCCGTCGGCGCGCTCGCCCGGCGCGTTGACGGTGAGCGTGGGCAGGATGGCGTTGGGCCCGGAGACCGCTGCGGGCGTGCCCGTGGCCTGGCGCACCGCATAGGCGCCGCTGGTGCCGGGCACGGCTTCGAGCCGGTGCGGCGAGAGCAGCTCGGCCAGGCCCTCTGCCACGGTGCGGCGGCCCTGTATGGCGGCGGCATTCTTTCCGCGCACCAGAGCCGGATCGAAGGAGAGCGTGATGCCGGCCTGCCGCGCGAAGCTGCTGAGCGCGTCTTCCATCGCGCCGGCCGGAATGTCGAAGCTGGCGCGCGCCGGAACATCCGCCGGCTGCGCCTGCGCGCGCGCGGAATTCATGGGCGCAGCCCATCCCGCCGCGATACCCAGCAGCAGCGCGGAAAGCAGGGTGGGCCTTGTCTGCCGGAACCGCCAGAACCCGGGATGGCGGTCCGGAGAAAGGCGTCTCAACGTCGCGCGACAGTCAATGTGCCTCCAGTGCCGCGGTCGAGCCGGACCGGCAGTGTGCGTACCAGCGCCTCCAGCGCGCGGCCGACGGGGTCGGGGCCGCTGAGCTGGAAGACGCCCGACACGCGCAGCGATGCCGCATCCGCGTCGCACAGCAGCGGTGTGGCGTGGTAGCGCGCCAGCTCGGCGATGAAGGCATCGAGCCTCATCTGCCGCGCCACCAGCGCGCCGTCGGTCCAGGCGTCGGGCTCGAAGCTGCGGTCCACGATGCGCTGGGGCGGTTGTGCCGTGCCACCGTTGCCGCTGCCACGCACGATGTAGCCTTCGCCGGCCTGCGCGACCACCGGCTGCAGCGCGTCGCCGGCGGTGTGGATGGCCACGCGGCCCTCGGTCATCGACAGCCGCGTCTGGTCGTCCTGCTCGCGCACGCCGAAGCGCGTGCCCAGCGCCTCGAAGCGCGCATGCGGCGTCTCGACCCAGAAGGGTCGGTGGCCGAGCAGCGAGCCGCCGTCCGCGCCGGTGCGCACGAAGAGCTCGCCGCGCCGCAGCACGATGCGCCGGTTGCGCGGCGAGAAGATCACCTGCACCTCGGAGCCGGTGTTGAGGTTCAGCTCGGTGCCGTCGGCCAGCGTCACGCGCTTGCGTTCGCCCACGGCGGTAGCGTAGTCGGTGCGGCTCTCCCACGGCTGCTCGCGCCAGACGAAGAGGCCGACCACGCCTGCGAGGCCCGTCACGCCGAGCACACCGAGTGCGCGGCGGCGGCCCTGCTGCGCCCGCAGCCGGGTGGCCGCCTGCAGCGCGCCGTGCGCCAGCGCGCCGCCGGCCTCGCCCATGCGCGGCACCTGGCGGAAGGTGTCTTCCACGGCCTGCACCTGCTGCCAGGCCTGCTCGTGCGAGGGATGCGCGGCGCGCCATGCGCCGCATTCGTCATGGGTCTTCTCGTCGGCGCTGCCGGAGCCCAGCCGCACGGCCCAGGCGATGGCCTGGTCGAGCAGCTCTGCGGCCGTGGCCGTGCCGTCGCCGGTTAGCGGGGTGGAAGGAAATGCTGCTTTCATTCTGGATGGCTCTGCGCACTTCCCGTGATCCCGGTCGCACGATATAGCCTCGGCCAAAGCCAGGAACACCGCGGAACTGGCTCTGCCGGGCCGCCGGTGCTGCCCCCGGCGAGGGGGGAGGAGAAGCGACACGAAGTGCGCGAAGCCTGGGGGAGTTTCATCATTTCAGCGCCAGGCAGTGACGGATGGCGGTGGCCATGTATTTTTCTACGGAGCTCAGGCTCACATCGAGGCGCTGCGCGATCTCGGCATAGCCGAGGCCGTCGAGCCGCGAGAGCAAAAAGGCGCTGCGCGCCTTGGACGGCAGCCCGTCGAGCATCGCGTCGATGCGCACCAGCGATTCGACCAGCAGCATCTGCGCCTCGGGCGAGGGCGCCTGCGGCTCGGGCAGCGCGGCGATCGCCTCCAGGCAGGCGCGCTCCAGCGTTCGGCGGCGCACGTGGTCGACCACCAGCCCGTGCGCGATGGTGGTGAGCCAGGCGCGGGGCTCGCGGACTTCGTCGATGTCGCGCGGGCGGCCCAGCACGCGCACGAAGGTGTCCTGCGCCAGGTCGGCGGCGTCGCCCGAGTGGCCCAGCTTCCGGCGCAGCCAGCCGAGCAGCCAGCCATGGTGGTCGCCGTAGAGGCTTTCCACGCTGCGCGAAGGAGGACGGTCGTCCGGCATGGAGGAGGGCGAGGAAAAATCGTTCGGGAACGCGGCGAGTGCGGCAGGCATGAATCTATCTCACTGCGTTGGCGCTGGCGAACGGCGTTTCGCCCCGGCAGGACACCCCGTCTGGAGCCGGTGGCTGCGGGTCTGCATGATGGGCACGAGCGTGGACAGGGCCGTGGCGCCCGCGCGGCCCTGCTCGCAGCGGCCGAAGCCGACCGAGAGCGCGAGGCCGGCCACCGCCGCGCCGAGGCAGCAGCCGTCGACGAGCCGTCGGGCGGGCATCAGAGCAGCCCTTTCGGCGCACGCGCGGCGCGGACGCCGTACAGCGGAAACCGCAGCGTGAGGCAACCGTCGCCCAGCGGCGAGGGCGCGGTATAGATGCGCGCACCGTGGCGCGCGGCGATGGCCTGGCAGGCATGGGCCAGGGACGACGTGGGTCGGCCGATGCCGGTCTCGAAGGCCTGCGAGAGGCGGGGCGCGGTGCCGGTGGAAATGTCGGCTTCGCGCAGGCTCACCACCGCCTGGTGTCCTTCGGCGCGCGCCAGCACATGCAGCGTGGCGCCCCGCGGCAAGGTCGCGGCCGCGGCGTCGGCGATGTGAGACACGAGCAGCGGCAGGTCGCCGGCGATGGCTACCACCGTGAGCGCGGCGTCCGGCACGGCGAGGTCGAGCCCGATGCCGCGCTGCGCCAGGGTTTCGCCATGCGTGGTGGGCGTTGTGGCGAGCGCGCGCAGCGGCTGGCGCAGGTCGATGCGTTCGCGCGCGGCGGCTGCTTCCTGCCGGGCGGCGAGCTGGGGCATCGGCGTGCCGTTGGCGCGGGTCGAGAGCGTCTTGCCGGCGAGCCAGGCGGCGCCGAGGGCGAAGCAGGCGGCGACCACGAGGCCGAGGCTGCCGGTGCTCATCGGACGCTCTCCCGGGGGCACGCCGAGGGCGGCGGTGCCTGAAAGCGATGACGGGGGTTCTGAAGCATGGGGAGGCGGCTCCTCTTTTCGGTCTCGGGTGAATGCACTCCCTTGCCGGACGAGGCCCGCAAAACCCGTAATGGCGGGCCGAAAAAATCCGGGCGTCAGGCCCGGCATTCGGGCGCGGCCTTGTCCAGCATGAGCACGATGCGACCGACCAGCCGCTCGCTGTAGGCAGGCGCGGGATGCAGCACGTCGGCCATCTCGGCGGGCTTGAAGGACACGGCGCCCCAGTCGGCGAAGAGCGCCCCCGTCTCGCCGGCCACCCTGCGGGCGATGGCGTCGGCCTCGTCCCTGCCCGTCGCGGTGAGCGGCTGCCGGCTGAGCCCGGTGATGACCGGGGTGCGCCCCTCGGCCTGCACGTGCGCGACCATGCGGCGCAGCGCGGGCTCGTAGGGCTGGCCAGACATCGCGTCGTTGATGCCGTGCTGCAGCACCACGAAGTGCGTGGTGAGCGGCGCCGTGGAGAACGCCGGCGCGCGCCGGGTGGCGGTGGCGCCCGGCTCGCTGTTGTCGATCACCGTGTAGGCGGGGCGCAGGCGCTTGAGCATCGCGGCGGGCGGCTCGTCGAAGCGCCTGTTGGCGGCGTAGCCGCCGTGCAGGATCGAGTCGCCCTCGAAGGTGACGGTGCAGTCGCGCTGGGCCTGCGGGTCCGGCTGGGCTGTCGAAGAGACCGCGTGCGCCGGCTGTCGCACGGAGGCCTTGTTGTTGCCGGTGTTGTGGTTGTGGCTGTTGCCCCCGCAGGCGGGGACCAGCGCGCCGATCGCCAGGATGGCGAGCAGCGTGAATGCGATGTCGGACAGGCGGACGCAGGCCGCGCGGCGGTGTGCGGGAAGGAAAACCAAGGCAATCTCCGGATGGCGCCACTGGCAATTCAGTGGCGTTCATCCGGTTGCCGAACGAGATGCGCAAACCCGCAATGCGCATCGCAAGGAAATCCCGGTTCAGTCCTTCGACGCCACGCAGGCCATCTGCAGCTGCTGCAGGTGCGAGCGGAACGCGACCGCGTCCTGCCAGCCGTCCACCACGAATCGGTGGTCGCGCGCGGCCGGCCGGTTGGCGGCCGGGGCCAGGTTCACCCGGTAGCGCTCGTCCACCGAGAAGGCGATGTGCAGCGTCTCCAGCCGCAGCGAGGCGGTGGATTCGTGCGCGCCGGGCGCGGTGGTCGCGAGCCGCAGGATGCACGGCGTCGCCAGCGTCAGCCTCGCGTCCACGCTGCGCGCCTCATGGCGCAGCATGTCGTTGAGCGCGTGGACGTGCTCCGCGGCGCTCATGTCGCCGGCGGCGGGCGCGTCCCTGGTGGGATAGCCGTCGGTGCAGGCGCCTGCCGCTGCCGCGACGGCGAGCCCGGCGGCGATCCAGCGTCGCCGCCGGGCAGCTTGCGGCGCCGTCACACCGCCAGCGACACGATGCCCGCCACGCCCGCGAAGGCGGCCACGCCGGCGAGCAGGCCGGCATCGCGGTGGTTCGAGACGAGGCGTTCGCGCCAAGCCAGGTAAAGCAGCAGGAGGCAGGCGCCGAAGATGATCAGTGAGAGTTCGCTCATGAATGACAGGAATCGATTGGGTGAATGGGGCTGGATGCCCGCGCCGGACACGCTCGCGCGGGACGACGACGAACGCGACGCGCGGGCACAGTGGCCCGCACGTCGCGCATCGCGAGGATTCGTGAAAGTGGAAAAGGAAAGGGATGCGGGCGGACCCGCACCCTCTCTCGCCTAGGCGGCGATGCGCATGCGCGGCGGTTTCAGTGGAACCGGTGGCACGCGGGATGCGGGCGTGTGAGAGTGCTGCGGCGGTGGCGCGTCACGCCACGCGGCGTGGTGCAACGTGGCGTTGCGCAGTCCGCAGATTTCGGAGAGGTCCGGCGCGAGTTCGGTGGCCGGCGAGCGCTCTTCCAGCGTGGTGAACGGCTCGGCCGGTGCCTCGCAATGGGGGCTGGGGCTCGACGGATGGAGCCCGGCGACGACCGGCGCCATCGCCGCCTCGTGCGACTGGGCCAGAGCGGCAAAGCTCTGGCAGCCCAGTGCGAGCACGAGCAGCAGCGACAGCAGCCAGCGGGGCATCGTCAGGAGAGCGTTGTTGCAGTGTTCTTCAGCGCTTGGCGAAGACGCCGTTCCACGCGAACACCGAATTGGGTGCGTTCACGCGCAGCGGCAATGCGGCGGGGCTCAGCGGGGCTTCCTTCCTCTTCGGCTGCGACGGCTCGTGCTCCACGCGCACACCCTTGGCGAGCTGGTCTTCGACCAGGCTCTGCAGCGTGACCGAGCCCAGGAACTCCATCACGTGATGCTTGGCGGAGGCCCACAGCGCCTCGGTGGAATAGCAGCCCTTGCCGCCGGCCTCGCCCTTTTTCGACGAGTCTTCGGCGTCGGACAGCGGCTGGCCGTCGACCGAGGCAAGGATGTCCGCCACCGTGATTTCGGATGCCCTGCGCGTCAAGGTGTAGCCGCCGCCCGGTCCGCGTGTCGCCTTGATCAGCGCATGCTGGCGCAGCTTGCTGAACAGGAGTTCGAGCGACGAGCGGGCAATGTGCTGGCGCTTGCTGATCGACGCCAGTGGCACCGGGCCATCCTGCTCGCGCATCGCGACATCGATCATGGCCGTCAAGGCGAAGCCGCCCTTCGTCGTGAGACGCATGGAGTGTTCCTCGTTGTTGGGTTTTTCAAACAATGCGTCATAGGTGTGCAAAAGGCCCCGAAAAGTTTCCGAGGCATGGCAACTACGGTTCTTGAAACAGTTTGAAAACCCCGGCGAGGCACGATCGCCGCACGACAGCTGAACTCGGACTCCGCTGAAAACGGATGCCGAGGGCTATTTACGGGCCTTTCCAACAAGCGCAACGACCTCCGTGAGATCGGCAATCTGCCCCTGGTGCAGAAGCGCGAGCTTTTCCAGCTTCCTGCGCCCGGCTGCCAGCAGATGAACCTCGACCTGGCGCCGGTCGGTGGTGCTGGGCTTTCGCTTGACAAGGCCGGCTTCCTCGCAGCGCGAGACGAGCGCGACCACGCCGTGAAGCTGCGCCTGCAGGCGCTCGGCGATCTCGCTGACCGTCGCCCATTCCCGGCCCGGGAAGGCCTGGGTGTGGAGCATCAGCTGGTACTGCAGCACGGTGATGCCCTCGGCGCGCGCGGCGTCCTCGCTGAAGCGCAGGAAGCTGCGCAGCCTGAATCTGAAGTCGGAGAGCGCCTCGAGCTGGTGCTTCTCGATGCTGCGCGGTTGGCTGGCCATTGACGTCTTGTTGGTGTCATGTGTCGAAGCGGCCAATGTAGCAGCGCCCCCGGAAGACGCATGGGGTAATTACTCACAACATGATCTATTAAACCTCATAGCATGAGGTACCTGTCTGCAACCTGACCAGGAGGCATCGCGCCTCCGCGCTGCCCGTTGCACGCATCCTCCTTGTCCGGCGCCGTTGTCCTGCGGCGGTGCGCGCGGCGAAATCCATTCATCGGAAAGAGAAATTGCCTATGCGGATCCAGAGCCAGAAGACTTTCTTCTCCGGCCTCATGTTCACCTGCGTCGGAGCGGCCTTCGCGATCGGGGCCAACAACTACAACGTCGGCAGCGCGGCCCGCATGGGCCCCGGCTATTTCCCGCTGATCATCGGCACGCTGCTGACGGTGCTGGGGCTGGTGGTGGTCGCCAGCGCATTCACCATGAAGACCGCCGATGGAGATCCCGTCGGAAAGATCGCATGGAAGCCGCTGGGCTTCATCATCGGCGCGAACCTGTTGTTCGGAGTCCTGCTGGCGGGCCTGCACAACATCGGGCTGCCGGCCATGGGTCTGATCGTCGCGATCTACGCGCTCGTCGTCGTCGCCTGCATGGCGGGGGCGAACTTCTCGATGAAGCTTTCGCTGATCCTCGCGACCGTGCTGGCCGTGGGCAGCTACCTCACATTCATCGTCGGGCTGAAGCTGCAGTTTCAGGTCTGGCCGACCTTCATCAGCGGCTGAAGGGGGAAGGCGCCATGACCGACCTGATCAACAACCTCTCGCTCGGCTTCGCAACGGCCGTATCGCTGCAGAACATCCTCTACGCATTCATCGGCTGCCTGCTGGGCACGCTGATCGGCGTGCTGCCCGGCATCGGCCCGACGGCCACCATCGCCATGCTGCTGCCCGCCACCTATGCGCTGCCGCCGGTGGCGGCGCTGATCATGCTGGCCGGCATCTACTACGGCTCGCAGTACGGCGGCTCGACCACCGCGATCCTGGTGAACCTGCCAGGCGAATCGTCTTCCGTGGTCACGGTGATCGACGGCCATCAGATGGCCAAGCAGGGCAGGGGAGGGCCGGCGCTTGCCGCGGCCGGCCTGGGGTCGTTCTTCGCAGGCTGCGTGGGCACTTTGATCCTGGCCGCGTTCGCGCCTCCGCTGACGGAGATCGCCTTCAAGTTCGGCCCGGCCGAATACTTCTCGCTGATGATCCTGGGCCTCATCGGCGCCGTGGTGCTGGCCTCGGGCTCGCTGCTCAAGGCGATCTGCATGATCATGGTGGGTCTGCTGCTCGGACTGGTGGGCACCGACGTCAACTCCGGCGTTGCGCGCTACAGCTTCGACATCCCCGAACTCACGGACGGCCTGGGGTTCATCGCCATCGCGATGGGCGTGTTCGGCTACGGCGAGATCATCGCCAACCTGGCCAGGCCGGAGGACGAACGGGAGGTGTTCACGGCGAAGGTCTCGGGCCTGATGCCGACGAAGGAAGACTTCCGGCGCATGCTCCCTGCGGTGCTGCGCGGCACGGCGCTGGGCTCCTCCCTGGGCATCCTGCCAGGCGGCGGTGCGCTGCTGTCGGCCTTCGCCGCGTATACGCTGGAGAAGAAGATCAAGCTCAAGCCGGGCGAGGTCACCTTCGGCAAAGGCAACATCCGCGGCGTTGCGGGCCCTGAAGCCGCCAACAACGCGGGCGCGCAGACTTCGTTCATTCCGATGCTCACGCTGGGCATTCCGCCCAATCCGGTGATGGCGTTGATGGTCGGTGCGATGACCATCCACAACATCCAGCCCGGCCCGCAGGTCATGACCAGCAATCCGGAGCTCTTCTGGGGCCTGATCGCCTCGATGTGGATCGGCAACCTGATGCTGGTGATCCTGAACCTGCCGCTCATCGGGCTGTGGATCAAGCTGCTGACGATTCCGTACCGGTGGCTGTTTCCGGCCATCGTGCTGTTCTGCGCCATCGGCGTCTACTCGACCAACAACAACGTCTTCGACATCTGGCTGGTCGCGATCTTCGGCGTGGTGGGCTACACCTTCATCAAGCTGGGCTGCGAGCCGGCGCCATTGCTGCTGGGGCTGATCCTCGGGCCGATGATGGAGGAGAACCTGCGCCGCGCACTGCTGCTGTCGCGCGGCGACTGGAGCGTGTTCGTGTCGCGGCCGATCTCGGCGGGCCTGCTGGTCGCCGCGCTCATCCTGCTGCTGATCGTGCTGCTGCCGTCCATACGCTCCAAACGCGAGGAGGCTTTCGTCGAGGAGGGCGGCTGAGGCGGAGGCCGCCTTCGACCACGCCGGGAGGCGGGTAGTCGTTGCGGCTGGATTCCGGCGGCACTGAGGTTTGGGTGCTGCTCGGATAGAGTGCCGGGAATCCCTCGAAACTCTGCTCGCGCGTCCTTGAACTCCATCAGCTTCTCCCGCACCCGCTTCGACGCCGCCATCGTCGACCTCGACGGCACCATGGTCGATACGCTGGGCGACTTCGCCGCCTCGCTCAACCGCATGCTCGACGATCTCTCGCTGCCGCACGTGGCGCCTTCCGCCATCGAGAAGATGGTGGGCAAGGGCTCGGAGCACCTGATCCATTCCGCGCTCGTGCACGTGATGGGGCCGGCCGTCGCCGATGCCACGGAGGCCGACGCGAAGGCGCGTGCGCTGTTCGACCGGGCCTGGGAGCGTTACCAGCATCACTACCTCGCCATCAACGGGCGGCATTCGGCGGTGTACCCCGGCGTGATCGAAGGGCTGAAAGCGCTGCGCGCACAGGGCCTGAGGCTGGCGTGCCTCACCAACAAGCCGACCTCGTTCGCCAAGCCGCTGCTGGCCGACAAGGGGCTCGACGGCTTCTTCGAGCTTGTGTTCGGCGGCGACGCCTTCGAGCGCAAGAAGCCCGATCCGCTGCCGCTGCTGAAGACCTGCGAGGCGATGGGCACGGCACCTGAGCGCACGCTGATGGTCGGCGACTCGAGCAACGACGCGCGCGCCGCGCGTGCGGCCGGTTGTCCCGTGGTGCTGGTGACCTACGGCTACAACCACGGCGAGCCGGTGCGCGGCGTGGATGCCGACGGTTTCGTCGATTCGCTGGCCGAGTTGGCGCCGGCCGCCGCGCGGTAGCAGCGCCAGTTACTGCTTGCCGAGCAGCGCGTCCTTCAGCTTCCAGTCGGCAGGGTTCGGGCCCAGCCAGATGCGCAACAGCGCGTTGAAGAAAGCCTGCTCCTTGATCGGATCGGGCTGGGGCACGCCGCGCACGGTGATCAGCGTGCCGGTGCCGGGCAGCCAGTCGATGGTGAAGGTGTCGCCGGTCTTCAACTGTTTCTGGTCGGCGAACATCTGGCCCATGCGCAGCAGGCCCGGAATGAGGTTGACCATCTCGCTCTTGGGCGAGTTGTCTTCCACGCCCTTGGTGAAGAGCTTGCCGAGCTCGTTCGCGTCGATGTCGCGCAGCATCGTGATGGCCACGCGCTTGGGGCCGGGCGCGGCCAGTGCTTCCTCGGGCGTCGACACCTTCTTGCCCACGTAGAGGCCGGCCGTGTAGACCTTGAAGATGGCCTTGTAGCGGATGCCCGCGCCATTAAGCACGAGGGGCGCGCCACGCAGATCCAGCTGGTCTTCGAGCTTGACGCCACCTACGTCGACCTGTGCGGCCGGCACACCGAGGCTGGCGGCGGCGAGGCAGGCGGCCAGGACGAGGCGAGGGAACACGGTCGTGAGCGGAAGGGCGGTCAACGCTGTCTCCTTGGAAATTTGCGAACGATCGTTCGAATGTATCTTTTTGTTCTACTCCTTCGGCTTCGGGGGAACCCTGAAAGCCACCGCCGATGCGCCCGGTTGCACGCTCGGGCGTTTTCGTGGGCTAAACTCCGCTGCTCATATGTTCGTTCATCACGTCATTCAAACAGGTGAAGGCAGCCGGGGAGCCTGGCCCTGGCGTCGCCATACTTCGCTGACTGTTTGATTGCGCGGCGCACGCCGTGCGCCCGCGGTTCCGGACCGGCACGCTCGCCGGCACCGGGCCAACCCGTGAATGACCTTGCCGCCGGCCGAAGGAGCGCCGCAGGCAACTGGAGAACGAATCCGTGATCACCGAACTTGAATTCAAGAGCCTCAGCGCCCAGGGCTACAACCGCATTCCGCTGATGGCCGAGGCCTTCGCCGACCTCGAGACTCCTCTTTCCCTCTACCTCAAGCTGGCCCATTCGCAAGGTGGCGGCAAGCACAGCTTCCTGCTCGAATCGGTGGTGGGCGGCGAGCGCTTCGGGCGCTACAGCTTCATCGGGCTGCCGGCGCGCACGCTGCTGCGCGCCAGCGGCTTCGGCGCCGAAGCCGTCACCGAGGTGGTGACCGACGGGCAGGTGGTCGAGACCGTCCGCGGCAACCCGCTCGACTTCGTGGCCGAGTACCAGAAGCGCTTCAAGGTGGCGCTGCGGCCGGGCCTGCCGCGTTTCTGCGGCGGCCTTGCCGGCTACTTCGGCTACGACACCGTGCGCCACATCGAGCGCAAGCTCGAGAAGAGCTGCCCGCCCGACGCGCTGGGCTGCCCCGACATCCTGCTGCTGCAGTGCGAGGAACTGGCGGTCATCGACAACCTCTCGGGCAAGCTGTACCTCATCGTCTATGCCGATCCGAAGCAGCCCGAGGCCTATGCGGTGGGCAAGCGCCGCCTGCGCGAGCTGAAGGAAAAGCTCAAGTATTCGGTGAGCGCGCCCATCGTGAAGCCGACGCAGCCGCATCCACCCGAGCGTAGCTTCGCCAAGGCCGACTACCTCGCGGCCGTGGAGCGCGCCAAGGAAATGATCGCCGCCGGCGACTTCATGCAGGTGCAGGTGGGCCAGCGCATCAGCAAGCGCTACACGGAGTCGCCGCTGTCGCTGTACCGTGCGCTGCGTTCGCTGAACCCCTCGCCCTACATGTACTACTACAACCTCGGCGACTTCCACGTGGTGGGCGCTTCGCCCGAGATCCTGGTGCGCCAGGAGAACACCGGCGAGGGCGAGCAGAAGATCACCATCCGCCCGCTGGCCGGCACCCGCCCGCGCGGCGCGTCGCTGGAGCTCGACAAGGCGGCCGAGGTGGAGCTCATCAACGACCCGAAGGAACGCGCCGAGCACGTGATGCTGATCGACCTCGCGCGCAACGACATCGGCCGCATCGCCAAGACCGGCACCGTGAAGGTGACCGAGGCCTTCGCGGTAGAACGCTACAGCCACGTGATGCACATCGTGAGCAACGTCGAAGGCACGCTGAAGGACGGCATGACCGCCATCGACGTGCTCAAGGCCACCTTCCCGGCCGGCACACTGACCGGCGCGCCGAAGGTGCATGCGATGGAGCTCATCGACGAACTGGAGCCCACCAAGCGCGGCCTGTACGGCGGCGCCTGCGGCTACATCAGCTACGCGGGCGACATGGACGTGGCCATCGCGATCCGCACCGGCATCGTGAAGGACCAGATGCTGCACGTGCAGGCCGCGGCCGGCGTGGTGGCCGACTCGGTGCCCGAGCTGGAGTGGAAGGAAACCGAGGCCAAGGCTCGGGCGCTGCTGCGGGCGGCGGAACTGGTCGAGGAGGGGTTGGAATGAGTGGCGTGGGATACGGGCAGCCGAACGCAGAGGGCGCGAAGGTTTCGCAGAGGTCGCAGAAGGAACCGCCAGGTTTTGAAAATGACTGTTCGCACGATGTCATCGGCGCGGCGGTCGAGGTTCAACGTGTGCTTGGCACGGGACTTCTGGAAAGCGCCTATGCGGCTGCGATGGCGATCGAACTCCATGAGCGCGAGTTGGCGTTCGAACGCGAAGTCCCGATCGAGGCGGTCTACAAGGGGCGCCCGCTGGGCATCGCATACCGCGCAGACTTCGTGATCGAGGGCAGCGTGCTGCTCGAACTCAGGGCCATGGATGCCGTCAGCGAGGCGCATCGTGCGCAGTTGCTGTCGTATCTGCGCGTCTCCGGCATGAAGCTGGGCCTGCTGATCAACTTCCATACCTTCCCCGTCGTCAAGGGAATCCATCGGGTGGTGAACAAGCTATGAAGACCTTCTTTTTGAATTCCTTCTGCGATTTCTGCGAAACCTTCGCGACTTCTGCGTTCGGAAGTCCGGATTCGGAGGGCCTCGAAAAATGAAGCTCCTGATGATCGACAACTACGACAGCTTCACCTACAACATCGTCCAGTACTTCGGCGAACTGGGTGCGGACGTGCAGGTGCACCGCAACGACGAGATCACGGTCGAGCAGATCGGCGAGCTGATCGCTTCGGGCGTGACGCGGCTGGTGGTGTCGCCGGGGCCTTGCTCGCCGGCGGAGGCGGGCGTGTCGGTGGCGGCCATCGAGGCCTTCGCGGGCAAGCTGCCCATTCTTGGCGTGTGCCTGGGCCATCAGGCGATCGGCGCGGCCTTCGGCGGCAAGATCGTGCGCGCGCAGCAGCTCATGCACGGCAAGACCAGCGAGATCACGACCACGCAGGAAGGCGTGTTCGCGGGGTTGCCGCAGAGGTTCGTCGTCAATCGCTACCACTCGCTTTCCATCGAGCGCGAGAGCTGCCCGAAGGCGCTGGCTGTCACCGCCTGGACCGACGACGGCGAGATCATGGGCGTGCGTCACACCGGCTTCGCGCACGATGTGCGCATCGAGGGCGTGCAGTTCCATCCGGAATCGATCTTGACGGAGCACGGTCACGCCATGCTCAAGAACTTTCTGGATTGACCACCACCATGACCACCGATCGCACTTCCTTCGTCGACCTTCGCAGCGACACCGTCACCCAACCCACGCCCGCGATGCGCGAAGCCATGATGGCGGCGCCCTTGGGCGACGACGTCTTCGGTACCGATCCGAGCGTAAATGCGCTGCAGGAAAAGATCGCGGCCATGCTGGGTTTCGAGGCGGCGCTGTTCGTGCCCACCGGCACGCAGAGCAATCTGTGCGCGATCCTGTCGCACTGCGGCCGCGGCGACGAGTACATCGTCGGCCAGCAGGCGCATTGCTACCGCTGGGAAGGCGGTGGCGCGGCGGTGTTCGGCAGCGTGCAGCCGCAACCGCTCGACCACGCGCCTGACGGCACGCTGCCGCTCGCGCAGATCGAGGCGGCCATCAAGCCCGACGACGCGCACTTCGCTCGCACGCGGCTGCTGGCGCTGGAGAACACGCTGGGCGGCAAGCTGCTGCCATTCGAATACGTGCAGGCGGCGACCGATCTCGCGAAGAGCAAGGGACTGCAGCGGCACCTGGACGGTGCGCGGCTCTTCAACGCCGCGACCGCGCAGGCCGCGCTGAACAAGGGCGGCGACATCCGGGCCGAAGCCCGCCGCATTGCGCAGTGCTTCGACAGCGTGTCGGTGTGCTTCAGCAAGGGGCTTGGTGCGCCGATCGGCTCGGCGCTGGTCGGTTCGCGCGAGTTCATCGCCCGCGCGCACCGCATCCGAAAGATGGCTGGCGGCGGCATGCGGCAGGCCGGCCTGCTGGCCGCGGCGGCGTCGCATGCGCTCGACCACCATGTCGACCGCCTTGCTGACGACCACGCGCTGGCACAGCGCCTGGCGCAGGGGCTCGAAGGCATCGAGGGGCTGAAGGTGGAGGCACCGCACACGAACATCGTGTTCGTTGATCTCACCGGTGCTGCGCAGGCGCGCTCTTCGGAGCTGCTGGCGAGCCTCAATTCGCAGGGCATTCTTGCGACGGGCCTCTACCGGCTGCGCTTCGTGACGCACCTCGATGTCGACGCCGCCGGCGTGGACCGGGCCGTTGCCGCGATCCGCGCCTTCTTCGCCAAACCCTGAAAACGGCGAGAACGCGATGCCCGATCTTCCGCATCTGCTCGCATTCATCGCCGCCGGCTGGCTGCTGAACCTCACGCCGGGGCCCGACGTGCTGTACGTGGTCACGAATTCGCTGCGTTCGGGCGCGCGCGCCGGCATCGTGGCCGGGCTGGGCATCACGACAGGGTGCTTCGTGCACATCTTCGCTGCCGCC
>Ga0102595_100969_pt1 | contig 15065 bp, 10 predicted proteins | sample Araplaol_mTSA_r2_2_FD_76864 | JGI IMG/M metagenome (GOLD analysis project Ga0102595, IMG submission 76864) | Arabidopsis root microbial communities from North Carolina, USA - plate scrape MF_Col_mTSA_r2 (SPADES assembly) (version 2) | ecosystem: Host-associated > Plants > Roots > Endosphere...
GCATGAATTTCTTTATGCATCATATCGTGCACGGAATCATACACCAGACGATGGCGCATGACGAGTTTCACACCTTCGAATTTAGTAGAGACAATTTTCAACCGATAATGGCCGCCGCCGGAGGCTGCGCCGGCATGGCCGGCATGCAGGGCGGACTCATCATCGAGCACGATTTCCGACGGGGCCAGCGCCGCTTCCAGGCGCTCGCGGATTTTGGCCAGGCGCGGGTCGCTCATGCTTCATCCTTAATATGTTTAGAAAGGTAGAAAGCCTGGGCGATAAAGAACACCAGCATCAATCCGGTAACACCAAACAGCTTGAAATTGACCCAAGCCTCGTCCTGCGATTTGAACAGGACGAAAGCCACAAAAAGGTTAACAAAGCCAAGCACCAGCCAGAAAGTGACCCACATGAAATGCAGCCGGACCCAAACGTGTTCGGGTAATTGCACCTGCTGTTCCATCGCCAGGCGGATCATGTTCTTGTCAAAGAAGCGGTACGCCACCAGCATGGCCGTTGCCAAAGCCCAGTAGATGACGGTTGGTTTCCACTTGATAAAGTCGCCGTCGTGGAAATAGACCGTCATGCTGCCGAAAATAATGAACACGACGAGCGATACCCACAGGGCGCCATCGACTTTTTTGCGGCGCGCCAGCAGGTAAAGCACTTGGGCGGCGGTCGCGATAATGCCGATGATGGTGGCCGCGATCAATGGTGCCTGGGAGGCCGGAATGGCGCCGCCGGAAACATACTTCCCGAGGTACTCATTCAGGATCGCACTGATTGCATCCTGGTGGCCGCCGGCAATTTTGTAGCTGATGAAGAAAAGGATCAGCGGGAACAGGTCGAAAAGGATCTTCATTTTATTAGGGCTTGGGTTCAAAACGCAGCGAAGCCGAATTGATGCAGTAGCGCAGTCCGGTAGGCGGCGGACCATCCGGGAAGACGTGGCCCAGGTGGGCGTCACATACGGCACAGATGATTTCGGTGCGCAGCATACCATGCGAGCGGTCCGTTTTCTCTATGATATTCGCTGGATCGAGCGCCTTGAAGTAGCTCGGCCAGCCGCAACCGGAATCGAACTTGGCGTCCGATTCGAACAAAGGCGTATTGCAGCAGACGCAGGTGTAAACGCCGTGCTCATGGTGATCCCAGAATTTGCCGGTAAAGGCACGCTCGGTGGCGGCATGGCGCGTTACCTGGTATTCCATTGGATCCAGCTGCGCGCGCCATTCTGCGTCCGTCTTGACTACTTTATCGCTCATATTAAATTCTCACGAAGAGCAGCTTACCGACAGCTGGCTGGACCAGTCCGGCGGGAAGCCTGCGTATTGTTCATTTTCGGGTTGCTCGTCGAAGGGGCGCTCGAGCACGGCCAGCAGCCGCTCGACCTCGGAAAAGTCTTTATTCTGCGCCTTTTCAATAGCGACCTGTGCCATATAATTTCGCAGCACATACTTGGGGTTGACCTGATCCATCGCAAGTTTTCGCGCTGCATCGTTGCTGTTTTCGGTGCGCAGGCGCGCACGATAAGCCTCGGCCCAGGAATCGAAAGCGGGACGATCAATGAACAGGTCGCGCAAGGGTTCGTCGCCTTCCGGCCCGCCTGATCGCAGGCCGCCAAGGCGTCGGAAGAAAATAGTGAAGTCGGCGTGGTTGGCCTGCAGGACGGCAAACAGGCCGTCGAGCAGCTCGCGGTCGCCTTCCTGTGTGGTCGTCAGACCGAGTTTGGCGTGCAGCAACTTGTCGATATGGCGGGCGAACTCGGGTTGGTAGACGTCGAGCGCTTCCTGCGTCAGCTCGACTTCTCCAATTAGCGGCAACAGGGCTTGCGCCAGGGCGTAGCAATTCCAGTGGCCGATCTGCGGCTGGTTTGCGTAGGAATAGCGACCATGGTCGTCGCTGTGGTTGCAGATGTGATTGGCATCAAAGCCATCCATGAACCCGAACGGGCCGTAATCGAGGGTTTGACCAAGGATCGACATATTGTCGGAATTCATTACACCATGCATGAAGCCTACGGCCTGCCAATGCGCGATCATGCGGGCGGTGCGGCGGGTCACTTCTTCCAGCAGGGCTGCGTACGGGTTTTCCTCCTGGCGCAGGGAAGGGTAGAAGCGGTCAATGACGTAATCGGCCAGTTGCTTCAGTTCTTCCGGCTTGCGGTTGTAGTACCAGTGTTCGAACGAGCCGAAGCGGATGAAGGTTGGGGCCATGCGCACTACTACCGCGGCGGTTTCGATTGATTCCCGCACGATACCCTGGTCCGAACCCACCACCGACAAGGCGCGCGTGGTTGGGATGTCGAGGCCGTGCATCGCTTCCGAACAAAGGAATTCGCGGATCGAGGAACGCAAGACGGCACGGCCGTCGCCCATCCGCGAATAAGGCGTCATGCCCGCGCCTTTCAGTTGCAGCTCAATCGGACCATCTGCAGTGGCGATATCGCCGAGCAGGATGGCTCGGCCGTCGCCGAGTTGTCCTGCCCAAACGCCGAACTGATGGCCGGAATAAACGGCTGCCAGCGGCTTGGAAAACTCGGCAACCCGGTTGCCAATCAGGATGTCGATCGCTTCTTGCGTTGCAAGCGCAGTCGGTTCGAATCCGGCCAGGCGAGCTGCGGAAGGACTTACCGCCACCAGGTACGGCGCCGGCAGGGGAGTCGGCATCAGGTGCGTATAGAACGCAGGAGGCAGGCCTGCGAAGGAATTTTCAAACTGGAAGTTAGTTGCGGTCATATCAGCCGCATTGTAACGCAGGCGCAGGCTGGCGGTGAGTGTCCTAAGTGAATGCTAAGTATCCGCACAGAATCTTTAAATGACTGATTTCAAATAACTTTCTGTCGGAAAGTTTTACAGCCGATGACTGCGGAGTCAAACTGCTGAGAGTAACTCTTTGAATCCATTGAGTCGTTACCATTAGGCACGCTTTATGCCTCCACCTAAGGTGCAACTAACAATAAGGGGGTGCCATGAAATACCTTAAAACACTGATGGGGTCAGCCGTAGCAGTACTGGCGCTGGCAGTTGGGGGGGGCGTACATGCTGGGGAAATCGATTTGACGAATGCCATTGGCGACAGTGACGTGATCAATGGCGCAAGATACACCACAGTTGATGCACAACCCACCGGTACCGGCTATATCGATTCCTTTGTTCGGGTCAGGGACGCAAATTCCTCAACCGTGCAAGGCTACAATACCAGGGTGGCGAAGACCTACCAGAACGACGGGGCGGAGAATTTTAACCACGAGATTACCGTCGGCGAGATCGGTTTTCTGGACCTGAATGGCCCCGATACTGACGGCGGGGTAGTGATGCGCTTCCTGTTGGATATCAACCAGACTGGTGCGAATCCACTTCTCCTGCTGAGCGAGGTGCAAATTTTCCTCTCGTTGACGCCAAATCAAAGCAACGAGGACCCGCTTGCAAACGGCGAGCTGGCACATCTGATGGATTCGGCCCTCGTTTACCAGATGGACGCTGGCGACACCAGCAATGGCGCCTTGCTGAACTATGACCTGAACGGCGGCAGCGGCAGTGGCGATATGATCCTGGATATTCCGATCGAGATGTTTGCAGGAGCCTTCGCTGCACTGGGCCTGGATACTGAAGACCTCCAGAACGGTGCATATCTCTACTTGTATTCCCGTTTTGAGCGAAACAACGATGGATACGAGGAATGGACGCACTTCCAGGGCGAGCCGATTGGCGAGACGCCTTGCGATCCTAACGTAGAAGATTGCGGCCCTAACTTCATCCCAGAACCAAACTCCATGCTGTTGTTTGGCCTTGGCCTGCTTGGTTCCGCCATTGCCGTTAAGCGCGGACGTCGCTGGGATCGTAGCTGATGATAGTTAACCCTGGCTCAAAAAGAAACGCCGGCTGATCAGCCGGCGTTCTTCATTCTGGAGAGCGGGACTTATTTCCAGACCTGGATGCTCTTGGTTGTGCTGTTGCCAGCCTTGTCGCGGGCGATTGCCTGTACGGTATGGCTGCCTTTCGAGACCTTGCGGCTATTCCAGCTGTAAGACAGGCTACCGGTGCCAGAGGCCTTGAGTGCGCCGTCGACATACAGGCTCACGCTCGAAAGTCCCACGTTATCACTGGCGGAGACACCGATATTCACGTTGCCGGAAACGGTAGAGCCGCTCGCCGGGTTAGTAATCGCAACCGTTGGCGGGGTTACGTCGGTGGTGATGCTGGTGGTACTGTTGGCCACTGTGACGCTGAGCGAGCTCGTGCCTACGTTGCCGCTGCCGTCATACGCTTTGGCGGTGAGGGTGGTTGCACCGTCGGCGCGGCTCGTGGTATCCCAGCTGAAGCTATATGGCGCGGTGGTGTCGGTCGCGACCAGGGTGCCGCCTACGTAGAGCTCCACGCGGCCCACGCTCATGTTGTCGGTCGCATTGACGCCAACGGTGACGATACCTTTAACGGTGCTGCCAGGCGAAGCGATTGAAACGCTTGGCGCCTGCGTGTCGGTTGCGGTCGTGCCTTTGGCCGCCAACACTGCTTTGTAAGCGTTGACGCGGCCGGCGCCGTAGTAGTTGTCGCGGCCGGCGGCGCCCAAGTCAACAGCGGTGGACAGCAGGATCGAGTCAACCTGGTCTGGCTTCAGGTTGGGATTGGCCGACAGCATCAGGGCCACCACGCCGGCGGTGATCGGGCTGGAGAAGGACGTACCGTTGACGTAGCCGTAGCCACCGCCTTTGATGGTGGAGTAGATGCCGACGCCTGGAGCACTGATATCAATCAGCGGACCGTAGGTGGACCAACTGGCGCGCACGTCATTCTGGTCGGTTGCGGCGACGGTCATCATCGTGTTGGTGGTCGCTGCGGAACTCAGGGCGCCGGTGTTGCCGGCGGAAGTGACGACGTAGCCGCCCTTATTGCGCATGTACTGAGCGGCAGTCTGGATCGCAGCAACGTGTTGCACGGTGTAGCTGATGTTGGCAACGCGGGCGCCATGATCGGCGGCCCAGGTCAAAGCGTTGGCCACCATGCTGTAATAGGTGATGTTGCCGGAAGTATCGCTGATACGCATCGGCATGATCTTGGCATTCCATGCTACGCCTGCAACGCCGGTCGCGTTGTTGCCGACCGCTGCGGCGGCGCCGGCGACCATGGTGCCGTGGCCGAAGACGTCGCTGGTATTGCTGTTGTTGTCGTAGGTATTCCAGCCTGGAACGATGTGCGATGCCAAGTCAGGGTGGCTCGCATCGACGCCGGTATCCAGCACGGCGATGGTGATGCCACTGCCGGTGCTGCTGTCCCAGGCAGCAGGGGCCTGGATTTTGGCCTGGTGCCATTCGCTGGCGAAGGAAGTATCGTTCGGGGTCTGAGCCATCTGGACGACGCCATCCAGTTCAGCGAATTTAACGTGCGGATTGCGCTTCATTGCCTGAACCAAGGCTTTTTCACGGCCAGGATTCAGTTCCACGACGTAGACATTCAGGCCATTCAGCTTGCGTGCTGCGTGCGCGCCATGTTCCTTGATCAGTTTTTTGAATACTGCTTCTGGCAAGCCTGCATTCGGCGATACCAGGATACGGCCACTGGCCCACTGTGCCGGTTCGTCTGCCTGTGCGAAGGCTGGGATTGCAGTCGCCGAACCAAGCGCCAGGGCGGCGGCGATGGCGAGGCGGGTTTTGGCGAACTGGATGGTGGAGGTAATCTTCATTAGGGTGTCCCTGTTTCAAAAACTTACAAAAAAACGAGGACTACCCGCCGGTTCGCACCGGTAGAAGACTGCTTTCCGCTAAGGAAAGCTTTTGTCTGGCAGTCCTGCCGTCATTGGGCCGAAGCCCGTTAGACCGATGACTTTGCGTCCCGGACTTTCGTCCGGTTTGCCCTTATCAGAGTGAAACTGGCTTCCTATTCAGGAACCATGTACTGATATTGCAAATTGGCCTGAGCATTATCAAAAGTTATGCGCGCTCAATTTTAATCGAATCGAAAGATTGAACGTATACAACAAGTTACGCAATTATGCGCAGCAACTTTTATGATAAAAGGGATATTAATTCCAAAATGGAATCGAAATTAATTATTCGGTAAGCTGAGGGAAAGTGCCGGTTAATGCCGGCACTTTCGGGCGGAGGATTTACTTATAAACCTGGACCGACTTGGTGGTGCTGTTACCTGCTGCATCGCGGGCCACGGCTTGTACGGTGTGGGCACCGCTGGATTCCTTGCGGCTGTTCCAGGTGTAGCTGAGGCTGCCGCTGCCGCTGGCCTTGAGCACGCCGTCGACGTACAGCGAGACATTGGACAGCGCCACGTTGTCGGATGCGCTCACGCCGATGTTGACGTTGCCCGAGACCATGGAACCGCTGATCGGGTTGGTGATGGTCACGGCTGGCGGGGTCACGTCGGTCGTGGTGGTGTTGGCAACGGTCACGCTGACGGTGCTGGAGCTGACGTTGCCCGAGCTGTCGTAGGCCTTGGCCACGATGCTGGTGGCGCCGTCGGCACGGCTGGTGGTATCCCAGCTGAAGCTGTATGGACCGGTGGTGTCGCTGCCGACCAGGGTGCCGCCGACATACAGTTCGACACGGCTTACGCCCATGTTGTCACTGGCGTTGACGTCGATGTTCACGATGCCTTTCACGGTGCTGCCTGGCGAAACGATCGACACCGTTGGCGCCTGGGTATCGGTGGTCACGGCCGATTTGGCGGCAGCCACGGCGCGGGCGGCGTTGACGCGGCCGGCGCCGTAGTAGTCATCGCGGCCAGCGGCGCCGAGGTCGTCGGCAGTCGACAGCAGGATCGAGTCGATCTGGTCTGGCTTCAGGTTCGGGTTGGCCGACAGCATCAGGGCCGCCACGCCGGCAGTAATCGGGCTGGAGAAGGAGGTGCCGTTGACGTAGCCGTAGCCGCCGCCTTTGATGGTGGAGTAGATGCTGACGCCTGGGGCACTGATGTCAACCAGGGCACCGTAGGTGGACCAGCCGGCACGCACGTCGTTGGCATCGGTGGCGCCGACGGTCATCATGGTGTTGGTGGTGGCGGCGGTGCTCAGGGCGCCGGTGTTGCCGGCGGAAGTGACCACCACGCCGCCCTTGTTGCGCATGTATTGCGCGGCAGTCTGCACAGCGGCCACGTGCTGCACGGTGTAGCTGATGTTGGCAACGCGGGCGCCATGGTCGGCAGCCCAGGTCAGCGCGTTGGCCACCATGCTGTAGTAGGAGATGTTGCCGGAGGTATCGCTGATACGCATCGGCATGATCTTGGCATTCCATGCCACGCCAGCAACGCCGGTCGTATTGTTGCCGACCGCAGCGGCAGCGCCGGCGACCATGGTGCCGTGGCCGAAGACGTCAGCGGTGTTGCTGTTGTTGTCGTAGGTATTCCAGCCTGGAACGATGTGCGATGCCAGGTCCGGGTGGGCGCTGTCAACGCCGGTATCAAGCACGGCGATGGTGATGTTGGCGCCGGTGGACACGTCCCAGGCGGCAGGTGCCTGGATCTTGGCCTGGTGCCATTCGTTGGTGTAGTAGGTGTCGGCAGGGGTTTGCGCCATCTGCACCACGCCGTCCAGTTCGGCGAACTTGACGTGCTTGTTGCGCTTGAGGGCTTGCACCATGGCCTTTTCGCGCCCCGGGTTCAGTTCGACCACGTAAATGTTCAGGCCGTTGAGCTTGCGGCTGGCGTTGCCGCCTTGTTCCTTGACCAGTTTCTTGAATGCGGCTTCCGGCAGGCCGGCTTTCGGCGATACCAGGATGCGGCCGCTGGCCCACTGTGCCGGTTCTTCCGTCTGCGCAAAGGCTGGAGCAGCCATTACGGAGCCAATTGCCAGGGTAGCGGCAACTGCCAGGCGGGTTTTAGCGAACTGGATGGTGGAGATAGTCTTCATTTGGTGAGTCCTGTTTTCAAAAAATCAAAAAACGAGGACTGCCCGCCGGTTGATACCGGTAGAAGACTGCTTCCCGCAAAGGCACGCGGCCCTTCCGTGAGGCTTTTGTCTGGCAGTCCTGCCGTCATGGAGCCGAAGCTCTTTAGACCGATGACTTTGCGTCCCGCAGTTTCCCGCGGTTTGCCCTTATCAGATCTTGCTGTACGGAACTATAGTCAGCCAATTGCCGTGTGGCAAGCGAAATTTTAAAACTTTTTTTGAATGTCGCAATTAAGTCTGGAATTAAGGAAACATTAGTTAATTCAATGACTTGAGCTGTTTCTTTATGTTACTTGTAAGTTCGTAGGAACAATAATGAACTTAAATAAAAAAAGCCCGGTTTCCCCGGGCCTATAAATAAAGAGGTGAATCCGCTTTACTTGCGGATGCTATTGGCGACGTTCACTTGGACCGCGCTGGACGGGCCAGCGTTGCCCGCGGCATCATAGGCGACGGCAACGAGGCTAACGATGCCATTGGCAAGACCGGCGGTGTTCCAGCTGAAGCCGAATGGAGCAGAAGTATCGGAAGCGACCAGCGCCCCGTTCACTTTCAGGTCAACCCGAACCACGCTTTTGTTGTCGGAAGCGATCACGTCAAGCGTTACCGAGCCATAAACTGTGGTGTTGGCCACCGGGTTTGTAATGGCTATGCTCGGAGGCACCGTGTCCGGCGGCGGGACGGCCAATGCGGCAGCCACCGCGCCAGCGGCATTTACCCGGCCGTAGCCGAAATAGATATCGCGCCCCGCAGTTCCGAGGTCGACCGCGGTATTGAACAGGATGTCCTGCACCTGGTCGGCAGTCAAAGTCGGGTTGGCCGACATTGCGAGTGCTCCGACCGCGGCCGCAATCGGGCTTGCGAACGAGGTGCCGTTGACGCCACCGTAGCCGCCACCTGTCACAGTGGTGTAAATCCCTGCGCCGGGAGCCGACAAGGCCACGAAAGCGCCGTAGCTTGAAAAACTTGCACGTGTGTCATTCGACGCCGTCGCCGATACCGGGATCATGGTGGTGGTGGGGGTAAAGCCCTCGTCCCGGTTGTAATTGCCGGCGGATACGAACAGCAGGCCACCTTTACTGCGCAGGTAGGTTGCCGCGCTCCGCACCGCGGAACTTGTCGGCACGCTGGCATAGCTGATGTTGGCGATCCGGGCGCCGTGGTCAGCTGCCCAGGTCAATCCGCTGGCCATGGTGGAAAAGTATGCATAACAAGACCCTGAACTGACGAAGGCAATACGGATCGGCATGATCTTGGCACGGCCGGCGACGCCCGCGACGCCGAGCGCATTGTTGGTCACAGCCGCGGCGGAGCCCGCTACCTTGGTACCGTGGCCGCATACGTCGGCCGTGTTGGTGTTGTTGTCGTAGCTGTTGTAACCGGCTACGAGGTTGGCGGCCAGGTCGGCGTGGGCTCCATCGATGCCCGAATCGAGGATGGCGATAGTGACGCCGCTGCCTTGGGTGGAGTCCCAGGCCAAGTTGGCCGCTATTTTATTGATATGCCATTCGCTGCCGAGATAAGGATCATTTGCCGTGGCCGCGATTGGAACCATCTGGTCCAGTTCGGCAAATTTGAAATGGGGATTATTTTTCAGCTTATTGACCATGGCCTGCTCGGATCCTGGCGGCACTTCGAGCACGTGGATATTGCTCAAGCCAAGCTTGCGCGCCTGATTCCCACCGCTTTGTTTGAACATCTTCGACATTTCGCCGGCTGCGAGCCCGGCGCGCGGCTCGACAAGTATTCGTCCAGCAGCGAACAATTCCGGCTGTGCTGCGCGGGCGGGGGCGCTCAATCCAGCGAGCGTCGTGGCTATTACGGAGGAAAGCGTGATGATAGTTTTCATGGTGCGTGTCCCTCTCTTGAATTGATCGAAGAAACGAGAACTAACCGGTACCCATCACTTACGAGTTATTACATTGAGAGATATTATTCGGCCAATTAATCCCTGCCAAGCGTATTTTTATTGGCAGATTCACGGTTTGAAATACCTCTGGATATTATGAAATTTGAGTTGCGGATATATAATTCGCCACAATTTGGAGAAGGGGAAGCGCACGATCGTTCGATTTGTGGGTTATAGTAGCCTCTCGCCATCGCCACCACACCAAGAAAGAAGAGACACCATGAGCGCAGATTACGTAGTCCAGGGTTCCATCGCTGTCATTTCACTGAATAATCCACCGGTCAACGGACTTGGCCTGGCAACGCGCACCGCCGCCATCGAAGGTATCCGTCAGGCGCAAGAAGACGACAACGTCAAGGCAGTAGTGCTTACTGGCGCCGGCAAGGCATTCTCCGGTGGCGCCGACATCAAGGAATTCAATTCGCCGAAGGCCTTGACCGAGCCGACTCTGCACAGCCTGATTCGCGCGGTCGAGGGTTGCAGCAAACCGGTTGTGGCGGCGATTCATTCGGTTGCGATGGGCGGCGGCCTCGAACTGGCGCTCGGCTGCCACTACCGCGTGGCCCTGCCTGGGGCACAGATTGCATTGCCTGAAGTGAAATTGGGGCTGTTGCCAGGTGCCGGCGGCACCCAGCGTTTGCCGCGCGTGCTTGGCCTGGAAATGGCGTTGAACATGATTGTTTCCGGTACGCCAGTGTTGTCGGAAAAGCTTGCAGGTACTGCGCTGTTCGACAAGTTGTTGCCGGCCGGGTCCGACCTGCTGGCGGAGGCGAAGACGTTTGCGGAAAGCATCGCGGACCTGCGCCCGTTGCCGAAAGTACGCAACCGCCAAGTCGACTACCCGAATCATGAAGCTTTCCTGCAGTTCAGCCGCAACACAGTGAAGGCTGTCGCAGGACCGTTCCCGGCGCCGCTGGAATGCCTGGAAACCGTGGCAGCTTCCGTGACGATGGAGTTTGAAGCCGGCCTGAAATTCGAGCGCGAACGCTTCCTGCAACTGATGCAGACCACCGAATGCAAATCGCTGCGGCATGCCTTCATCGCCGAGCGTGCCGCCAGCAAGATTCCCGATGTGCCGCCGGATACGCCAGTTCGAGAGATTCGCAAGGCCGCGGTGATCGGTGCCGGCACCATGGGCGGCGGCATTGCCATGAATTTTGCCAACGCCGGCATTCCGGTCATGCTGTTGGAAACGAAGCAGGAAGCGCTCGACAAGGGCCTGGCGACGATCCGCAAGAACTACGAAAACACGCTCAAGAAGGGTAAGTTGACGCAGGAGAAATTTGACCAGCGCGTGGCGCTGATCAACGGTACCCTCGATTACGCAGCTATTGCAGACGCCGACATCGTCATTGAAGCCGTATTCGAAGACATGGGCGTCAAGGAAACCGTATTCCGCCAGCTTGATGCCGTCATGAAGCGTGGTGCGATCCTGGCTTCCAATACATCCACACTGGACCTGGACAAGATCGCCGCGTTCACCAGCCGGCCGCAGGACGTGGTCGGAACCCATTTCTTCAGCCCGGCCAATGTCATGAAGCTGCTGGAAGTAGTGCGCGGTAAGGCCACCGGCAAGGACGTGCTGGCCACCACCATGGCGCTGTCGAAGAAGCTGAAGAAGACCGGTGTGGTATCCGGAGTTTGCGATGGCTTTATCGGCAATCGCATGATCGAGCAGTACTTCCGCCAGGCTGGATTCTTGCTGGAAGAGGGCGCTACGCCGGAGCAGGTGGATAAGGCAATAGAAAAATTCGGCTTCCCGATGGGGCCGTTCCGCATGAGCGACCTGGCCGGCAACGATATTGGTTGGTACATCCGCAAGCGCCGCTATATTGAGAAACCGGAAGTCGTATATTCCCGCACTGCGGACTTGCTGTGTGAGATGGGCCGCTTCGGCCAGAAGACCAGCGCTGGCTGGTATGACTACAAGGAAGGCGACCGTAAGGCCTATCCGAGTGCGGTGGTCAACGAGATGATCGTCAAGCATTCGGCCGATATCGGCGTCGAGCGGCGCCAGGTCAGCGAGCAGGAGATTGTCGAACGCCTCGTCTACGCCTTGGTGAACGAGGGCGCCATGATCCTGGAAGAGGGCATCGCCTTGCGCGCTTCCGATATCGATATGGTTTACCTGACCGGCTACGGCTTCCCGCTATACCGCGGCGGCCCGATGTTCTACGCGGACACGGTTGGCCTCGTCAACGTGCTGGGCAGCATCGAAAAATTCGCCAAGGGCCGTCATGGTGAAGCCTGGAAGCCGGCTCCGCTACTGGCCAGGCTGGCCGCGGAAGGCAAGGGTTTCAATAGTTGATCGGGTAGTCAGCCAATGCGCTTGCGCATGCGCGTCAGCGGTACCGAGACGTTGCCGGGCAGGGCAAGCGCGAAGTCTTCGACGGATTCAAAGCCGCACGCTGCGTAAAGCGGCACGCCCGGCATGGTTGCCGCAAGCTCCATGGCCAGGAAGCCTGCTGCGGCCGCTTCGCGCTCGCAATGTTCCATCAGCATGCGGCCCAGTCCCTGGCGCGGTGCCGATGGGTCGACAAAGAAGGCGCGGATGCGTGCAGGCTGGGCTGCCGGATCAAGCAAAGGGTCCGGTCCCGACTTGTGCTGGTCGCCGCCGAATAGCGTCGCGCGCTTGCTCCAGCCGCCGCAGGCCCGCAGTTTGCCATCGCGCTCGATGACGAAATAGGTCCCGTCTTCCACCAATTGCGTATCGACGCCGAACACATGGCGCGTCACCGCGGCCGCCTGCTCGTCGGTATAAAAGCCTTTGCTGAGCTGGATTCCCGAACGCCGGATCAGGGCTTCCATGGCGGGGACGTCGGCCGTTGTCGCCGCGCGCAATGTGGCTGGATTTGTCATTCGGAAATGCTATCATAGGGTGGCACCCAAGGAGAATCCATGCGCAAATTCGCTGCTGCTATCTTCGCCTTGCTTTGCTGCCTGCCGGCGGCCGCCCGCGACCTGCTGGTGATCGGCACCCATTTCGAACGCGTCTATGAGCGCGGACAGGAAGGCGAGATCGTTGGCCTGGGGCCGGAAGTGGTGCGCCTGATCGCCCAGCGCCTCGGGCATCGTGCCATTTTCGAACTCTACCCCTGGGCACGGGCCCAGGCCCTGGTGGCACAAGGCAAGGCCGATATCCTGGTCGGCCCCTACAAGACGCTGGAACGCCAGCAGCTCATGTCGTTCTCACGGCTGCCGTTCTACCAGGACCAGATGGTGTTCTATGTCCGCAAAGGGACAATGCAGGACTGGAGCGGCGACTATGCCGCACTGTCGGAGCAGCGCATTGCAATCGTCAATGGCTGGTCTTATGGCGCGACGTTCGACAAGGCCCGTCCGCAACTTCGCCTGGATGTCGTGAACAGCGTCGATAGCGGATTGAAGATGCTGGCGGCGCAACATGCCCAGATGTTCGCCAGCAACCGACGCAATACGGAGCCGGTACTGGGCAGGCTGGGAATGTCCGGCCAGGTGGCCATGCTGCCGCGGGTGATCGAGGTCCAGGACGGCTTTTTTGCGTTTCCGAAGCGCCCCGCAGCCGACGCGCTGCGCAAGGAATTCGATGCCGAATTCCAGCGTCTGGTCGACAGCGGGGAGTTGAAGCGCCTCGGCCTGCGGCACGAGGTGAACGTGCCTTAGCGCCGCTCCGGCGTCAGGACGGTCGGCAGTGCTTTCGGCAGCGTTGCCGGATAGTCGCGGCTGAAATGCAGGCCCCGGCTTTCGCGGCGCTGCAAGGCGCTGTTGACGATCAGGGATGCCACCTCCACCAGGTTGCGCAATTCCAGCAGGTCGCTGGTGATGCGGAAATGGCGGTAATACTCGTCGATTTCCTCTTTCAGCAGGGCGATCCGGTGCTGGGCGCGTTCAAGGCGCTTGGTGGTGCGGACGATGCCCACGTAATTCCACATGAAGCGGCGCAGTTCATCCCAGTTGTGGGCGATGACCACTTCCTCGTCGGCGTCGGTGACGCGGCTTTCATCCCAGTCAGGCAGGTAGGGCGAGCTTTCCTTGTCCTGGGCCAGGATGTCTTGCGCGCAGGCGCGGCCGATCACCACGCATTCAAGCAATGAGTTGCTGGCCAGGCGGTTGGCGCCGTGCAGGCCGGTGCAGGCCGTTTCGCCTACCGCGTACAGGCCCGGCAGGTCGGTGCGGCCAAACAGGTCGGTTACCACGCCGCCGCAGGTGTAGTGCGCCGCCGGCACGATCGGGATCGGCTGCCTGGTGATGTCGATGCCCAGTTCCAGGCAGCGTGCGTAGATGGTCGGGAAGTGCTCGATCAGGAATTCGGCCGGCTTGTGGCTGATATCCAGATGCACGTAGTCAAGGCCGCGCTTCTTGATCTCGAAGTCGATGGCGCGCGCCACCACGTCGCGCGGCGCCAGTTCGGCGCGCTCGTCATGGGCCAGCATGAAGCGCTGGCCGGCAGCGGCGCCGGCTTCAGGCGGCAGCTTGAGCAAGCCGCCTTCGCCGCGGATCGCTTCCGTGATCAGGAAAGATTTGGCGTAAGGGTGGTACAGGCAGGTCGGGTGGAACTGGATGAACTCCATGTTCGACACGCGGCAACCGGCGCGCCAGGCCATCGCAATGCCGTCGCCGCTGGCGGTATCGGGATTGGTGGTGTACAGGTAGACCTTGCCGGCGCCGCCGGTCGCCATCACGGTGTGCTCCGCGGTGACGGTATGCACCTGGCCAGTGGTCACGTCCTGTACATACAGGCCGTGGCAGCGCGGTTGCGAGTTGGCGGGGCGCGGCCCCAGCTTGTCGGTGGTGATCAGGTCAATCGCGCAGTGCTGCTCGAACAGGCTGATATTCGGGTGCGCCCGCACTTTCTGTTCCAGCGTGACCTGCACGGCGTGGCCGGTGGCGTCGGCCGCATGGATGATGCGGCGCTGGCTGTGGCCGCCTTCGCGGGTCAGGTGGAAGCCCAGTTCCGCGTTTTCGTCGCGGGTGAAGGGCACGCCGAGGCCGATCAGCCATTCGATGGCCTCGCGGCCGTGTTCGACGATGAAGCGGGTGGCGCCTTCATCGCACAGGCCGCCGCCGGCCACCAGGGTGTCGGCTATGTGCTGCTCGTGGCTGTCGCCTGAGTCGAGCACGGCGGCAATGCCGCCCTGGGCCCAGTTGCTGGCCCCATCGAGCAGGGCGCGTTTGGAGATGATGGCTACTTTGCGGCTTTCCGCCAGGTGGAGTGCAACAGAGAGGCCGGCCAGGCCGCTGCCGACAATCACAACGTCGAATTTCATGGTGTTTCGGGCTG
>Ga0102595_100982_pt1 | contig 14939 bp, 22 predicted proteins | sample Araplaol_mTSA_r2_2_FD_76864 | JGI IMG/M metagenome (GOLD analysis project Ga0102595, IMG submission 76864) | Arabidopsis root microbial communities from North Carolina, USA - plate scrape MF_Col_mTSA_r2 (SPADES assembly) (version 2) | ecosystem: Host-associated > Plants > Roots > Endosphere...
GCATCGTCCAATTCGTTTTGTGGGAAACGGGTTTTGATCGGCGGACCTTCTTCCATCAAGGCGTGGGCGATGCGCAGCGCCTTGAGGTTGGCTTCGAGCATGGAATGCTGCCACGTTCCGGGAGCCACTTTTTGAAGCGCTTTTTCAGACTTGCTGATCAAGGAAAAGATGGGCTTAAGCGCATCTGCAGTGTCTTGCATGTCATCTCCTTGCGCGATGGCTGGTACCTTCGCCCGGTGTAATGAACAGAACCTTTGCGCCGCTTGCGACGTTGGCCGTGTGCCAGGTGGCGCGCGGGACCAACAGGAACTGACCGGGCTGACTTAGCGTAACCTTGCGTTCGCCGCCGTCCACTTCCAGCAAGAATTCGAGTGCACCAGAAATCAGTACGACAACTTCTTCGCCGGCGGGGTGCTGCTCCCAGCTTGCCCAGTCCTCGTTGAAGTCGTAAGTCGAAACGAGCCGTCCCGGCCCGAGGTGCGCAAAAGCGCCTGAAGTCAGGTCTTGCCAGAACGATTCGTTGACTTCGAGCGGAACCGAAGTCCCGTCAGGGCCAAGGTGCAGGTAAGTTTCAACGGCATTGAATGGTCCAACGACAGTCTTCATGGCGGAAACTCCTTTAGCAAATGGAATCACATCCCCGAGATCGCCCCGCAATAGAGAGCGGTCCTGCAAACAATGAGCTGCGCGATCCCGAAACCTGCGGAACACGCAGCGAAGGTAGCAGCAAAAGCGCTGCCTGGCTTCAGGCCGCGGCGCCGCGCGAGCACTGCAGCAATGACGGCAGCCAAGGCGATGCCAGGCAGCGAAAACAAATGGCCGAGGCCCAACAAGCCCTCCGGTCGTGGAAGCGAGGCTTGCCATGCCCAGTAGCCGAGGAAGGTTGCAGTCAACGCAGTCGTGCCACCCAAGGTGGATAAAGGCGGCGCTTTGCCAATCTGGATCAGGCCAATCAGGCCGCCCCAGGCGAGCAGGTAATACCACGGACCCAGATAGGCAGGATCACCGAAGACGAAAACTGCTGTGAGCAGTACCGCTCCGAGTCCAAGTGAAAGTGCGATGTCCAGCGTACGTGTCAATTTGAATCCGAATCCAGTAAGAGGGCGCGAACCTGTTTGTATTCCTCGACTCGCGCGTAGTCCTTCTCAGTCGGGTTGGCGATGCGGCTAAGGTCCATATTTTCCGCATTGTCGGCGAGCTTGACGACGCGTGCAATCGGATTCGATGCGGCGCGCGCCGCAGCCTGCATCCTGGTTTCGCCTGGCCGCTTGGTAAGCGCTTCAATAGCGTCAACTACTTCGACTGGAAAGCCGGCTTTCGTCAACTGCGCCAATGTCACCGGCGTGTCTTCCACCACGTCATGCAGCACAGCTGCCATGCGCTCGTAATCGGTTGAGACGCGAAGCATCACCCGCAGTGGATGCAGGATGTAGGGCTGCCCTGCCTTGTCAACTTGACCGGCATGGGCTGCGGCAGCAATTTCAATTGCTCGCTCAAGGGTAGACATGTGCCTCCTGTGGCTAGTTGAGAGAATTTCGACTGGCGTATATGCCGCCAGCGTAGGCGGTTGCGATAGCGCCCGCTGCCAAGGCAACGCCGACTATGAAGGTAGGAACCGCATCAATTCCTTCAAATGGTAGAAGCATGTCCGCAATCGAAAGACCAATCGTCAGCGCCACAGCACAAGCGCCGCGAATAGGCTCGATTTTCTTCCCGATCCTTGTTGCAAAAGCTCCCGAGATGAAGAATACAACGGACAGGTAGGCCACCAGCATGACAATGCCGAGTGGGTCCGGTACACAGACGTAGGAATCAAGGCCAAAAACGGGAACTTTCTCTGACAGGCGAATCGGGTAGAGTGCGCGAATGCCGCAATAGCCCCACTCTTGCGGGTCATATGCTGCCGTTGGCGCAAAATGGACTCCGACAGCCGCAGTAGCCGCTCCCCCGAGAAAGCCGAAAATATCGATTGCCCGCATGCGACGGTACAAGAACTTATCTAAGGATGAACAGGATTACAAGTCCCAACGCCAAGATGAACGGCGTTACGAACAGCCACAGTTCAACCTTCCGCAGCGTTGACCTGGGCGAATCCTGCTTCAGGAATGACGCGATATTGAACGCCGCGCCCAGAATAATTGCGACGATGAGTGCAAACATCGCCAGCATCGCTTCGCCCAGGCCTTGGCCGATGCATGACATGCTGGGACATGCCGGTCCCCTGGGGCGGTAGCTGTCGACAGTAAGCCAGCCTACGACAAGCATGATGGGGACATAGGAAAGTGGGCGCAGCACGCGCGCAAGGGCGGGTTTCGACTTCAATTTTCCGCTGGAACTTCAGGATTGGTATAGGTGCGTTTCGCTTTTTGCTCCGCCAGGAAAAGCCGCACTGAAGGCGACAGGGCCACAACGTACAACCCGAACGCAAACAGCGGAAGCAGAGCCCACAGCAGCAAGGACTGCAGCGACAACGCAGACAGGCCGCAATAGATCGTCGCGATAAACATAAGCAGGCCTGTCACTACGCGCGCCCAGGCATGACCACGGTAAACGCAGAAAAGCAGGCCCCCGGTCAACAGCAAGCGAATCGAAGTTGACGATGCACGCTGCAGGTCGCCGTGGAAAAGCTGGTTCAACATCAGCAAGACATCAAGGCCCGTCAACATCACAAACACCATCAAGAGTAACAACTTCGCTCGCTTCATCTCACCTGCATCCCGGCCATGAGTTAATTTTTGTGAAAATGATAACATGGGAATATATGCGTGGCTCGGTGTCGCGCCAAATGAGCGCCGGCCAAGTTCATTGGCCGGCGCTCATCACGCGGTTGAAGTAGACCGTTGGATGGCCCGCGCGCAGGCGGTATAGCTGCGCCGGGCGGTTGCTGCCATGGCGTTGCTTGCCCGGTATTTCCTCAAGAAAATCGCCTTCCTTGATCCGCTTGCGGAACGCGCTCTTTTCCACCGCGCGGCCAAGGATGGTTTCATATACACGCTGCAGGTCCGATAGCGTGAATTCGGCCGCCAGCAGGTGTACGGGAATCGACGTGTATTCAACCTTGCTGCGCAAGCGCTGCAGGGCCACGTCGAGAATGGCTGAGTGGTCGAAGGCCAGGGCGTTTTTCGCCGTCAATCCCTCCACGGGATGCCAACTGGCCGCATCGCTGCCAGAACCATGGCGCAGCTCCATGCCATCCGATCCGATCAAGGCAAAGTAGGCGAAGGTCGCGGACCAGCCACGCGGATCGCGCGTGGCGCTGCCGAAGCCTTGCAGTTGTTCCAGGTAGGGTGCCTCGACGCCGGTCTTTTCACGCAGCTTGCGCAAGGCCGTCGCATCGAGATCGGCATCACGATGGATGTCGATAAAGCCACCCGGCAAGGCCCAACGGCCTTTATGCGGATGCTCCCCGCGGCGCACCAGCAGCACGTGCAGTGCGTTCTCGCGAATCGTAAAAATGACGAGATCGACGCTGGTCAGCGGCACATCGAAGTCGTGAATATTGTACTTCCGCAGGAATTCCTGTTCTGTCTCGCCGCTGCTCATTGATTTCCTCACTGGTGGACGGCCATTTTACCTCCCTTAGTGTCAAACGAAAATAACTTAGTGGAAAATAAAAATAAGTTAGTGTATTATTCGCACTAAGAAAAAGAGGCGACTTATGCAAACAACACAACTAGGCCTTGGGGTCTTTACGGTGGATCAATTCCTTAACAAGGCCGAATGCCAGCACTACATCGAAATGGGCGAGCAGATGGGCTACCAGCCGTCTGAAGTCAATCTGCCTATTGGGTCGGTACGGCGTACCGACATTCGAAATAACGACCGGGTGATCTTCGACGATCCATGCCTGGCCGAGTTGTTGTTTGCGCGCGCCGCGCCGCTATTGCCCGCAACGTTGGGCGAATGGCGCCTGCATGGCCTGAACGAGCGCTTTCGCTTCTATCGCTATGGCCGGGGCGAGTACTTCAAATGGCACAAGGACGGCTACTTCGAAAAGACCCCGGACGAAGTGAGCATGCTCACGTTCCTGATCTACCTGAACGAAAGCTTCGAGGGCGGAGACACCCAGTTCAGGTGGGAGACCGTGCGGCCACGGGAAGGAATGCTGCTGGTCTTCCCCCACAACCAGTCGCACCAGGGTGCAGAAATCAGTGCGGGGACCAAGTACGTCCTTAGGTCAGACGTCATGTATGAAAGGAGAAGTTAAGTGAATTGTGTTCAAGCTAGTGAGAGAATGCGTTGGGTGGACCAGATTCGTAACGCCCCGTCGTTCCTGGATTCGGTGTTTATGTACTCCCTCTACAAGCATAAGCAGATCTACTTCAGTTTCCCCGAGATTACTGCTGCGGAGGCGCTGGGCGATTACGACGAAACGGAGTTCTCGGCCTGCCTGCAAAGGGCCCACCAGCTCTGGTCTTGCTCTACGAAAATGGGCGAGTCTGCGCTTCGGTATCCTGGCGCAAAACCGATGGCTGACGCGGTTCAGCAAATGACCGAAAGCCATCCGGGCTTCTCGGACGAATGCTACAACGAAGTCATCTACCAGGGCATGTTCGAGATGCGTTGACATGCAGTGGCCCAGAAATGAGCTGACAGTGACTGTCAGTTCGGAGGCTGCTACCGCCCCGGAGCGCCCGATGCCGCGGCCGCCGAACCTGAGGTGACACTCTCTGACTGAATGGCGATTCAATATAGGTATTCAAGCGAGCGGTCGACGTACCTCAAGGTAATCTTCTCCAATCAGCGCGCCGTCGTACCGACAAAGATACGGTCTTGCGCCAATCGATTCTACCTTTGGCATCACAAGGCACCAGGCATTTCCGTCGGGGTCACAATAGATAATTTCGTTGCCTCCGTCTTCAGGAACTCGAACATAGTTGATCGGCTTCCTCAAATAACTTCGTAACATCCACAAGAAGCGATCATACTCGGTGATTTCGTGCTCGTCGGCAGTTGGCGGGTAGGCGACGGCAGCCATCCGCTTCTCTTTTTGCAAGTGTTCCGGCAAGATGTTCAGCCAATATGCAATAGTCTTCAGACGCACTGCCTTTTCTTTGCTTGGCCCCGTCGAGCGCAGCTTTTCGAGGACAGCGAACGATTGATCTCTCCCGAATTGTTTACCGAGATAAAACACCACTTCCTCAATGCTGATATCCCATTCGGAAAGGAGAGCTTCAATGGCTTCCGTTGGTGTGATTGGGCATTGCGGATTAAGCGCATTCAGTGCAACAGCCGCATATGCGACAGGGAGTCCAATCCCTTGGCGCCGTATGCTAAGGTAAAAAAGAGTATTGAAAAGTTCGTTATCGTCGAATCGACGGAGCAAGTCAAGCGATTGCGCGAGTTGCTTGGGCGATCGGGTCGAACCGAGTGTCTCTATAATTATTTGATTCATTTCAACGAGTTCACTCTGAGATGTAAAAATGTCTGAGCACCAATGGCGGCTCTTGGCCGGCTACGGCCCTCTACACCCACTTCGGGACAACCTACTTATGTATTTGCCTCCGAGGCGCCTATGAATTCAGCCCGATTCGCGAAGCATCTTCGCCAAATTGTACAACTCATCTCGATCTTCGCCGTCTAAAGCCCTTGGATTCAAACGCTTACAAAGAATGCGAACGCATTCAACGCGAGTGCTTTCCATCAAAGAATCGCCGTAATGATTGACGGCAAACCGCTCCCATTCGGCCGTAGTTATGCTTCCGTTCGCCGCGTATTCAATGAACGAAGCTAACAAATTTCTATCGATTGCGCGCAGAATCATATTGACCTTAACGTCCAAATTACCACTGGTGGGCCTACGTAACAGGCAGCTTTTGGCCGGACACGGTCAGGGCTGAGCAGTGTGTTCTTTGGAACGCCACTGCTTCACGATCGCCCGTGATTTGTGCCGCAGTTTCTGTGGGAGTTTTTCTGTTACCGCGATAGAGTCTAGCAGCTCCACCATTTCAGCATCTACTGTGGCGCCTTGCTCAATCCAGTCAACCGCCAAGCCTTGCCAATAACCTCCAGGAGTATCCATGGGCCAGCTCAGTCCGGCAAGAATAACTTTACGTGCAGCGGCTTCATCCCCGCAGTAGTCCGCTAACAAGGTTTGAAGTTGCACAACGAGAGCACGCTGTTCCACATTAAGTCTTAATACTTTCACTGCAATCCATGTCCGTAATTGGCCGTAAGCGCTCAGGAACTGGATTCAAAAACCCACCGTCAATAGAACTGCGAGGAGTAGAGGTCATACGTGTAGAGCGAACCATCCAGGTTGTATTTTAGTACGGCAAAGCAGATATTCGATTCGATGACTCCGCGTGACTCGTCTTTGACTCCGCCAATTGCGCAGATGACCCGGATATGAAAGGAGGCAGGAATCAGGTCGCATTGAAGCACGACGGTGCAGACCTCATGCTGGCACATCGGTGGGATCTTGAGCAGTGCTCCGTCAAGATCGACAGAAAGGCTTTCGCCTGCTGGCTGATCAGCAAATAGTTGCTCGTTCAGGTCGCGTGTGACCCGATCATTTGGAAACAACGCCGCAAGTTCATTTGAAATTTCTACGAGATTCAAAGTTTCTTCAATCGCTCAACGTATTTGTTGAAATGCAGGTGGGTAGCATAAGCCGTTCAGACCGGAGATACCGTTCGGACGGCGGCAGTTGGCCGCATACCACCGTCTACAAAAATAACTTCAGCCTACCTGCACTTGAACTGCTGTCGGATCTTCTCAAGATCACCCGGCTTGAGCTTTTGCTGGGTTTGCTTATCCAGATAGTTTTCTTCCTCGCGAACCAGCACGAACGTACCATCTAGCTGTTCGCGCCACGCCAAGAATCCGCAATGGACGTCGACTTCAGCAAACTTGCTGGTAAAGTCCACAGCCGCATACAAGCCCGGCTCGACTTGGGGTGGGTTGTGATACCACGTGATTTTGGAAATCATGCGCAGCTCGACTGCGCCGGCCTTGGCGTTGAATGCCGTCGCTTTCTCCTTCCATGTCTCGAAAGACATGCCCTGTTTCAGGCTCGCCGCCATCAGCTCGTACGCTCCGGTGTAACGGCCCTGATCCTTCGCTTCAAAATACAGGCGCGTCTGCTGCTCGACGCGTTGGACCTGATCTGGCGTTGCCGTTCGCGGTGCTGGAAGGGTTTGAGCAGGCAACGGCCCCTCCGATGAAGCGACACCGCATACAATGTCCTGCCGCAGCATAAGCACGGTGGGCTTGTCTTTGCGTCCGGCGATAGTCTCAGTCAATTCGAATGCGTGTTTGCCGAACGATGCGCGCCGTGGGGCGCACAATTCGGCGGCTTTTGGCATCAGCTCCTCTTGCCCAGCCGGTACAGTACTGCTGCGATAGCTCTTTAGTATCAACCGAAACTCGTTGTCGCTCGTGCGTTGGGCATTGATCTCTGATGGCCCAGCCGCGTGATCTCCATTGATCTGCGCGAGAACAGCCTGCGGCACGATCGTAGCCAACAGTATCAAAGCGATTTTTGCAATTCGCATAATTAGCGATCTTAAAGTTTTTATGTTGAATGACAGCGTAGCAACCAATACTTAGACGGGGCGAAACGCGTCATGCGCCCGTCTGTTACTGGCCTGAATCAGCCCAACCAGACTCTAACTCATCTGATATCCATTGTCAGGTCGAGCTTGAGCTAAGACAGCTGGCAAGATGGGAGAAGGGCCCCGCAGGGCCCCTGTTCTTAGTTGAAGCGATCCAGGTTCATGACCTTGTTCCAGGCTGCTACGAAGTCCTTGACGAATTTGTCCCGGCTATCGTTGGCGGCATAGACCTCCGCCACTGCGCGCAGTTCGGAATTCGAACCGAACACCAGGTCCACCGGTGTTGCCTTCCACTTGAGTTCTCCGGTCGCGCGGTCGCGGCCTTCGTACAAACCTTCCATGCCTGGCGCCTTGTTCCACTTGGTATCCATGGTCAGCAGGTTGACGAAGAAGTCGTTGCTCAGGGTGCCTGGCCGGCTGGTGAACACGCCATTGGCCGAGTGGCGATGATTGGCATCGAGCGCCCGCAGGCCGCCAACCAGCACGGTCATTTCCGGCACTGTCAGGTTGAGCAGGCTGGCCTTTTCCACCAGGGCGTCAGCTGGCGAGAGCTTACTGTCGCTGTCGTAGTAGTTGCGGAAGCCGTCGGCTTTCGACTCCAGCACAGCGAAGGACTTCACGTCGGTCTGCGCCTGCGTCACATCGGCGCGGCCCAGCTTGAACGGCACTTGCACGGCATGGCCGCCTGCCTTCGCAGCCTTTTCGATCGCCGCGTTACCGCCCAGGACGATCAAGTCAGCCAGCGAAACTTTCTTGCCGCCTTTCTGACCTCGGTTGAAGTCGGCCTGAATAGCTTCAAGCTTGGCCAGCGTTTTGCCCAGTTGTTCGGGCTCGTTCACCGCCCAGTCCTTCTGCGGAGCGAGGCGGATGCGGGCGCCGTTGATGCCGCCGCGTTTGTCGCTGCCGCGGTAGCTGGCTGCGGCAGCCCACGCTGTCTTGACCAGGTCCTGCGTGCTGAGCCCCGACGCCAGGATTTTTTCCTTCAGCTGCGCCGCATCCTGGTTGCTGATGGCGGCATAGTTCGGCGCGGGGATCGGGTCTTGCCACACGAAGGACTGCTTCGGCACGTCGCTGCCGATGTAACGGGCGCTTGGTCCCATGTCGCGGTGGGTCAGCTTGAACCATGCGCGCGCGAAGGCATCGGCAAACAGCTTCGGATCTTGCTGGAAGCGCTTGGCGATCTTGTTGAACTCGGGGTCTTCCTTCAACGACAGGTCGGTGGTGAACATGATCGGCGCGTGGCGCTTGCCGGCGATGTGCGCGTCCGGCACCAGGTTCGCCGCGTCAGGCGTGCTTGGCACCCATTGTGTTGCGCCGGCTGGGCTCTTGCTTTGCACCCAGTCGAAGGCGAACAGGTTGTCCAGGTACTGTGTAGTGAAGGCGATCGGGTTCGAAGTCCAGGAGCCTTCCAGGCCACTGGTCACCGAGTCTTCGGCGTTGCCCTTGCCGCACTTGTTCTGCCAGCCCAGGCCTTGCTGCTCAAGCGCCGAACCGGCGGGATCAGACCCCACGCATTCTTCGGGCTTGTGCGCCCCGTGCGCTTTGCCGAAAGTATGGCCGCCGGCGATCAGGGCAACGATCTCCTCGTCGTCCATGGCCATGCGGCCGAAGGCCTGGCGGATGTCGGCCGCGGCAGCGATCGGATCAGGCTTGCCTTCAGGGCCTTCTGGATTCACATAGATCAGGCCCATCTGCGTGGCGGCCAGCGCGCCTTTCAGTTCACGCTTGCCGGAGAAGCGGTCGGCGCCCAGCCACTTGTTTTCGGCGCCCCAGAACACTTTGTCGGCCTCCCATGCATCGGTACGACCGCCGGCAAAGCCGATGGTCTTGAAGCCCATGTTTTCCATTGCCACGTTGCCAGCCAGGACCATCAGGTCGGCCCAGGAAATCTTGCGGCCGTATTTCTGTTTGACTGGCCACAGCAAGCGTCGGGCCTTATCGAGGCTGACGTTATCGGGCCAGCTGTTCAGCGGTTCAAAGCGCTGCTGGCCGCTGGCCGCACCACCGCGGCCATCGCCGACGCGATAAGTACCGGCACTGTGCCAGGCCATGCGGATGAAGAAGGGACCGTAGTTGCCGTAGTCTGCTGGCCACCAGGGCTGGGAACTGGTGAGGATGGCGTTGATGTCTTTCTTGACTGCCTTCAGGTCGAGGCTTTGGAATTCTTTGGCGTAGTTGAAGTTGGCGCCGTAGGGATTGGATTCTGGTGAGTGCTGGCGGAGGGGTTGGAGGTCCAGTTTTTCGGGCCACCAGTTCTGCCCGCCGGCTACCTTGTCAGCAGCGTAGGCGAGCTGCGGTTCGAACAGCGGAAGCAGGCCTGCCAGCATGGCCAGCAAGGCCAATTTGCGATTGCTCATCACGGTTTCTCCTTGTCATTGTTGTCGGGGAAACCTTAGGCTAAAGCAAGGATTGCGATTTATCTAATTGATTATTCTCATGAAATCGATAGCGTAAACGCTATCAAATTTGGGTGTAAAGCAGGACTGCAAGTGACGCCATCAAATGCGCAGGTCCAGAGGGCAGGGGCATCGGCTTGCCGCTTTTGCGTCCAATCAGCGCAATGGAAGTCCCATATGCAACCACACTCAGGACGAATGCACCGAACAGGACCGGCAGGTAGGCTAATCCGAACCACGCGCCCGCCATGGCAAAGACCTTCATATCTCCGTAGCCAATGATGTCCCCTTTTGTGCCAAGCCTGACGACGAAGTTGATCAGGTATGGCACGACATATCCCGCTACCGCGCCATAGATAAATTCGGAAGCGTCCCCATTGAGCGTGCGAAAGAGCAGTGCAGTTCCCAATGCCGGCAGTACGACGATGTCTGGCAACACGAGGTGCCTGATATTGATCGTCAAGAGAAGCAACAGGCTGAAGAAGTAGACGCAAAGGCCAAGGCCCTCCGGAGTCGCGCCATTGATCGCAAGAGAGGCGAAACCTAGTGCCGCTCCGATGGCGACTGTCACATATATTGGATAGCCCGGCAGCCTCAGGAAATGCTCATCCTCTTGAAGCTGCGCTGCCTGGCCTGCGGACTCCCGATGCAATTGCGATTCCATCCAGTTCGGAATGAGCCGCGCCAGCGGAGTAAGCAGGAAAACAGTGGCAAATGCAAAGGCAACGGCGCCGATTGACGCGAGAGCGTAGATGTTCATGTTCATTATTTGCGAGAGGTCTCGGCATTCGCTTTGGAGGGCACAGCGGAACTGCTTCCGGCAAAGCGGGGGAGATCGTCCCTGATGTCAAACCAATGCACTTGTGATGATGTCCAGACGTGATCCTGGATTATGGCGCGGCCTGGTTCATCGAGGCTGCCGGCGCACACCTGTACCCGACCGGCAAGAACTTCCTCGCGCATGCCGAGAGTGCTGCCGCAGATTGGGCAAAAGCCGCGTTCTGCGAAGGGCGATGAGCGGTACCAGGCCGGTTCAGAACGCAGCCAGGAAAACGATTCCTTCGAGAAGTGAACAAATGCCAGCGCTGGTGCGCCGGAGTGCTTTCGGCACATATCGCAGTGGCAAATGACTCCGCGCAGCGGTTGAGAAGTTGCGCGATAGCGAATTGCGCCGCATAGGCAGCCGCCTTCAAAGTGTTCGGTGGTGGACATTCTTAATCTCGCCTAAGCAACATAGAATTGCAGCTTACCCTTCTGGTCAAACCGAATCCGAGGCGATGAACTCAATTGATCGGCAGGGATCGGACGGCCGCAGTTCGTCAATGCAGGAACCGGGCGATCAGTGTTGCATCCAGCTGCGCCAGAAAGCCTGAACCATACTGCCCGGATTCCAGGCCAGACCGTAATTGTAAAGGAATATCAGGCGTATATTCCTCAGTCAGCGATGCCAAACCCATGGCAATTGCCGCCACACTATCCACGTCGCCACCAAAGTTCACGCAGTCGCGCAGCAAGTCGGACATGCGCCGGTTCCTGAGCAATGCCGTGCTCACGGCATGCAGTGTCTGGATTGCGTCGCATTCGACGTTGCCTGCCCAGTCCGTTTTCAGGTCAAAGCCTGTCGCAGTTCGAATCATGCGCGGCATGTCAGCAATGGTGGCTTGTTCATGCACCAGCTGATGCGCCATCAGCGCGACAACTTGCGAGGACAGGATACCTTCCGGCGTGTCATGCGTAACCAAAGCTTGCGCGCGAGCTGCCGCCAAGAGCAGATGCTTGTCCCGAATCAGCCCTAATGGGACTGAGCGCATTGCAGCGCCATTGCGCAGGCTGTTTGGACGGATTTTTATCCGCAGCTCGCTGCCGCTGGCGCAGTCGTCCAGCAAGCCTTGCAAGCCCTTGGCGTAGCCCATTCTCGGGTCGCGCTTGTAACTGCGCACAAACGCATCGGCGAAAGCATCGCTGGTCCAGGCGGTGGCGTTAAGCAGGACTTCGGCGACTGCGATGCTCATTTGCGTGTCGTCGGTATAACGGCCTGCTTCCATGCCGCATTCGTGGGGTACATAGGAGGCCAGGTGATTGTGGCGCTCAATCTTCTCGCGGCCGCAGAATTCGAAACCGGCGCCATAGGCGTCACCAACCGCAATTTCCAACAACACAATCAATCTCCCGAAACAAAGGCTTTATGCTGCGACAGGACGAAAAATTCCAGCACGTTGTCATGGCATTGGAATGGTGAGGCTATGATCGGACGGCTGCGGCGTGACGCCGAGGATCTTCAGGTGGTCCGAGTTTTCAAAGCGGTGCCAATGGTTCTGCGGCACTACCAGCACCTCGCCGGCGTTCAATTGGATGCGTTGCTGTTCGCCGTCGACCAGGACGATCACGGTGGTGCAGCCTTCAAGCGCCATCACGATTTCGTCGCCGACCGGGTGACGCTCCCATTCGCTGCTGCCGGAGTAGTAACCAACTGAGATGCCGCCTTCGCGGTAAGCCGCAACTTCCGCGAAAGCCCGGTCGGCAGCGCCGTCAAACGCCATTTCCGGTGTGCGGCCAGGCAGGTGTGTGAGGCGACCGAGGATTTCGGTCAACGACTTTTTCTCGATCAAGGTGGGCAACTCCTCAAGGCTGCGATTCGGAGATTTCTTCGCGGATCAGCCATTTGCCATTTGCATTCGGCCCAACCAGTAAGGCCAGTGGACTCTCATACTTCTTGAGTACCGAATAGCGAGTAGCCTTGATGCGAATCCCGTCCTTCTCGTCCGAATAACTCACTTGCGAGTAGGTGCTGAAGTCGCCTCTCGACTTCGCCAGCGGCATCGCGTTGCGTACCAAGGCCTTGTACTGCACGGCAGGAATTGTCAGCTCGCGCACTTGGCCCGTGGGGTAGGTGCGCTTGTTTTTGATCTGGGCGTCGTCGGCGTAGAGGTCAGCGACGGCAGGATTGAAGTCCGCTTCAAGCGACGAGTATTGTTGGAATAGCGAGCGCGCTTCATCTATCGGGGCAGCCGAAGCTAGTAAGCACGTCAAGGCAAGTGGGAGTGCAAACAGAAGTCGTTTCATGATTGCGGGTTGCGTAAAGGTGAGTGATCTTGCTGCGATATCATAAACTATCTCTGCTAGCCAAACTGGCTCCAACAACAAGGTGTCACGGTCGCAAGGGGTTCCCATTAAGTGTAGTAGTTCAGATCTGATCGTACAGTAAGGCCTTGCCAAGGGTGGGGTTACCCGGTTTGATAGAGGTGCGAATCTTTATTAAACCTGCGCGTTAGCGCAAAGGAGTAACCCCATGCGTAGTGTTCCTCAGAACGTCATTAAACACAAGGTCGGCCTGCTGAATCTGGCCGCCGAACTTGGCAACGTGTCCCGCGCCTGCAAGGTGATGGGCTTTTCCCGTGACACTTTCTATCGCTATCAGTCTGCCATGGAGACTGGCGGCGTGGACGCGCTCATCGACGCCAATCGCAAGAAGCCCAACGTCAAGAATCGCGTCGATGAAGCCATCGAGACGGCCGTAGTAGGCTTTTCGTTGGAACAGCCGGCATTCGGTCAAGTTCGGACGTCCAATGAGCTACGCAAGCGCGGCATCTTCGTCTCGGCATCGGGCGTCAGGTCAATTTGGCTGCGGCATGACCTGGAGTCCTTTAGGAAGCGCCTTTCTGCGCTTGAGCGGCGCGGAAACCGGGGATGTGCTGACAGAGGCCCAGGTGGTAGCACTCGAGCGCAAGCAAGAAGACGACGTGGCCTTTGGCGAGATTGAGACGGCACATCCTGGCTATCTCGGAAGTCAGGACACGTTCTACGTCGGCACCATCAAAGGCGTGGGCAGGATCTATCAGCAGACCTTCGTAGATACCTACTCCAAGTGGGCTGCCGCCAAGTTGTACAGCACGAAGACCCCGATTACTGCGGCAGATCTTCTTAACGACAGGGTCTTGCCGTTTATGGAGGAACAAGGGATGGGCGTTATCCGGATCCTCACCGACCGAGGAACTGAATACTGCGGGAAGCCGGAGAAGCACGATTACCAGCTGTACCTGGCCCTGAACGAGATCGAGCACACAAAAACGAAAGTCCGGCACCCGCAGACCAATGGAATCTGCGAGCGCTTCCACAAGACCATCCTGCAGGAGTTTTACCAGGTGGCGTTTCGACGCAGGATCTATCGGAGCATCGATGAACTGCAGGCGGACGTCGACGAATGGCTTCGCTACTACAACAACGAGCGCACGCATCAAGGGAAGATGTGCTGTGGCCGGACGCCGATGCAAACTCTAATTGACGGAAAGGAGGCGTGGCGCGATAAAATCATCGCACTGAACGACGGAATTTGATCTGACAGCGCCGATGTCCAAACCGGGTCACTGTCCGATCAGATCGCGACCACTACACATTAAGTGCGTTCACGGATATAACTACTGATCGCTTTGCCGCTCAGTCCCGCTTCCATTTCGTAGGCCATTCCCAGACGCTCGGCAACGCGACGGGATGATTCATTGCCAGAACTGATAAGGGCCCGAACTTTCAGTTCGCGTCGAACCTCGAACACATAATTCATGACTGCCGCAGCCGCCTCGTTCGCAATTCCTTTACCCCAGAATGCTCGATAAGTATTCCATCCCATCTCCATCACGGTTGATTGTTCGCGAAAGAAGGCCCCCACACTGCCGACGAGCTGGCCAGTCTGCTTATCCTCGATAGCCCACCAACCGGCTCCGTGGAGGAGCCATAATCCAGCATGTGAAGTGAAGATTCTCCAAGCCGTCTGACGGTCAGCTGAACCTAAGTGAACTGAGCTTTCCGGATTCGCCAAATGGTCTGCAAATAAGTCGAAGTCAGAGCGCCGATATTCGCGCAGCGTGAATCGTTCTGTTTGGAGGTGCGGTACGGAAGTGGTGAACGCGTAATTCATCAGACTCGCTCCGAGAAACCCCGTCCTTCAGGGCGGGGAGTGAAAGGAGCCGGCCGCAAAGCGGCCGTTCTCCTT
>Ga0102595_100988_pt1 | contig 14897 bp, 12 predicted proteins | sample Araplaol_mTSA_r2_2_FD_76864 | JGI IMG/M metagenome (GOLD analysis project Ga0102595, IMG submission 76864) | Arabidopsis root microbial communities from North Carolina, USA - plate scrape MF_Col_mTSA_r2 (SPADES assembly) (version 2) | ecosystem: Host-associated > Plants > Roots > Endosphere...
TGGGATGGGGTCATGTCGGGCATCATCAGGAAAACACGACCCTGAACTCGGTGTGCTGGCCGGGCGTGCTCGACAGCAGCAGGCGCGCGCCCAGGCTTTGCACATTGGCCTGCACCAGGTCCAGGCCGACACCGCGGCCGGCATGCCGCGACGCCGTGCCGGCGGTCGAAAAGCCGGGCTTGAAGATGTTCGCGACGATCTGCTTGTCGCTGAAACTCTGCAACTGCTCGGCGTTGTACCAGCCCAGCTCCAGCAGGCGGCGGCGCACGTCGGCAGCGTTCAGGCCGGCGCCGTCGTCGCGAACCGTGAGCTGCCATTGGCCGGCTTCGTCAGGGCCCAGCACCACGCTGAGCTGGCCTTCGGCGGGTTTGCCTACGGCCTGCCGCGAGGCCGGGGTTTCCACGCCGTGCACCACGGCATTGCGCAGCAGCTGGATGGCGATTTCACGCACCAGGTTCATCTTGGCCGGCGGCATTTCCGGCGCGCCGGCCATGCGAACATCGGCCTTCACGCGCTTGCCGCAGTCGGAGGCCACCTCGGCCGCTAGTTGCGACAGCGCGGTATGCAGGCTTTCCGGCGAGTTCGCTTGCCGGGACGGCGCGTCCTCACCGGAGCGTTTCTGGCCCAAGGCCTTGAAAGCCCCCACCTTGGAGAGCAGGTCCTCCAGCGGCAAGGGCAGGGCAAGCAAGGCGTCGCCGGTGGCCGCGCCGCTGTCCTTGAGCTTTTGCAATTCACTCTCGAACTGGTGGGCCAGCGTGGCCAGGATTTCCAGGCCCAGCGAGGCGGCGTCGCCCTTGAAGGCGTGGATGCGGCGGTAGGCGCCGTCCACCGCCTTGAGCACCTGGATCTCGGAGGCGGCCGAGGAGGTGCTGCGCAGCAGATCGTTGACTTCCAGCAGCGAAGCCTCGGCGCGCTCGACGAAGGCCCGCATCATGGCCGGCTCGGTCTCGAAGGCCTTGAGCATCATGGACAGCTCTTTTTGCGAACGCTGGCGTTCGCCGGCGAGCCTGGCCTGCAGTTCGACCTTTTGCGTGATGTCCTGCACGGTGACCAGCAGGTGCCGCACGGTGGCGCCGTCCTGCACCCGGTTGAAATGGAAGGACAGGTAACGGGTGGTCTGCTGGCCCAGGCGGTTGGCAACGGTGAGTTCCACTTCCGACAGCGGGTTGATGCCCTGGACCAGCTGTTCCTTTACATGCGGGGAGAACAGCAGCTCGACATAGTCGCGCGCGTCGGTGAGGGCCTTGAGGGACACCATCGTTGACAGCACCTCGAAAAAATTCTGCCCCGGCGCCAGCGTCTTGCCGAACAGCACATGGGTGGAGCGGGACAGCTGGGAGCCCAACTGGTGCCCCGGCGTGAGCAGGAACAGGCCTTCGCGCACGCTCGCGAGGATTTCGCGGTTTTCCTCGGTCGCCGCTTCAATCGCGGCGTCGGAGGTTTTCAGGCGGCGCAAAAACTTGAACAGGATGAAGGCGAAGTTCAGCAGGGCCAGCACGATGCCGCCGGTTTGCACCATGCGCAGCACGCTGGCGCGCGACGCGCCTATCTGCTGTGTCTCGGTCACGAAATCATTGGCCGCGCCCAGCAGTTCGCTGTTGTGGGCCTGGCTGTAGGCCAGCGCGGCGGCCAGTTCCTGCTGCGTGAAGTTGTCACCGGTCAGCAAGGGCTGGAGCAGGGCGAAGTAGGGTTTCCACAGGACTTCCACCTTTTCTTCGAGTTCGCGGCCGCGGCTGGATGTCACGGGATGCAGGTAGACCGGCTTGCCGTCGCCGCCGGGAATCGTTCCGCCTTCGCGAAAAGCCACCTGCGAGATCTGGAAGATCTTGGCGCCCGAGCGCAGCTCCGCCAGGGTCTCGGGCTTGTAGAAAAGCCCGGCGGCGCGCGTGGCGTCAAGCTCCAGCAGGGTGCGCGCGACGCGCTGCGACACATAACGCTGGCGCCCTGACAGGTTGATGGTCACGGTGTCCTGGTCGATCTTGAACGAGGTGTAGAAGTTCAGCACCAGCACCCCGAGGTCGAACAGCAGGAAGAAGGCCACTGCGATGATGATTTCGCGGTACTTGCCGAACAGGCCCGGACCGGCTTTGCGTGTGGGCCGGGCGGCCGCGATCCTGTCGGCGCCATGGACTGGCAAAACTGCGGACATAGAAAACCTCCCTTGTGCGAACTTGCGGAAAGACGCGGGCCCCCACGCTCCGCCGCTGCGCGGGTCGCTGCCCCCCAAGGGGGCGCTGCGCCTGCGGCCCGGCAAAGCCGGTTCCGCGGCCCCTGCTGGTTTGTTCTGGCCTGCCTCAGGCCGCTTTTTCGACGTGGCCCTGGCGCGTATAAAGAAAGTCGATCACGGCCTTGCGGTAGCCCAGGTAGCGGATGTCCTCGGCCAGCGCCACGCGCGAGCGGGGCCGCGGCAACTCGACCTGCAGCACCTCGCCTATCGTGGCCGAGGGGCCGTTGGTCATCATCACGATGCGGTCGGAGAGCAGAACCGCCTCATCGACGTCATGGGTCACCATGACCACTGTGCTTTGCGTGGTGGCCACGATCTGCAGCAGCTCGTCCTGCAGCTTGGCGCGGGTCAGCGCGTCCAGCGCACCGAAGGGTTCGTCGAGCAGCAGCACCTTGGGCTCCATGGACAGCGCGCGCGCGATGCCGACGCGCTGCTTCATGCCGCCAGAGATTTCGCCGGGGCGTTTTTGCGCCGCCGCCGTCAGCCCGACCATGGCCAGCGCCGCATCGGTGCGGGCTTTGAGTTGCGCCTTGTTTTCAGTCTCCGAGAACACGCGCTCGACCGCGAGGTAGACGTTCTCAAAACAGGTCAGCCAGGGCAGCAGCGAATGGTTCTGGAACACCACGGCGCGCTCCGGGCCGGGCCCGGCGATTTCGCGGTTGGCGCACAGCAGGCTGCCTTCGGTAGGCGTTGTCAGGCCGGCGATCAGGTTCAGCAGGGTGGACTTGCCGCAGCCCGAGTGGCCGATCAGGGCGACGAACTCGCCCTTGGCGACCGTCAGGTTGATGTTCTGCAGCGCGCGGAACGGCCCCTTGCGGGTCTTGAAGGTCTGCGCTACGCCCTGGATTTCGATGTACTTGGTGGTGAAGGATGTCATGGCGTATTCCCCGTGTTCAGTTCTTGACTTCTTCGAAGGTGAAGGCCGTGGCCAGCTTGATCAGCGCGAATTCCAGCACCAGGCCGACGATGCCGATCACGAAGATTGCGATGATGATGTTCTTGACGTTGAGGTTGTTCCACTCGTCCCAGACCCAGAAGCCTATGCCGACGCCGCCGGTCAGCATTTCGGCCGCGACGATCACCAGCCAGGCGGTACCGACGGCCAGGCGCACACCGGTCAGCATGTAGGGCAGCACGGCGGGGAAGAGGATCTTGGTGACGATCTTCCATTCGCTGAGCTTGAGCACGCGCGCCACGTTCATGTAGTCCTGCGGCACACGCTGCACGCCGACGGCGGTGTTGATGATCATGGGCCAGATCGAGCAGATGAAGATGGTCCAGATGGCGGCTGGGTTGGCACCCTTGAAGACCAGCAGGCCTATCGGCAGCCAGGCCAGCGGCGAGACCGGGCGCAGCAGGCTGATCAGCGGGTTGAACATGCGGCTCAGGAAGTTGAAGCGGCCTATCATGAAGCCGACCGGTATGCCGACGACGGCCGCCATGCCGAAGCCCATGGCCACGCGCTTGAGCGAGGACAGCACGTTCCAGCCCACGCCCTGGTCGTTGGGCCCCTTGCTATAGAAGGGGTCGCTGAAAATCTGCACCGCCTGGGCGAGGGTGTCCTTGGGAGACGGAATGCTGCCGCCCGTGCCCATGAACACCAGCTCCCAGACCAGCGCCAGCAGGCCCAGGCCCAGCAGCGGCGGCAGCACCGCCAGCCAGAGAAACGAGGCATCCCAGGGCGCGCGCGTCGGTGCGGCGGGGGCGGCCGCCTGCGCCGCGGGGGGAATGGTGGAGGGGTTTGTCATGTTGTGGGTAGTCGCCGATGGAGCGGGGCCGGCATCCCTGGCTTTGGGTTTGTCGCCGCCGCGGGCCGCGGGTGCGGCCTCAAGCGGGCTGTGGAATACGGCACTGACCATGGCGTGACCTCTTTGCGTGGGGTGGAAGGTTCGGTGGGCGGGTGGCGGGGCGCGGGCCTAGGCGTGGACCTTGAAACTGTCGGCGTACTTTTTCGGGTCCTTGCCGTCCCAGACCGTGCCGTCCATCAGCTTGCTGCTGCGCATCACCTCCTTGGGCACGCTGGCCTTGGCGGCCGTGGCGGCCTGCTTGTAGATGTCGATCTGGTTGATCTGTTTGGCGATGCCCAGGTAGTCCGGGTGGTCCTTGACCAGGCCCCAGCGCTTGTGCTGCGTGAGGAACCACATGCCGTCGGAGAGGTAAGGGAAGCTGACCGCGCCGTCGTTGTAGAACTTCATGTAGTTGGGGTCGTCCCAGGTCTTGCCCATGCCGTTCTGGTAGCGGCCCAGGATGCGCTGGTTGATGGCGTCGACGCTGGTATTGACGTAGCTCTTGTCGGCCACGGTCTCGGCCATCTTGTTCTTGTTGGAGAGGCTGGCGTCAATCCACTTGCCGGCCTCGATGATGGCGGCGGTCACGGCGCGCGCCGTGTTGGGGTATTTCTTGACGAAGTCGGCGGTGGTGCCCAGCACTTTTTCGGGGTGGTCTTTCCACACATCCTGTGTAGTGACGGCGGTCACGCCTATGCCGTCGATGATGGCGCGGTGGCCCCAGGGCTCGCCGACGCAGAAGCCGTCCATATTGCCAACGCGCATATTGGCCACCATTTGCGGCGGCGGCACGGTGATGACCTTGGCGTCCTTCATCGGGTTGATGCCGTTGGCGGCGAGCCAGTAGTAAAGCCACATGGCGTGCGTGCCGGTCGGGAAGGTCTGGGCGAAGGTGTATTCGCGCTTGTCGCTGGCCATCAGCTTGGCCAGGCCGGCGCCGTCCACCGCGCCCTTGTCGGCGAGCTTCTTGGACAGCGTGATCGCCTGGCCGTTGTTGTTGAGCGTCATCAGCACGGCCATGTCCTTCTTGGGGCCGGCCGTGCCCATGTGCACGCCGTAGACCAGGCCATAGAGCACGTGGGCGAAGTCCAGTTCGCCGTTGACCAGCTTGTCGCGCACGCCGGCCCAGCTGGCTTCCTTGGTCGGGATGATCTTGACGCCGTACTTCTGGTCTATGCCCAGCACCGAGGCCATCACCACCGAGGCGCAGTCGGTCAGGGGAATGAAGCCGATCTTGACCTCTTTTTTCTCCGGTGCGTCCGATCCCTGGGCGTATACGGCGGCGCGCAGGGCAGGGTTGATGCCCACGGCGCCCACGGCCGCGGCTTGCAGAACGGTGCGGCGTGTCAGCGAAGATTTCAGCAGTTCAGTCATGTGGTCGGCTCCAGCTAAAAAAAACAAAAGACAAAAACAAAAAAGGCGCTCGACCCGGGCAACACGTTGAACGTGATGCAGGGTGCGAACGCCTTTGTTCCTTGGGGCACCACACACTTCGTCGTTGAAGTGCTGTGCCGTATGGCCATCCTTGGCCAGTGCCTAGTGCATTGCAAAAGCTGTGCCAGGGGCTCCGAAAGTTGACGAAAGCCTTGTTCTAGAGAGGGGGCGCGCGGGAAAACTCCCTTTGTACGCCCCCCAGGGCCAGGAGTTGCGGGGCGGGGCGCCAAAACGGCGCGGCTTGTTATTCGCACCTAATTTGTGCGCTGCACCAATTGAGGGTGGCCGGGGCGGCCCGGCCGGCGGATCAGCCCAGCAGGTCCAGAGCGTCCAGCATGCGCTGGGCCACCTCGCCCAGGCGCAGGCCCTTGTCCATGGCGGCCTTGCGCAGCTTCTCGTAGGCGGCCTGCTCGGACAGTCCCTGGCGCTGCATCAGCATGCCTTTGGCCCGGTCTATGACTTTTCGCTCGTGCAGCTCGGTTTTGGCATGCGCCAGTTCCTTTCGCAGGCCTTGCTCGTGCTCAAAGCGCGCCATGGCCACGTCCAGGATGGGGCGGATGCGGTCTGGCGAGAGCCCGGCCACCACGTAAGCCGATACGCCGGCCGCGACGGCGTCCTTGACGTGGCTGGTGTCGTTGTCGTTGGTGAACAGCACGATGGGCCGCCGCGCATCCCGCGTCGCCATCACCACATGCTCCAGGGAATCACGGGCCTCGCTTTCGGCGTCCACGATGATCATGTCGGGCTGCAGCTGCGCCAGGCGTTCGTCCAGAAAGGTGTCGGCCGGCAGCACCGCGACGATGTTGTAACCGTTTTCCAGCAGGCCTATGCGCAGCTGGCGCGAGCGCTCGGCGAGCTCCCGTGCATGGTCGTCAGCGGACGCGGACTCCAGGAGGTCCGGTGCGATGATGACCAGGCGCAGGGATTGTGACGGCGTCATGGAGGCGTAAGTGCAAGAAACGTGCCCCCACGGTCGCGCACTTCGTGTCGCTCCCTGCCCCCCGAGGGGGCCGCCCGCCTGCGGTCTGGCAAAGCCAGTTCCGCGGCTTGTGCTGGGTAGAAGAATTCCCACGAACCACAACATGTGATGGCTAAGTATCCGAGGGCGCGCTGTCTAAACCTTACACTTGAACGATGCTAGTTCTAGGTATCGAATCGAGTTGTGATGAAACCGGCGTGGCGCTGGTGGATGCCAGCGGCGCCGGCGTGCCGCGCCTGCTGTCGCATGCGCTGTACAGCCAGATCGCCATGCACCAGGCCTATGGCGGCGTGGTGCCTGAGCTGGCGAGCCGCGACCATATACGCCGTGTATTGCCCCTGACGCAGCAGGTGATGGTGGAGGCGGGCAGCAACCTGGCGCAGGTCGACGTGGTGGCCTATACGCGCGGGCCCGGATTGGCCGGCGCGCTTCTGGTGGGGGCCGGGGTGGCTTGCTCGCTGGCGGCGGCGCTGGGCAAGCCGGCCATGGGCGTGCACCACCTGGAAGGCCATCTGCTGTCGCCCTTCCTGAGCGCCGACCCGCCGGAGTTTCCGTTTGTGGCGCTGCTGGTGTCGGGCGGGCACACCCAGCTGATGCGGGTGGACCGCGTAGGCAGCTACGAGCTGCTCGGTGAAACCATTGACGACGCGGCCGGCGAGGCCTTTGACAAGTCGGCCAAGCTCATGGGCCTGCCCTATCCGGGCGGCCCGCACTTGTCTAAGCTGGCTGAAGGAGGCGACGGCGCGGCTTTCAAGCTGCCGCGGCCCTTGCTGCACAGCGGCGACCTCGATTTTTCCTTTGCCGGGCTCAAGACCGCGGTGCTGACGCAGGCCAAAAAGCTGGGGCCAGACCTGGAAAGCCGCAAGGCCGACCTGGCGGCTGCCACGCAGGCGGCGATTGTGGAAGTGCTGGTCAAAAAATCACTGGCGGCGATGGCCCAAACCGGGCTCAAGCGCCTGGTGGTGGCCGGTGGCGTGGGTGCCAATGCGCTGCTGCGCAGCCAGCTCAATGCCGTATGCAAGCAACGCGGCATACGCGTGCATTACCCCGAATTGCATTTGTGCACCGACAACGGCGCAATGATTGCGCTGGCGGCCGGCATGCGGCTGCAGGCGGGGCTTGAAACGCTTCAGCGCGGCTACACCTTTGACGTGAAGCCGCGCTGGAACCTGGCAGAGCTGCAGGCTGAAGCAGCCTGAATCCCGGACTACCCGGTTATTGAATATCGAGGTGCGTGACGTTGCTGACGGGGACTTTTTTGCCCAGCGTCAGGGTCAGCACGCCGTTCTCGAGCTTGGCCGAGCTGTTGGCGGTGTCGATTTCCAGCGGGAAGCGCCAGGCGGCCTTGACCTTGCGGGGCGCGTCCTCTTTGCTGGCCACGCGGACCACATCGCCTTCGATGCCGATGTCCAGGTGTTCGCGGGCGAGACCCGGGACGTCGAGCTGCAGGGTGTAGGCTTTTTCCTGGTCCTCCACGCTGGCGGACTTGGCGGCGCCGGCATCGGAGAGCGAGGAGAAGGTGTCATTGAGGAATTTTTCCAGGGCGCCGTTGCTCACGACGGGCGCGTAGTGGCGATGAAAGGCGCGAGCGGGGCGATGGGCGAGAGAGTAAAACATGGCTGTTCCTTGATGGGTTAACAAGGGGCGGTTTCCCCTTACACTGCGCGGCGTTCACCGTGATTGCCGCATGCACACCAGTTAGGTGTGCAGCCGGTTTATTCAAGCCAGATCCAGCGAAAAACAGGGAGTTCTTTTTTTATGCGCCAACACTTGAAACGCCTTTTCACGGCCCTATGTCTTTGCGCTGCCGTGGGTGCCGGCGCGCAGACCGCCGGCCAGCCACCGGTACGCATCGCGTTGATCGAAAGCCTGTCGGGCGCCTTTGCCAACACCGGCGAGGCGGTGTTCCGCAACCTGGTCTGGGCCACCGAACGTGTCAACGCGCGCGGCGGCGTGAAGCTGGCTGGCGGGCCGCGCAACCTGGTGGTCGAGCGCTACGACAGCAAGGGCCAGAACGAAGAGGCGCTGGCGGCTTTGCGCTCGGCCATCGACGACGGCGTGACCATCATCGCGCAGGGCAATTCGTCGGCCATCGCGGCGGTGCTCATAGACGCCATCAACAAGCACAACGAACGCGAGCCGAAAAAGCGCGTGCTCTTCCTGAACTACTCGGCGGTCGATCCCATCCTGACGAACGAAAAATGCAGCTACTGGCATTTCCGTTTCGACGCGCACGCCGACATGCGCATGGCCGCGCTCATGGACGTGCTCAAGGACGACAAGGCGCTCAAAAGCATTTACCTGATAGGCCAGGACTACAGCTTCGGCCAGGCGGTGTTGCGCGAGGCCCGCAAGCAGCTGGGCGCGCAACGCCCCGACGTGCAGATCGTGGGCGATGAGTTGCACGCGCTGGGCCGCGTCAAGGACTTCATTCCCTATGCCGCGAAGATCAAGGCCAGCGGCGCGCAGGCGGTGCTCACGGGCAACTGGGGGAACGATCTGACCCTGCTGATCAAGGCGGCCAGGGAAGTGGGCTACGAGGGCAAGTTCTACACCTTCTACGGCAATGCGCTGGGCGTGCCGGGCGCGCTGGGGGAGGCCGGCGTGGGCAAGGTGGTCGCCGTGGCCGACTGGTTCCCCAACGAGGCGGGCGCGCAGTCCGAGGCTTTTTACCAGTCCTTCCGCCAGCGGTTCCCCAAGCCGCAGGACGACTATGTGCACATGCGCATGCAGCTCATGGTCGAGGCCCTGGCCCAGAGCCTTGACAAAGCCGGCAGCACCGAGGCCGGCGCGGTGGCGGCGCAACTCGAGCGCGGTGCCGTCAATTTTGCGGGCCACCAGGGCGCCATGCGCGCGCTGGACCACCAGTTCCAGCAGCCGCTGCTGGTGGCGCTGATGGGCAAGCAGGGCTCGCCGGGCGTGAAGTTCGACGTGGAAGGCTCGGGCTACGGCTTTCGCGTGATCAAGACCATCTCGCCCGAGCGGGCTGAGCAGCCGAGCAGCTGCAAGATGGTCCGGCCTTGAGTTTCAATTTCTTTGTTTTTTTGACGGACGCCGGCAGGCAGATCGAACATTCCCATGACCCTGAGACAAGCTGTTTTAAACCTTGAAGAATCCATGATCCGCCAGGTCGCCAATGCCGGCATGGGGCGCAGCGACGTGCTCAAGTTCTGGTTTGGCGAAAGCGACGAGGTCACGCCGGCCTTTATCCGCGACGCCGCCGCCGCTTCGCTGCAGCAGGGCGAGACCTTTTATGCCCACAACCTGGGCCTGCCCGAGCTGCGGGAAGCCATCGCGGCTTACGCCGCGGGTCTGCGCTGCCCGGGCGCCGCGCCCATCACGGCGGAGCGCATTGCGGTCACCTCGGGCGGCGTCAATGCCTTGATGCTGGCCGTGCAGGCGCTGGTGGATGCCGGCGACGAAGTGGTTGCCGTCACGCCGGTCTGGCCCAACCTGACGGCCCAGCCGGCCATCATGGGCGCGCGGGTGCGCTGCATCAGCCTCAAGCCGGTGGCGGGCGAATGGAAACTCGACATGGCCGAGCTGCTGGCCGCCATCACGCCCAAGACCAAGCTGCTGATCGTCAACGCCCCCAACAACCCCACGGGCTGGACCCTGGCACGCGCCGAGCAGGAGGCCATCCTGGCGCATTGCCGTCAAACCGGGACCTGGATACTGGCCGACGAGGTCTATGAGCGGCTGTATTACGAGCCCACACCCAACGGCTGCGCCCCCAGTTTCCTGGATATCGCGGCGCCGGAGGACCGGCTGGTCGTGGTCCACAGCTTTTCCAAGAGCTTTTTGATGACCGGCTGGCGCCTGGGTTGGCTGGTGATGCCGGCCACGATGACACCGCACATGGGCAAGCTGGTGGAGTTCAACACCTCCTGCGCACCCGTTTTCGTGCAGCGGGCCGGGCTGGTGGCCCTAAAACGCACGGCCGACATCACGCCGCGGGTGGTGGCGCACCTCAAAACCTGCCGCGATACCCTGGTGCCGCTGCTGCAGGCCGTGCCCGGCGTGCAACTGGCCCCGGCCAAAGGCGGCATGTACGCCTTTTTCCGGCTGCAAGACCCCGCAAACCCTGGGCGTTTTGGCGACTCGCTGGAAACGGCCAAGCGTCTGGTCGTGGAGGCTGGCCTGGGCCTGGCGCCGGGCAATGCCTTTATGGTCAATCCCGGGCCCGAGGCCCAGGGCTGGCTGCGCTGGTGCTTCGCCAGCCAGGACGTGGCCAGGCTGGGACAGGGTGTGGAGCGGCTGAAAGGCTGGCTTGGAGCCTGAACTGCTTCTCAGGCTATAATCCAAGGCTCTGCGCAGTTTGAGGCCTTTTTGGGGCCTTTTTCATGCCGGAACACGACGAAAGCGGTTTATTCATCTCCCATGTCGGGAACACTGCTTCGCTCGCAAGCGCACCTCGGTGCAGGAAAGAGAAAACATGATTGCAAAATCCGTCAAGGCCGAAATCGTCCAGGCCAACGCACGTGCCGCCGGCGACACCGGCAGCCCTGAAGTTCAAGTGGCGCTGCTGACCGGCCGCATCAACGAACTGACCCCCCATTTCAAGGCCAACGCCAAGGATCACCACGGCCGCCGCGGCCTGCTGCGCATGGTGAGCCGCCGCCGCAAGCTGCTGGACTACCTGAAGTCCAAAGACGCAGACCGTTACACCGCGCTGATCGCCAAGCTTGGCCTGCGTAAGTAATCGGTAACAAGAATTTGAAAGCGCCTGAGTTAGTTCACTAGCTCAGGCGCTTTTTACTTCGGAGCAAGGCAAAACGAGCACGCGCTGTGTCATTCCACAAAAAAAGCCCTGGGCAAGCCCGCTGAGCCCAGGCATTTTGTGGAATGGCATCGTGTTCAGCCAGCCGCCGCTCCGGGCCTCCCGCGCTGCCTCAAGCGTGTGAATTTAGTGGAGATAAGAACATGAGCATTTTCAACAAAGTCACCAAGTCCTTCCAATGGGGCCAGCACAAGGTCACGATGGAAACCGGCGAAATCGCCCGGCAGTCCAGCGGCGCCGTCGTCGTAGACATGGACGGCACCGTGGTGCTGGCCACCGTGGTCGCCAAGTCCGATGCCAAGCCCGGCCAGGATTTCTTTCCCCTGACCGTCGACTACCTCGAAAAAACCTATGCCGCCGGCCGCATTCCCGGCAGCTTCTTCAAGCGCGAAGGCCGCCCCAGCGAATTCGAAACGCTGACTTCCCGCCTGATCGACCGCCCCATCCGTCCGCTGTTCCCCGAAGGCTTCTTCAACGAAGTGCAGGTCGTGATCCACGTGCTGTCGCTGAACCCTGAAGTCGAAGGCGACATCCCCGCGCTGATTGCTTCGAGCGCCGCCCTGTCGATTTCCGGCATCCCCTTCAACGGCCCCATCGGCGCTGCGCGCGTGGCCTACATCGACGGCCAGTACGTGCTGAACCCCGGCAAGACCCAGCTCAAGGATTCGAAGATGGACCTCGTCGTGGCCGGCACCGAAGCCGCCGTGCTGATGGTCGAGTCCGAAGCCCAGCAGCTGTCCGAAGAAATCATGCTGGGCGCCGTGGTGTTCGGCCATGAGCAGGGCAATATCGCGATCAACGCGATCCACGAACTCGTGCGCGATGCCGGCAAGCCAGTCTGGGACTGGCAAGCCCCCGCCAAGAACGAGCCGCTGATCGCCAAGGTCAATGAACTCGCCGGCGCCAAGCTGCAGGCCGCCTACCAGATCCGCGCCAAGCAGGCGCGTACGCAAGCCTGCCGCGTGGTGACCTCGGACGTGATGGCCGCCCTGAAGGCCGACGGCGTGGAATTCGACAGCGTCGCCGTGGAAGGCATGCTGTTCGACATCGAAGCCAAGATCGTGCGCAGCCAGATCCTGGCAGGCGAACCCCGCATCGACGGCCGCGACACCCGCACCGTGCGCGCCATTGAAATCCGCAACAGCGTGCTGCCACGCACCCACGGCTCGGCCCTGTTCACGCGCGGCGAAACCCAGGCGCTGGTCGTGACCACGCTGGGCACCGAGCGCGACGCGCAGCGCATCGACGCGCTGTCCGGCGACTACGAAGACCGCTTCATGCTGCACTACAACATGCCTCCGTTCGCCACCGGCGAAACCGGTCGTGTCGGGAGCCCGAAACGCCGTGAAATCGGCCACGGCCGCCTGGCCAAGCGCGCGCTGGTCGCGGTGCTGCCCACCAAGGAAGAGTTCCCCTACACCATGCGCGTGGTGTCCGAGATCACCGAGTCGAACGGCTCCTCGTCGATGGCTTCGGTCTGCGGTGGCTGCCTCTCGCTGATGGACGCGGGCGTGCCGATGAAGGCCCACGTGGCCGGCATCGCCATGGGCCTGATCAAGGAAGACAACCGCTTTGCCGTGCTGACCGACATCCTGGGCGACGAAGATCACCTGGGCGATATGGACTTCAAGGTCGCGGGCACCACCTTCGGTATCACCGCGCTGCAGATGGACATCAAGATCCAGGGCATCACCAAGGAAATCATGCAGGTCGCGCTGGCCCAGGCCAAGGAAGCCCGCATGCACATCCTGGGCAAGATGCAGGAAGCCATGGGCGAGGCCAAGGCCGAAGTCTCCGACTTCGCACCCCGCCTCTACGTCATGAAGATCAACCCCGAGAAGATCCGCGACGTGATCGGCAAGGGCGGCGCCGTCATCCGCGCGCTGACCGAAGAAACCGGCACGCAGATCAACATCGAGGAAGACGGCACCATCACCATCGCCTCGAATGACAGCGCCAAGGCCGACGAAGCCAAGCGCCGCATCGCCGAGATCACCGCTGAAGTCGAAATCGGCAAGGTCTACGAAGGCCCGGTCACCAAGATCCTGGACTTCGGCGCGCTGATCAACCTGCTGCCCGGCAAGGACGGCCTGCTGCACATCAGCCAGATCGCCCACGAGCGCGTCGAGAAGGTCACCGACTACCTGAGCGAAGGCCAGATCGTCAAGGTCAAGGTTCTTGAGACCGACGAAAAAGGCCGCGTCAAGCTGTCGATGAAGGCCTTGCTGGACCGCCCGGCCCAGGACCAGGACCGAGGCTGATCCGCACCGGCCATGGATGTTGCGCCGCTTGCGCCCGGATGCCGGGCGCCGGCGGTGCAAATGAATTGCATACCCCATGAAAGCTGTTGAAATTACCTCCTACGGCGGGCCCGAGGTGTTGCGTCTGGGCGCGCGCCCGGCACCCGTCGACGGCCCGGGCGAGGTGGTGATCCGCGTGAGTGCCAGCGGTGTGAACCGCCCTGACGTGCTGCAGCGCATGGGCCACTACCCGGTGCCGCCGGGCGCATCCGATATCCCGGGCCTGGAAGTGGCCGGCGTGATCGTCTCCGGTGACGCCAAGGCCATGGCCGCGGCCGGCCTGAAGCCCGGCGACCGCGTCTGCGCGCTGGTCGCCGGTGGCGGTTATGCCGAGCTGTGCGTCGCGCCCGTCGGGCAATGCCTGCCGGTGCCCGAGGGCCTCAGCGACATCGAAGCGGCTTCGCTGCCCGAGACCTTCTTCACGGTCTGGAGCAATGTGTTCGAGCGCGCGGGCCTGCAGCCCGGTGAAACCCTGCTGGTCCAGGGCGGCTCCAGTGGCATAGGCGTGACAGCCATCCAGATCGCCAAGGCCCTGGGCGCCACAGTGCTGGTCACTGCCGGCAGCGACGACAAGTGCGCGGCCTGCGTCGCCCTGGGGGCGGACCACGCCATCAACTACAAGAGCAGCGACTTCGCCGAAGAGGTGAAGCGGCTCACGAACGGGCAGGGCGTCAACGTCATCCTGGACATGGTGGCCGGCAGTTATGTCGCGCGTGAAGTCGAATGCCTGGCCGAGGACGGCCGCCTCGCCATCATCGCGGTGCAGGGCGGTATCAAGGCCGAGGTCAACGCCGGCCTGGTGCTGCGCAAGCGCCTGACCATCACCGGTTCGACCTTGCGCCCGCGTTCCGTCGAATTCAAGGCGGCGATCGCGAAAGCGCTGAAAGAAAAAGTCTGGCCGCTGATGGCCCGCGGCGCCGTCAAGCCGGTGATCCACAGCACCTTTGCCGCGGCCGACGCGGCAAAGGCCCATGCGCTGATGGAGTCGAATTCGCATATCGGCAAAATTGTTTTGACCTGGTAAGCCAAAGATGAAAAAACTCATTGCAGGAAACTGGAAGATGAACGGCAGCCTGGCGGCCAATGCAGCCTTGCTGGACGCGCTGGCGCAGGGCCTGGGCCGCGCGCCGGCCTGCGAGGTCGCCGTTTGTGTTCCCGCGCCCTACCTGGGGCAGGTGCAGGCCATGCGTTCCACGCAAGCCGGCCTCGCGGCGATCGAACTCGGCGCGCAGGATGTCTCGGCGCAGGCCTCGGGTGCGTACACAGGCGAGGTGAGCGCCGCCATGCTCAAGGATTTCGGTTGCCGTTTTGCCATTGTCGGCCATTCGGAGCGCCGCCAGTACCACGGTGAAAGCGATGCGCTAGTGGCCGACAAGGCCAAAGCCGCGCT
>Ga0102595_100994_pt1 | contig 14827 bp, 15 predicted proteins | sample Araplaol_mTSA_r2_2_FD_76864 | JGI IMG/M metagenome (GOLD analysis project Ga0102595, IMG submission 76864) | Arabidopsis root microbial communities from North Carolina, USA - plate scrape MF_Col_mTSA_r2 (SPADES assembly) (version 2) | ecosystem: Host-associated > Plants > Roots > Endosphere...
TAGTACTGGATGGTGGAATTAAGTTGCTGCTCGCGTGGCAGCGCACCAGTCTTGCCCAGCGTGGAATACAGCACCATCGCGTTCGGCTTGGCGACCAGCAGGCCGGTCGGCTTGCCGTCCGCACCCAACTCCACCACGCCGTCCTTGTACTTCGTATCCTTGTCGTAGCCCAGAACTTCGATGCCCTTCTTGTTGACGAAGCCAAGGCCGTACAGGTAGAGGATGAATACCGGCTTGTCCGGCACCGCCTCATTCAGTTCTTCCAGCGTCGGCAAACGCTTTTCTTCGAACTGGAATTCATTGAAACCGCCCACCACCTTGATCCACGCGCCGTCCGGCGTGCGGGCGGCCTGTTCGCGCAGCATCTGCATGGCGCGCTTGAGCGATGTCACGCCATCCCAACGCAGTTCGGCGTTGTAGTTCAAGCCCTGGCGGATGATGTGCAGGTGCGAGTCGTTCAAACCCGGAATGACCGTGCGGCCGCCGGCGTCGATTACCTGTGTGCCCGGCTTCTTCAGCTTGAGCACCTGGGCATTGCTGCCCACCGCGGTAATCACGCCGCCCTTGATGGCTACTGCCTGCGCGAAGCTGCCTTCACGCGTCATCGTGGCGACTTTGCCATTGGTGATGATCATGTCCGTCGCATGGGCGTGCGACAGACCGGCAGCCAGCAAGGCTGCGGCCAGCAACGATCGATTCATGGGTTTATTCCTTGATGGATTCGACCGAGAAGCCGAGGGTCACGTCGTCGCTGACGTGCGGCGCATATTTGCCGGCGCCGAAGTCGGAACGCTTGATCTTGGCGATTGCATTGGCGCCGCAAGCGTCTTTCTTCAGCATTGGGTGCGGCATGCAGTGGAAGGAAGTCACTTCCAGGTTTACCGGCTTGGTCACGCCCTTGATGGTCAGGTTGCCTTCCACGCCAACCACTTTGTCGCCATTGAACAGGAACTTGGTCGACTTGTAGGTGATGGCCGGGTATTTGGCCGAATCGAGGAAATCAGGGCCTTGCAGGTGTTCGTTAAAGGTGTCGTAGCCGGTGTTCACCGATTTCGGGTCAATGGTCACTTCCACCGAGCCGGTCTTGGCTGCGCGGTCGATCTGGATCTTGCCGGTGGTCTTGTTGAACTTGTTGACCTGGGTCGAGTAGCCGAAGTGGCTGTACTCGAAGCGGGAGAAGGAATGGGTAGGATCGATGTTGTAGGTTTCCGGTGCGGCCGATGCGGCGAGGGAGAAACCAGCGGCGAGTGCGAAGGCGATCAGTTTTTTCATTGTAAGAACTCCAGGTTGGGATTGACGGCCCATTATGCGACGACAAACGATCAGTGTAAAACGCATAATGTGCGCGCTACTGATCGACTTTTTCGATAGTAGGCACCACTTTGGAGCGAAAAACAATCACCCTTTCGAGGTATCCGTCCGCAACAGACGATCCAGCAGGCGCTGTTCGAGGGCGGCAAAGCCGGCATCGCCACGCTGCCGGGGGCGCGGCAGCGGCACCTGCAAGTCGAGCGCAATGCGGCCATCTTCCACCAGCAGCACGCGATCAGCCAGGGCCAGCGCCTCCTGCACATCGTGCGTCACGAGGACGGCGGTGAAGCCGCGCTGGCGCCACAGCAATTCGATCAGTTGCTGCATCTCGATCCGCGTCAGGGCGTCAAGCGCACCAAGCGGTTCGTCCAGCAGCAGCACGTTCGGTTCGTGTACCAGCGCGCGTGCCAGCGCCACGCGCTGCCGCTGGCCTCCGGACAGTTCGGCAGGCCAGTCGTCGGCGCGTTCGGCCAGGCCGACTGCGGAAAGCGCCGCGGCCGCCCGGCCAAGTCCATACGGCAGGCCGAGCGCAACGTTCTGCAGCACCGTCTTCCACGGCAGCAGGCGCGGCTCCTGGAACATGATGCGCAGGCTGGCATCCGCCGTGCCGTTGCCGACCCGGGTGCTGCCCTCGTCGGCCGTTTCGATGCCGGCGATGGCGCGCAACAAAGTGCTCTTGCCGCAGCCGCTGCGCCCCACCACGGCAACGAAATCGCCTGCCTTCAGGTCCAGGTTTACGTCCTCCAGCACGCGCCGCGCGCCGTAGGCCTTGCCCAGGCTTTCCAGCACGACGCTGGCGCCCTGGCGGGCCACCGTTTGCCGCTCGGGCGGCGGATTCTCCTGGCGTGCATAGGCCAGCAGGTCGCTGTCGATTGAAGTGGGGGCCAGCAGCATTGGCGCTCCTTATCGGTAGGCTGGATTCCAGCGCAGGTAATGTTTTTCAAGGCCGCGCGCCAGCATGTCGGCCAGCTTGCCCAGGACGGCATACAGCAGGATGCCCACCAGTACCACGTCGGTCTGCAGGAACTCGCGCGCATTCATGGTCATGTAGCCGATGCCCGCCTGCGCCGAGATGGTTTCTGCAACGATCAGCAGCACCCACACCAGCCCGAGCGAAAAGCGCACGCCGACCAGGATCGAGGGCAAGGCCGCCGGCAGGATTACCTCGCGGTACAGCGGCCAGCCGCGCAAGCCGTAGCTGCGCGCCATCTCGATCAGGCCCGCATCGGCGGAACGGATGCCGTGGAAAGTATTCAGGTAGACCGGGAAAAACACGCCAACCGCCAACAGGAACAGCTTGGCCGTTTCGTCGATGCCGAACCACAGGATCACCAGCGGTATCAGCGCCAGGGCCGGGATATTGCGCACCATCTGCAGCGTGGTATCGAGCAGCGTTTCGGCCCGGCGCCAGGTGCCGGTCAGCAGTCCAAGCGCCAGGCCGGCGCCGGCGCCGATGGCAAAGCCACTGGCGGCGCGCCACAGGCTGGTTTTCAGGTGGCTCCAGAGTTCACCCGATACCGCCAGCGTCCACAAGGCTTGCGCCACCGCCAGCGGTTCGGGCAAGATGCGGCTGGAGAGCCAGCCGATGCGCGCCGCCAGCTCCCAGGCCAGCAGCAAGGCAATCGGCAGTGCCCACGGCGCCAGCGCCTTGCGCCAGTCCATCTCAAGCCGCCTTCCTGGGCACGATGTTGGACGCCATGACTTCGCCAAAGGGGCCCGTCAGCGACTGCTCGCCGACGGCCTTGCCTTTGCCCAGCAGGGGGAACACCAGCTCGGCGAAGCGGTAGGACTCTTCCAGGTGCGGGTAGCCGGAGAAGATGAAGCTCTCGATACCGAGTGCTTCATACTCACGGATGCGCGCCGCCACTGTTTCCGGATCGCCTACCAGTGCCGTGCCGGCGCCGCCGCGTACCAGGCCGACGCCGGCCCACAGGTTCGGCGATACCTCCAGCTTGTCGCGGCGCCCGCCGTGCAGCGCGGCCATGCGGCGCTGGCCGACCGAGTCCATCTTGCTGAACGCCGCCTGCGCCCTGGCGATGACATCGTCGCTAAGGTGGCTGATCAACTTGTCGGCAGCGGCCCAGGCTTCTTCATTGGTCTCGCGCACGATGACATGCAGGCGGATGCCAAAACGTATCTTGCGGCCGTGGCGCTCGGCGCGGGCGCGCACGTCGGCGATCTTCTCCGCTACAGCCGCCGGCGGCTCGCCCCAGGTCAGGTAGACGTCGACCTGTTCCGCAGCCAGCTCGTGCGCCGCCTCGGAAGAACCGCCGAAGTACAGCGGCGGATAAGGCTTCTGCACCGGCGGGTACAGGGTACGCGCGCCTTTCACGGTAATGTGCTTGCCTTCAAAGTTGAAGCCCTCCTCACCGCCCTCGCCCGCCAGCGCGGCGCGCCAGACGCGCAGGAATTCGCTGGATATCTCATAGCGCTGCGCGTGATCGGCAAAGACGCCGTCGGCTTCCAGCTCCTGCTGGTCGCCGCCGGTGACGACGTTCACCAGCAAGCGGCCGTTGGACAGCCGGTCGAAAGTGGACGCCATGCGCACCGCCAGGCCGGGCGTGGACAGGCCGGGCCGCACCGCGACCAGGAATTTAAGCTGCCGGGTAACCGGAATCAGGGAGGAAGCCACCACCCAGGCGTCCTCGCAGGAGCGCCCGGTGGGCAGCAGCACGCCGTCGTAGCCCAGCGTGTCGGCCGCCACGGCGACCTGGCGCAGGTAATCGGCATCGACCGCACGGGCGCCTTGCGAGGTGCCGAGATAGCGGCTGTCGCCGTGGGTCGGAATGAACCAGAAAATATCGGAAGTCATGTGTTTTCCTTCAAGGCTTGAGCAGGGCGTCCCTGACAATGATCGGTTTCGGGATCAGCTTGAGCGTGGCGAAGGCGTCCGCCACTTTCTGCTGCTCCTGGATGACGGGGGCGCTCACCGGCTGCACACCATAGGCGTAGCGGGTGGCTGCGAGTTCGACGACCGGTGGCTCAAGCCCGGTCTGCACCGACAGGATCGCTGCCACTTCCTTGGGATTCCTGGCGCCCCAGGCATCCACCTTGGCCAGTTCGTCGATGACGATATTGACGATTTCGGCATTCTTTTGCGCGTAGCTGCGCGACGCGAGGTAGAACTGGTGGTTCGCCACCAGGCCCTTGCCATCGGCGATCACGCGCGCACCCAACTGCTTCTCCGCCGCGGCGAGGAAAGGGTCCCAGATCACCCAGGCGTCCACGCTGCCGCGCTCGAACGCGGCGCGCGCATCGGCCGGCGGCAGGAAAACGGTCTGCACGTCCTTGTATTGCAGGCCGGCCTTCTCGAGCGCCTTGACCAGCAGGTAGTGGACATTGGAGCCCTTGTTCAGCGCGATCTTCTTGCCTTTCAAGTCCGCCACGCTGCGCAGCGCGGACTGCCTGGGGACCACGATCGCTTCGCTGGCCGGCGATGGCGGCTCGTTGCCGACATACACCAGGTCGGCGCCCGCTGCCTGTGCGAAGATAGGCGGCGCTTCGCCAACCGTGCCGAAGTCGATGCTGCCGACGTTCAAGCCTTCCAGCAGCACCGGGCCGGCCGGGAACTCCGTCCATTTCACTTCGATGCCCTTCTCCGCCAGGCGCTTCTCCAGCGTGCCGCGGCCTTTAAGCAATGTCAGTGTGCCGTATTTCTGGTAGCCGATGCGCAGCGCCGGCTTGTCCTGCGCCAGCGCGGCCGAGGGCAGCAGCCCTGCCGCCACGCAGGCGAGGAAAATGCCGACAGCAAAAAGTCCAAGGGTGCGGCGCCGCGCCGCACGTGCTAGCTGGTACTGGTTCATGGGTTTCCTTATGCGGATTGAAGATCGTTGAATTCGCCGTGCCGCGGCAGCAATGCTTGCGACAGCGCAGCCACCCCGGCGTCGACCCGCGCGGCAATCGGCAGCGCGAGCAGCAGGCCATGCTCGTCGCTCCATTGCAACTGCTGCGGCGTGGCGAAGATACTGGCCAGCACCTGGCGCGCTTCCAGCGCCTGCAGCACGGGGCGCAGCGCGTAATCGAGCGCCAGCAGGTGCGCCTGGCTGCCGCCGGTTGCAATCGGCAGCACCACTTTGCCTGCCAGCCCGTCTTGCGGCAGCAGGTCGAGGAAGGCCTTCAGCACGCCTGCAAAGGAGGCCTTATAGATCGGCGTAGCGATCACCACCGCGTCGGCTTCGCGCACTGCCTGCAGGGCGCGCTGCACGGACGGGTCGTCCGCCAGTCCGAGCAGCAAGGCGCGCGACGGCAGGTCGCGCACGTGGATGCGGTTGTACCGGTGTCCCAGCACTGCGAGGCGTTCACCGATGTGCTGCAGCAGGCGGCTGGAACTGGAAGGTTGTGCGGGGCTGCCGCTGATAAGCAAGATAGTCATGGGCTTAGCGTAAGGCGCACGGCTGGCGGGACAAACGAATTGTTTCGCAGATGGTTATTCAATTTTCTTCGTGGACGCTGGCTTGCGCCGGCGGCAATACTGAAAAACATCGCAACCCGAAAGACACACCATGACCAGCGCTTTACCCAAGCCACAGCCACTCGATCCATTGGCGATTGCCGCCGACCTGGCAAACACCTTCGCCGCCACCGCAGTAGAACGCGACCGGCAGGGAGGCCACGCAGCACGTGAGCGCCGCCTGCTGCGCGAATCGGGCCTGCTCACCCTTTCCGTGCCGCGCGAATTCGGCGGCGAAGGCGCCGGCTGGAGCACAGTGCAACAGGTGATCCGCATTCTGGCGCGGGCCGATAGCGCGCTGGCCCACCTGTTCGGCTTCCATCACCTGCAGCTCGCAGGCATCCAGTTGTATGGCAACGCGCGCCAGCAGCGCGAACTGCTCACCGCGACCGTGGAACAGCGACTGTTCTGGGGCAATGCATTGAACCCGCTTGACCAGCGCACCGTCGCCGCGAAACAGGGCGACGGCTTCGTGCTGAACGGTGTAAAGAGCTTCAGCTCCGGCTCGATAGGCTCCGACTGGCTCACGGTGTCCGCATGGCACGCGGCAACGCAAACCGCGCTGATCGGCGTATTGCCAAGCACCAGCCCGGGCGTCTCGATCCGGCCCGACTGGGACAGCTTTGGCCAGAAGCAGACCGACAGCGGCACCGTGGAGTTCCGCGGCGTTACCCTGCCGACCAGCCTGGTGCTGCTGGCGCCGGGCGAAAAATCGTCGCCGCGCGCCACGCTACGCTCGCAGGTGGCGCAGCTGATCATGGCCAACCTCTACCTCGGCATCGCCGAAGGCGCTTTCGAAGCCGCGCGCAGCTTCACCCGCGAACAGTCGCGGCCCTGGTTTGCGTCCAATGTGGCGGCGGCCACCGAAGACCCGTTCGTGCAGCATCGCTATGGCGAATTGTGGGCCTTGCTGCGGCCGGCAGCCATACTCGCCGACCACGCCGCGCTGGAACTGGATGCCGCGCTGGCCAAAGGCGCGCTGGTGACGGAACGCGAGCGCGGCGAACTGGCGATCTCCGTGGCCGAAGCCAAGGTGCTCTCGCATCGCGCCGGCATCGAAGTATCGAACCAGCTGTTCGAGCTGACCGGCGCCCGCGCCACCTCAAGCAAGCTGGGACTGGACCGGTTCTGGCGCAACGTGCGCGTGCACACCTTGCATGACCCGATCGATTACAAATACCGCGACCTGGGGCGCTACGCCCTGCACGGCGCCTTGCCTGAGCCGACTGCCTATTCCTGATCCATGAGCACACAACCACTTATCCTTTTGGAGCGCGTCTCGCGCAGCTTTGCGCACGGCCCCGGCCAGCAGCTGCATGCCGTGCGCGACGCCAGCCTGGCGATCGGGCGCGGCGAGATCTTCGGCCTGGCCGGCAAGAGCGGAGCGGGCAAGTCGACCTTGCTGCGCATGATGAACCTGCTGGAGCGCCCCGACAGTGGCCGTGTGCTGGTCGATGGCGAAGAGTTGAGCGCGCTCGGCAAGCGCGATTTGCGCGCCGCGCGGCAAAACATCGGCATGATCTTCCAGCAGTTCAACCTGCTGCGCAATGCCACGGTGGCCGGCAACGTCGCCTTCCCCTTGCGCATCCATGGCGGCCTGCGCAGCGACGATATCGCGCGCCGCGTTGCGGACTGCCTGGCGCTGGTCGGCCTGCAGGACAAGGCCGGCAGCTATCCGGCGCAACTGTCCGGCGGCCAGCAGCAGCGCGTGGCGATCGCCCGCGCGCTTGCCAGCAAGCCTGCCGTCCTGCTGTGCGACGAGCCCACGTCGGCGCTGGATGCGGAAACCACGCGCGCCCTGCTGGCGACGCTGCAGGATATTAACCAGCGGCTGGACGTCACCATCGTCATCGTCAGCCACGAACTGGACGTGCTGGCCTCGATCTGCCAGCGCGTGGCGGTGATTGAGAACGGCGCCGTCGCCGAACAGTTCCGCGTCGCCGACTGGCAGGCGCCGCGCCAGACTGCGCTCGGCCGCGAACTTGCGGCCCTGTCGGCGCAGGCGGCGCTGGCGGCCGGCGCCGCTTTGCGAAAGGAACCTGTGCATGCTTGAGAAATACCTCGCGCTGTTGCCCGAACTGGCCGAAGCGCTGGCGCAGACCGGCACCATGCTTGGCATCGGCCTGACGGTGGCGGTGCTGCTGGGCGGCCCGCTCGGCATACTGCTGTTCCTCGTTGGCGAAGGCCAGTCGCTGCAGAACCGCCCGCTGTCCGCCCTGCTCGGCTGGCTGGTGAACATGGTGCGTTCCTTCCCCTTCATCATCCTGCTGGTATCGCTGGTGCCCATCACGCGCGCCATCGCCGGCACTTCGATCGGGCCGCTGGCGGCAGCGGTGCCGCTGTCGGTAGCCGCCATTCCCTACTTCGCCCGCCTGGTCGAGCAAAACCTGCGCGAGGTGCCGCGCGGCGTGATCGAAGCGGCGCATGCAATCGGCGCCAGCGAACTGCAGATCGTGCTGCGGGTGCTGCTGCTCGAATCGCGCTCGGGACTGGTGCTGGCCCTGGCAGTGCTGGCAATCAGCTTCCTGTCCTACTCCGCCGTGGCCGGTGTGGTGGGCGGCGGCGGCATCGGCGACCTCGCCATCCGCTACGGCTATTACCGCTTTGAGACCGACGTGATGCTGGCCACCGTCGCCCTGCTTGCCCTGCTGGTGCAAGCGATCCAGTTCACCGGCAACCGCGTCGCGCGCCGCCTCGACAAACGATAACAAGGAGTGACAATGACTGTTCTACGACGTTCCATTCTGGCGGCCGCCCTGGCCGCCCTGGCCCTGGCAGCCGGCAACGCAGCGGCCAGGGATCCGAAGCAGCTGGTGATCGGCACCAGCGCAGGGCCCTATGCCGACCAGATCAAGCTGGGCATCAAGCCTATCCTCGAGAAGCAGGGCTACCAGGTCAAGCTGGTTGAATTCAATGACTACGTACAGCCGAATATCGCGCTGGCCGAGGGCTCGCTGGACGCTAATGTGTTCCAGCACATTACCTACCTGAACAAGTTCGCGGCCGAACACAAGCTGGCGCTGTCGCCGCTGGTCACCATCCCGACCGCACCGATCGCAATCTACAGCAAGAAGCACAAAGCCCTTTCCGAGGTGCGCGAAGGCGCTACCGTGGCCCTGCCCAACGACCCCACCAACCAGGCGCGCGCCCTGGTCCTGCTGGACCAGCTTGGATGGATCAAGCTGAAAGCAGGCGTCGATCCGCTGCGCGCCTCCGAGCGCGACGTGGCGCAGAACATCAGGAAGGTCAAGCTGGTGCCGCTGGAAGCCGCCCAGCTTCCGCGCTCCTTGCAGGATACCGACTATTCCTTCATCAACGGCAACTACGCCCTGGCGTCCGGCCTCAAACTGAAGGAAGCGCTGATCACGGAAAAGATCTCGCCCAACTACGTGAACCTGGTCGCCGTCCGCACCGCCGACAAGGACAAGCAGTTCGCGCGCGATATCGAAGCCGCTTACAGGTCGAAGGAATTCCTGGCCGTCACCAATAAGCATTTCAGCGATTACGCCAAGACCGATTACCAGCTTGCGCTGGAGAAGGCGCAGTAACGATGGCCAGGCAGATCCGCTTCAACGCCTTCCAGATGAATACAGCCGGGCACCAGTCACCCGGACTGTGGCGGCATCCGCGCGACACCAGCCACCGTTACACCGATCCGCGGCATTGGACCGAGCTGGCCCGGTTGCTGGAACGCGGACTGTTCGACGCCGTGTTCCTGGCCGACGTGCTGGGCGTGTACGACGTCTACAAGCAAAGCCACGAGACGGCGCTGGCACGCGGCGTGCAGGTTCCCTTGAACGATCCATTGGCCCTGGTGCCGGTGATGGCGGCAGTCACCGAGCACCTTGGTTTTGGCGTGACGGCCGCCCTCACCTATGAGCATCCCTACACGTTCGCGCGCCGGCTGTCGACGCTCGACCACCTGACCGGCGGACGTATCGGCTGGAATATCGTGACCGGCTACCTCGATAGCGCAGCGCGCAACCTCGGCCAGCAGCACCAGCTGGCGCACGACGAACGCTACGACCTGGCCGACGAATACCTGGACGTGGTTTACAAGCTGTGGGAAAAGAGCTGGGAAGACGGCGCGGTGTTGCGCGACAAGGCCGGCGGCATTTATACCGACCCGGCACGCGTGCATCCCATCGGGCACCAGGGCCGCTATTACAGCGTGCCCGGCATCCACCTCAGCGAGCCGTCGCCGCAGCGCACGCCCTTCCTGTACCAGGCCGGCAGTTCGCCGCGCGGCAACGCCTTTGCCGGCCGCCATGCGGAAGCAGCCTTCGTCAGCGGCCCGGGCAAAGGGGTGGTCAAGGGCTATGTCGACAAACTGCGTGCTGCAACAGCCGCTGCCGGGCGCGATCCGGCCAGCCTGCTGGTGTACGGCCAGGCGCTGCTCATCACTGGCGACAGCGCCGGACAGGCGCGCGAGCGCCACGCCGAGTACCTCGAGCATGTCGACGTCGAAGCGGCCCTGGCGCTGCTATCGGGTTGGACCGGGGTCGATTTCAGCCGCCTGCCGCTCGACGCGACCATCGACTACATCGAGTCCGATGCCGGCCGCTCGGCCCTCGCCTCGTTCACCATCGCCGATCCCGGCCGCAATTGGACAGTGCGCGACGCCGCCCGCTTCATCGGGCTGGGCGGACGCGGCCCGGTACTGGTCGGCGACGCCAGCGAAGTAGCCGACCAGCTGGAGGACTGGGTCAACAGCACCGGCATCGATGGATTCAACCTGGCCTTTGCGGTTGCCCACGAATCGATGCGCGATGTGGTTGACTACATCGTTCCGGAACTGCAGCGGCGTGGCCGCTACCGCACAGCCTACACGCCGGGCACCTTGCGCCACAAGCTGGCGGGCCGCGGCCCCCGGCTGGCGGACAGCCATCCCGGCACACAAGTTGCCATACCCTTTCAATTCTCCGAGGAACCCGCATGAAACGCCGGACCCTGATACAAACCGCTGCCGCCAGCGCGGCCCTGCTTGCCCTGCCACGCTTTGTCCAAGCCGCAGCCTCGCTGAAGGAACTGCGGCTCGATTACGCCTATTATTCGCCGGCCAGCCTGGTGCTGCGGCGCTTCGGCTGGCTTGAGCAGGACTTCGCGGCCGACGGCATCCAGGTCAAGTGGGTGCTGAGCGCCGGCAGCAATCGCGCGCTGGAATACCTGAACGCCAACAGCATCGATATCGGATCCAGTGCCGGACTGGCGGCACTGCTGGCGAAGGCGAACGGCAATCCGATCCGCACGCCCTACATCTTCTCCCGCCCCGAATGGACAGCGCTGGTGGTCCGCAAGGATTCCCCGGTGCGCACGCTGGCTGACCTGAAAGGCAGGAAGGTAGCAGCTACCAAGGGCACCGATCCCTACCTGTTCCTGCTGCGCGCCCTGCATTCGGTCAAGCTGCAGCGCAGCGATATCGAGCACGTCTCGCTGCAGCACGCCGACGGCCGCGCCGCATTGGAACAAGGCAAGGTCGATGTCTGGGCCGGGCTGGACCCGCATATGGCCGCCAGCGAGCTGGAAGGCGGCTCCCGGCTCATCTACCGCAATATCGCCTTCAACACCTATGGCTTCCTCAACGTGCGGGAAGAGTTCCTGGCCAGCCAGCCCGGCGCCGTCAGCCGCGTGATCCAGGGCTACGAAAAGGCGCGCGCCTGGATCCGCGCCAACCCGAGCGAGGCGGCGCGCATCCTGTCGGAAGAAGCCAAGGTATCGCTGCCGGTGGCGCTGCTGCAGCTCAAGCTGCGCACCGATTTCTCCAACCCGCAACCATCCAGCGAACATGTGAAAGCGTTGCAGGCGGCGGCGCCGATCCTGCTCGATGAAGCGCTGGTCAGGCCGGGCAGCGACCTGCCGCGCCTGATCACGGAGCTGGTGGATACCCGCTTCGCCCAAGCACTGATCGCACGCGCATGAGCGAGCAGGCAGCCATCTACCCGGGGCAGCACGGCGCAGCGGCGTCCGACGCGCCACGCCAGCCATCGCGCCCGCCGGCGCGCAGGATACGCCCGCCGCGCTGGCTGCCTGGACTGCTGTTGCCGGCCGCCTTGCTGGCAACGGCCGAACTGGCGGTCCGCGCGGGCATGCTGGCGCCCAACCTGCTCCCTCCGCCAAGCGCCATCCTGGAGACCATCGCGGAACTGGCGCAACGCGGTCTTGCCGGGCACGTGGCCGCCAGCGCGCTGCGGGTGGCCGCCGGCTTCGCGGCTGGCGCCCTGGCGGCCATCCTGCTCGGCACCGCCACGGCCCTGCATCGCCCGACCCACGCCTTTTTCGACCCGACCGTGCAAGCACTGCGCGCCATCCCGTCGCTGGCCTGGGTGCCTTTGCTGCTGCTCTGGCTGGGCATCGACGAAGCGCCGAAACTGGTGCTGATCGCGATCGGCGCCTTCTTCCCTGTCTACATGGGCGTCGCCGCCGGCATTCGCGGCGTGGACCGCAAGCTGGTGGAGGTGGCCCGCCTGTACCGGCTCTCGGCCTCGCAACAGGCCAGGCAAGTCCTGCTGCCGGCAGCGCTGCCGGCGATCCTGACAGGCCTGCGCAACGGCCTGGGCCTGGCGTGGATGTTCATGGTGGCGGCAGAACTGATCGCAGCCAGCAAGGGACTGGGCTACCTGCTCAGCGACGGCCGCGAAACCAGCCGCGCCGACATCGTGCTGGCGGCGATCCTGCTGCTGGCAATCCTGGGGAAGGCCAGCGACAGCCTGATGCTGCGCCTCGAACAGCGCCTGCTCGCCTGGCGCGACAGCTTTGAAAGCCATGACCATGCTTGACATTCGCATCGACGACAAATCCTATTGCGGCCAGAAGGTGCTTGGACCTCTGCACCTTCACCTGAAACAGGGTGAAGTCGTGAGCCTGCTGGGCGCCAGCGGCAGCGGCAAGAGCACCCTGCTGTCCATCCTGGCGGGCCTGGATCGCGACTGGCGCGGCAGCGTGCAGCTGGACGGCACCCGCTTGCAGGGCGTACACCCGGCCATCAGCCTGGTGTTCCAGGAGCCGCGCCTGTTCCCCTGGCTGACAGTGGCCGAGAACCTGCGTTTCGGCTTGCCTTCCGCGGACGATTGCGGCTGCGAGCTTGAAATGCTGCTGGAGGAAACCGGCCTGCAGGGGCTGGGCCAGCGCCTGCCCAAGCAGCTGTCCGGCGGCCAGGCGCAGCGCGCCGCGATTGCGCGCGGCCTGATGCGCCGCCCGCGCATACTACTGCTGGACGAGCCCTTTTCCGCCGTCGACGCCTTTACCAGAATGAAATTGCAGGACCTGCTGCTGGGCATCGCAGCCCGCCACCAGCTGGCGATCCTGCAGGTGACCCACGACATCGACGAAGCACTCTATCTGAGCGACCGCATCCTGGTATTGCGGGCTGGAGGCGGCCCGCTGCACGGGGAGTTCACCGTGCCGTCAGCACGGCCCCGCAGCCGCAGCGATGCCAGCCTGCTGCCGCTGAAGGACCGGATGCTCGACCTGCTGCACCTGGCCGAGCAGGCCGGCTAGCGGACTTAGTCGCTGCGCATCTGGGCTTGCGACACGTTGCTGTTCGGCGGCACGCTCTGGGTCAGCCAGACATTGCCGCCCACGGTGGACCCGGCGCCAATGGTGATCCGCCCCAGCACGGTGGCCCCGGCGTAGATCACCACATCGTCTTCCACGATAGGATGGCGCGGCGTCCCCTTGATCAACTGCCCCGACTCGTCGGCCGGGAAACGCTTGGCGCCCAGCGTGACATGCTGGTACAGGCGCACGCGCTCGCCGATGATCGTGGTCTCGCCGATGACTACGCCCGTGCCATGGTCGATGAAGAAACTGGCGCCGATCTGCGCCGCCGGATGGATATCGATGCCAGTGCGCGAATGGGCGATATCGCTGACGATGCGCGCAATAAATGGAGCGCCGAGCCGGTGCAGGCTATGCGCCAGGCGATAATGCAGGATCGCCACCATGCCCGGGTAGCACAGCAGGATTTCCGCAATCGATGTCGCAGCCGGGTCGCCTGCATAGGCGGCCTGCACGTCCGACACCACCAGCGCGCGGATCTGCGGCAGCGAGGCCGCAAACGCCCGTGTGATGCCCTGTGCCGCGGCAACCTGCGCCTCCTCGGTCTCGGCCACCCCGGCGCCGAACTGCAAGCCGCGCCGTACCTGCTCGTGCAGGCGGTCCAGGGTCGTGTTCAAGGTGTCCCCGACGAAGTAGTCGATGCTTTCGTCGGTCAGGTTCGGGCGTCCGTAATGGGTCGGGAACAAGACCGCCGACAAGCCCTCGAGGATTTGCACCAGCTCCGAGCGCGAAGGCAGCTCGCGCACGCGGCGCTGGTGGCGGATATTGTGGGTCGCTTCGCGCGACACGCGCAACTGGTGAACCACCTCGTCGAGGTCCCAACGCGCTGCGCCGCTCGTGGCGCCGTAAGAGTCGATAGCCATAAGGCACAAGAATATCGAGGTTGCATTGAAAAGCGAAAGAAACTGTTTGCACAAGCTTATGCTTTCCAGTCATAAGCAGAGACTCCGGGATTCCCTTAAAATAGCGCGCTCACTCTCGGGCACCACATGAAGAATATCCTGCTTACCCTGCTGCTTGCCGGCCTGACCATGGTCGGCCCCCTGGCAATCGACACCTATTTGCCCTCTTTCCCGGCGATTGCGGAAACTTTCAGCGCCAGCCCGATGGCGATCCAGCAGACCCTGAGCCTGTTCCTGTTCACTTTCGCCTTCATGATGCTGTTCTACGGCACCCTGTCGGACAGCTTCGGCCGCCGCCCGGTTATCCTGTGGTCGCTGGTGCTGTACGTCCTGGCCTCGCTGGGCGGCGCCCTGGCCGGCTCCTTCGGCTTCCTGCTCGGCGCCCGGATCCTGCAAGGCCTGGCCTCGGGCGCCGGCTCGGTGATCGGCCGCGCCATCGTGCAGGACCGTTTCGAGGGCATGGAAGCCCAGAAAATCCTTGGCAACATCATGATGGTGTTCGGCCTGGCGCCTGCCATCGCGCCTGTGCTGGGTGGCTGGCTGCAGGTTTCCTTCGGCTGGCGCTCGATCTTCTGGTTCCTGACCGCCTTCGGCGTGTTGATGTGGG
>Ga0102595_101037_pt1 | contig 14536 bp, 12 predicted proteins | sample Araplaol_mTSA_r2_2_FD_76864 | JGI IMG/M metagenome (GOLD analysis project Ga0102595, IMG submission 76864) | Arabidopsis root microbial communities from North Carolina, USA - plate scrape MF_Col_mTSA_r2 (SPADES assembly) (version 2) | ecosystem: Host-associated > Plants > Roots > Endosphere...
TGCGCCAGAACTGTTCAATGTCGGCAGGCTCGAAAGACTTGGCTAATTCCATGATTTGGGCTGTAAATTTGGCGAAAACTTTCATTATAAGGTAGATTGCTGGGGACATGGACGCCAGCAATTCCCCCTCGCCCCGCAAGCGCGGCCGCCCTGCGCAGGCCGCTTCCGACAGCCTGAAACCGCTGCTGATTGCCGTTTCGGCAAGGCTCTTCCGCGAAAAAGGATTCGACAACACGACCGTGCGGGATATTGCGGCCGCTGCGGGTGTGCAGGCGGGATCGTGGTTTTATCACTTCAAGTCCAAGCAGGACATCCTGCAGGCGGTGATCGAGGAGGGCATGCAACAGGCATTGGCGCGCATCGAGGAGGTGGCGGCGCTGGGACTGCCGCCGCGCGAGGCGTTCCGGCGGCTGGTGCATACCCATCTGGAGACCTTGCTGTCGCCGGGACAGGATTTTGTCTACGTCATGTTGTATGAGTGGCGCGCGCTGTCGCCTGAGGGGCAGTTGCGCATTGTCGCGGCCAAGGACCGCTACGAAGCATTGTGGGATGCTGTGCTGCGCGAGTTGCAGGCTTCCGGCGAGTGGCCGGCGCCGGGCAAACTCGATCGGCTGTGGCTGTTCGGGGCGCTGAACTGGTCGGCGCAATGGTACCGGCGCGATGCCGGCGTCAGCATCGATGAACTGGCCGAGTCCGCCATCCGGTTCTTGCTCCGGTAGTGCTTAGCGCCGCTGTCGCGGGTTACTACTGAAAGCTACTGAAATTTTCACTGAAACTACTGAAAACTTGAACTTTTGGGCCCTGGTAGCGCTCTAAGTGAAAAAATTTCAGGAGCATTCAGTATGACTTCCCGAGTGATCTTGGAGGTGAGCCTCCCTACACTGCACGCGCTGCTCGACTACAACGCTGAACAAGCGACGGGACTCAGTCTTGCGGACCTGGCCGACGTTGCTATCCGCGAATGGCTGCAACGCCAGCGCGCGGCAAACAAGCCGCCGGAACCAAAGCGCTTCTTCTGGAAAACTGTCTTTCTGCCGGATGGCACGCGTCTGCGCATTTGCAGCCGCATGGGTTCGCATTACGCCGAGGTGGTCTGTGGCGAACTGATCTATGAAGGGCAGCCAGTTTCGCCAAACCAATTTGTCACCGCCAGCCTGGGTAACGTTGGCAATAGCTGGAAAGTGATCTTCGTGCAGCTTCCGGGTGACGGCGATTGGATGCCGGCGCTCCGCTTGCGCCATGCGGCGATGGCGCAGGCTTTCCGCACGGCCAAGCGCAAGGCCGAACGCACCGCGCCGCCGACTGATCCCGCTGCGTACCCAACTTAGTCCGCGTGCTCCCTGGCTGTGCTTGACATTTTATGTCGCACTCTTATACTTCTGATATTGCAAGACATAATATGTCGAATCATCCACTAAGGAGGGACTCTATGGACGAAGTGATGGGCCGGATGCTTGCGATCGAGAGCGCGCTGTCCGCCCAGGTGGGCTCGCTGTCGGTGAGCGCCAACCTGCTGGCTCCTAGCGAGCCGGATGGCGTACCGGTGATGCGCATGTGCATCGAGGGCCAGGAGGAGATTCCCGTGTTCGTCACTGCTTCGCCGCAGCAGGTGCTCTGCATCTGCTACCTGTGGACAGAGCGGGAAGTGCGCCCCGAGCGCCGCGCCGAGATGCTGGAAGCGATGATGGACCTGAACATCGCCATTCCGCTGTCCAATTTCGGCCGCATCGGCGAGCACTACGTCATCTTCGGCGCCCTGGCTGCCGACGCTTCGCCGGAGAGCATCGCCACCGACGTGGCCATGGCCGCCGACAATGCGCTCGAAGCCCTGGAAGTGTTCAACGAATTTCTAATGTGAGGAGGCCATCATGGCTGTTTTTTCCAAAGTGCTGACCATGTTGCGCGGGAACCTGCGTGAGATCGGCCAGAGCATTGTCGACAGCAACGCCTCGACCATTTACGAACAGGAAATCGTCGAAGCCACCGCCCATGTGGCTACTGCCAAGAATGACCTGACCGCGGTGATGGCCAAGGAAATGCAGGCTGGCCGCGAAATCGAACGCCTGCGCGCCGAATTGCACAAGTACGAAGACCTGGCCGTGCAGGCGCTGCAAAAGGACGAGAACGGCCTGGCCGAAGAAGTCGCCGCGCGGGTCGCCGACCTGGAAGTGGCGCTGGCCGAACAGGAAGAAGCTCGTGCCCAGTACGCTGCCCACGTCGCCCGCCTGAAGGACATGATCCGCACCGCCGAGGCCACCCTGCGCGAACACGAGCGGCAACTGGCCATGGCCAAGACCACCGAGAGCGTCTACAAGGCCACCGCCACCATCTCGCAGAACATGGGCGCAAGCGGTTCCAAGCTGATGAGCGCAAAGGAATCGCTGGAGCGCATCCGCCAGCGCCACCAGGACCTGGCCGACCGCATGCAGGCAGCCGAAGTGCTGGAAGGCGAATTCGGCAGCAAGGCGCTGGACAACAAGCTGGCGCAAGCGGGCATTGGCGAGCGCGCCAACCGCAAGGCGGAAGTGATTGCCCGCCTGCAGGCGCGCGCCCGGCCGACGCCGCCGGACCGGAGCTGACGCATGGTACGCAGTTCCGCCCGCTGGTCTGGATCGGATGCGGCCTTGCGCTCTGTGCAGGTGGCTTTCGACGTGGAGACGCAGGTGATCGACGCGGTGCGCCTGGCCGCATTCAAGAGCCAGCTCTCCACGTCGGACCAGATCCGCAAGATCCTCGGCTTGCCGCATACCAGCAAGCCGGTGCGTCCGCGCCTGACGGTCAGCCTCTCCGACGCCGACTACGCGCTGCTGGCGGAACGCCTCGGCGTAGACCCGGCCGACCGGCGCCGCATCAAGGAAATGTTGCATGAGCAGCTGATAACATTTGCATTAAAGCAATTAGGACGCGAAAATAGTTGACGTCCTCGCAACCATAAAAGGCAATGAATGAGCACCTGGCAAGTCCTGACCAGCTTTCCAACCGCTGTCCCCACCGTCCTGCTGATCATCCTGCTGGTGTACTGGGGCTTGTCGCTGGCCGGCATCTTCGATCTGGGCGAAAACATTGAGGGAGACGCCGACCACGCTGACCTGGAAACGCTGGCTTCGTGGCTGGTGGCGCTGGGTCTCGGTGGCCTGCCGTTTTCGATCGTGGCCACGCTGCTGGTCTTCTTCACCTGGCTGCCGACCGCCCTGCTGCATCAATACGTGCTGGCCTGGCTGCCGGACGGACTGCTGCAGTGGGCTGGCGGCGCCGCCATCCTGCTGGCGGCGGCCGCGTTCAGCGTGTGGCTGTCGGCACGCGTGGTCAAGCCTTTGCGTCCGCTGTTCGTCAGGCACCATGCGCCGGAAAACCGCAGCCTGGTGGGCCGCACCTGCCGCATCGTCACGCTGGCGGTGGATGAAAAATTCGGCCGCGCCGAAGTGGAGACCAGCGGGGCCAGCCTGAACATCCGCGTCTGGGCCAGCTCGCCCAACTCGCTTGGCAAGGATGCGCTTGCCGTGATCGTCGCTTACGACGAGGCATTGCAGCAGTACGAAGTACAGGCCGCCAACGCGGCCAATTAAAAAACAATACCAACACACCTGAAGGAAATCCATGGACATCATGTTGATTGCAGCCGCCATCGGCGTCGTCGTTTTGCTCGGCGCCCTGGCCATGTTCGCGCGCTTCTACCATAAGGTCGAACAGGGGCACGCAATGATCATCAACACCCTGCGTGCCGAGCCGGACGTCAGCTTTACCGGCGGCATGGTCTACCCCATCATCCACAAGAAGGAACTGATGGAGATCTCGCTCAAGACCATCGAGATCGGCCGCCTTGGCAAGGACGGCCTGATTTGCCGCGACAACATCCGCGCCGACATCAAGGTCACCTTCTTCCTGCGCGTGAACAAGACCAAGGAAGACGTGCTGAAAGTGGCGCAGGCAGTCGGCTGCGCCCGCGCTTCCAGCCAGGAGACGCTGGAAAACCTGTTCTCGGCCAAGTTCGCCGAGGCCCTGAAGACCGTCGGCAAATCGATGGACTTCGTCGACCTGTACCAGGCGCGCGACCGCTTCCGCGATGACATCATTCGCCAGATCGGCAACGACCTGTCGGGCTACATCCTGGAAGACGCGGCCATCGACTATATCGAACAGACCCCGATCGAGAAGCTGGACAGCCATAACATCCTGGACGCGCAGGGCATCAAGAAGATCACCGAACTGACTGCGATCGAAAGCGTGCGCACCAATGAATTGAAGCGCGACGAGGAAATGCGCATCAAGAAGAAGGACGTGGAAACCCGCGAAGCCATCCTGGAACTGGAGCGCCAGCAGGCCGATGCGGAGGCGCGCCAGAATCGCGAAGTCACCAGCGTGCGAGCGCGCGAACAGGCCGAAGCCGAGAAGGTGCAGTCCGAAGAGCGTGCCAAGTCCGAATTGGCCCGCCTGCAGGCCGAACAGATCGTGCTGGTGCAGCAGGAAAACACCACGCGCGAGAAGGAAGTAGCGGAGAACAACCGCAAGCGCGCCGTCGCCATCGAGGAAGAGCGCGTGACCCGCGCCCGCCTGCTGGAAGTGGTCGCACGCGAGAAGGAAGTCGAACTGCAGCGCATCGATAAAGAGAAGGCCGTGGAGGTGCAGAAGAAGGCCATCGCCGATGTGATCCGCGAGCGCATCGTGGTCGAGCGCACCGTGGCCGAGCAGGAAGAAGCGATCAAGGATGTGCGCACCATTGCCGAGGCCGACCGCGGCAAGAAGTCGGTCGTGATCGCCGCCGAAGCCAGCGCGGAAGAGAAGCTGCTGCTGGCCGTCAAGGCAGCCGAAGCGGAAGAGCGCGCGGCCAAGCACCGCGCCGCCCAGGAACTGACCCTGGCCGAAGCGGCGCTGAAAGTCGCCGAGAAGGAAGCGGAAGCGAAGAAGCGCCAGGCGGAAGGCACGGAAGCGGAAATCGCCGCCCCTGGCCTGGCGGAAGCGAAGGTCATGCTGGCGTCGTCCGAAGCGATCGTCAAGCAGGGCGCGGCCCAGGCCGAAGCGACCCGCCTGCGCATGGAAGCGGAAGCCAAGGGCAAGGAGCAGATGGGCCTGGCCGAAGCTGCGGTGAAGACGGCCGATGCGGCCGCCACCGCAACCCTGGGCGAAGCGGAAGCCAAAGTGATCGAGGCCCGTTTCGAAGCCGAATCGCGCGGCCTGGCGCAAAAGTTCGAATCCATGTCTGCGATGAGCGCCGAGACGCGTGCCCACGAAGAGTTCCGCATGCAGCTGGAGCTGGCCAACGAGCAGGCACTGAAAGGCATCGATGCGCAGACCATGGTGGCCCGCGAACAGGCCGAAGTGCTGGGCAAGGCCCTGCAGAACGCCAAGATCGACATCGTCGGCGGCGACGGCAACTACTTCGACAGCTTTGTGCGCGCGCTGTCGGTCGGGCGCGGCATCGACGCGGCCATCGAAAAGAGCAAGACCTTGCAGATCGGCCTGAAAGATCACCTGAGCGGCGAGCGCGACATGCTGAACGACTTGCGCGGCCTGGTCGGCGCGCTGGGCAGCTCCTCGGGCGAGCTGCAGAACCTGACCGTGGCCTCGCTGCTGGCCAAGGTGTCGCGCGAAGGCACCCAGCAACAGCAGCACGCCCTGAACAACCTGATCGCCGCTGTCCCTGAACTGAAAGGCAAACCATGATCTGCCCGGCCTGCGCAAGCACCAATTTCCAACAGACCCGGATCGAAGGCGGCTTGCCCGCAGAGCAATGCCAGGCTTGCCGCGGCGTGCTGGTGGACCTCGAGCGTTACCGCACCTGGCGCGAGACCATGCCCGCGATGACGCTGGCCGCCGCCAGCGCTGAGCCGAGCGTCACCGACGGCGCGGTGCGGCTCTGTCCCAAGACCGGCCGCATCATGGCGCGCCTGAAAGTGGACAGCCACCATCCGCTGCGCCTGGACTACAGCGCGGCGGCCCAGGCGGTCTGGCTCGACGCGGGCGAGTGGGACACCCTGATGTCGCTTGACTTCCACGGCCATCTCGACGAGATCGCCTCCGACCGCTGGCAGGCCAGCGTGCAGGAGGCTGCGTCGCGCGAGCGCATCGAGCAAGCCATGCAGGCGCGCTTCGGCGACGACTTTGCCGAGCTGGCCCGCATCCGGGCCTGGCTGGACGGCCGCCCGAACCGCAGCGAAATGCTGGCCTTCCTCGGCGCACCTAAAGACTGAAGCGACAGAAGCACAACATCATGAGCCAAGAACAAGCAGCACCTGAGGGTGCCGAGGCGTCCCTGCGCCATTCCAGCAGTTTCGATCTGCTGCGCAAGCGGCTGGCCGACCAGGGCAAGTCCCTGCTGGACAAGGCCACCGCGCTGAACGAGGCCCGGCTGGCCGAGTTCGGGCGCGAAGAGATGGCCCTGCGCGCCCGCACCCGTGCCCGTACCGAAAACAACTGCACGGCGCGCGACCTGGTCCTGGTCGGCGATGTGCTGCTGTTCGGCTATAACGTCTTCATCGGCCTGCGCCAGGAAACGCAGGTCGCGGACGTGTTCGCGCTGTATCGCCTGCGCCAGGATGGCGGCGAAGTGGAGCTCGACCCGCTGGCGCTGGACGGCAGCTTCCTGGCCGACCCGCGCTTCGTGGCCGAGTTCAAGGAACTCTATAACTACTACCGCAGTGCGCAGCTGGTGCAGCTGCGCGTCACGCAGGGCAAGCTGCTGGCCGCCTTCAAGATCGGCGAGCGCCTGAGCGACCTGCGCGTGTTCCGCTGGCAGCTGGACGAGCAGGGCGCGGCGACCTACATCGACAACCGCGGCGAACGCGATGTGGCCCTGCCGCCGCCACATGATTTCGAATGGACGGTGACCACGCGCGACCAGCACGTGCTGGGGCCGCACCCGCACGTGAACGTGCTCGACACCCTGTTCGTGGAAACGGTCGGCGGCGACCTGACCGTCAAGATCGAGAACAATACGGAAACGGGGCTGGGCATCTACAGCGAGCCGGTCGACGATCCCAACCAGTCGCTCAGCGATGCCGAGATTGCGTATGCCTCGCTCGGCGACCTGATCCTGCTGCGCGTCCGGCCCTACCGCGAGACGCAACTGCGCTACCTGGTGTATTCGCGCCTGAGCCAGCAGGCGCAGCGCGTCGACAGCATCGGCGCCTCTTGTGTGCAGCTGCCGGAAGACCATGGCATCGTTTTCCCGGGCGGGGTGATCCTGCAGGGCGGCGAGTCGCGCCTGTTTTCCGGACTGCCGGAGGGCCTGCAATTCGAGCGCCGCGTGCTGGCGCCCAATGGCGAAGACGTGCTGTACGTCTTTTACGAAGTTGTCAGCGGCACCTATGTGCTGCTGACCTATAACCTGATCAACAAGACGCTGTCGCAACCGCTGGTGGCGCATGGCTACGCGCGCTATGACGATGGCAGCATGCTGCTGTTCACCGCTGAAAGCGAGGAGCCGACCCGCAATCACCCGATGCAGTGGTGGCAGACGCCGTTCATGGGCGAGGAATACGCTGCCCGCGCCGCACCGCGCCAGGGCTTCTTCGGCAAGATCGGCAATCGCGAACTGGTCCGCGGGGTGTCGGAGCTGTATTCGATCGGGCGCATGGTGCGCGAGCAGGGGGAGGCCGGCGGCGACGCGCTGCCGGGACGGGCCGTCTATGAAAGCCTGCTGCGCCAATGCCGCCGGGTCGCCGATGCGTTTCACTGGCTGGGCGCACCCGAGGCCAAAGGCGTTGGCACCGACCTGAGCGGGGTGTCCGAAGTGGCCAGCGCCACGATGGACGAATTCGACAAGGCCGCGGCGATCCAGCGCGAGGCGGCACGCGTCCTTCAGCAGGCAGCGCAGGAACAGCGCCAACTGCTGGCGGAAACGGCCAGCCGGTTGTGGCAATCGCCGACCGAGTTTATCGAAGCCTTGGAGCAGATCCGCCTGGCGCGCGGCCGCCTGGCGACGCTGAAAGAACGGCGTTACATGGATGTGGCACGCCTGGCAGAACTGGACAGTGAACTTGGCGCCGAAGAGGCGCGCGTGGGCGAGCGCACCGTCCAGTTCCTGTCGCAGGCCAATGCCTTCGCCAAACTCGATGCGGAACTGGCGAAACAGCGCGAGCAGCTGCCGCAACTGGGCACCACGGCCGAACTGGCGCCGCTCAATGAAGCGCTGGACCGCACCGCCCGCAACCTGGATGGCTTGAACGAACTGCTGGGGTCCCTGGCGGTCGGCGACGCCACCTTGCGCACGCAGATCCTGACGGCCATTTCGCGCCTGTACGCGGGCGTCAACCAGTTGCGCGCCGAAGTGCGCCAGCGGCGCAAGCAGCTGGCGCAGGCGGAATCGGCGTCCGAATTCGCGGCCCAGTTCCAGCTCTTCAGCCAGTCGGTGGAAAGCAGCCTGGAACAGGCCGACACGCCGGAGCGCTGCGACGAATTGCTGACACGCCTGCTGGCCCAGCTGGAAACACTGGAAGGCCAGTTCGCCGAACAGGAAGATTACCTGGCCGAGATTGCGCATAAGCGCGAAGCGGTGTACGAAGCCATGGAAGGGCGCAAACAGTCGCTGCTCGATGCCCGTGCGCGCCGCGTGCAGGCGATCGGCGACGCGGCCCGCCGCATCCTGGCAGGTGTCCCCAAGCGCCTGGCCCAGTTCAGCGAGCCGGCCCAGATGGAAGCGTATTTCGCCTCCGATGCCCTGCTCGGCAAGCTGAAGGCCAGCATTGAAGAATTGCGCAAACTGGGCAACGCTGTCGCGGCCGACGATTTGAGCGGGCAGCTGAAGAACCTGCGCGAACAAGGCCAGCGTGCGCTGCGCGACCAGAACGAGCTGGTGACCGGCAATGTCATCAAACTGGGCCGCCACGACTTCACCGTCAACCGGCAAACGCTGGAGCTGGCCATCGTCCCGCACCAGGGCGAACTGGCCTTCCACCTGGCCGGTACCGATTACTACGCGCCACTGCAGGACGAGCGCCTGGAGGCCTTGCGTCCATGGTGGTCGCAGGAGACCCTGGCCGAGACAGGGCAGGTTTACCGTGGCGAATACCTGGCTTACCAGTTCATGCTTGCCGCGCGCGCCGGCACGGCTGGCATCGGCTGGCAGCAATTGCAGGAGGCGCTGGCGCAGCCGGACTATGGGGTGCTGGACGAGCAGGTGCGCCGTTTCGCCGCACCGCGCTACCAGGAGGGGTACCAGAAGGGCCTGCATGATTACGACGCTGCCGCCATCCTGCGCCAACTGGTCCCGCTGTGGGAGGGAGCAGGGCTGCTGCGATTCAGCCCGCTGGCGCGCGCCGTCGCGCTGCTGTACTGGACTCATGTGCATGCCACGCCTGCGGCGCAATCGCTGCGCCACCAGGCGGAACAGGCCGAACTGATGCGCCGCCATTTCAACAGCGAGCGCCTGTGGGACAAACTGGCGGCCGAAGCCGGGCAGGCGCTGGAGCGCTTCCTCGACGCCGAACTGCTCGATATCGAAGCCTGGCTCGATCACGGCAGCGAAACCCGGGACCTGCTGCTGGCAAAGGCCGCGCGCTACCTGCTGTCCGAGCTGGGCGTACCGGCGGGTGCCGAGCAGGCCTGGCTGCTTAGCCGGACCGGCAGCGAACTGGCCAACGGCCTGACGCAGCATCTCGCGCGCCACAATATCGCCGCTCCGTGGGAAGTTCCCGCATTGTCGTGGCGCGAACGCTGGACGCTGGCCACCGAATGGCTGCATGGTTACGCAAACCAGCATGGCCACGAGCTGTCGCTGCTGCCCGAAGCGGCTGCCAGCCTGCTGTCTGCGCTGCCGCGGCGCGCGGTGCAGGCCAGCGTCGAAGCACAGGTCACCGGCCTGCTCGGCGAGCATGCACGCATCGAAAACCGCACGCTCAAGCTGCAGCTGAACGATTTCCTGCGTCGTCTCGAACATCACGAAGCCGTCGTGGCGCCCGCCTTCCGCTCGCTGCAGCAATTGCGCCAGCAACTGGCGCAAGAGGAGAGCGCCCGCCTGCGCCTGGACCAGTTCCAGGCCAAGCCGCTGTCCAGCTTCTTCCGCAATCGCCTTATCGACGAGGCTTACCTGCCGCTGGTCGGCGACAACCTGGCCAAGCAGATCGGCGCGGCCGGTGACCAGCGCCGCGTCGATTCGATGGGCATGCTGTTGCTGATTTCACCGCCAGGTTACGGCAAGACCACGCTGATGGAGTACCTGGGCGAGCGCCTGGGCATGATCTTCGTGCGCATCAATTGCCCGGTGCTGGGGCATGGCGTCACCTCGCTCGACCCGGCCCTGGCCAGCAACAGCGCCGCCCGCATGGAACTGGAAAAGCTCAACCTCGGCCTGGCGATGGGCAACAACGTGATGCTGTACCTGGACGACATCCAGCACACCAACCCCGAGTTCCTGCAGAAGTTTATCGCCCTGGCTGACGGCACGCGCCGCATCGAGGGTGTGTGGCGTGGCAAGAGCCGCAGCTACGACCTGCGCGGCAAGCGCTTCGCCGTCGTCATGGCGGGCAATCCCTATACCGAATCGGGCGATGTGTTCAAGATTCCTGACATGCTCGCCAACCGGGCCGACATCTACAACCTGGGCGACGTGCTGAGCGGGCGGGAAGAATTGTTTGCCCTCTCGTATATTGAAAACGCGCTGGTAGCGCATCCCGAACTGCAGCCGCTGGCCTCGCGCGACCCGCATGACTTGTACCGGCTGGTGCGCATGTCGCAGGGCGAACCGGTGGCGGCCTCGGAACTGAAGCATGCCTACACCTCGCAGGAAATCGACCAGATCTGCGCAGTCCTGCAACGCCTGTTCAAAGTGCGCAATGCGCTGATGAAGGTGAACCTGGCCTATATCGCGTCGGCTGCGCAGGATGATGCCTATCGCGCCGAGCCTCCGTTCAAGCTGCAGGGCAGCTATCGCAACATGGCCAAGCTGGCGCCCAAGGTGTCGGCCCTCATGCATGACGCCGAACTGGACGCGCTGCTGCGCGACCACTATCGCGGCGAGGCGCAAACCCTGACCACCGGCGCCGAAGAAAACCTGCTGCGCCTGGCGCACTTGCTGGGCCAGCCGACGGACGCGGAGCAGGCGCGCTGGAATGAGCTGGTGGAAGAATTCGTCCGCCTGCGCAAGAACGGCGGGCAAGCGGAAGGCGAAACGCGGGTGGCCGAGCACCTGGCGGAAATCGGCGCCGGCATCGCTGCACTGGGCGACCGCATGGCGCCGCAGGTGGCGGTGCATGTGCCGGAACAGGAGCGGCTCCACGAACTCCTGCAGCGCCTGGCCGACAGCTATGAAAAAGTCTTGCTGCCCATGATGAGCGCGATGAACTACAAGATGCGCCTCGATCATGGCATCTGGGACGAGGTGCGGGCCACGAGTTCCATTGTGAAGGACATGGAGCATCGCCTGCGCTACCGGGGCAAGAAGGGTCCGCCGCCGCCCAAGCAGGCGCGCGACCCGGCTGCTGAGCCGCCAGCCGACTGAGATTGGGCGTCAGGAAGACCAGGACCTCTTCCATTCGAATGGCGGGCCGGTTCTCATCGATGAGCTGGCCGAGCCCCCCAATCGGCGCCGACTGCGGTGGCCCTGTGCACCGCTGTCGCAGACTACTACTGAAAACTACTGAAATTTTCACTGAAACTACTGAAAACTTGAACTTTTGCGGCCTGATAGCGCTCTAAGGGGGAAAATTTCAGGAGCTTTCAGTATGACTTCCCGAGTGACCCTGGAGGTAAGCCTCCCTATCCTGCACGCACTGCTCGACTATTACGCTGAACAGGGAACCGGCCACAACTTGGCGGACCTGGCCGACGTTGCCATAAGCGAATGGCTGCAACGCCAGCGCGCAGCGAACAAACCGGTCGAGCCAAAACGCTTCTTCTGGAAAACAGTGTTTCTGCTGGATGGAACACGGCTGCGCATTTGCAGCCGCCAGGGCCCGCATTACGCGGAGGTGGTTTGTGGCGAACTCATCTACGAATGTGAGGCTGTCTCGCCAAACCAGTTCGTCACAGCCAGCCTGCGTAATGTTGGCAATGCCTGGAAGGCGATTTACGTACAGCTTCCCGGTGATACGGACTGGACACCCGCGCTGCGTTTGCGGCACGCGGCAATGGGCATGCATTCCGCACGGCGAAACGCAAGGCTGAACGCACCGCGCCGCCGGCTGGCAGTGCGTTCGGCTAGCTGTATAACGCCTGGTGGTTCGCACGCAGCACGTGCTTCTGGATCTTGCCGGTCGAAGTCATCGGCAAGCTGTCCACAATGGCGATGTGCTTGGGAATCTCGAAGCCAGCCAGCGTGCTGCGGCAATGTTCCTGCAGCGCGCCGGCGTCGGCGGACTGGCCGGGCTTGAGGCAGACGAAGGCCGTCACAGCTTCGATCCATTCCTGATGCGGCAGGCCGACCACGGCTGCCACCGCGACGGCGGGGTGCCCGAGCAAGGCTTCCTCCACGCGGATGGCAGGCACGTTCTCGCCGCCGGTCTTGATCATGTCCTTCAGGCGGCCTTTGAAGTGCAGGAAGCCGTCTTCATCCCACATGCCAAGGTCGCCCGTGTGATGCCAGCCGAAGCGGCGGCTGGCCGCTGTCGCCTCGGGATCTTTGAAGTAGCCCAGCATGGCGTTGGGTCCGCGGTGCACGATCTCGCCGACTTCGCCTTTGCCGAGCAGGCGCCCGTCTGCATCCATGATGGCGGTGTCGTTGACGGGCGTCGACAGGCCCCAGCAATTGCCTGCGCGGTGCTGCTGCTCGGGTGGGAAGTAGACCGTCATCGGGAACATTTCGGTCTGCCCGCTGCCCAGCGCGAAACGGGGGCAGAATTCTTGCATCAGGCGGCGCAGCAGTTCGGGCGCCATCGGGGCCATCGCGTAAATGGCCAGCCGCAGCGCGGACAGATCGATCTGTGTCCGCGCGGGGTGCTGCAGCATGGCGCCGTACATCGCTGGCAGCGCGGCCACGAGCGTGACGCGGTCGCGCGCCAGCGTCGCCAACACGGCCGCCGGGTCGAAACCGCGCGAGATCGAGATTGCAGCGCCGCAGGCCAGCCCCGCTGCGGCCATGCTGAACTGGGCGCAGTGGAACAGGGGCAGGATGGCGGACAGCACGTCCTGCGGCACGATCGACACGGTGATGGCGTTCGACATCACGGCAGCCAGCACGGAGCGGTGCGAATGCATGGCGCCCTTCGGGTTGCCGGTAGTGCCGCTGGTGTACATGATCAGGGCCAGTGCTTGCTCGTCGATTTCCAGATCGGGCGGCGTTGCCGGCTGGCCGGCGAGGGCCTGGCGCAGGTTGAGGTCAGCGCCCGGTGCGCCGGCCGTGGAGATGTCCGCAGCGCAGCGGAGCAGCGGCACGCCAAGCGCGGGCAGTGCGGCACTCCATACCGGATGTGCGGCAAGCTGCGCATCTGCCACCAGAAGCCGTGCTTCGGCGTGCTGCACGATGTAGCTTACTTCCGTGGGCGATAGCATTGAGTTGATCGGCACCCATACCAGGCCAGCCTTCAGGATGCCGAAAGCGGCCACCATGAACTCCATCGAGTTCGGGCTGAGCATGGCCACCTTGTCGCCGGGGTGAAGACCGCTGGCGAGCAGGTAGTGCGCGAAACGGTTGCTGTCCTCGTCCAGTTGGGCGTAAGACATGCTGCCGCCGTTTTCCAGCAGCGCGGTCGCGGTGCCATTGCGGCGCGCGCTGCGGGAAACCAGGTTGCCAAGGTTGTCCTGCATGCGTTCATTCATGGCCTGCCTCCACGAAAAGGTCGATCATCGGTTCCACGCCCGGCGTCATCTGGTATTTGGAAAAGTCGGTGATGCCGCCGTCGCGCAGGACCTGTTCGTCAATAAAGAAATTGCCGTTCGTTGCGCGGCTGTCCCTTGTAAGTATCAGGTGGGCGGCATCGGCCATGATTTCCGGCGTGCGCCCGTACTGCGCGCCACCGGGCAAAGCGACGTTGAGGGCGGCCGTGGCGATGATGGTGCGCGGCCACAGGGCATTCACGCCGATTCCGTCCTCGGCATGCTCGGCGGCCAGGCCGTGTACGATCATGCTCATCGCGTATTTCGATGTTGTGTAGGCTGCATGACGGGCGAACCATTTCGGGTTCATGTCGATCGGCGGCGAGAGCGTCAGGATGTGCGGGTTGCTGGCCTGCTGCAGATGTGGGATGCAGTGCTTGGCGCAGGCAAAGGTGCCACGCACGTTGATGTCCATCATCAGGTCGTAGCGCTTCATTGAAGTGTTTTGCGTGTTCGTCAGGCTGATGGCGCTGGCATTGTTGACCAGTATGTCGATGCCGCCGAACTCCGCGACGCCTTTCTCGATGGCGGCGACGACCTGGTCCTCTTCACGGATGTCGACCTGCAGCGGCAGCGCATTGCCGCCGGCGGCCCGGATTTCCTCGGCGGCGGAATAGATGGTTCCGGGCAGGCGCGGATCGGGTTCGGTGGTCTTGGCGGCAATGATCACGTTGGCGCCGTCGCGCGCCGCGCGCAAGGCGATCGCCTTGCCGATGCCCCGGCTCGCGCCGGTGATGAACAGGGTCTTGCCTTGCAGCGTAGTCATGGATTCTCCGTCAGGGTGTGATTT
>Ga0102595_101041_pt1 | contig 14514 bp, 13 predicted proteins | sample Araplaol_mTSA_r2_2_FD_76864 | JGI IMG/M metagenome (GOLD analysis project Ga0102595, IMG submission 76864) | Arabidopsis root microbial communities from North Carolina, USA - plate scrape MF_Col_mTSA_r2 (SPADES assembly) (version 2) | ecosystem: Host-associated > Plants > Roots > Endosphere...
GAAGGCTACGACCTGGGCATCCGCATCGGCGGCGTGATCGACCCCAGTTTCGTCGCGGTGCGGCTGGCAAAGAACCGTCGTGTTGTATGCGGCACACCGGATTACTTCGCGCGGCATGGCATACCGCGCACGCTGGACGACCTGGCGCAGCACAACTGCCTGGCCTTCAACCTGCAGGGCGGCCAGCAGCGCGGCTGGTATTTCCAGCAGGGCGGCAAGCCGGTCACGGTAAGGGTGCAGGGGAATCTGGATTGCAACGACGGCGAACTGCTGCATCGCTGGGCGTGCGAAAGCCTGGGACTTGCTTGGCGTTCAACGTGGGAGATCCAGGCGCAGCTGGCCGAGGGCAGCCTGATTACGGTACTGGACGATTTTGCGCTGCCGGATTACGACATCATGGCCGTCTACCTGCAGCAAAGGCATTTGCCGGCGAAGATACGCTTCTTCATCGACGAACTGAAGGAGGTCTACTCCCAGCCAGGCTACTGGACTAGGCCGACAGCGCTTGTTCCGGCAGGCGCGGCTGCGACAGGAACACGGCAACTTCCGCCATCGCCTTGAACAGGTCGGCGGTCAGCAGCGCAACCTGCGCGCGCGAGGGATCGTTTTCGACATGGTTGACCGGCGTAAGCTCGCGCATCAGGCGCGCGCGCACGATCTGCAGGCCGCATTGGCCTATGATGGTGGCAATGCGCGGCAACAGCTCGCGCATCTGCTGCATCGCTTCGTTGCTGGCGGCGCCGATTTCCAGCACCACGCCCAGCTCGGACGGCTCCATCTGCACCACCACCTTGCCGATGTCGGGCAGGTTCAACTCCAGGCGCAGTGCCACGCGCGGCCGGCGGCGGCGCTGCTCGGGCGCTCCTTCTTCCTGGCCGGGATCGCGCGCCACGACGCGCAGCGTCAGCTTTTCGGCGCCCCAGGCGTAGACGGCGAAGCGCCAGGCATCGAGCTCCGACACCAGGCCGGGGTAAGGGCGCCCGTCGCGCAGTACCGGCGGCGGCGGGTCGGCCATGAACAGGCTGGAGGGCACATGGCGGCCTTCATTCTGCTGCTGCAGGGCGGCGCGCTGCTCGCTGTAGGTGCGCACCATGACTTGCCAGGATGCGGCCAGCATATTGGTATCGGGCGTGTGCCAGATTATCTGGCGCAAGGGGAATAGCTGATTGGGCTGCATCGACAGCGCTTCCTGCGACAGCAGGGCGCCGATCGTTGCGCCGGCGGCAGCCGTGCTGCGCACCAGCTGGTTGTGCTGCGCCCCTTCCATCGCTTCGATCAGCGCGCCAACGGAAGCGGGCAAGCCGCTTTGCAGCGCGAACTCGGGCGCATCGCCGGGCGGCTGGGCAACCGGCGGGACCGGCTGGGCATTGCCCTGGCCGGGATTCTCCCGGACCTGGCGGTCGTGGATGCTCAGGCTCGGATTGGAAGGAGTGACGCGATCGATTGCCATACAAACCGATAGTAATACGGCGATATAAAAAAAGCCAACCGCGCACGGTTGGCTTTTTCAGGCCACCTGCGGAATTACTGCAGCAGGGACAGGACCAGGGAGGACTGGCTGTTGGTCTGCTTCAGCATGGCGGTGCCGGCTTGCAGCAGCATCTGCGAGGAGGTCATCTTCGCCGATTCGGAAGCGAAGTCCACGTCCATGATGCGACCGGTTGCGTTCTTGGTGTTGGTCGAGATGTTGGACAGGTTGTTGAACACGTGATCCAGGCGGTTCGCTGCAGCACCCAGGCTCGAACGGGTCGAAGCGACGTTGTCGATCGCGGTCGACAGCTTGTCGATGGTGGCGTTGGCGGCTGCGGTCAGTTCGGTGCCTGGGGTGCCTGGTACGCTGAACACCGAGCTGGCAGCGTTGATGACGTTAGCGATGGTGCCTGCGGTACCGACTGCGCCGAAGTTGGCGGACAGGTCCAGTGCCATGGTCTCGCTGGTCGATGCGCCGATCTGGAAGGTCACAGCCGTTGCCAGGGTGCCGCCGGTCAGCAGTTTCTGGCCGCCGAAGCTGGTGTTGGTCATGACGTTGGCCAGTTCCTTGCCCAGTGCGTCATATTCAGCCTGCATTGCGGTCTTGTCGGCTGCGCTCGAGGAAGCGTCAGCTGCCTGGGTTGCCAGGTCTTTCATGCGGGTCAGCATGTTGCCGACTTCGTCCAGCGCGCCTTCGGCGGTCTGCAGCATGGAGGTCGAGTTCTGGGTGTTGCGCATTGCCACGGCCATGCCGCTGGTCTGGGATTTCAGGCGGGTGGCGATCTGCAGGCCTGCTGCGTCATCCATTGCCGAGTTGATGCGGAAGCCGGTGCTCAGGCGGGTCATCGAGGTCGACAGCGAATTCTGAGTGCGGGTGATCGAGTTCTGTGCGGACAGGGCCGCTGCGTTGGTGTGAAGGCTCAGCATGATAACTCCTGGGTGGTTGGTTCAAATCGAGCAGCGGGTCTTTTTCTGCGCTCTCAGAAGTACAAGACGACCGCTAGGCCGGGAGCATTAAATGCCGAGTGGAAATTTTTTGGATTTTTTTTGCCGCTATGAAACTAGCAATATAAAAGAGACATCGCTACTGCCGTGCCTCCCTATGAAAAAGGGGGCCGTGGCCCCCTTTACTCAGTCTTACATATTCGGATAGTTCGGGCCGCCGCCGCCTTCCGGCGTGATCCAGACGATGTTCTGGGTCGGGTCCTTGATATCGCAAGTCTTGCAATGCACGCAGTTCTGCGCATTGATCTGCAGGCGGTCCTGGCCTTCGTCGGTCTTGACGAATTCGTAGACGCCAGCCGGGCAGTAGCGCGATTCCGGGCCTGCAAACTTGGCAAGGTTGACGTTTACCGGCACCGCATTGTCTTTCAGCGTCAGGTGGATAGGCTGGTCTTCGGCGTGGTTGGTGTTCGAGATGAACACCGACGATAAGCGGTCGAAGGTCAGCTTGCCATCCGGCTTGGGATAGGTGATCGGAGCAAATTCCGAAGCAGGGCGCAGGCAGGCGTGGTCCGGGGTCGAGTGATGCAGGGTCCAAGGGGCCTTGCCGCGGAATACGATCTGGTCGATGCCGGTCATCAGCGAGCCCAGGTACAGGCCTTTCTTCAGCCATGGCTTGACGTTACGCGCCACGTGCAGTTCTTCGTGCAGCCAGGACTGCTCGAAGGCGGTCGGGTAGGCTGCCAGTTCGTCGGCGGAACGGCCGGCGCCCAGCGCCGCCACCACCGCTTCAGCAGCCAGCATGCCGGACTTGATTGCGGCGTGCGAGCCCTTGATGCGGCTCATGTTCAGGAAGCCGGCGTCGCAGCCGATCAGCGCGCCGCCCGGGAATACCAGCTTGGGCAGCGATTGCAGGCCGCCGGCGGTGATCGCACGCGCGCCATAGGAAATGCGCTTGCCGCCTTCGAAGAAGGTGCGGATTTCCGGGTGGGTCTTGTAGCGCTGGAATTCTTCGTATGGCGACAGGTATGGGTTTTCATAGTCGAGGCCCACCACGTAGCCGACCATCACCTGGTTGTTTTCCAGGTGATACAGGAAGGAGCCGCCGTAGGTCTTGGTGTCGAGCGGCCAGCCGGTGGTGTGGATCACCAGGCCAGGCTTGTGCTTGGCCGGATCGATTTCCCACAGTTCCTTGATGCCGATGCCGTAGGACTGAGGATCCTTGCCCTTGTTGAGGTCGTACTTGGCCATCAACTGCTTGCCCAGGTGGCCACGTGCACCTTCGGCGAACAGGGTGTATTTGCCGTGCAGTTCCATGCCGAGCTGGAAATCAGGGCCCGGTTCGCCATCGCGCTTGACACCCATATTGCCGGTCGCAACGCCCTTGACCGAGCCATCGTCGTTGTACAGGATTTCGGCGCCGGTGAAGCCGGGGAAGATTTCCACGCCCAGGGCTTCAGCCTGCTGGCCCAGCCAGCGCACCACATTGCCCAGCGAAATGACGTAGTTGCCGTGGTTCTCGAAACACTTTGGCAGCATGAAGTTCGGCGTCTTGAAAGCCTTGCTCTCGGTCAGGAACAGCACGCGGTCTTCGGTGACGGCGGTGTTCAGCGGAGCGCCCAGCTCTTTCCAGTCCGGAATCAGTTCGGTGAGGGCTTTCGGGTCCATCACGGCGCCGGACAGGATATGGGCGCCGAGTTCGCCGCCTTTTTCCAGCACGACCACGTAGGTCTCCGGATTCAGCTGCTTGATCTTGATCGCTGCCGACAGGCCAGCAGGGCCGCCGCCAACGATCACAACGTCGTACTCCATTGCCTCGCGTGGGCCGTACTGTTCTACAAGGTTGCTCATAGTGTTTTTATAAGAATGATGGAAAATTCGGTGCTGGAAATAGAACGAGTGTGCTCTTTTTTCCTTGGTATTGCAACGGTGGCGCCATTGTGAGGGCTAATATTAGACGTGGCAATCTAATAAGGAGGTTTTTTGTGTCATCATGTTGGAACGGAATCAAAAGGAGTAGCCGGTGGGGATCGAAGTAAATTTTGAGGGCAAAATCGCCCTGATCACAGGCGCCTCCAGCGGGCTCGGCGCGCGCTTCGCCAAGGTGCTGGCGAAGGCAGGTTGCCAAGTGGTGCTGGCCTCGCGCCGCATCGAACGCCTGAAAGAACTGCGTGCTGAGATCGAAGCCGATGGTGGCGCTGCCCATGTAGTCACGCTGGACGTGACCGACTATGCGAGCATCAAATCCGCGATTGCCCATGCCGAAACAGAAGCCGGGCCGATCGACATCCTGGTGAATAATTCCGGTGTATCAATGACGCAACGCCTGCTCGATGTGTCGCCGGAAGATTATGATTTTGTCATGGACTGCAACCTGCGCGGCGCTTTTTTCGTGGCGCAGGAAACGGCCAAGCGCATGATCGCGCGCGCCAAGGGCGATCCGCGCAAGCAGCACCGCATCATCAATATTGCCTCAGTGGCCGGGCTGCGCGTGCTGCCGCAGATCGGGGTGTACTGCATGAGCAAGGCGGGCGTGGTGCAGATGACCAAGGCCATGGCGGTGGAGTGGGGCAAGTACGGGATTAACACCAACGCGATCTGCCCTGGCTACATAGAGACCGAGATCAACGAAGATTACTTTGCCAGCGACCAGGGCAAACGGCTGATTGATATGCTGCCGCGCAAGCGGGCGGGCAAGCCGGAGGACCTGGATGGTCTTCTGCTGCTGTTGGCGGGGGATGAGGCGCACTTTATCAATGGCGCGATCATTTCTGCTGATGATGGGATGATGGCGGGCTAAAACCGGTAAACCTGGGTCAGACCCGCAGGGTCTGACCACGAACGGTCTCAAGGTCGCGGGGGGCAGGGCCTTTGACTCATTGGGAAGATCAAAGGCGCACAACCAACCCCTATAGCCGTTGAGTAGACGGGGTCTGACCCTGCGGGTCAGACCCAGGTTTACCGGTTTTCAACGCCCCCCAGCCAGCTTATGAACAAGTTCCGTCGCCGTAGCCGCCCCAAACTTGCGCATCAAGCTAGCCCTATGCATCTCCACCGTCCTTGGCGAAAGCCCCGCATCGCGCGCAATCATCTTGCTGGTCTTTCCCTCCACCAGCAAAGCCGCAATCTCCCGCTCGCGCGGGGTGAGCGCAGCCGAAACCGGCCGCTGCTCCGACACATCTTCAAACGTCCAGATCCCCGCACCCAGCGGCTGGGCCGCATCCAACGCACGTCCGGTCACATGGCACCAGAACAATTCACCGTTCGCACGACGCATGATCCGTTCATCCGAATAGCGTCCCTTGGCATTCATGATCGGAATGATGCGGTCGCCGGTCCGCAGGTATTCGTCCTGGGTCGGATACAGAACCTGGAACGACTGCCCATCCAGCGCCCCTGCGCCGTAACCGAACATGGCCGCCAGCGCATCATTGCTGGCCTTGATCACGCGGTTGTCCGACACGCACATGCCTACCGGGGCAAACTGGAAGATGGATTCGTAATTGATCGGCATTGCGGTATTTCTACGGTATTGAAGTTTGGGCGGGCGTATTCTATCCTCAATCGCCTTCTGGCCATTTGAACAAGGAGACATGATGAACAAGATTTACCCGGATGCCAAGGCCGCCCTGGCCGGCATCGTGGCCGACGGCCAAACCATTGCGGTCGGCGGTTTCGGCCTGTGCGGGATTCCGGAGGCGCTGATCGCCGCCCTGCGCGATAGCGGCGCCACCGGCCTGACCGCCATTTCCAACAATGCCGGCGTGGACGGCTTCGGCCTGGGCCAGTTGCTGGAAACCCGCCAGATCAAGAAGATGATCTCCTCCTACGTCGGCGAGAACAAGGAATTCGCGCGCCAGTTCCTGGCTGGCGAGCTGGAGCTGGAATTCACGCCGCAAGGCACGTTGGCCGAAAAGCTGCGTGCCGGCGGCGCAGGCATTCCAGCCTTTTTCACCAAGACCGGCGTGGGCACCATCGTCGCCGACGGCAAGGAGATCCGCGAATTCGACGGCGAGCAGTACGTGATGGAACGCTCGCTGGTGGCCGATGTCTCCCTGGTCAAGGCCTGGAAGGCCGACAAGACCGGCAACCTGGTATTCCGCAAGACCTCGCGCAACTTCAACCCGAACGTGGCCGCCGCCGGCAAGGTCTGCGTGGTGGAAGTGGAAGAGATCGTCGAAGTCGGTGCCATCGATCCGGACGCCGTGCACCTGCCTGGCATCTATGTGCACCGTATCGTGCTCAACGCCAACCCGGAAAAACGCATCGAACAGCGCACCGTGCGTGCCAACTAAGGAGAAGACAACATGGCATGGACTCGTGATGAAATGGCCGCGCGCGCGGCAAAAGAGCTGCAGGACGGCTTCTACGTGAACCTGGGCATCGGCCTGCCGACCCTGGTGGCCAATTACGTGCCGCAGCATATCGAGGTCTTCCTGCAATCGGAAAACGGCCTGCTGGGCATCGGCCCCTTCCCGACCGAAGCGGAAGTGGATGCTGACCTGATCAACGCCGGCAAGCAGACCGTGACCGCTCTGCCGGGCGCTGCTTACTTCAGTTCGGCCGACTCGTTCGCCATGATCCGCGGCGGCAAGATCAACCTGGCGATCCTGGGCGCGATGCAGGTGTCGGAAAAGGGCGACCTGGCCAACTGGATGATTCCGGGCAAAATGGTGAAGGGCATGGGCGGCGCGATGGACCTGGTTGCCGGCGTCAAGAAAGTGGTGGTGCTGATGGAACACGTCGCCACTGCAAAGGATGGCTCGACCTCGCACAAGCTGCTGAAGAAATGCGACTTGCCGCTGACCGGTGTCGGCGTAGTCGACATGATCATCACCGACCTCGGTGTGATGGAAGTGACACCAACCGGCATCAAGGTGACCGAACTGGCCCCTGGCGTCACGCGCGAAGAAATTGCCGCTGCTTCAGGCGTGGAGCTGTCGTTCGCCTGAGTGCGTAGCTGGAAGAGCAAAGGGACGCCGCGGCGTCCCTTTTTTGTTGCCTGAAGAAGAGGGGACGCCGCAGCGTCCCCTTTGAATTACTGGCCCTTGACGTAAGTGTATTTACGTTTGCGCACGGACTTGATTTTCGGATTAACCTCTTTGGAGTTAATCGACGATGGATCGTAGCCGGAGCCGATCACAACCGAAAAGCGGCGAGGTTCGCCTGGCCCCTCTGGGGGCACTGGATTTTTCGGATCTTTCGGATCGAATGGGGCCCTGACCGCTACGCCGCTGGCAAGCACCGGAGACGGTGGCAGGCCGCCACCGGCAAACACGGAGGAGCGGGTGCCGCCGCAAGTGCCGTCGGCACCGATCGCACCGGAAGCGTTGAACAGGCTGACTACGTAACCACGCGCTTCACCCAGTGCGGTGGAGCAGCTCGCTGCGTTGCCGACGATTGGCCGGTTGGTGCTGAACATGACGGTGCCGGCAACGATCAGGGACGAGGTCACGACCTGTTCGCCTTGCTGCAATTGCATGAACCAGCCCCGGCTGCTGCCGTTCGGCAGCACGTTCGGCGAGTTGCAATCGGTCGGCGACGTGCTGTTGGTCAGGCTCGAATCCATGTTCAGGCCTGCTTCGTCAGTGGTTGGCTTGTCGGCCAGGTTGTCCAGCGCCACATAGAAGCGGTTGGCGGTCGAGGTATATGGATACTGCCAGGACAAGGGGTGTTCGCGGTCGCCGCTACCGAGTGCCACATAGACCGAGCCGCGCGAATAGAGCAGCGCCGGGCCGAACATGAACTTGCGCGGGCTGCTGGCCTGGTTGGTGTAGGCCACGCGATACATGCGCCAGTTGGTCTGGTTCAGGCCGACCTTGGAAGTCGGTGCGTCGACGAAGTCGATGCGGTAGACGTTGCCGCCCAGGTCAGCCGCGTAGGCGTAGTCAACCGAGCCGTCATTGTCGATGTCAATCATCGAAACGTCGCCGACAACACTGCGCTTGGTCTTGAAGCTGGCCAGCAGGTCGCCGGACTCGGCGTCCAGGACGTAGACGTAGCCGCCTTTGCCCGCCACGCAGGTTGGCAAGCCGGTGTTGGCATCTTCGCAGTTGTCGTAGCCGCCGCCCATCACGATCACCGGACGGCTTGTCGAATAGCCTTTGATGAAGGCGACCGATGGAATGGACCAGGTCTGGCCGATACCCTCAAAGCCTGGGGTGCAGCCGTTGTCATTGCCCAGGTTCGGGCAACCGGCAGCCCACATCATGCGCGGGCTGTCGATACTGCTGACGTCCAGGCCGTACACCATGCGGCCGCCGCGGCGCATGGTGGGGTAGATCCAGATCTTCTTGGATTCGGTGGCGCTGGTTGGCAGGTTCTGGTAGACGCCGGTGGAACCGTCGAAGAAGTAGTCTTTCGGGCTGCCGACTGCAGCGACGTCGCCGGGACCTGACACATTCGGGTAGTTCACCAGCGGGGTCTGGTCTTTCAGGCGTCCCAATCGGCTGAAGAATTCGGGAGCGACAAAGGCCCAGCGCTCCTTGCCGTTGCTGGCGTCGACCGCGCGGAACATGCCATCGTTGGAGCCGTAGAACACGAAGACATTGTTATCGTCGTAGGCCAGCGGCAGCGGGCGCGAATGGATTACGTCGCCATGGATCGACGGACGTGTGGTGGTTGTCGGCATGTTCTGGCCGCGTTCCTGGTTGACGTCGGCGCCTTTGATGAAGTTCACCACGTCGGCCGACAAGCCGGTATTGGTGGTATTGAAGCTCACCAGCGTATTGTTGCCGGGGACGCGGGTGTAGATAGTACGGTTGACCGCGTAAGTCGGGTCACCGGTATTGCTCGGATTATTGCCGTTGCGCAGGACTTGCGCTGCCGCGCCTTTTTCAACCGATGGTCCGTCCGGTGCATCGGAGTAGGGCGAGACGCCGCGCGCCAGCGTGCGGCAACCGGTCGCCGGGTCAGGGTTGATGCCGAGTCCTTCCCAATATGGCCCTTTCTCGGTTGTCCAGTAGCTGACTGCACAATCGGTAATGAAGCCGGTGTTCTCGTTGACTGCCAGGTTGCCGTTGACGTCGCCCAGCTTGACCTCGGAACCATCGAGCACCAGCTGGTAACGCTTCAGGTTGCCGAACCAGCGAGGCTTGGCGTCCGGGTCAGGGCGGAACATGCCGATGAAGACCTGGTTCTGGTTTTGCGAACGGTTGGTGGCGTTGACCGGCAGCGAAGTCGAGGCAAACGTGGTGTTTACCGCCAGCACCTCGCCAATGATCTGGTTCAGCGCATCGAGGATCGCTTGCTGGCTCTTGGCGGCGAAGTACTTGCCGCCGCCGGCCTTGGCCATGCTCAGCATCAGCTTGGTGTGCTCGATGTTTTGCTGCGCGTTGTACACGTCGATCGTGTAGAACGTCACTTTGGACTTCATCGTGCTCGATGGGATCGGCACGCCCTTGTCGTGCATGAAGCGCGCCCACTCGTCGGCATTCCACGGATTGGCATCGGTGGTTTCGCCGCCGGTCGGCACGTTGGTAACGGTGCTGTTGACGCCGTTGATTGCATACGAAGCGGTGCCGACCGGGCAAATCTTGCTGCCGTCGTTCAGGGCCGAACCGATCTTGCAGCCGTCCGTGTAGTTGCCGCAGGTGGTGGGCCACGGGGCCACGTTCAGCTCAGTGGCAGCCGCAGTCTGGCTCGAATAGCAGGACGCAGTCTGGCCGATATTGGTGACGCTCTGGACGGTCTGCGTCGAGAAGTTTGGCAAGCCGAGCTGCCGGGTATTGCCGCCCAGGCTTTGCAACTGGGTCGTGTTGGCGGAATCGTCCTTGGTCGGGCCGCTCTGGTCCGGGTTGGTGACGAAGATAACAATCGTCTTGGCGCAACTTGCGTCATCGGTCAGCGGCGACTTGAAGGGCACCCAGCGGCTGACGTAGCCGTTCGGGTCGGCAATCGAAGAGGGCGTGACCCCTCGCGCGGCGGAGTAGCCGGGACGGCCACCGAGGTAGTTGTACACGTCGTACATCAGGTTGCCGTACATGGTGCCCGAGTTGCGCTTTTCGATCGGGCTGGTAATGCCAGCGTCGATGTCGTTGAGCCGGTTGTTGAAGGCGTTCTTGGCCGACGGCGTCATTGGCTGCACCTGGTAGCGCACGAAGCCGCCGTTGTCGTTGGCGTTGCCGTCGGTGACGAATTCGAACAGGCCCACGTTGACCTTGTCGTCCAGGTTGGCAATCGCGCTCTTGATGGCGCGCACCTCGGACTGGCCCTGGGTCAGGCCGCCTGGCCATTTCTGTGCCTGGCGCGACCAGTTGGACGTATTGTCCAGCACGATCAGGATGCGTGGATTGATCGAGGTGCCGGCCGAGGCACCCGTGAAAATATCGATGTCGTCAGCGCCAGCTGGGAACGACAGGAGGGTGGCACATGCACCGAGGCTGGCGGCCGCGGTGATCATTAGCTTTTTTTGCATGGCTGGCTCTCTAATATAAGCGGGCTATTTATTTGCAGGTAGTTTCGACATTGTCGGTCGAGACGCGCATGGCGACGCCTTGCACGACCTGGACTTCCGATTGGACTTGCTGGTCCTGGCTGCTGGCAGTCATTTCCCAGACCGAATCGGCGCACATCGAATTGCCACTGCCGGCACCGGCGATACCGTGGTCCTGGCTGGCGCCGACGCTGCAGCCGCGGTCTTCTTCGACGCCCAGATCGAGTTCGTTGGTCTTGATCTTGCGCACCTTGACGCAGCGCGCAGCACTGAGCGTGGTCACGATGTCGATCACACCATCGCCATTCAGGTCGAAGCAGCGGTGGTTACTGTTCAGGCAGGGCTGGTTCAGTGCATCGGTTGGCGTGTCAAAGAAGCGGGTGCTGGACATGGCTTCGTCGAGCACGCTACGGCTGGCAGCGATGCCTTCATCGCGGTTTTGCATATTGTTGACCACCTGGATGCTGGACTTGCCCAGGTTGAAAGTCGTCATCGCCAGCAAGGTGATCAGCACCAGCATGACCAGCGCCACGACCATGGTTATGCCTCTTTGCTGTCGGAATGCAGGGTGTTTCATCAGGATTTCCTTCCGGCCACGTTAGGCAGGCCAATCAGTGAGGTGAAAACGTGGCGTTTGTATTTGTCGTTGGTGGCGCTGATAACGTTTTGCTGGCCACTTGAATTCGAGCCGAGCACATAGGATTTGGTATCGGTGTGCCCCAGCGACGGGCTCAGGGTGCGCGCCAGCAGGTGCAGCTTGACCGACACCACATTGCCCCACTCGGCATCGTTGACCGTGGTGCTGAAGCTGTTGGCCACGCCATCGGAGTCGCTGTCGAGGCCGTATTCGAGCTGCATGTTCTCGATGCCTTCGGCCAGCGGCACGATCTGCACGGACATGACGCCGCCCTTGCTCACCACCTCGGCGCGCTTGAGCGTGGGAATGCCATCGCTATCCACGCTGTTGTTGGCGACGAAGTAGATATGGGTCAGCAGGCGCCGGACGTCGGCCACGCTGCCGCTGTTATTGACTGCGGTGCAGTTGTACTTGTGCAGGGTGAAGCCGCTGTTGATCGCGGAGATCTGGAAGTGCTTGGTCTTGTCGCTGGAGCCAAGCTCATAATCGTTGGAGCATTGCGAAGCCTGGAAGAAGGGACCGCCAGCAGTGTCATCTTCGCAATCGGCAGCGCCGACCACGCAGGTTTGCGTATGGCGCACCACGACGACGTCGGTATTGGCCTTGACGTCGGACAGGCAACCGAGGGAATTGCTATTGTCATAGCCTTGCACCGCGAAGGCAATGGCATCACGCATGCCCGTCAGGTCAAGGGAGCAAGGATCGGGCAGGGCAGTCGGCACCGACAGCTCGACCGGGTCATACTCGGAATAGTAGCCGGCGTTCCGCAAGTCGCCGGTCATCAGTTGCATGGCATAGCGCCCGTTCTCCACCTGCCGGTTGGCGCGTTCGATTTCCACTTGCGCGTTGCTGTTGTTGGTGAACAGGGTCGACAAGCCGGCGAGCAGGAGCAGTCCGACGGCGACCGCCACCATCAGTTCAACCAGAGTAAAGCCTTGCTCGCGACGGCGAATAATCTGCATGAATGGGCTCCTCATTTGCAGTCAAGTAGAGGAATCAGGACCTGGGCTGCAATCAGGCGGCGATAGCTTTCGGTGCCGAACTGATTGCGGCCGCAGTCCAGGGATGGAGCCTGGGTGGCGTGCAGGCCTTGCCAGGCAACGGCGACCTGGACGATGCCCGGTTTGCAAACGCCTGCGGTGTCGTCTGCAGTCTGCAGCACGGTAATGCAACCGCGTGCGCCGATCATTGCGCCGACCTTGGTATTGCTGTCGGTTTCGGCTGCGCCTTTCAGCAGGTTGCTCCATTCGCAGATGTCGCGGCTTGCGCCCGCGCCGAGGGCGCTGCAATCGGCTGGCTGCGTGTCGCCAGTGCCGATGTTGCCGGACTCATAGGCTGCGCTGTTCTGCGGGTTGCCTTGCAGGCGGGCGGTCATGTCGTCCAGCAGGATCACTGCCTGGGCGCGCTGGTAGGATTCGATCGAACCGACGCTGGCCTTGGATTGGAAAACCGCAATGCCCAGCAGGCCGAAAGCCAGGATCACGATGGTGACCAGGACTTCGATCATTGTGACGCCGTGTTGGTGGGTTCTTAGCATGATGTGGGTTGTACGTTCGGGCGGCCGCCGAGGTCGATCTTGATGCAGCTGGCTTTGCCGGTGGAAGACGTCAGCGAGAACTGGGGATTGGTCGTGCCCTTGACGCGGCCGGCAGCGGTAAAGGTCACGCCAGCCGCCGGTCCGGAGACCGTGACTGCCGGGCGTGTCGTGAAGGTGGCCAGGGCCGGCTCGCCGGCATTCGGGCTAGGAATGCTCCAGCCCGAGTTCCAGTTGCTTGTCGGGGTGATTGTTACGTCCTTGTTGCGCTTGATCGCCTCGCTGCGCGCACGCAGGATGCTGGTGAACAAGTCGCTCGAGGTGCTCTTCAGGCGCTGGTTGGCGACGAAGTCCTGCATGGCGGGCATGCCGATCGCCGCCAGGACACCTATCACTACCACTACCAGCATCATCTCGGGAAGGCCGAATCCGTTCTGGCGCTTCATGGCATCACCACTTGTCGGCAGGCAGCTTGGTGCCGGCCTGGTCGATGGAAAGATTGCCGTCGCTGACCTGGCCGCTGCCGGCAACCGGGGTCGCGGTAATGGTGAACTTTGGCGGCGGGCCATTGTCGGTCTGGATGGTAATCGTGTACCACTTGGACACAGCCGGCGGCGTTTGCATATTCAGGCCGCTGACCGAATCCTTGTAGACGCGGGCATCGGCCAGGAATTGCTGTTCGCGCTGGGCCAGGTCGATCAGGTGCTGCTGCGCGGCGGCGCGATTGCCGCGGATGACGTAGCGCGTGTAGTTGGGAATGGCGATTGCAGCGAGGATACCGACGATTACGACGGTGATCATCACTTCAACCAAGGTAAAGCCACGGTGGCTGGGGTGTTTCATCCTGGCGTCCGTTCTGGGTGCATTATTAGTGAGTTTATTCTAGGTGTCATGTTTCCGCATGTCAACATTCATGCCGTGACTTTTCGTTACATTCTAACCACAAAAAAAGGCAGGCCCCATGCACAATTGCATGGGGCCTGCCTTAGTGGTAGAGAAGGTTTTGGCTTACTCTGCGGCGGCGGCCAGGGCTTCGCTGGCGGCTGGCTGGGCCGCGTTCAACGGGGTGGGATTGGCCAGCTCGCGGTTCAGGGTTTCCATGTTGAGCTCGCCTTCCCACTTGGCTACCACCAGGGTTGCCACGCCGTTGCCGACGAAGTTGGTCAGGGCGCGGCATTCGCTCATGAAGCGGTCGATGCCGAGGATCAGGGCCATGCCCGCGACCGGGATGCTCGGCACCACGGCCAGGGTGGCAGCCAGGGTGATGAAGCCGGCGCCGGTGATGCCGGACGCGCCTTTCGAGGTCAGCATGGCAACGCCGAGGATGGTCAGTTGCTGCCACAGCGTCAGGTCGGTGTTGGTTGCCTGGGCCACGAACAGGGCAGCCATGGTCATATAGATATTGGTGCCGTCCAGGTTGAAGGAGTAGCCGGTTGGCACCACCAGGCCAACCACAGGCTTGGAGGCGCCCAGCTTTTCCAGCTTGCGCATCAGCGA
>Ga0102595_101046_pt1 | contig 14475 bp, 13 predicted proteins | sample Araplaol_mTSA_r2_2_FD_76864 | JGI IMG/M metagenome (GOLD analysis project Ga0102595, IMG submission 76864) | Arabidopsis root microbial communities from North Carolina, USA - plate scrape MF_Col_mTSA_r2 (SPADES assembly) (version 2) | ecosystem: Host-associated > Plants > Roots > Endosphere...
TGAAGGTTTGCTGGCGCTGGTCGAACACGGCGTGGCCCATCACGTCGGCCGGCATCAGGTCGGGCGTGAACTGGATGCGCGAGAATTCGCCGGCGAAGGTCTTGGCCAGCGCCTTGACCAGCAAGGTCTTGCCAAGGCCCGGTACGCCCTCCAGCAGCACGTGGCCGCCCGCCAGGCAGCAGGCCAGCACCTGTTCCACCACCGCGTCCTGGCCGATGATGGCGCGGCCGATTTCCTCGCGCAGGCGCTGCACGATGTCGATCGCCTGCGCCAGGCGGTCGGCCGGAATGGCCTGGTTGGTTGGAGTGGACATGCTATCGCTCATGGTGGGCTCGCAATTGTTGGAGTATTGAGATTTGTCGTGTGAAATCGGCGGCGCGGCTGGCCGGCGCGCCGAGCAGGGCATCGCTGACCTGTGCTTCCGGCAGCCTGGCCAGGCGCGACAGGCGGCGCGCGCGCTCGGCAGGTTCCAGCGCATGCAGTTCCGGCAGGCGGCGCAGCAGCAGCTTCTCCGTTCGCTTGCGCACGGCATCCAGCAACAGGGCGCGGCCTTGCGGCAAGCGCCACAGCCAGCGGCCGCTGGCTTCGATGTGTTCGATCAGGGCGCGGCGCGGCAGGGCTGCTTCCGGCAACAGCGGGCCGAAGCGGCGCGAAGCGCCCCAGGTCCACAGCAACAGCAGGGCTGCCAGGCCGATCACGGGCAGGCGGCCATGCTGCCACAGCCAGCCGCCCCAGCTGACCGGCTCGTTGTGCTGCACCAGCATTACCGTTGCCTTGGGCCCGCTCTGCCCGGCCAGCAACAGCAGCAGTTCGCCGTGGTCGAACTGGCGCAGCGCGTCGTTGTCGAAATAGCTGTCGCCGGCGTCGGCAGCCACCATGGCTACCTTGCCGCGTCCTTCGCCATAGACCAGCACGGCCAGCTCGTAGGTGTCGCCCCACAGCGGCCGCGGGCCTTTGCCCTCGAAGCGTTGCAAGGTATCGGATGGGCGGGCCAGCTCGATGGCGTGGCCGGCGCCGGGCGCGTTCAGGCACACCAGGCGGGCCGGGACGGCGGGCTCTTTCTCGCCTGCCTGGTCGTCCTCGTCCTCATCCCCGGTCTCTGGTTCGGCCTGCTGGCCCGGCTTGGCTTGCGCCGCCTTGGCCGCGCGCTTTTCGCGGCGCCGCGCCTCCAGCGGGTCGATGCGGCAGGTGTCGTCCATGCGGGGGCGGCCCGACAGCGCCACGCCGAAATGCTTGCCGACAGGGTCGTCCAACTGATCGGGGGCGGCCTCTTCCTCTTCGCTGGCGTCGTCGATCCAGTCCGGCGTCATGATCAGGGTGTTGCCGCGGCGGACCCAGTCCAGCAGCAGCCTGGCCTGGCGCTCGTCCTGCGGGCGCGCATAGCGCGACAGCAGCATGACGCCGTCGGGCAACTGGTTCAGCAACTGGTAGCTGAGCACGGGCTCGATCCGCACCTGGTGGCCGCGCGCCTCCAGCAGCCGGGTGGCCGCCAGCATCGGGTTCTTGGCCTGCGCCTCGGATACGTGGTACTGGCCGCGCCACACCTTGTGGAAGTAAGCGTGCCACAGCTCATAGCCGGCTGCCATCAGCGCGGCGGCAATGGCGATGGCGAGGATGAAGGCATAGCTCCGCTTCATGTTGCCTCGCGCTCGAAATGGGCTTGCCAGCGCGTGCACAGCGCCGCCACGGTTTCGGCGGCGGGCCAACGCGCGCCGTAGGCGGCGTTCAGCCATAGCGTGGTGGCCTGGTCGGCCAATGCCAGGCTGTCGCTATCGAGGGTGCCGGCGGCGTTGGCGCTGCGCGCCTGCGCCAGGCATTCGCCTTCGGTGGCGCCGTGGTGCAGCGTGAGTGAATGGCGGCTGACCAGGCGCGACAGCGTGGCGCGGTACAGCAGGGCCAGCGCGGCGCGCTGCTGCCCCTGTTGCCACAGTGCGCGGACGGCGCCTGCCACGTCGTCCGGCAAACTCTGTTCACGGATGTCGAGGCCGCCCACTTCGGTCGCCAGCCGGGGCGCGTTCCCCCCGCCCATGTCGAAGCGCAGCGGTGCGCCATAACGCCACAGCAGCCAGGCTACCAGGGCGATGGCGCCGCCGATCAGGGCCACCTTGACCAGCCCCGCGAGGATGGCCGCCAGCCAGCGCGGCAGCAGCGGCGGGGATTTTTTCTGTTGTTTTGCCTGTTCCGGTTCGAAGGGCTTGCGCAGCACCCATTCTTCGCTGCAGCGATAGCCGCGCAAGTCCTCGTGCGCGAATACCTGGTCGAGCTGGCGGCGCAGAGCGGCCTGTTCCGGCGACAGGACGGGCCCGCGCCCGCTGTCTTCTTCCTTGAGCCCTTCGGGCGGTTCGCAATCGGCGGCCACGGGCGGTGCGCTGGCGGCCGGCGCGGCCTGCACCGGCGGCGGCATGCCGAGCAAGGCCATGGCCAGCAGCGGCGCCGCCATCAGCACGGCGGCGGCGTGGCGCGCGGCCGTTGGCCGTGCCGGCGGGCGCAGCTGGCGCAGCACGATTTCGATGTCCCAGGCTTCCAGCGTGGCGCGGCGGTTCAGGTACAGCGTGAACGTGCAGGCGGTATAAATGGGGCCGGCAATGGCCAGCGCGGCGCAGAAGGCGGCGTTGATGATGGCCGACCGCAGTGCCGCATCTTCGATCCGGAACACGGCCAGCGGGTTCGGCGCTGTGCTGGACAGGAACAGGCCGACCAGGCCCAGGATGCCCGAGGCGAGCACCATGAATTCGAGCACGAAGAAGCTGGCGCCGAACAGGAAGGCGGCGACGCCGGTGCCATTGCGCGCGATGGTGGCGCGGCGCGCCGTGGCGGTCTTGCCGCGTGCCCGCTCCAGCACCCATACCGGCTGGTGCAGGCCGCGCCCGGCCATGAAGGGACGCCACCAGGTCAGCATGCGGATCCAGCCGCCGCCCAGTTCGCGCGGCCAGGCGCGCAAGGCATCGCGCCAGCTGGCCTGCTCGCCGAACACCTGGCGTGCCAGCACATGCAGCGGCGCGCGTTCCAGCAGGGGCAGCAGCCACCATGGCAGCAGCCAGCCAAATGCCGTATTCCAATGCCAGCCGATCAGGATCGCCAGCGCCGAGAGCGGCAGCCACAGCGCGAGCCATGCCCGCCAGACGTCGGCGCCGCCGGCATGCAGCAGGGCGAAGCCAAGGTCCAGCCCTTGCGCATTGCTGCGCGGGCGCAAATCCAGGCGCAGCTTATCGAGTTGCATGCACGCCTTTCCCGCGGCCGGCGAAACCAAAGAACAGGAACACCAGGGCCCAGCACACGGCGCCCACGCTGTATTTGACGGCCGGGGCAAAGGCGCTGGCCGACCAGAAGGCTTCGAAGAAGGCGGCCAATACGGTGAGCAGGGCGGCGCCCGCCACCACCGGGTACATCTGGACGCTGGCTTCCTGCAGCGCGCGGCGGCGGGCCAGGCGGCCCGGCTTGACCAGCGCCAGGCCGAGGCGCAGGCCCGCCAGGCCGGACAGCACCAGGCCGGTCAGCTCGAAGCTGGAGTGGGTCACCACGAAGGACCAGAAATTGCTGCGGGTGGCCGGATCGAGGCTGAGCCAGGCGGCCACCACGCCCATCTTCATGCCGTTGAACAGCACGCTCACCAGGGCCGGCACGCCGCCGAAAATGCCGCTGGCAAAAGTGCGGAAGCCGATCGAGACATTGTTCCAGATGTAGTGGCCGAACATCTGCAGGTCGCCCTCGCTGCCGCCACGGCCAGTCTTGAAGCTGGACGGCGCGTACATCTGGTGCATATGGGTCAGCTCTTGCGGCGAGGCGAACATGAAGGCATTGTGCGCGTCGTGCCACACCAGCGCGCCGATCGCAATGGCCGGGCCCAGCAGGCACAGCACCACAGCCAGCAGCAGCCGCCATTCCGCGCGCACCCGGCATGGCAGGTCGACGCGCAGCCATTGCAGCAGCACGGCCGGGCGTTCGGCCGCGACGCCGTACAGCGCGTGGTGGCAGCGCGCCACCAGGCCGTGCAGGTAGGACACCAGCTGCGGCGAATAGCCGCGCTGGCTGGCCAGGGCCAGGCACTGGCACAGGCGGCGGTATTGTTCAGGCAGGGCTTCGCGGCCCTCGGCGCGCTTGCCCAGCAGGGTGTCGATTTCGTTCCACAGCGGGGTGTAAGCCGCTTCAAACTGGGCTTGCTTCATCGGACCAGTCCTGCGGCCATGCCGCGCAAGCGCTCCAGCGAAGCCTCGCCTTCGCGCCCGGTCAGCGGCGCGGCGATATCGGCCAGTTCCAGCATGCGGCCGTGCGGCAGCCGCTTCTCCCGCGCGAACAGGTCGGCCAGGGCGCGCTGCTGCTCCGGCGTCAGCGGGAAGGGCAGCGGCAGGGGCGCCGCGTCGGGCACCTCAACCCGCTTGGGCGGCTTGTCGCGGTACACCACCTGGGTGCCGGCCACGATATCGCCCAGGCGGCGGAAGTGGCGGTCGCACAGCATGGACACGAGGCCGGAGGCATACAGCAGCGGCAGGAAGTCGGCCACCAGCAGCAGGTTGCGCAGCACCGATTCGCGCCAGCGCACCGGCAGCCCGTCGGCGCGCAGCACCTGCAGGCCGACCACCTGCTTGCCCAGCGTGCGGCCGCCGGCATAGATCTCGCAAAACACCGGGTAGGACCAGTAGGCGAGGAAATACAGCACCGCCGCCACGCCATTGAACAACTTTTCGGAAGGGATGAGGACGCCAAGCATCGCGATGATGACGCTGGATGCCGTGCCCCAGACGATGGCATCGATGGCCCAGGCGTAGGCGCGCACCACCGGACCGGCAGGAACCAGCTGCAAACGCACGCCTTCGGGGGTGGTCAGGGACAGGCGGCCATCGAGGAGGAAAGTCATGCCATTTATTTAACCATAAAATTTCCTCAATGGAAATATTAATGGAAATGTTTTATGCCTGCCGCCTGCTCGACCTGCTGGTAGTCATGTGACTGGCGGACACTGCCGATGGCTTGCCAGATGGCCTCGACCCGCTGCGGATCGCGCTGGTAGACGCCGCGTCCCACCATCAGGTGCAGGTTGACGATGGAATAGGGCAGCGCGGCCTGCCGGACCTTGCCCTTGAAGCGCGGGTCTTCGTGCGCCAGCTTGCTCGCTTCCAGCCCTTGCAGGATGGCGACGTCAAAGCTGCCCGTGACCAGCATGCGCAGCGCATCGGCGGCCGACTTCACGGTGTCGTGCGGAATAAAGCCCTTTTCGCGCAGTTGCTGCCCGACCAGGTAGCCGGTCTGCACGACCACCACCTTACCGGGCGCCATCAATGTGTGGCCGTCCCAGTTGCCGTTTCCGCCCACGCGCAGGAATACCAGGGCCGAATCTTCGAATAAAGCGCGGCCCGGATCTTCACGCCCGTCGGGTAATTGCGGGACACGCGACCAGGCGCGCCGGTCAATTGCATCTGCTGCACCAACTACAGCATCCACCTGGCCAATTTTTAATTCGCTAAGGCAACGCTTCCAGGGTTTCGCTGAATAAATAAATTGTTCATTAAGGAGTATTTCAACTCGCTTTAATAACTCGAAATTCAGGCCTTTCCCATCGGGCGTGCTCCATGGCCGCTGGTCCACATCTTCAAAGCACAGGCGCAACGGCGGCTCTTTCGCGGCGTGGGCAGCCGTGCCGGTCAACAGTGCCAGCAGCAGGCAGAGGCTTTTATAGCTCATGCCATAAAGATTATCACGGCGTTTTTCTGTTCCGGACGACTTCATTAAAAAGAGCCATACATGTTGTATTTGCGCATGAATAACTGGAAATAATAGACGGATGAAAATGTTGCATATAAATTCTCCGTAGTTTTTTTAAAATCTGTTTGGAAGAGAGAAATACATGAATAAACATTTTCCGATTGCAGCATTAATGTTGTCCGCCAGCCCGTTCGTGCTGTTGGGCCAAGCCCACGCACAAGCACAGGATGCTGCGCCTATCCAGGCGCAGCAGGCTGCCGACACCACCACCGACGAGATCCAGAAGGTGGTCATTGTTTCGACCGGTAGCCGCGGTTCGCAGCGCACCATGGTGGATACCCCGGTCCCGGTTGACGTCCTGAGCTCGCGCGAGCTGACCAAGACCGGCCAGGCCACCCTGGACAAGTCGATGCAGTTCCGGGTCCCTTCCTTCAACACCGTACAGACGCCGGTCAACGACGCGACCTCCCTGCTGGACCCATACGAGATCCGCAACATGGGCCCGAGCCGCGTGCTGATCCTGATCAACGGCAAGCGCAAGAACATGAGCTCGCTGGTATACACCCAGACCTCGCCAGGTCGCGGTGAGTCCGGCGCTGACATTTCTGCCATCCCGGCCGACGCGATCAAGCGTATCGAAGTGCTGCGCGACGGCGCTTCGGCGCAATACGGCTCCGACGCGATTGCCGGCGTGGTCAACATCATCCTGAAGGACAATCCCGAAGGCGGTTCGGTCACGGCGCGCGCCGGCATCACCCACGAGCACGATGGCGGCATGGGCGGCCTCAGCCTCAACCAGGGCTTCGCGCTGGGCGGCGACCGCGGCTTCTTCAACTACACCATCGATGCCTCGCGCGTGAACCTGGCCAGCCGTTCGGGCGTGGTCAGCGCTGCCGGCGAAGCGGGCGACTTCGGTGCCTCGCTGGCCGAGGTGCAAGCCTTCCTGTCCAAGTACCCTGACGCGCGCAACGTCAACGGTTCGCCGAAGACCAAGGCCTACAAGGGCCTGTTCAATACCCGCTACGACCTGGGCGAGGGCATTGCCATTTACGCCAACGCCGCTTACGTGAACAAGAAGGTCAACTCCTTCGCCAACTACCGTACCCCGTACTGGCGCCCGACCGACTACGGCCTGCTGCACCCGGCAGGCACACCGTACGAAGGCTACCAGCCGACCTTCGACGGTACGCTGGACGACTACAACGCCACCGGCGGCGTGAAGATGGACCTGGCCGGCTGGACCACCGACTTCAGCCTGACCTACGGCGGCAACAAGCAGAAGTACGACGTGGACCACTCCGTCAATCGCAGCATGGAAGATGCCGTGCTCGCCGGTACCAGCACTGAACACTCGCCGACCCACTTCTATGCCGGCGGCGTAGAGTTCCAGCACTTCGTGTTCAACGGCGACATCTCCAAGCAGCTGACCGACACCGTCAACTTCTACGCCGGTACCGAGCTGCGTCACGAGAAGTTCGAAGTGAAGGCTGGCGAACGCGCATCGTGGCAGGGTACCGGTGCCGACTCCTTCGCCGGCAACCATCCGGACAACTCGTTCCCGTCCTCGCGTTCCAATTACGGCGTATATGCCGGCTCGACCTGGGACATCAGCAAGGACCTGCTGCTCGATGGTACCGGCCGCTGGGAAAAATACACCGACTTCGGTTCGGCATTCGTGTGGAAGCTGTCCACCCGCTACAAGGCGAATGACTGGGTGACGCTGCGCGCATCGGCATCGAAGGGCTTCCGTGCGCCGTCCCTGGCCCAGATCTACACCCAGAAGGCGCAGTACTCGTTCGTGCCTGGCGGCGGCATCCAGGTGTCGGGCCTGGTGAACAACGTGTCGGCGCAAGCTGCCGCGCTGGGCGTGCCGAAGCTGAAGGCAGAAAAGTCGGACAACATCACCTTGGGCCTGGGCCTGAAGCCGGATGAAAACACCAGCGCCACCCTGGACTACTACAACATCAAGGTGAAGGACCGCATCGTGCTGGGCAAGGAAATCGTGCCGACCGGCGATCCTGCGCAGCAGCTGGACCAGATCCTGGCAGCCAACGGCATCGTCTCCGTGAGCTTCTTCGTCAACGCAGTCAAGACCCGGACCGAGGGCCTGGACTACGTGCTGTCGCGTAAGAACATTCCACTGGCCGACGGCAAGCTGACCTTGAACCTGTCTGGTAACTACACGCACAAGAACGAGCGTGACGGCGCGGTCAAGAATCCTCCGATCGTAGCCAACGCCGGCCAGTCCGTGCTGGACGCGACGCAGGAAGCGCTGATGTTCACTTCGCGTCCGAAGTTCAAGACCATCCTTGGCGCCGACTGGGATTACAAGAAGCTGACCCTGTCGATCAACAACACCGTGTTTGGCCCGACCCGCTTCCGCCAGGCCGGCCTGGACAGCGACCTGGAGACCAAGTTCAAGACCAAGACCGTCACCGACTTCGCCCTCAACTACAACCTGATGCCGAATGTGACCCTGTCGTTCAACGTCAACAACGTGTTCAACACCACGCCGGAGTGGGAGTTCAAGGCCCTGAATGCCGATGGCCAGGCGATCATCAACGATCCAAACCAGAAGGCGATCCAGCGCAACCTGATCACCTTCAATGGCCGCTATGACATGGTGACCTACGACGGCTCGCATTTCAGCCAGCTTGGCCGCACCTACGCAGCATCGCTGAACTACCGCTTCTAAGGCGCAATCCGGAAGACGCGAAAACCGCCCCTCGGGGCGGTTTTTTATTGTAAAGTGGATAATCAACCGGTGATGGAGATAACCATGCGCTCGATGCGTCGGGCAATCACGAACGGGGCGCAGCACGTAAGGCCCGTTATCGACGATGCAGTGCTGGCCCGTTACGTCGAAATCGGCCTGGCGGTGCGCGAAGCGTTTCGCCAGCCGGCGTTGCGCGATGTTTTCATTGCGCGGCTGAAGCCGCACCGGCGCCTGATCGCGGGTAGCGTACCGGCAGGCATCCAGCAGCACGGCATGCTGCCCGAGCGCGCGCCGGCGCAGGGCCTGGCCGAGATTTCCGATGCCGACCTGGCGCAATGGCTGGTCGATGACGGCCGCCTGATCTACGGCGAATTCACGCAGCAGGAGCTTGACAACTACTTCGAGGCGGTTGCGCCCTGGCTGCCCCTGCGTGGCCATTTCATCGATCTTGGCAGCGGCCTTGGCAAGGTCGTAATGAGCGCAGCACTGGCCTTGCCCGGCATGCGTTGCACCGGTGTCGAGCTGCTAGGCTATCGCAACGACATGGCACAGATGCGGCTGGCGCAGATGCTGGCGGCCGGCGTGGCCGAGGATGCCGCCGCAGCCGCCCGCGTTGCCGCCCGGGTGCGCCTGCTGCACCAGGATATGTTTGCGACCGATGTCTCCGACGCCAGCATGGTGTACATCTACAGCACCTGCTTCGCGCCGATGATGGACAGGCTGGCCGAAAAGCTGGCCGGGGAACTGCCTGAAGGCGCCCTGGTCACAACCGTCACTTTCCCACTGTTGCACCCGGCCTTCGAACTGGTGCAGCAATTCGCGCCGCCCAGTGTGGCGTGGACGACGGTGTTCCTGTATCGCCGGCGTGCTGCGCTGGAAGCGGGGGCGCCGCCCGCAGCGCACCACCTTTACGAACAGGATGGCGCCGCCTGGGAATATGCGGTGCGGGCCGCCTTCGCCGCCTATGATTCGGCGCAGGAGGTCTGACATGGATATCCGCGCGATGACCTTGCCCGAGCTGGAAGTGGTGCTGGACTGGGCTGCCATGGAGGGCTGGAATCCGGGCCTGCAGGATGCCGCCAGTTTTTACGCCGCGGATCCGGTCGGCTTCCTGCTTGGGCTGCTCGATGGGGAGCCGGTAGCCAGCATTTTCGCAGTGCGTTACGGCGCCGGATTCGGCTTCATCGGCGGCTATATCGTGCGGCCGGAGTTTCGCGGCAAGGGCTACGGCATGGCGGTCTGGCAGGCCGGCATGGCGCGGCTGGCAGGGCGCAACGTGGGCCTGGATGGCGTGCCGGCCCAGCAGGCCAACTACGCGCGCTCCGGCTTCAGCCTGGCCCACCGCAACGTGCGCTACGAAGGCTGCGGCAGTGACGTCCCAGCGGCAGATCGCGTACTGCCGCTGGGCCAACAGGACCTCGACGATATTCTTCGCTATGACCGTGCCTTCTTTGCCGACGACCGCCAGCACTTCATGCGCTGCTGGCTGCGGCAGGACGGCAGCGTGGCTTTCGGCGTACGGGATGCTGAAGGGGCTCTGCTTGGCTACGCCGTGCTGCGCCCATGCCGTGCAGGCTTCAAGATTGGCCCGCTATGCGCAGAGTCGCCGGAGGTGGCCGAGGAGTTGATGCTGGCCTTGCGTGGCAGGGTGCCGGCCGACGAGCCGGTGTTCCTTGACGTGCCGGAGCCGAACACTGCCGCCGTGGCGCTGGCGGAAAGGCACGGTATGCGCGCCTGCTTCGAGACGGCGCGCATGTACACCGGCGAAGACCCTGGCTTGCCGCTGGCGCGGCAGTATGGCATCACAACGTTTGAACTGGGCTGAGATAGTCCTTGACCTTGACGCTGCGTCAACCTTGAGGATGGCTGCATGTACACCGTAAAACAGCTCGCCGACCTCACGGGCGTCACCGGCCGCACACTGCGTTACTACGACAGCATCGGCCTGCTCAAGCCTTCGCGCGTTGGCGATAATGGCTACCGCTACTACAACGAAGCGGACCTGCTGCGGCTGCAGCAAGTCCTGATCTACAGGGAGATGGACGTGCCGCTGGCCGCCATCTGCGACATCATGTCGCAACCGGGCTTCGACGTGCTGGCGGCGCTGCAAAGCCACAAGCAGGCGCTGGCAAGCCGGCTGCAGGAATTGCAAGGGCTGATTTCCACGGTGGACAAGACCATCCTCCACCTGAAAGGAAAACACAGCATGAAACCAGTACAGCTTTTCGACGGCCTGCGCGACAGGCAGGATAAGCACCGGCAGGAAGCGGAACGGAAATACGGCAAGGAAGTCGTGCAAGAGTCGGCGCGGCAATGGCAGGGCTATGACGAAGCGCAGCAACAAGCCCTGATCGACGAAGGCAATGCCATCTACGCCGCACTGGCAACCGCCATGCCGCACGGCGCCGGCAGCGATGCAGTACAAGTCCTGGTAGCGCGCTGGCACCAGCACATGCGCCGTTTCTGGCCCGCCGAGCGCGCGCATCTGCCGAACCTGGCTGCCACCTACCGCGACGATGCGCGCTTCCGCGCCAACTTCGACAAGATCCGTCCGGACCTCGCTCCTTTCATGGCCGAAGCCGTGAGCATCTACGCAGCTTAAACACAACGCTTGCCCCATCGCAAATCGCGCGGCCTCGCGCCCCGTTACCCTTCCTGTTGTGCCAACTATAGGGAGACGAATCATGTCCAACTTTTACCGGTACTTTCGGGAAAATATGGAGTCGCTTGGGCTGCCAGCTCCGGCATCGTTATTTGGCAGCCTGCAAATGGCCATGGCAAATGCAGCGACGTTTGTCGCACACGTCGACAAATTTGGCCAGCGAATTACAGTCGGCGAAATGCTCGGTGCGGGTCAGCGTGCTGAGAAGTTGGGCATGGTCGCGACATTGTCTGCCGCATTTTATGTAGGGGCGGTGATTGGAAGCATTGCGGTGGCAACCGGACGGACGTTGAGCGGTGGCGTTTCATTGGCCGACGTCATGTGGGAGATTCGATGTAATGGCTTGTATCGGCCTTGGCTGGCTGAGACGTTGCGCCGCAACGCGATGTTCTATGACACGAGAATGATAGGACGTATCGCTTATCGCGCAAGGATGATTCGATGATGAAAGACCAGATCTGGCTTTTCGTGTCTGCGGTTGCTGGGGCTCTGTTCGCCTGGGCATTCTGGCACTACCTTGATGCTGAGGCGGTGGTTGCGCTGATGACGCTTGCTTTGGTGTCGTCTGTGGCGGATAACCTGCGATTACGACGCAAGTTGCGCGAAACGGAGCGGCGTGGTTGACGGGCTGGGCGGGCGCGCGGAGAATGGCTGCTCCACAACCCTGCTGGATAGGAGGAAGTCATGAAGCTCCGTCGTATCGCGCAGTACCTGGTTGTTGTTGCTGGATTTACGCTGGCTGGCGCTGCCGTCAGCGGTTCGCCGGATAAGAAGAAGGCCGCGGCGCCTCCTGATGAAAAGGCTGCGATGGAGATGATGGCCAAGGCCGCCACTCCTGGCGAGGCGCATAAGAAGCTCGATGCGCTGGCCGGCAAATTCACCGTCAAATCGAAAATGTGGATGGACCCCTCCAAGCCACCTGAGGAAAGCGACGGCTCCACTGAGCGCAAATGGATCATGGGGAACCGCTACCTGCAGGAGAGTTACCAGGGCAAGTTCATGGGCCAGCCTTTCGACGGCATGGGCATCCAGGGCTATGACAACGTCACGAAGAAATACTTCGGCAGCTGGATCGATTCCGGCGGTACCGGTATGACCCTTGCGCATGGTTCGATGAACGGCAATACCATCAAGTACAAGGGCATGATGTCCGACCCGATGAGCGGCAAGGAAATTCCGTACACGATGAGCGTTGCCATTACCGACAACGACAACCACAAGCTGGAGATGTGGGGGCCGGGACCGGGCGGGAAAGAAATGAAATGGATGGAAATGAGTTACACCCGCGTCAAATAAACAAAGCCCCCGCGAGGGGGCTTGTCTTTTAGCGGCGGCCCAGGCGCAGGCGCGAGGCCGGTGCGGCTGAGGTGTCGGCATCGACGCGGAACACGCCGACGGCTTGCAGCAACGCTGCCGATTGCTGCTGCATGCTGGCTGCCGCTGCCGCGGCTTCTTCCACCAGCGCCGCATTCTGCTGCGTCACCGCATCCATCTGCGAGATTGCCTCGTTCACTTGCGCGATGCCGGCGCTTTGTTCGTGGCTGGCAGTGCTGATCTCATTGATGATCTGCCGCACGCGGTGCACGCTTTCCACGACTTCCTGCATGGTGCTGCCGGCTTGCGCCACCAGCGTATTGCCAACGCCGACCGTTTCCACCGATGCACCGATCAAGTCCTTGATTTCCTTCGCCGCAGCAGCGCTGCGCTGCGCCAGGTTGCGCACTTCGGATGCCACCACCGCAAAGCCGCGGCCTTGTTCGCCGGCGCGCGCCGCCTCCACCGCCGCATTCAATGCGAGGATATTGGTCTGGAACGCAATGCCGTCGATCACGCTGATGATGTCCACAATCTTGCGCGAGGAGCTGTCGATGGATGCCATGGTCTCCACCACCTGCGACACAACAGCGCCGCCTTTCTGCGCCACTTCCGAAGCGTTTGCCGCCAGTTCATTGGCGGTGCGTGCGCTGTCGGCGTTCTGGCGTACGGTGGCGGTCAGTTCTTCCATCGAGGCTGCAGTTTCTTCCAGCGAGCTGGCCTGGCTTTCAGTGCGGGCCGACAAGTCGCTGTTGCCGGCCGCGATCTCGCTCGAAGCGGTGGCGATCGTATCGGTTGCCGTGCGCACCGAGCTGACGATCCGCGCCAGGTCGTCGCGCATGCCTTTCAGCGCATTGACCATGCTGCCGTTGTCGCCCTGTTTGACGTCGATCGGTACGGTCAGGTCGCCACCCGCGATGCTGCGCGCAATCGAGGAAGCGTAGTCAGGTTCGCCGCCCAGTTGGCGCAGCATGCCGCGGGCGATGTACACGCCTACGCCAAGCAGCAGGGCGGCCAGCAGCACGGCGCCCGCAGCGAAGGTAATGGCGCGGCCACGCACTGTGGCGTCGACCGTGTCTACGTAGACGCCCGAGCCGAGGATCCAGCCCCATGGCTCAAAGCCTTTGACGTAGGAGACCTTTTGCACCGGCTTGTCGCTGCCCGGTTTCGGCCACATGTAATCAACCGGGCCGGCGCCGGACTTCTTCACCATATTGACGAATTCCACGAACAGGAATTTGCCGGTCGGATCCTTGTTGCTGCTGAGGTCCTTGTTGTCGAGCTCCGGCTTGATCGGATGCATGATCATCTTCGGCTGCATATCGTTGAGCCAGAAATATTCGTTGTTGCCATATCGCAACACCTTGATCGCTTCCATGGCCTTCTTCTGTGCGTCGGCACGGGGCAGGGCGCCGCTGGCTTCCTGCTTTTGGTAGTAGTCGAGCACGCCATAGGCCGTTTCGACAGCTTGCCGCACATTGCTTGTGCGCTCCTCAAGGATGAGTGTCCGTTCGGAAATGAGGAAGATTGCGGTGAGGATGATGATGCCGAGAATGGCCCCGGCATTGAGCACGGCCAGTTTCTTCGCAATGCTCATGGACTGCGTGAAATTCATGGTTTGCCTCCAGCTGTTTCAATCTTTTTGTGAAACCAGCATGGCACGGCTCGTAGTTGGGAGTCAACTGTGTTGGCTGAGTGAAAATATCTCGCTTTGTGGAAGGCTGCTTCGGTTATATTTGAGCAGGTCGCCTTGGGATGCCCCTTTAAATGCATAAGCCATTGGTCAGCAGACAAGAAGCGGAATCGAGGCTGCGCTATTCCAGCGTGATGCTGTGGGCATTTGTTGTTTGCACTTGCATCGTCAAGTTTGTCCCTTTCGTGCCAGACTTTCCCAGCCCTGGCCTGGATCCCTCATGGCAGTTCGCCATGAACCAGGCAGTTGCGACAGGCATGCATTTCGGGACCGAAGTCAATTTCACTTTTGGCCCATACGCGCCGATTTATACCCATCTGTACCATCCGGCCATTGATGGCCTGGTCCTGGCGGTCAACCTATACCTTGGCGTGGCATATTCGTTGGCCG
>Ga0102595_101050_pt1 | contig 14446 bp, 14 predicted proteins | sample Araplaol_mTSA_r2_2_FD_76864 | JGI IMG/M metagenome (GOLD analysis project Ga0102595, IMG submission 76864) | Arabidopsis root microbial communities from North Carolina, USA - plate scrape MF_Col_mTSA_r2 (SPADES assembly) (version 2) | ecosystem: Host-associated > Plants > Roots > Endosphere...
TGGAGGGGGAGGCCTCCGCGCTGGCGACCAATCCCAAGGTCATCGAGACGTACCTAGGACTGGCAAAGCGCGCGGCCTGGCCGTAAACGTATACGTATGGAAAATAGCGGCGCCAATTCGGCGCCGTTTTTTATTCATGCGACCTATGTTGTTCACAAAACTATCCACAGTGTGGATAAGTCCTAGTGTGGCAGCTCGGCAATATAGGTTGCCGCTACGGACAGCAGCCATTGACGGAAGGTATTCAGGGCCGGATGGTCGCGTCTTTCACGTGGTGCGCACAAGAAATATCCCCGGCTCAGCGTGATCGGCAGGTCGAACGGCGCCACTACCTGACCGGCCTGCAACGCTTCCCTGACAAGGCATCGCTGGAGAACGGCCACGCCCATGTCGGCCTTCACGGCTTCCAGCAGGATGGACACCTGGTCGAACCCGCGCGCCAGGGTTGGCGCAGCATTGGGTACGCCCACGGCGGTCAGCCAGTGCTGCCAGTTCCTGGGGGCAGTTGTGTGGAAAAGTAGCGGCTCGCCCATCAGGTCGGCCGGAGTTTTCCACAGATTGGCGGTGCGGCGCGAGTGCGCGCGGGCGGGGTGGCAGACCGGCACCATTTCGCGGCCAATCACATAGTCGACCTGCAGGTTCGGCCAGTGATCGGCCTCGCCGGTAAGGATCGCGGCGTCGGGCCGTGCGCCAGTAAAGTCCTCGTCACGGCGGTAGGGCACGAAGTCGAGCCGGATGTCCGGATGCTGGCGGTGGAAGTCCGGCAGCCGCGGCACCAGCCACACGCTCGCCAGCGTGGGCACCGCAGACAGCGTCAGATGGTGCCGGCGATCTTCGTCGAACATGGCCGCGCTGGCGTCCTCCAGGGCGGCCAGCGGGGCCGCAATGGCCGTCAGATACTGGCGCCCCGCCTCGGTCAGCACCAGCCCGTGCGCATTGCGATGGATCAGCGGCTGGCCGAAATGCGCTTCAAGCCTGGCGATGGCGCGACTGATGGCACCCTGCGTCACACATAGCGTTTCCGCCGCGCGTGTGAAGCTGCCGAGCCTGGCGGCCGTGGCAAAAGCATGCAGCTCTGACATCGAAGGGGAGCGTATACGCATGCTGGCCGAGAATGATCTTAGGTAATGGAAGCGTGCAATATAGTCGTTTGTGCCAGGTCGGTAAACTCACGGAAACTCGCTGCTCGGTACCCCCTATTCGAGAACGAGAACGAGGAGTTTCACGCTATGCAGCGAGCCCGGAATGCCAGCGCAATGCGCCGTCGGCTGACGTTTTCCACAATGTTGTCCACAGTCGGCGTCGCGGCTTTTGGCGGTATGGCGATGCCTGCCGCCGCGCAGTCGAACTATCCCAGCAAGCCCATCCGTCTGGTGGTGCCGTTCGCTGCCGGCGGTACGACGGATCTCTCCGCACGGCTGGTTGCCGAGTACGCGGGCCGCGAGCTAGGTCAGACCATCGTGGTGGACAACAAGGGTGGGGCAGGGGGCTCGATCGGCATGGAGCAGGTGGCGCGTGCCGCGCCCGATGGCTACACGATTGGCATGGCGACGGTCAGCACGCATGGGTCGAATCCGGCGGTGTATCCGAAGCTCGGCTATGACCCGATCAAGGATTTCGCGCCGGTGACCAACGTCGCGGCCATCCCGAGCGTGTTCGCTGTGCATCCGAGCGTGCCGGCCAAGACCATGCAGGAATTCGTGGCGCTGGCCAAGGCCAACCCGGGCAAGTATACGTTTGCATCGCCCGGGGCCGGCTCTCTTGGGCACGCCAACATCGAGAACTTCATGATGCTGGCGAAGATCGACCTGCTGCACGTGCCCTACAAGGGCGCGGGACTGGCGCTGAACGACGCCGTGGCAGGGCAGGTCAACGCGATTACCGACAACCTGTCGACGACGCTGCCACACGTGAAGGCCGGCCGCCTGCGTGCGCTGGCCGTGCTTGGCGCCCAGCGCTCGCCGCAGCTTCCCAATGTGCCGACCTATGCCGAACTGGGCTACAAGGACATGGGCGATGGCGGCTGGTTCGGTATCGTGGCGCCGGCTGGCACGCCGCAACCGGTTGTCGACAAGCTGAACGCCGCCATCCACAAGGCCATGCTGAACCCCGAGTTCAAGCGCAAGATCGAGGAGTCGGGCGGCACGCTGGTGCCGACCACGCCCGACCAGTTCAAGGCGCAGATCCAGCAAGCCATGGCACGCTACGCACGCGTGGCGAAGGCCGCCAACATCAAGCTGGACTGAGCGATGCCGGCACTCGACATTCCTTTCGAGGCGATCCAGGGCGACGCCCCGGGCGGGCCGTTCACGCTGGCCCTGCCCGAGGGCGTGGCGCTGCCGCTGGTGTGCGACTCGCCCCATAGCGGCGTCCACTATCCGGCGGATTTCCAGGCGGCGGTACCGCTGCAGCGGCTGCGCGGCGGCGAGGATACCCATATCGACGCGCTGTGGTCGGCCGTGCCCACGGTGGGCGGTACGCTGATCGGTGCCACGTTTCCACGCGTCTATATCGATCCGAACCGCACGCTCGACGATCTCGACCCGGAACTGCTGGCACAACCCTGGCCGACGCCGCTGTCGCCGGGCGAGAAGACCCGCCTGGGTTATGGCCTGATCTGGCGAAAGCTCGATGCCGCCACGCCCATCTACAACCGCCAACTGGCGGTGGCCGAGGTGCAGCAGCGTATCGAGCGCTACTATCGCCCGTACCACGCCGCACTGGCCCAGGCCGTGGAATCGGCGTACGCGCGGTTCGGTGCGCTCTGGCACCTGAACCTGCATTCGATGCCCAACAACGCCTACGAGCGGCTGAAAATCGTCAGCCCGCATCCGCTGGCCGACTTCGTGCTGGGTGACCGGGACGGTACCACCTGCGAGCCGGGCATCGTCGATTTGGTCGAGCGCGAACTCCGCGGCATGGGCTATACGGTGGCGCGCAACGATCCGTACAAGGGCGTGCAACTGATCGCCCAGATCGGCCGTCCGGCCGAGCGGCGCAACAGCCTGCAGATCGAGATCCGTCGTCCGCTCTACATGGACGAGTCCAGCAAGGCGCCGAACGACGGTTTCGTGTCGTTGCGAAACGACCTGAGCAAGCTCTGCAGCCAGATCGCCGGCTATATCCGCAGCCAGATCTGAGGCCTGTTTCACGTGAAACATGTGCGGTAGGGAAGGGCCCTGTGCAAGCAGGGCCTTTTTGCTTTCCGGGCGGGTGTTTCACGTGGAACACACTCGGCGCGCCGTGGGTATCGCCGACGCCATGTTTCACGTGAAACATCGGCAAGGGCAGAGTTGGCCAATCGATTGCCGCTATAATTCGGCATTCTGTTTTTCCCGCCCAGCCTCCCGGAGGAGGTGTCCCATGCTTTACCCGAAAGAATTCGACGTCATTGTCGTCGGCGGTGGTCACGCCGGCACCGAAGCAGCCCTCGCCGCCGCGCGCATGGGCTGCCAGACGCTGCTGCTCACGCACAACATCGAGACGTTGGGCCAGATGAGCTGCAACCCGTCCATCGGCGGCATCGGCAAGGGGCACCTGGTCAAGGAAGTGGACGCCATGGGCGGTGCGATGGCTGCGGCCACCGACGAAGCCGGCATCCAGTTCCGCATCCTGAACTCCAGCAAGGGCCCGGCGGTGCGCGCAACGCGTGCCCAGGCGGACCGGGTGCTGTACCGCAAGGCCATCCGCACGCGCCTTGAGAACCAGCCGAACCTGATGCTGTTCCAGCAGGCGGTGGACGACCTGATGGTCGAGGGCGACCGCGTGGTGGGCGCCCGCACCCAGGCTGGCATCGACTTCCGAGCCCGGGCCGTGGTGCTGACGGCCGGTACGTTCCTGGACGGCAAGATCCACGTCGGGCTGGACAACTACACCGGCGGGCGGGCAGGTGACCCGGCGGCCGTGTCGCTGTCGGCGCGGCTGAAGGAGCTGAAGCTGCCCCAGGGCCGCCTGAAGACCGGCACGCCGCCGCGCATCGACGGTCGCACGATCGACTTCTCGGTAATGGAAGAGCAGCCCGGCGATCTCGACCCGGTGCCGGTGTTCTCGTTCCTGGGCCGTCCGGAACAGCATCCGCAACAGCTGCCGTGCTGGATTACCCATACCAACAGCCGTACCCACGACATCATCCGTAGCGGCCTGGACCGCTCGCCGATGTACACGGGCGTGATCGAAGGGGTGGGGCCGCGCTACTGCCCGAGTATCGAAGACAAGATCCATCGCTTTGCCAGCAAGGAAAGCCACCAGATCTTCCTGGAACCCGAAGGCCTGACGACCAACGAGTTCTATCCCAACGGCATCTCGACCAGCCTGCCGTTCGACGTGCAACTGGATCTGGTGCACTCGATCCGCGGCATGGAGAACGCGCACATCCTGCGCCCCGGGTACGCCATCGAGTACGACTATTTCGATCCGCGCGGACTGAAGGCGTCGCTGGAGAGCAAGGCCATCGCCGGCCTGTTCTTCGCGGGCCAGATCAACGGCACCACCGGCTATGAAGAAGCGGCTGCCCAAGGTCTGCTCGCCGGTATCAACGCCGGATGCTTCGTGCGCGAGCGCGACGCGTGGACGCCGCGCCGCGACCAGGCCTACCTTGGCGTGCTGGTGGACGACCTGATCACGCGTGGCGTGACCGAGCCATACCGCATGTTCACGAGCCGGGCCGAGTTCCGCCTGAGCCTGCGCGAGGACAACGCCGATATGCGCTTGACCGAAGTCGGGCGCGAACTTGGGGTGGTGGACGATGCGCGCTGGGATGCATTCAACCGCAAGCGCGATGCTGTTTCACGTGAAACAGAGCGCCTGAAGAGCACGTGGGTGAATCCCACCGTGCTGCCGGAAGCCGACGCCGTACCGCTGCTGGGCAAGCCCATCGAGCGCGAATATTCGTTGGCCGACCTGCTGCGCCGGCCGGAAGTCCGCTACGAAGCGCTGGTGGCACTGCAGGATGGCCGCCATGCGCCCGAAGCGCCGCTGTCGGATGACCCGATGCTGGCCGAGCAGATCCGCGAGCAAATCGAGATCGGCATCAAGTACCACGGCTACATCGCACGCCAGGCTGCCGAAGTGGACAAGCTGGAAGCGAACGAGTCGACCAGGTTGCCGCCAAATTTCGACTACACGGAAGTGCGTGGCCTTGGCTTCGAGGTCAGCCAGAAGCTGAACCAGCATCGGCCCGAGACGCTGGGCCAGGCATCGCGCATCTCCGGCGTCACGCCGGCGGCCATCTCGCTGCTGCTGGTGCATCTGAAGAAGAAGGGCATGGGGCGGACGGCGGGCAAGGCCAGCGATGGCCAGGAGGCTGCCTGAGTGGGGGGCTATCGCTACGTCGTGACAGACGACGCTGCGCAACGCAAGCGTCTCGAAGCCGGCCTCGACGCGATCGGGCTGGCCCTCGCGCCCGCCCAGATCGACACGCTGTTCGCGTACCTGACGCTGCTGCGCAAATGGAACAGCGTCTACAACCTGACCGCCATCCGTCATCCCGACGAGATGCTGACGCATCATCTGCTCGATTCGCTTGCCGCCGTGCCCGCGCTGGCCGAAGCCGCGCGCAGCGTAGCCGTGCCCGAGGCGGCACGGGGCAGGGTGCTGGACGTGGGGTCGGGCGGCGGCATGCCGGGCATGCCCCTGGCTATTTCGTGCCCCGATGTGTCGGTGCTGATGGTCGATATCGTCCAGAAGAAGACCGCGTTCCTGACCCAATGCCGGGCCCAATTGCATCTGACCAATGCGTCCGCGCACTGGGGGCCGGTGGAGAAGATCGAGGATGAGACCGGCTATGCCGTGATCACGTCGCGGGCCTTCGCGGAACTGACTGACTTCGTGAACCTGTCCGGGCAACTGCTGGCGCCGGGGGGGAAGCTGCTGGCGATGAAGGGCGTGTATCCGCAGGCCGAGCTGGACCGCATGGAAGCGGCTGGCCTGATGCAGACGTGGCAGGTGAAATCGGCACCGAAGCTGAGCGTCCCGGAACTCGACGCCGAACGGCATCTGGTTGTGCTATCAAAGCGTTGAATCGCTACCCGATGAATTTTTGAATTGTCATTCGTTGCATGAATATGGATGACAACACTGGAGCTGCAAGCGCTTATGGCCAAGGTATTCGTGATCGCAAACCAGAAGGGCGGCGTCGGCAAGACCACCACCACGGTGAATCTGGCCGCCGGTCTGGCCGCGCAGGAGCAGCGCGTGCTGCTGGTCGACCTGGATCCGCAGGGCAATGCCTCGATGGGTTCCGGCATCGACAAGCAGGCGCTCGAACACAGCGTGTACCAGGTGCTGGTGGGGCTGGCATCAGTGACCCAGGCGCGCCAGCGATCGGAATCGGGACGCTATGACGTGCTGCCGGCCAATCGCGAACTGGCCGGGGCCGAAGTGGAACTGGTGGAGCTGGACCAGCGCGAGCGCCGCCTCAAGCAGGCGCTGGCCGAGGTGGACGACCAGTACGACTTCGTGCTGATCGACTGCCCGCCGTCGCTGTCGCTGCTGACGCTGAACGGCCTGTGTGCCGCCCATGGCGTGATCGTGCCGATGCAGTGCGAATACTTCGCGCTGGAAGGGCTGTCGGACCTGGTCAACACCATCAAGCAGGTGCACGCGAACCTGAACCGCGACCTCAAGGTGATTGGGCTGCTGCGCGTGATGTTCGACCCGCGCGTGACACTGCAGCAGCAGGTGTCGGCCCAGCTCGAAGCGCATTTCGGCGACAAGGTTTTCAAGACCGTGATCCCGCGCAACGTGCGGCTGGCCGAGGCGCCGTCGTATGGCATGCCGGGCGTGGCGTTCGATGCGTCGTCAAAGGGCGCGAAGGCGTATCTCGATTTCGGCGCCGAGATGATCGCGCGCGTGCGCCAGCTCGGTTGAGCGGCGAGGAACTGGACAGGGAAGGTGGCGAGCATGGTGACCGCTAAGAAGAAGGGACTGGGCCGAGGGCTGGAAGCATTGCTGGGTGGGCCGGCAGATATCGTCGAGACCGCGAAGCAGGAGGGCGCGCCCTCCGTGCTGAACGTGACCCAGCTGCAGCCGGGCAAGTATCAGCCGCGTACGCGCATGGACGAAGGCGCGCTGCAGGAGCTGGCCGCGAGCATTCGCGCCCAGGGGCTGATGCAGCCGATCCTGGTACGCCGCGTGGCCGACCCTGACCGCTACGAGATCATCGCCGGCGAACGCCGCTTCCGGGCCTCGAAGCTGGCCGGCCTCGACAAGGTGCCGGTGCTGGTCAAGGACGTGCCGGACGAAGCGGCCGCCGCGATGGCGCTGATCGAGAACATCCAGCGCGAGGACCTGAACCCGCTGGAAGAGGCGCAGGGCATCATGCGGCTGATCCGCGAGTTCAGCTTCACGCATGAACAGGCCGCGGAATCGGTGGGGCGCTCGCGCAGCGCGGTATCGAACCTGCTGCGCCTGCTGAACCTGGCATCGCCGGTGCAGACCATGCTGATGGCCGGCGACCTCGACATGGGGCACGCGCGCGCGCTGCTGGCCGTGGATGGCGCCAACCAGATCACGCTGGCCAACCAGATCGTCAACAAGCGGCTGTCGGTGCGTGAAACCGAAAAGCTCGTGGCGTCCACCCTCAAGCCGTTCGACCTGAAATCGCTGAAGCAGAAGAAGGGCAACGGCACGCGCGACGTGGCGCGACTGGAAGAAGAACTGTCGGACACCCTTGGCCTGGCCGTCCAGATCAAGCTTGGCGCGCGCGGCAAGGGCCAGCTGACCATCCACTTCACCAGCAACGATGCGCTGGACGGAGTGCTGACGCGTCTGCGCGAACCGGCCGCCAGCGCCTGACGGCGCCGGCTGGTGCTGCCCCGGGCGGGCGTATACGCGTTTACTCGGTATACGGCAATGGTTTTGCAGGTGAGACAACTGGGCTGTCGGCCAGGCGCGACAGCCCGACCGGCCTGCACCATCGTGTGGCGGAAATCTGCGCGATAACCGCACCGCATCCGGGCGGACGTACGCTCGCGGTGCACGCCTGATCCGACGCCAGTGATGGCGGATTCACCATCATGCACGCATTGCCGTGCGCAATCCGATTACGTTGCGCGTCATTGCCGCGCAATATCTCACCATCCATCATGGAAGCGTGATAGCAACCGTTGTGCGAAATTCACTGCAAGCTAACTGAAAGCACGTTGACTCGCGTCAGCGATTGCTAATAGAATCGTGCGGTTTGAATTCTGGCCGGACCGAAAAAGTTCCGGCCTGGAACGAGGCTAGGCAGGTGGTGGTTCGAGACCGTCAGCAGGACAATTCGCAGCCGGGCAGTCAGGCCGGCACGGCACCCCGCGACGCTCGCAACAATCGTCAGGACGATGATTGGCGCGACGATTGGGATGATAACGCCGGGCGAGAGGACGAAGCTGTCGATCCGCTGTCGCGTGCCGAAGCGGTGAAGCTGCTTGGCGAGCGCGCGCTGCGCCCGTCGCGCATGACACCGGGCAAGGTGGTGCTGGCGCAGGTGGTGGTAACACTGCTGTCGGCGATTGCCTGGGCGGTGTTCGCGCAAGAGCAGGCGCCGTCGGGCTGGTCGGCCTTATTCGGTGGCATGGCGTGTTTCGTGCCCAGCGGCTTCTTCGCGCTGCGTCTGTATGCGTCGCGCAAGCAGCCGTCGGTCGGTGGCCTGGTGGCCGGCGAGGCGATCAAGGTCTTCGGCACCGTGGCATTGCTGGTGCTGGTGATCGTGCTGTATCGCGATCTGCGCTGGGTGCCGATGCTGGTCACGTTCCTGTTGGCGCTCAAGACTTATTGGGTGGCGCTCGCGGTCCGCTAAGCGGAGTTACGCGAATCCCGTCGCCCCCTTGGCAGGGCCCGAAGGTCATGCCACGGCGTGGGGGTTCCGTCTCAGATGAGGCACCCATCCGGAATATCAAGCGGTTTTACGCGCAGGGCGTCACAACGGTGAAGCGCTGCGTGAGTAAGGTTTTGCCCAGAACAACGCGGCGGACCTGCCCAGGCGGTGACCGGTCAAGAGACCGAAGGCCCAGGCGGGACGCATCCCGGAGGCTGCCTCAGGCGGCTGCCGGACATACAAATTTCGCAATATACCGATCGTTTCAACATGTCAGCTGAAGCTACTCAAGGCGCAGGGCACGTGCTCACACCCTCAGGCTATATCGCCGAGCATTTGCAGAACTTTAATTCGGTCGGCGGCAAGCAGCATTCCGTTGTCGACTTCAGCATCATCAACTACGACACCGTGTTCTGGTCGGTGCTGTGCGGCGCCATCGCCGTGCTGTTCCTGTACGTGGCCGCGCGCCGCGTCACGGCCGGCGTGCCGGGCCGCTTCCAGGCCTTCGTGGAAATGATCGTCGAGATGGTGGACGACCAGGCCAAGGGCATCATCCACGGCGACCGTTCGTGGATTGCGCCGCTGGCGCTGATGGTGTTCTGCTGGATCACCATGATGAACGCGATCGACTTGATCCCCGTGGACTGGGTCACCGGCCTGAACAACGTCCTGGGCATCTTCCACGTTCATCTTCCGCACCACCGCGCAGTGGCCACGGCCGACCTGAACGGCACGCTGGGCATGTCGTGCTCGGTGCTGGTGCTGATGATCTACTACAGCTTCAAGATCAAGGGCGCGGGCGGCTTCATGCACGAGCTGTTCTCCGCACCGTTCGGCGCCAAGTGGTACCTGGCCCCGTTCAACCTGATCCTGAACATCATCGAATTCCTGGCCAAGGCCGTTTCGCTGGGCATGCGGTTGTTCGGCAACATGTACGCCGGCGAACTGGTGTTCCTGCTGATCGCCCTGCTGGGTTCCATCTGGACGTTCAGCGCCGACCTCTCGGCTCTGGGCTTCATCGGGCACGTGGTTGCCGGCACCGTATGGGCCATCTTCCACATCCTGATCGTGCTGCTCCAGGCATTCATTTTCATGATGCTGACGCTGGTGTACATCGGCCAGGCTCACGATCACCACTGATTTTCGGTTCTTCGTTTTTTGGTTTTTTGGTTCTAAGTCTCTCTAAATTAAAGGAGTCATCATGCAAGCATATCTCGCCAACATCCAGGGTCTGACCGCTATCGGTATCGGCATCATCATCGGTCTGGGCGCTATCGGCGCCTGCCTGGGTATCGCCCTGATGGGTGGCAAGTACATCGAAGCCTGCGCACGTCAGCCCGAGCTGATGAACCCGCTGCAAACCAAGATGTTCCTGCTGGCTGGTCTGATCGACGCTGCATTCCTGATCGGTGTGGGTGTTGCAATGCTGTTCGCCTTCGCCAACCCGCTGCTGTCGGTCATTCAGTAAGTCTTTTCGGTCTGCATGATGCTGACGGGCGGCGCAGGCCTCAGTCCGATGGCCTGGCCGCCCTTGTGCATTTATCTGTAGTTTGATTACCGAAAGGAACACACCATGAATCTGAACGCAACGTTTTTTGCGCAGATGGTCGTGTTCTTCATCCTGTGGTGGGTTGTTGCCAAATTCATTTGGCCGCCGCTGGTGAAGGCGCTCGACGAACGCGCAAAGAAGATCGCCGATGGCCTCGCCGCTGCCGAAAAGGGCAAGGCGGAGCTTGAACTCGCCAACAAGCGTGTGGACCAGGCCATGGCCGAAGCCCGCACCGAAGGCGCCCAACGTGTGGCCGATGCTGAAAAGCGCGCCCAGGTTGCCGCCGACGAGATCAAGCAAAACGCCCAGGCCGAAGCCGCACGCATCATTGCCCAGGCCAAGGCCGAGGCAGAACAGCAAGTGACCCGCGCCCGCGAAACGCTGCGCGACCAGGTCGCCGTGCTGGCCGTGAAGGGTGCAGAGCAGATCCTCAAGCGTGAAGTGAACGCGCAGGTGCACGCAGACCTGCTCAATCAACTCAAGGCTGAGCTCTAATCATGGCTGAAACCGCAACCATTGCCCGTCCCTACGCCGAGGCGCTGTTCCGCGTGGCGAGCGAAGCCGGTGCTGGCAACCTGGGTGCATGGTCCGAGCTGGTGTCGGAGATGGGGCAGGTTGCCGCCAACCCCGACATGCAGGCGCTCGCCACCGATCCGAACATTCCGGGCGACAAGCTCCAGGAAGTGTTCCTGTCGGTGCTGAAGAGTCCGGTCAACGACGAAGCGCGTCGCTTCGTGAACCTGCTGGTGGAGAACAACCGCCTGACAGCGTTGCCGGAAATCGCCGAACAGTTCCATGCGCTCAAGAATGCCCGCGAGGGTTCGTCCGACGTCGAGATCGTCAGCGCTTTCCCGCTGGACGATTCGCAGACGAAGGAACTGGTCGCCGCACTCGAACGCAAGTTCGGTCGCAAGCTGTACGCAAAGGTGGCGGTGGACCCGTCGCTGATCGGCGGCGTGAGCGTCAAGGTCGGCGACGAAGTGCTCGACACCTCCGTGCGCGCGCGCCTGGCTGCCATGCAAGCCACGCTGACCGCCTGACCGCAACGGCCGACGGATTGAAGAATTAGGAGCATTGTGATGCAACTGAACCCCTCAGAAATCAGCGAGCTGATCAAGTCCCGCATCTCGGGTCTTGGCGCCGACGCTGAAGTGCGCAACACCGGCACGGTGATCTCCGTGACCGATGGTATCTGCCGCGTGCACGGCCTGTCCGGCGTGATGCAGGGCGAGATGCTGGAATTCCCGGGTAACACCTTTGGCCTGGCACTGAACCTCGAGCGTGACTCGGTGGGTGCCGTGGTGCTGGGTGAGTACGAACACATTTCGGAAGGCGATACGGTCAAGTGCACCGGCCGCATTCTGGAAGTGCCGGTCGGCAAGGAACTGCTGGGCCGCGTGGTGAACACGCTGGGTCAGCCGATCGACGGCAAGGGCCCGATCAACGCCAAGGAAACGGACGTGATCGAGAAGGTGGCCCCGGGCGTGATCGCACGTCAGTCGGTGAGCCAGCCGGTGCAGACCGGCCTGAAGTCGATCGACGCGATGGTGCCGATCGGCCGTGGCCAGCGCGAGCTGATCATTGGCGACCGCCAGACCGGCAAGACCGCCGTGGCCGTCGACGCCATCATCAACCAGAAGGGCAAGGGCATCTTCTGCGTGTACGTGGCAATCGGCCAGAAGGCTTCCACGATCGCCAACGTCGTGCGCAAGCTCGAAGAGAACGGCGCGATGGAGTACACCATCATCGTGGCCGCCTCGGCTTCGGACTCGGCCGCCATGCAGTACCTGGCCGCCTACGCCGGCTGCACGATGGGCGAGTACTTCCGCGACCGCGGCGAAGACGCGCTGATCGTCTATGACGACCTGACCAAGCAAGCCTGGGCCTATCGCCAGGTGTCGCTGCTGCTGCGCCGCCCGCCGGGCCGCGAAGCATACCCGGGCGACGTGTTCTATCTGCACTCGCGTCTGCTGGAGCGTGCTGCCCGCGTGAACGAAGACTACGTGGCCAAGTTCACGAACGGCGCCGTCACCGGCAAGACCGGTTCGCTGACCGCGCTGCCCGTGATCGAAACGCAGGCCGGCGACGTGTCCGCGTTCGTGCCGACCAACGTGATCTCGATCACCGACGGCCAGATCTTCCTGGAAACCGACCTGTTCAACGCCGGTATCCGCCCCGCTATCAACGCCGGTATCTCGGTGTCGCGCGTGGGTGGTGCTGCACAGACCAAGGTCATCAAGAAGCTGTCCGGCGGTATCCGTACCGACCTGGCCCAGTACCGTGAACTGGCTGCGTTCGCGCAGTTTGCCTCGGACCTGGACGATGCCACCCGCAAGCAGCTGGAGCGCGGCCGCCGCGTGACGGAACTGCTGAAGCAGCCGCAATACCAGCCGCTGCAAGTGTGGCAACTGGCCGCGTCGCTGTACGCCGCGAACAATGGCTTCCTCGACAACGTCGACGTGAAGGACATCCTGCCGTTCGAGAAGGGCCTGCACGACCACCTGAAGACCAAGTTCGCCGACCTCGTCAACCGCATCGAAGATACCAAGGATCTGTCGAAGGACGACGAAGCCGCCCTGCGTGCCGCGATCGAGGATTTCAGGAAGTCCGCCGCGTTCTAACCGCGTGATTCCATGCGCTGCGCCGCCGCTGCCGCAAGGCAGCGGGCGCGGCATGAATGGAGAGGAAAGATATGGCCGGAACGAAAGAGATTCGAACCAAGATCAAGAGCGTGCAGAACACGCGAAAGATCACCAAGGCGATGGAGATGGTCGCCGCATCCAAAATGCGCAAGGCGCAGGAACGGATGCGTAACGCCCGCCCTTACGCTGAAAAAGTGCGCAATATCGCAGCGCACCTTTCCGCTGCCAACCCCGAGTTCAAGCACCCGTTCATGGTGGCGCGCGATGTGAAGCGCGTCGGCATGATCGTGGTGACGACCGACAAGGGTCTGTGCGGCGGCATGAACACGAACGTGCTGCGAGCTGTGACCAACGAACTGAAGGACCTGCAGGGCCGGGGCGTGGACGTGCAAGCGACCGCCATCGGTACCAAGGGCATGCAGTTCCTGGGTCGCATCGGCGCCAAGGTGGTCTCGAACGTGACGCAGCTCGGTGACACCCCGCACCTGGAAAAGCTGATCGGCGCGATCAAGGTCCAGCTGGATGCCTTCACCAACGGCGAAGTCGATGCGGTGTACCTGGCCTATACCAGGTTCATCAACACGATGAAGCAGGAGCCGATGGTCGAGCAACTGCTGCCCCTGGCGGCAGACAAGCTGAGCCAGACCGAAGATGAGAAGCGCGCCTACTCGTGGGATTACATCTACGAGCCCGACGCCCAGACGGTTGTGGAAGAGTTGCTCGTCCGCTACGTCGAAGCGCTGGTGTACCAGGCCGTGGCCGAGAACATGGCGTCGGAACAATCCGCGCGCATGGTGGCCATGAAGGCGGCATCCGACAATGCCAAGAACGTGATTGGCGAACTGCAACTGGTCTACAACAAGACCCGTCAGGCAGCGATCACGAAGGAACTGTCGGAAATCGTCAGCGGCGCGGCAGCGGTCTAAGGCGTCAAGTATTCAAGCTATCGGAGATACGAAATGAGTATCGGAAATATTGTGCAGTGCATTGGCGCCGTGGTGGACATCGAGTTCCCGCGTGACGCAATGCCGAAGGTGTACGACGCACTCGTGCTCGAAGAGGGCAACGACAAGTCGTTCGCCGAGAAGGGTCTGACCTTCGAAGTGCAGCAGCAGCTGGGCGACGGCGTGGTGCGTACCATTGCCCTGGGTTCCTCGGACGGCCTGCGCCGTGGCATGTCGGTGAAGAGCACCGGCGCCCCCATCTCCGTGCCGGTTGGCCACGGTACGCTGGGCCGCATCATGGACGTGCTGGGTCGCCCGATCGACGAAGCCGGCCCGATCGCCGCTGATGAAAAGCGCGCGATTCACCAGAAGGCACCGAAGTTCGACGAACTGTCGCCCTCGGTTGACCTGCTGGAAACCGGCATCAAGGTGATCGACCTGGTGTGCCCGTTCGCAAAGGGCGGCAAGGTGGGCCTGTTCGGTGGCGCCGGCGTCGGCAAGACCGTGAACATGA
>Ga0102595_100839_pt1 | contig 14355 bp, 15 predicted proteins | sample Araplaol_mTSA_r2_2_FD_76864 | JGI IMG/M metagenome (GOLD analysis project Ga0102595, IMG submission 76864) | Arabidopsis root microbial communities from North Carolina, USA - plate scrape MF_Col_mTSA_r2 (SPADES assembly) (version 2) | ecosystem: Host-associated > Plants > Roots > Endosphere...
CATTTTTGCTATAACGGGTATACAACGTCTTCCATGGAGCGACATCATGCGACGCAGACTGTACTACATGCTTCCCAATGTAAAAGCCGCCCGCGCAGAACTGGACGAACTGCTGCTGGCACGCATCGAAGAACGGCATATCCACTTCATGGCAAAAGAGGGCACCTTGCCCGATGACATGCCAGATTGCAATTTCCTGCTGCGAACGGACCTGATCCACGGCGCCAAGCTGGGGATCGCCATTGGCGGGATTGTGGGGCTGTGTGCCGGCATCTTCCTGGTCGTTTTCCCACCCGAAGGGCTGACCCTGCGCACCATGACCATCTTGCTGGTCACGCTGGGCGGCGCACTGTTCGGCGGCTGGGCGAGCGGCATGAATGCGGCGGCCGTTCCCAACAAGAAGCTGGAGCAGTTCTCAGAGCGAATTGAACAAGGTCAGGTTTTGATGATGGTAGACGTGCCAGTGCGGCGCATGAAGGAGATCGAAGAAATGATCGCCAAACGTCATCCTGACTTCAACTTTGGCGGTGAAGAACCGCCCATGCTGGCCTTCCCATAAGGCTAGCCTCCCGGGGGCCGGCTGGACAGCCGGTAAAACCCCGGGTTCCATACCAAAGGCGGGCTGCGGCCCGCCTTTTTATATGCCCATGTTTCCTAGAATTCGCGTCAGTTCGCGCAAAGTAGGCTCCAATGCCGGGTGTTTGGCAGCAAATTTAGCGGTGATTTCCTGGGTACGTTCGGCCAGGCCGTAGGTGGAGGTGCCGCCTTCCTGTTCCGGCGGCTGGTCGAGGATCAGCTTGATGTCGCCATCGAGCTGGCGCAACAGGCTTTGCAATTCCTCATCGACCGGGCCGTGGTGGGCCAGCGTGGCGTGCAATTGGCGCAGAGTCTCCTTCAGCTTGGTGTCCATGATCCCTTTCCCCGGTGAAGTGGCTATCCCTCTTTATACACCCATCCGCCGTGACCAGCTACGGATGTGCTCAATTTCGGGCACGCTGAGCCCGAGGGAGCGCAGGAAAGTTTCATGCGCTTGCGGGGCCTGCTGCTCGAACAGCGCGTGCCAACGTTCCATCGCGGCATCGTCAAGGCCGGCGGCGCGCAGGAGGGCGGTCCAAGCGGCCTTGTCGATGCCTGCCGGGGATGCCTTGCCGAGCACACGCAGCAGCACCTCCTGCTGTTCACGCAGCCGTGCCATCTCAGCGGCGATCTCCTGCAGGCGGCGCTCGACGGGGCCGGCATGCGATGCGTCGCGCAGCAGGGCGGCAATGGCTAGGATGTCCATTCCTGTCGCGCGCCAGGCGCGGATTTGTTCGGCACGTGCGACGTCAGCTTCGCCGTAGCGGCGGTAGCCTGCGGCGCTGCGGGCAGGTGCCAGCAAGCCTTGTTTTTCATAGTAAAGCAGCGTGCTGCGCGAGATGCCGCAACGGCGGGCGAGCTGGCCGATGGTGAGCGTGGTCATGGCAACGGCGCCAGGTCAGGCGGCATGAACGCGGTGCGCGATGCGGGCGCGGCGAGCAGTTCAGGGCTGTAGTGCAGCGCCAGCAAGCCGCGTGCATCGGCCAGCGCGGCGGGTCCATGCGCATGCAGTAATCGCACGAGCGCGACGGTGATGGTGGCATGGTATTTGTCCGCTGCGCCAAGGTGAGCGGCGTAGCTGCGAATGGCGGCGCAAGTGCGCACGATAGCCTCTTCAAGCGAATGCTGTGCGAGGTAATGGCACGCCAGCCGCACATGGCCGGCGTGATTGAAATGCTCCGGCGGGAGCGTGCAGGCTTCGAGGCTGCTTACGAATTCGATGTCGTCCATGGCATTAGCTTAAAGCTGTCTACCATGGACGGGTCAAGTTCGTTAGTTGGCCTTCAAGCCGCGGCGTTCCAGCAGTGGATCGATCTTCGCATCGCGGCCACGGAACTCGCGGTACATCTGCATCGCATCCATCGTGCCGCCCTTGGACAGCAGGGCCTTGCGGAAGTGGTCGCCATTCTTGCGCTGCATGCCGCCGTTCTCGGTGAACCATTCAACCGTGTCGGCATCCAGCTTCTCCGACCACAGGTAGCCGTAGTAGCCTGCCGAATAGCCGCCCGCAAACACGTGCGAGAAGTAGGTGGTGCGGTAGCGTGGCGGCACCGGCGCGAAATCAACACCCGCATCCCTCAGCACCGACGATTCGAAGCCCAGCACGTCGGTCGGGATCTTGTCGGCCGGCAGCTGGTGCCAGCGCTGGTCCAGGATCGAAGCGGCCAGGTATTCGGTGGTGCGGAAGCCTTCGTTGAACTTGGCCGAAGCCTGCACCTTGTCCAGCAATTCCTTCGGCATTGGCGCGCCGGTCTGGTAATGCTTGGCGTAGTTGTTCAGGATTTCCGGCCAGGTCATCCACATCTCGTTGACCTGCGAAGGGAATTCCACGAAGTCGCGCGGCACACGGGTGCCGGCAAAGCGCGGGTACTTCACGTCCGAGAACATGCCGTGCAGCGCGTGACCGAATTCGTGGAACAGGGTGCGCGCTTCGTCGTAAGTCAGCAGGGTCGGTTCGCCGGCTGCTGGTTTCGGGATGTTCAGGTGGTTGGCCACGACTGGCTTGGTGCCCATCAGCTTCGATTGCGACACATAGGCATTCATCCATGCGCCGCCGCGCTTGTTGCTGCGCGCGTAGAAGTCGCCCAGGAAGATCGCCAGCTGCTTGCCGTCGGCATCGAACACGTCGAACACGCGCACGTCTTGCTGGTACACCGGCAGGTCCTTGCGTTCCTTGAAGGTAATGCCGTACACCTTGGTCGCGGCGTAGAACACGCCGTTCTTCAGCACGTTATCGAGTTCAAAGTATGGCTTGAGCTGGTTCTGGTCGAAGGCGTAGCGGGCTTGGCGCACCTTGTCGGTGTAGAAGGCCCAGTCCTGAGCCGCGTTGGCGAAGCCGCCCTTTTCCGCATCGATCACGGCCTGGATGTCGGCCGATTCCTTGCGCGCGTTGTTGACGGCAGGCTTGGACAGTTCACCCAGCAGCTTGTTGACGGCGTCGGTGTCGTGCGCAGTCTGGTCTTCCAGCTGGTAGGCAGCGTGCGAGGAATAGCCCAGCAGCGCAGCGCGTTCGGCGCGCAGCTTGGCGATCTTCAGCACCACTTCGCGATTGTCGAAATCTCCGCCACGGCTGCCGCGCGCCAGCGAAGTGGCCAGCAGGCGTTCGCGGGTGCTGCGGTTGGTCAGCACTTCCAGCGGCGCCTGGCCGGTGGTGTTGGCGATGGCGATCAGGAATTTGCCATCCATGCCTTTGGCCTTGGCGGCGGCAGCGGCTGCATCGATCGCCTTGTCGGACATGCCGGCCAGTTCTTCGCGGGTGTCAACCACCAGTGCGGATGCATTGGCTTCCTTCAGCACGTTCTGGCTGAAGGTGGTGGACAGGGCGGCCAGTTGCGAGTTGTAGGCCTTCAGTTTTTCCTTGTCGGCAGCGGACAGTTTGGCGCCGGCACGCACGAAATCGGTGTGGTAGCGCTCCAGCAGGCGCTTGGATTCAGGGTCCAGCTTCAGCTTGTCGCGCTTGTCGTACAGGGTCTTGATGCGGGCGTACAGTTTTTCGTTCAGGCGGATCGCATCGCTATGCGCGGACAGCTTTGGCGCCAGTTCGCGGTTCAGGGCTTCGAACGCGTCATTGGTGTTGGCGCCGGACAGGTTGCCGAACACGGAGCTGACGCGGTCCAGCAGGCGGCCGGAGCGTTCCATCGCCACGATGGTGTTGTCGAAAGTCGGCGCCGCCTTGTTGTTGGCGATCCTGGCAATCTCCGCCGCCTGCTGCTTCATGCCTTCTTCGTAGGCGGGGCCGTAGTCTTCGTTCTTGATCTTGTCGAAGGCAGGGTAGTTCAGCGGCAGGGTGGATTCAGCAGCGAAAGGGTTGGATGCCGGCAGGGCGGCATTGGCAAGACCGGCAACAGCCAGGCTGGCGGCGATCACCAGCAGTTTCGGACGGAACATTCTCTCTCCTGTTTTGTAATGTTTCGAAGCGCCAGATGATAGCAACCCCGCAGTGCAAAGTCATGCTGCACTGCGTATCATAAAGTGTCAGGAAATCAGTAGTGCGGCGGCCGCTCGTTGAGAGGGGTCTGGTTGGCCAGCGTGGAAGTGCGCACGCGCTCGGCGAGCGCGCGCACCAGGTCTTCCAGCATATCGATCTGCTTTTGCTGCTCGTAGACGCGCTGGTTCAGCGATTCCACCAGGTCTTCCTGGTGCACCAGCTTCAATTCAATATCGACAAAACGCTCTTCGCTGTCCACGGCCTGCTCCTGCTTTGGGAAAAGCAGGCATTTTACTTCAGCATGTTGATGATGATGTAGCCTTGCAGGGAGCACACTGAGATTACGATGCCGATCGTCCAAAATATAGTTTCGACCTTGGCGCGGTGTATCTTTTCTTCGAGATCGGCTTTGGTCTGATCGATCTTGGCATCGAGCTCGGCCTTGGTCTTGTCGATCTTGGCTTCGAGCTCAGCCCTGGTCTTGTCGATCTTGGCTTCGAGCTCAGCCCTGGTCTTGTCGATCTTGGCTTCGAGTTCAGCCCTGGTCTTGTCGATCTTGGCTTCGAGTTCAGCCCTGGTCTTGTCGATCTTGGCTTCGAGGTCAGCCCTGGTCTTATCGATCTTGGCCTCAAGTTCGACCTTGGTGCGGTCTATCTTCGTATTAAGTTCGGCAAGACCCCTGCCAACTTTATCCTCATCGTCACTGGACTTCATCTTGCTGTCCAGTACTTCAAGCTCGCACTTTACCTTGCCGATTGCTTCCGCGTGCACATGTGCCTGCTCGGCTGGCACACCAACCTGCGTCAAGTGTTCCTCATAAGCGAGCGGATCAATATTATTCGGCATGGCAGCCTCCGTAGCTGCCATTATCCCGCTTGCCGGCTAGTGCCGGACGCACGCTTGTTTGACGTACGTCAGCCTTATTTCAGGTAGACGCCGCCGCAAAGGATGATGTCCTCTTCCGGTACGCAGTACATGGTTTTTGGCTCGATCTTGCCGCTGACGGGGTTGTTGAATTTGTAGTCTTGCCAGAACGGGACTTTTTTCTTCGCCATTTCGACGCGCTCCTTAACGAAAGGCTTGCCGTCGACATCTTTCAGTTCGATCAGGTTTTTGCCGATCATCTTGGCGTTGCCTCCATGGGCACGCACCACGCCATCGGTACCGTAAACCACCAGGTACAGGTCGCGATCGACGAACTGTCCGTCCTTCTTGTCGATTTCGGCAAAGGTCTTTTCGCGGCCGCTGGCCTTCATGTAGCCCAGGGCCTTCTTCACCATGGCCTCGGCTTCAGGCTTGGTCACCACATCGGCAGCCACCACCAAGGGCGCTGCGCCCGCCAAGGCGGCGAGCAGGCAAATGCGTACAAACATGTGTGCCTCCTGTCTTAAGGAAGAGCACCCATGCTAGCACCAATTACGCCGGATTGATGTCGCGCGGAGCCGACAACAATTCCTTCATGCGCGCCAGGCGTTCGCGCGGCGAAATCACTTCCGACTCTGTTGGCGGAGCAATCCCCTGGTCGAGCGCCATCTCGGCAATGAAGCGCGAGATATCGCACTGCACATGTTCGCCGCCGCGCTTGCGCTTCTTGCACCAGGTGAGCTGCAAAGTGCGCTGGGCGCGCGTAATCCCCACGTACATCAGGCGCCGTTCTTCCTCGATGCGCTGGGCCAGCAATTCCACCGGCGCATCCGGATCGCCCTTGTGCGGCAAGATGCCTTCCTCCACGCCGACCAGGAACACGTGCGGGTACTCCAGGCCCTTCGATGCATGCAGCGTCGACATGCGGATCGCATCCGGCTCTTCGTCCTTGCCGTCCAGCATGGACATCAGGGCCACCATCTGGGTCAATTCCAGCACGTTCTTCTCTTCGCCGTCGCGGTCCTTGCCGCCGCGGCCTCGGTCCTTCAGCCAGTTGACGAAGTCCGTCACGTTGTCCCACTTACCCTGCGCCGCACGTTCTTCGAAGGTGTCATACAGGTAGTGCTCGTAGTGCATGCCTTCCATCAGGTCGTCCAGCACTTGCGCCGCGTTGTCACCGCTGCCCGATGGGCCGGGACGCGTGGCGCGGGATTCCAGTTCCAGGATGAAGTTGCAGAAGTCCTGCAGCGGCTTCAGTTGGCGATCGTTCAGTACTGCTTCAATGCCGCCTTTGAAGACAGCTTCGAACAATGAACATTGCCACTTGCCCGAGAAGGAGCCAAGCGCTTCCAACGTCGACTGGCCGATGCCTCGACGGGGCGTGGTCGCCGCGCGGATGAAGGCAGGATCGTCGTCCGGATTGGCCATCAGGCGCAGGTAGGCCATGATGTCCTTGATCTCCGCCTTGTCGAAGAAACTCTGGCCGCCGGAAATCGTGTATGGAATGCGCTGTGTGCGCAACGCCTGTTCGATCACGCGCGCCTGGTGGTTGCCACGGTACAGGATCGCGTAATCGGCCCACTTGTTCTTGCGCTCGAAGTGATCGGCCGAAATCATGATGGCCACCTGCTCGGCTTCCTGCTCCTCGTTCGGCATCGAGTGCACCTTGATCGGCTCACCGATGCCCAGCTCGGACCACAGCGACTTTTCGAACAGCTTGGGATTGTTCTGGATCACCGCGTTGGCCGCCTGCAGGATGCGGGTGGTGGAGCGGTAGTTCTGTTCCAGCTTGATCAGGCGCAGGTCCGGGAAATCGACCTGCAGCAGCGCCAGGTTTTCCATGGTTGCGCCGCGCCAGCCGTAGATCGCCTGGTCGTCGTCGCCCACAGCGGTGAACATCGGCTTCTTGCCCAGGCCTGTAACCATCAGTTTCACCAGTTCGTACTGGCAGGTATTGGTGTCCTGGTACTCGTCGATCATCAGGTAGCGCAGGCGGCGCTGCCATTTGTCGCGTACCGTGTCGTGGTTGCGGAACAGTTCCACCGGCAGGCGGATCAGGTCATCGAAGTCCACCGCCTGGTAGGCGGCCAGGGTGGCGATATAGCTGCCGTAGATGCGCGCCGACTGCGCTTCCTCTTCGGTCTGGGCCTGCTTCAAGGCTTCTTCCGGAGTTACCAGGCCGTTCTTCCACAGCGAAATGTCGTTCTGGATGCTGCGGATCAGGTTTTTGTCGGTGGTGATGGCCAGGTCCTGGACCAGCGAATAGCAATCGTCGCTGTCCATGATTGAAAAACGGTCTTTCAGCCCCAGATGGTTACATTCCTGGCGCAAGATGCGGACGCCGAGGGAATGGAAGGTACAGACGGTCAGCAGCTTGGCCTGGCGCGGCTGCTTGAGCATCTTGCCGACGCGTTCCTGCATTTCCAGCGCCGCCTTGTTGGTAAAGGTGAGCGCGGCGATCGTGCGCGGGTCATAGCCGCGATCCTCGATCATATGGGTAATTTTTTGCGTAATGACGCGCGTCTTGCCCGAGCCGGCCCCCGCCAGTACTAGGGCAGGGCCGTCGAGATAGAGCACGGCTTCGCTCTGAGGCCCGTTGAGGCCGAACTGGGGTGCATTGGACATCCCGGCATTGTACAGAATATAGTGGTATCAAACCTCCGAAAAAAGCAGGCAGAAGTGTTATGAAATTTGAACATTTGATAGAAGTGAACGATCTCCTCAACCCGCTGATGGACACCATCACCCACCAGCAGTTGTGGCGCGGCCTGGTGCTGCGCGCGGAGTCGCCCAAGCTGTTCGTCCCGCACCTGGACGAAGCGGATATCTCAGACCGTACTTCAGCAGGCTTCAGCCGCCGCCTGCGCTATGGCGACGTGGTCATCGAAGACAACGTGGTGCTGCACGAGCCGTACGTGGTGCGCTACAACGTGCCGGCGCAGAAGGACATCAGCCCCTCCAGCCTGACGATGACGATCGAGATGCCGCAACCGGAGCGCCTGTACGTGCGCTTCCAGTATGACGACGGGCATGACGCGGCGACCGATGCCGCCAACGCCATGTACGACGACTTCCGCCGCTCCGCCTACCAGGAGTCGGACCTCGACACCATCCGCGTGCTGCGCGAACTGGCCAGCCAGGGCCGCCTGGATTCGAGCCTGAACTGACCTAGCAGCCGGGCGTGCAATCGTTCGGCATCGGCTTGGGCGGGGGCGGCGGTTTTTGCAGCTCTTTCGACAAGTCGCGCAGGGCGGTGCGCAAGCCTTCTTCCACTACCGGATGGTAGAAGGGCATGTCCAGCATCTGGTCCACGGTCAGCGCGGCCTGGTGCGCCCAGGCCAGCAGGTGGCCGATGTGCTCCGCGCGCGGCCCCACCATCTCGGCGCCGAGAAAGCGCCCGCTTCCATACTCCGCATATACCCGCAGCATGCCCTTGTTCTGGCGCATGACGCGGCTGCGTCCCTGGTCGTCGAAGCTGACGGCGCCGATCGCGAAGTGCTCGCGGCCGTTCGACAATTCCTTGTAGCCTTTGCCCACAGTGGCGATCTGCGGCTCGCTGAACGTGATCGCCAGCGGCGTGCGGCGCAGGCCCGGCTTCACTTCCGGATAGCTGGCGGCATTGGCGCCGGCGATTTTGCCCTGGTCGGCAGCTTCCGGCAGCAAAGGGATCTCCGCGCTGGCGTCACCTGCGATGAAGATGCAGCTGTCGCCGCATTGCATGGTGTGGCGGTCGAATTTCGGCACGCCGCTCTTGTCCAGCGCCAGCCCGGCGTGGTCGAGGCCGAGGCCGGAAACGTTCGGCGTGCGGCCGGTGGTGACCAGCACGTAGTCGAAATGTTCGACGCGCTCTTCGCCTTCGGTATTGCGTGTGCGGAGTTCGAGCCCGTCGCCGGCACGCACGATGCCTGCAACCTCGGTGCGGAAGCGGAGATCCAGTTCTTCACCCAGCGCTTGCGAGGCGGAGGCCAGCACCTGCGGGTCCTTCAATTGCGCCACGCTGCTGCTGCGCGCGATGATCGCCACCCGTACGCCGAGGCGGTGCAGGGCCTGGCCCAGTTCCAGCCCGATCACGCCGGCGCCGATCACCGCCACGGAGCGCGGCAAGTCGGTCCATTCGAAGACTGCATCGCTGTTGATCACGCGCGGGCCGGCTGCCGCCCATTCCGATGGGATGTCCGGCCGGGAACCGGTGGCAATGACGACAGCCTTTGCCGCCACTTCCAGGTTGGCGCCAATCTGCAGCCGGTTGGAAGCAGTGAATCGCGCGCGGCCATGAAGCTTGTCCTCGGCCGGCATGGCCGCCACATTCTCCAGCACGAAGCCAACAAAGCGGTCGCGCTCGCTGCGCACGCGCTGCATGACGGCTTTGCCGTCGACTTTCAGGCCGCCCGGCAGGACGCCGAAGCCCGGCGCCTCACGCACCGCATGCGCCGCCTCGGCAGCGGCGATCAGCAGCTTGCTCGGCATGCAGCCGACGCGCGCGCAGGTGGTGCCGTGCGGGCCGTCTTCAATCAGTACCGCATGCTTGCCGGCGTTGCGTGCCGCCCGATAGGCGCTCAGCCCAGCCGTACCGGCGCCGATCACCGCCACATCGCACTGGATGGTTTCCATCTTGCCTCCGTCATTGGTAATGCATTAGTATGACTTATCTTTTCGCGCTTTGATTAAGCACATCTTATGGAAAATCTGGACTACCGCGCGCTGGCGGTGCTGGATGCCGTTGCCAGCCATGGCAGCTTCGAAAAGGCGGCCAATGCGCTCGGCATCAGCCAGCCGGCCGTATCCCAGCGTATCAAAGCGCTCGAGGATGCGGTAGGCAGGCTGCTGATCGTGCGCGGGTCCCCCGCCGAAGCGACTGGCCTGGGCCAACGCCTCATCTCGCATTACCGCAACGTCAAACTGATGGAGGCGGCGCTCGACATCGACCTTGGCCACGAAACCAGCATGCCTGAAATTGCGATGGCCGTCGATGCCGCGAGCCTGGCGACCTGGCTGCCGCTGGCATTGCGTCCTTTGTTGTCGCCGCCGCGCTGCCAGCTCGACGTCGAATGCGCCGAGCGCGAGGTGGCGCTGCACCTGATGCGCGAAGGGGCGGTATTCGGCTGCGTGGCTGCGCGGGCCGAGGTGCCTGTGCCTGCGGCCGCCGGCTCCTCCTCTACGCCGCTGGGCGCCATGCGGTATGTGTGCGTGGCAGCGCCTTCTTTTGCGGGCCATTGGTTCGGTGATGGGTTCAGCGTTGAGGCGCTGGCGCTGGCGCCGGCCGTGGTGCATGACCGGGATTTGATGGCGCGCTTCCTGGCGCGCGAGGCGGGCTATGTGCGGCCGTTCCCGCACCATACCTTGCCGCTGTCGACGGCCTTGAACGATACCGTATTCGGTGGGCTGGCTTACGGCCTGCTGCCATACCTGCAGGCGGCGCATGGCTTGTCGCAAGGCGCGCTGGTGGACCTGCTGCCGGGGCGCTATATCGATGTGGAGCTGGACTGGCATGCGTGGGAGCTGGATACGCCGTTCACGCATGCACTCACAGAGCAGATTATCAGCACCGCACGGCGCTATCTGGTGCAGCCTTAGATATCGACCGGGTCCACTTCAAGCGACCACTTGATGCGGGTCTTCTGCTCGCGCAGCGCCTGCATCCACTCTTTCAGGAACGCCTGCAGGGCCGGGCGTGACGGCGACTCCACCAGCAACTGCGCGCGCTCCATATTGTGCACGCGCGCCATGCTCATCGGGATCGGGTCGTTGATCGTGATGCCGCCATGCTGCACCAGGTCGCGCGCACCGCGCAGGAATTCCAGCGCCAGCTCCAGTTCGCGCGCTTCCGCGCGCAGGATGGCCTGGTACAGGTAGGGCGGCAGTCCGGCAACTTCACGCTCGCCAAGCAGCGAGTTGGCGAAATAGTCGTAGTCATGCGCTACCAGCGCCGAAAACAGCGGATGCTCCGGATAGCTGGTCTGCACCAGCACCTCGCTTTCGCTGCCGCCCTGGCGGCCCGCGCGGCCGGCCACCTGCATTAATTGCGCGAACAGGCGCTCGCTGGCGCGGTAATCCTGCGAGAACAGCGAGCTGTCGGGGTTCATGATCCCCACCAGCGTCAGGTTTTTGAAGTCGTGCCCCTTGGCGACCATCTGCGTGCCGACCAGGATATCCACTTCCTGCCGGTGCACGCTGTCGAAAGCTTCCTGCGCGCTGCCCTTGCGGCGCGTGCTGTCGGCATCGATACGCAAGATCCGCGCTTGCGGGAACAGCTCCTGCAGGCTCTCCTCGATGCGCTGCGTGCCGCGCCCCAGCGGCTGCAGGTCGATATTGCCGCAGGTCGGGCAATGCCGTGGAATGCGCATCTCCAGGCTGCAGTGGTGGCAGCGCAGGCGGTAATCCGATTTGTGCAGCACCATCGACGCTGTACAGCGCTTGCACTCGCTGACCCAGCCGCATGACTCGCAGGTAATCACAGGCGAATATCCGCGCCGGTTCAGGAACAGCAAGGACTGTTCGCCGCGTTCCATGCGCAGCCGGAGGGCTTCCACCAGTTGCTCGGTCAAGCCTTCCTGCCCGCGCCGGCGCGAAGTGTCGATCAGCTTCACGGAAGGCAGCACCGCCTGCTGCACCGCGCGTTCGCGCAATTCCAGCTTGCGGTAGCGGCCTTTCAGCGCATGGTGCCAGCTCTCCAGCGACGGCGTGGCGGAGCCCAGCACCACAGGAATCTGGAGCTGGTGGGCGCGCCACACGGCAAGGTCGCGTGCGGAATAGCGCAAGCCTTCCTGCTGCTTATACGAAGGATCGTGCTCTTCGTCGATCACGATCATCTTCAGGTTCGGCATGGAGGCGAGAATCGACAGGCGCGTGCCCAGTACGATGCGCGCCTTGCCTTCATGCGCCGCCAGCCAGTGCAGCATGCGCTCGCCTTCCGACAGGCGGCTGTGCAAGGTGGACAGCATGACGCCGGGGAAGCGGGTGCGGATATTGGTTTCCAGTTGCGGCGTCAGGTTGATCTCGGGGACCAGCACCAGCACCTGGCCGTGAGGCTCGCGCGCCAGCACTTGCGCACAGGCTTGCAGGTAGACCTCGGTCTTGCCGCTACCCGTTACGCCATACAGGAGGAAGGGCGCAAAGCCCTGCGCGCCGACGATGGCATCGGCCGCCGCCTGCTGGCCCGGATTCAATGCCGGCACATTGGCCGGCGCCGGGTCGTGCGGTTCCTGCAGCTTGGCCAGCTTCTTGATGGCGCGGTCCAGCGCCACCGTGCTGGTCACGCGCAGGTTCTTGGGCAGGCCAGGCAGGGCCACCTCGCCCAGCGGGCGCTGGTAATACTCTGCGGCAAAGCCGGCCAGCGCCAGCCATTGCGGCGACAGCGGCGCCAACTGGCTGCGCACGGCAAGTGCTGCTTTCAGCTTTTCCTCAGGGACATCCGTTTCCTCGAGGATATCCACAATGAGTCCGACTACTTCGCGTGGGCCAAACGGCACCATTGCCAATTGTCCTACACGGGGTCGCTCTGATTTTTCGCAATCCCAGCGGTAATCAAAGACCGCGTTCAGCGGCGTGTCGAGGGCAATTCGGAGAATGCAGTGCGCCATCCAGGGCTATCGATCGAGGGTTTTTCAACTATCCACAGAAACTGGGGATAACTTTGTGAACAAAGGGGCTGGAATCCAGAGCAAGCACTAACCTCCAGCTTGCAATCCGGGGAAACCCAGCAAAAGAGGCTTATTTTTCCCCTTTTAATTCAACTACTTACAAGAGCCGTCCTAGGAGAAGCAGAAAGCGCATATTTTTCCACGCTCTGTGTATAAGTGCTTCATTTAAGGAGCAGTTTTTCACCGAAATCAAGCATTTTTTTCGGCCTTTTCAGCGCAAAACGTGCCTGGTGCGCCACAACATCAAGCCAAGCATTGTACACAGGCAGGCACGGCAAGGTTTGTGTTTCCGCAAGCGTTTTCACCACTGAAAGTCTTAGCGAAATATCATGCAACGCAACATAACGCTAAGACAATTCCTACAAATTCCTACTAAGTGCCGGTTTACTAAGTACTTTTGGCTTTTTTCCACAGTTTTTGTGGATAACTTTGTGGAGAATGACCCAACAAGCTCGCTTGCACCTTGGGATAAGGTTTACAAAACCCAAAACATTGACAAAAGCAGTAAAAAATAAATCCTTACAAATCAATATCTTGCGAACGCGCTGAGAGGGACGGATTTGCTGCTGCCTCTTATTTCCGCAGTAAAAATTTTTGTGTATAAGTCGCTTCTGCACGAAATAAAAAAGGGCGCCGCAGCGCCCTTTGGAGCGGGACTACAGTTCTCAGCCGCCGCGCAGCTTGCGGCTGTGGCTGTGGACGGTGTCCACCAGCACCGTCACCGATTCCGGTGGCGTGAACTGGGAAATGCCGTGGCCCAGGTTGAAAACGTGGCCAGTATTGTGTGGACCGTAGCAATCGAGCACGCGGCGCGCCTCGGCGGCGATCTGCTCCGGGTTGGCGAACAGGATGGCCGGGTCGATATTGCCCTGCAGGGCCATTTTGTGGCCCACCAGTTCGCGGATCTTGCCGATGTTGGCGGTCCAGTCCAGGCCCATGGCGTCGGCGCCGATAGCGGCGATTTCCTCGGCCCAGTGGCCGCCGCCCTTGGTGAACACGATGGCCGGGATCTTCACGCCATCTTTTTCACGCTTCAGCAGGCTCACGACCTGCTGCATGTATTTCAGCGAGAACTGCTGGTAGGCGCCGTCGGCCAGCGCACCGCCCCAGGAATCGAAGACCATCACGGCTTGTGCGCCGGCGTCGATCTGCGCATTCAGGTATTCGGCAACAGCGCGCGCATTCACGTCCAGGATGTGGTGCATCAGGTCCGGGCGCGAGTACATCATCTTTTTGATGGTGTGGAATTCGCGCGAACCCTGGCCTTCCACCATATAGCATGCCAGCGTCCATGGGCTGCCGGAGAAGCCGATCAGCGGCACGCGGCCATTCAGCTCGGTGCGGATCTGGGTCACGGCCTTGAATACATAGTCCAGCGAGCCGGCCGGCGGCAGTTGCAGCGCCTTGACGTCTTCCTCGGTCTTCAGCGGGCGTTCGAATTTCGGGCCCTCGCCTTCCACGAAGAACAGGCCCAGGCCCATCGCGTCCGGCACCGTCAGGATGTCGGAGAACAGGATTGCCGCGTCCAGCGGATAACGGTCGATCGGCTGTAGCGTGACTTCGGTTGCCAGGTCCGGATTGGTCGCCAGGCCCATGAAGGAGCCCGCCTTCTGGCGCGTGGCGCGATATTCAGGCAGGTAGCGGCCTGCCTGGCGCATCAGCCACACCGGGGTGTATTCGGTCGGCTGGCGCAGCAGCGCACGCAGGAAGGTGTCGTTCTTCAGCGGGGCAAATTGTGGCATGAAAGACAATCTAAAGCGGATAGAAAGGGGGTATTATCGCATCCCTGCCCTGTTTTTACGCGTTTGGAGCGCCCATGACTTCCACTTCCGCCGCGCCTTTTGGCAC
>Ga0102595_101074_pt1 | contig 14099 bp, 6 predicted proteins | sample Araplaol_mTSA_r2_2_FD_76864 | JGI IMG/M metagenome (GOLD analysis project Ga0102595, IMG submission 76864) | Arabidopsis root microbial communities from North Carolina, USA - plate scrape MF_Col_mTSA_r2 (SPADES assembly) (version 2) | ecosystem: Host-associated > Plants > Roots > Endosphere...
CCACGAGGAAGCCGAGTTCCTGGAACTCACCGAGGTGTTTTTTCTTGAGTTGGCGTTTGTTGTAGCGGCGGGATGCGGTCATGGGGGGGCCTAATATTTGGCGGAAGCGGTGAGATTCGACGCCAAAAAATTAAACACAATAAAATCAATGGCTTACAGAGCAGTGAATTCGGGCTTTGTACCAATCGGTTGTACCAGGATTTGTACTACTCGCGGCTAGCATAGCCGATGGAGTCATCTGTCCACAAGTGGGGGGCATGCCCCGGCAAAACAGATTCGAACTCGCGACTGGAAGAGGTGGACCGCGATGCGTCCTTCCTCGAACGCATCTGCAGTCGAATGACCTGTCGGTCTTTAGCCGCCACAGAAGCCCAGCACATCAAAGCTGGGCCCGCCGCATAGCTCCAAACACCCTGGTCGGTCAGCCACTGCGGCGAAAAATTGGCTCGCAACCGGTTATTGACTGGCTAGCTCATACGATTGTCAAGATGAGATGGCAGCCATCCAATGACCACTACCTGGTCATCATCGTCCCAGAAAAAGTAAAGCCGAAATTGATATTTTCGGTCTCTGGAGTTACCTCCTTTTAGATGTTTATCAAGAGCTCGACGGCGCCCACCATACTGGACCATATATTGATCACTATTTACACCTTCACCCGTAAAGCTTTCCTCTAATCCAAGTCGCGTTAATTCCTTCTGATACGCTTCGCGATTCTCCGGGCTAGAGTCAATCCGCATAGGCACATAAAAATCCCGGAATAATAAAAGCGACTGATAAATAAAGCTAGGGCTATGGAAATCAGATTTCCGAACGCCTTGGTAAGCCCGATTTGTCATTTCAACCGAACTGCCTAGATATGTCTCGCACCAGGTCTGAAATTCATCGAGCCCTTCAGGAATTGGTGTTGTTGCCGGAGACGCTCCGGCGACCCTTCGTTCCAACGTTCGGACTTGCTGAAGACGGTCATACGCTTGTTGTTTCGCCGCACTCGCCTCAATCTGAGCACTTTCCCGCTCGCTTTCCGCAGTTTCTAACAAGCCGTCATAAAGTTCTTTTTGCTCGACTAACTGCTTACGTAGTTCCTCGTTGTCACGCTCATAAAGCCGGCGAAGTGCATCGTCCGAGCCGCCACTAGCTTTTAATTGAGTTAGCTGTTCCTGCAAGGCGATTTGGCGAATCGTGTTAAAGGAAGGGAGGCGGTCAGATTTACCGTGCACCGAGTTGCCTAAAATTTGATCCGTAAGCCATGATCCAAACGACTGAGCGCCCCCTTCCCATGAAAGAATAGTTGCGGCCGTTGCAAATGGATGATTAGATGCCTGATCGATCCAAGGCTTGAAACCCGGTTTATATGTACGGACACTTTGCCTATATACCGATAGCTGATGTCCGACACGTTCCGAAAATAATAAGCTTGCTGGGCCAGTTAATACGCAGACATGAATAACACCAATCACTTTGGTATAAACATCGGTTGGGGATATTAAAGCATCATTTACATCAGTGCTGTTCTCCGGCAAAGAGATAACCAATACGTCATTTTCACGTTCTCGGTTTTCCAGGAGCTCAACCAATGAATCTACTTCAGCCTCGGTACGTATGATCCAGGGCTTTTTACTAATTCGCTTTCCATCTAACTCGGCATTGGATGTACTCAGAATTCGTTTTACGCAACCTGGAATGCTTCGTTCGAACTGAACGTCTTCACCTCGAGTTGTGCAAATAAGCCGGCAACCGAACAAAATGCTCTTATCGGCCGCTACGCTAACACCTATCTCAGTAACCCATGTTCGCTGAGGGACGGTTTTGTCGGCATCATCTAACCGAGCGGACCAATATCTTGGTTCATTCAGCAGTTCTGCGGCTGTTCGTTGGGCGCCGATTTGTGAAAGCTCGAAAGATTTGCATTCCCAAGCATGCTTGGGAAGTTTTCCACCAGCCCTGCTATTTATCCATTTCAAAATGTTGGAGACAGTTGCAACAAAAAGATCATCCGTATTTTCAGGATGAATTTTCAAAATGACTTGACTGACCAACCTTATTTTAGGTTTCGTTGGCACAGTTTTTTTTGCAGCCACATTTCCTTGTTCTCGCTGAGTCAGTCGTCGATCTTGCATCATTTAAGAGATATCTAAATTGTTATGGGCACTAACAATGGTGGAGCACTGGGGCGGTGGTGTCAACTGCCTCTTTTTGAACAAAAGAGCAGCTCTAAATAGACGTCAGCCTTAGATTTCGTTATAAGATTGCTCATCATTCTTTATTGTAAAGAAGGGAGCGTGGTCCATGATCGAATCTTTGAGCATCGCGAAAACCGCAACCTACGGGAATGAGCCGCAGACTCTCGCGGGGCTTGGGCGATTTAATTTCCTTTTCGGCTCCAATGGTGCCGGCAAGACCACCATCACCAAAGTCATCGCCAACCCTAGTGCTCATCCGAACTGCGTGGTGGCATGGAAAAAGGGGACGGTCTTGGAGCCCCTGGTCTACAACCGCGACTTCGTCGAACGTAACTTCAATGCGGCCCCACGCCTCAAGGGTATCTTCACCCTGGGCGAACAGGACATCGCAAACCTTGAAGCAATCGCGTTGAAAACTGCAGAGCTTAGCGGCATTGTCAGAAACATCGAACAGTTGACCAACACGCTGCAGGGGCAGGACCAGACGTCCGGGAAGAAAGGCGAACTGGTGGAGCTGGAAGCCCGCATCAAGGACAAATGCTGGGCGCAGAAGCAAAAGCACGAGGACGCATTTAAAGACGCATTCACCGGCCTGCGCAATAATTCGGAGAAGTTCAAGGAGCGGACTATCGCGGAGCTTGCTTCGAATAAGGCCGAGCTCAAGACACTGGACTATCTTTCTGATAAAGCTAAGACGGTCTTCGGGGAGACGCCGACCGTCGAACCAGCAGTCCCTCTTCTAGGCGCCATAGGGATCGCCGGCCACGAATCGAACCCTATCCTCGCAAAGAAAGTCATCGGCAAGGAAGACGTAGACATCGCCGAACTGATCCAACGATTGGGGAACAGCGATTGGGTCAAGCAGGGCCAGGTCTTTTACGGTCAAAGCAAGCCGACTTGCCCATTCTGCCAGCAGAAGGTTCTTGATAGCTTTGAAGCCAGCCTCGCCAGCTATTTCGATGAGACTTTTGCTAATGACACTCAGGCCATCGTCGATCTGCAAGAAGCGTATAAGCGCGATGCCGAGGTCGTACGCGCCAGGTTGAAGGCAGTGGTAGATGCTAACTCTAAATTCCTGGACGTAGAAGCATTCGAGACCGGAAGGTCAGCCATCGAGGCTCGCCTAGCCACGAACGCTTTGCTGTTGACGAACAAGGGCAAGGAGCCAAGCCTTCCTGTGCAACTCGAGCCACTGGCCGACATGCTCGCTGCCGTGGACAAGCTGGTGACGGACGCCAACTCCGCTGTTAAGGCACACAACGAGATCGCACGTAATATCACAAAGGAGCGTGCGGACTTGACCAGCCAAGTTTGGAAATACATTTTGGAGGTTGAGCTCAAGACCGACTTGACCGACTACACCACAAAGCGCGCGGGGCTAACGGCCGCGATTACAAAACTCAGCACGCAAATCCAGGAGGCCTCAACCTCTAAGACGGCCAAGGAAAAGGAAATCAAGGCGCTGGAGAAGTCCGCAACCAGCATCGAACCGACCATTGAAGGGATTAACGGCCTACTGAAATCATTCGGATTCCGAAACTTCACTTTGGCCAAAGCCGATGATGGTCCCTTCTACAAGCTAGTAAGGCCAGACGGCAGCGATGCCAAGGAGTCTTTGAGCGAGGGGGAACGGTCATTCCTCACTTTCCTCTATTTTTTCCATCTACTAAAAGGCAGCGAGAGCGAGAGCGGCACGACCGCTGACCGGGTCGTGGCGTTTGACGATCCAGTGTCCAGTTTGGATAGCGATGTCCTCTTCATCGTGAGTAGTCTCATTAAGTCCCTGTTCGATCCGGTGCGACAGAACCAGGGAGGCATCAAGCAAATTTTCGTCCTGACTCATAACGTCTACTTCCATAAGGAAGTGACCTACACGTCCGAGCGAGGCGATGATAACAAGGCCGGGGAGCGTACGTATTGGACAGTCAGGAAGAGTGATGGCGGCGCAGTCGTCCAGAGCCACAAATCCAACCCCATCAAGACATCCTACGACCTGTTGTGGGCGGAGCTCCGGCGCCAGGAAAAATCGGCGTTGACCGTACAAAACACCATGCGGCGCATTCTCGAAAACTACTTCAAGATTCTCGGCCGGATCGATTTCGACAAGATTTGTGACCAGTTTGAGGGGCAGCAGAAAGCTATGTGCCGGTCACTATTCGCCTGGGTCAACGACGGCTCGCACTTCTCTCACGACGACGCTTTCTACACGTTTGATCAAGCTTCCATCGATGTGTACATGGACATTTTCAAGCAGGTCTTCGTGAAGACAAATCAGCAAGCACATTACGACATGATGATGGCGGGACAGCATTGAATGAAGGATGGCGCTGGCCTATTTGGAGTTCGCCTTCCAGTGCCTAGGTAGCAACGCATCGCGCTGACAATACTCCTCGCGGCGGAATTCTTCACTGCTATCAAGCGTTACGCGTTTGAAGATAATCGCCACGCCAGCACAGCGGCGGGGAGCCGCTTTGTCATCTCTGGCCGCAAGCCGGAAGCGTAGCGGACAGGCGGACAGAGATGGCGAAGTGGGGGCGCAAGCCCCGGTCCAGGCGGCAGCCTGGTGGGGGAGCCGTCGAGTTTTTTGCCGCAAGCCGGAGCCGTAGGCGAATGGCGGCAAAAAAGCTCGATGGGGGCAAAGCCCCGCCTCCCGATCCCGGTACGGGGGCGGGCAAGGTGTTTTTGCTGCGACGTAAGGAGCAGGCCGAGCGTAGCTCGGAGCCGAGCCCGTAAGGGCAAGTGCCAAAAACGCCTTGCCCGCCCGCGCAGCGGTTCACGAAGTGAAGGCCGGAGGCCGCGGGAGGCGCCCCGAGTCACCCGTAGGGTGACGCTGGAGTCCGACACGAAGTGCGGACGTGAAGGCAAGCCCGGCCAGGAGTTTGGCTTGCCAAACGACCCAGGGTGCGCAGGCTCTCCGACCTTAGGAGGAGAGCCGTAGCCCTTGTTCATTGCTGCCCCCGGCGGCAATGAACAAGGAGATGAGCATGTCACGCTCCTATACTGAGCATGAATCCATTCGAACAGCGGCGGCTGAAAGACGCAAAAGGGCTTCTCTTTGTACATCGGTTTGGCTGGCTGCGCACTGCCGAACTGGGCAAGCTTATGTGGCCAGACAGCCCTGCCAGCCGGCACGCTGCCGACCGCTTGGCTAGGAGTTGGATCGAGCGCCAGCTCGTCATCGTACGAGACCTTCCTGGCGGAGCCGGCCGTGCACTCGTGCTGGCAGCAGCTGGTGTTCGGCTGCTGGCCGAAAACGGCATCGAAGCCGGAAGCGGCAAAGGCATCGGTCGCCTCAATGATGAAGGTTGGCTACCCCCTGCTTCCTGGCGTCACGATCTGATCGGACATGGCGTACTCTGCGATCTTCATCGACGTGGTTACGATGTATATCCAGAAATGGAACTCCGTCGCCTCGCCGAGGGGTACCCAAAGATTCCAGACGGGTTCGCTGTAAAAGATGGTGAGGGAATCTATCTCGAAGTCGAAAATGCACGCAAATCTGGATACGAGATGCGCAAGCTGGCAGATGCGCTGAGCATCGTCGCCAGCGGCCAGGCAGCATCCATCGCAGGCTTCAAGCCGAATTCTGCGATGGTGGCATTCGTCCCTTCCGCCATTGATGAGCGCGGGTATAACTTGAGCCATCAAACACGCGTGCGTAACGCGATCCAAGCCGTAGCCAAGAATGAGCTGAGCATCTACTGGGCTAAATGCACTCTACGGGGATGCGCTGGAGTGGGCAAAGTCGACATCCAGAAAGAACAGCTTAGCACTGACCGCGCGAGCCGCATCTTGAAGGTTCTCGACTCCTGGGGATGGCATCCACACCAGGAAGGCGGCACATATTCAAGCTATAACAAGCATATTGCCCACGTCTGGGAGAACGAATATGGGTGGGGTTATTCAGTCCATACCTTCGGCGGCCACCTTTTAGAATCAAACCATGCCTCCGACCATACCGACGCCAAACGGATGGCCGCATCTGTTCTGGCACGGATATAGCCACATGAACCTGTAACGGTTGCCTGGTCGGTGTAAGTTTCAATAACTAATAGCCAAAAAGCAATGACCTCGGCCTTATAAACTGATACGATTTGCAAAACGCTAGCGCTTTGCATACAGGAGTATCCCTTGGCCGTTACCAAAACCGAAGTTGTCAGCGTCCGCGTTCCGCCGGATGTGAAAGCCGCACTCGTCACAGCGGCGGAACAGGAGCGACGCAGCCTGGCCTCTATGGTGGAATTCATGGTGATTGAATACTGTCGGACGCACGGGATCGCGCTCACCCAAGGCAAAGCCTCCAAGTAGCGCAAGTCAAATCAGACTGCCTAACTGCCAATATCTCCAGAAACCCAGAACAAATCTTTCGACCGACATGACCGCTCTCTCTTCCCTGCTCGACCATTATCGCAATTCATCAATGTCGGAGCGCGAGAAGGGAACATATTTCGAAGAGCTAATGCTCTGCTACCTTCGCAACGAGGCCACATATCGTGACCTCTACAGTGAAGTCTGGACCTACTCAGCCTGGGCCACCCAGCAAAACTTAGACAAGCGCGATGCCGGTATCGACCTGGTTGCCAAGACCCATGGCACAGGTGAATTCCACGCGATCCAGTGCAAGCTGTATGCCGAGGACTACCGGCTGCAGAAGAGCGACATCGACAGTTTCTTTACTGCTTCGGGCAAAAAACCTTTTACCCATCGTGTTATCGTTAGTACAACGAATCACTGGAGCGTTCACGCCGAGGAGGCACTGCGCGATCAGCAGCCTCCCGTTAGCAAGATTGACCTGAACGATTTGGAAAACAGTCAGATCGACTGGGGCAAATACGAGCCGAAAGCAGCACCGGTACTAAAGATCAAAAAGAAGCTTCTGCCGCACCAGCAACGAGCGCTGGATGAATCACTGGCGGGACTGCATTCCGCTGACCGCGGCAAGCTCATCATGGCGTGCGGAACGGGTAAGACCTTCACCAGCCTGAAGATCGCGGAGGCTTTGGCCGGCAGTGGGAAACGCGTCCTGTTCCTTGTGCCTAGCTTGTCCCTGCTCTCGCAGACGTTGACCGAATGGACCCAAGAGAGCTACACGCCGCTGCATAGCTTTGCGGTCTGTTCGGACAGTGACGTTGGCAAGAAGCGCCAAAAGGACGACGATAGCGTTCAAACCTTCACCCACGAATTGCGCTACCCGGCCACAACCCAACCAGCCCGCTTGGCCACGGAGATGGCCAAGCGGCACGATGCCGCTCACATGAGCGTCGTCTTCAGCACCTACCACTCCATCGATGTTATCAGTCGCGCCCAGCACGACCATGGCCTGGCCGACTTCGACCTCATCGTATGCGATGAGGCACACCGCACGACCGGCGCCACATTCGGCGATGATGACGAGAGCAACTTCGTAAAGGTGCATGACTCCGCTTTCATCCGCTCGGCTAAGCGCCTCTACATGACCGCGACGCCACGCATCTATGGTGACAACGCCAAGGCTAAGGCCGAGCAGGACAGCGTAGCTCTTTGCTCGATGGACGATGAATCCCTTTACGGGCCAGAGCTTCACGTCATCACTTTTTCCGAAGCAGTCCGACGCGGCTTACTGGTCGACTACAAGGTCATCGTTCTGTCCGTTGAGGAGAGCCACGTCAGCCGTCGTATCCAGTCCCTGTTGAAGGACGAGAACAATCAGCTAAAAGTGGACGATGCGGCCAAGATCATCGGCTGCTGGAAGGCATTGGCTAAGCAAGGGCTGACGGAGGAACTTAACGGCGACCACGAAGCTATGAAGCGTGCCGTGGCGTTCTGCCAGGTCATCGACGTCAGCAAAGGGGCAAAGACTCACAAGGTCAGTTCAAAAAACATCGCAGGCATGTTCCAGTCGGTGGTCGAGGCTTATCAAGCTTCCGAAGAAGACGATGCGGCTTCGACGCTAGCCTGCGAGGCCGAGCACGTTGACGGTAGTATGAATGCAAGCGAGAAGGAGGCCAAGCTGGCGTGGCTCAAGGCCGATGCGGCAGATAATACCTGTCGTATCCTGAGCAATGTGCGCTGCCTGTCCGAGGGTGTCGACGTGCCAGCGCTGGATGCGGTGTTATTCCTGACCCCACGCAACTCTCAGGTGGACGTAGTGCAGTCCGTTGGCCGGGTCATGCGTACTGTAAAGGACCCTATTACGGGGGAGAACCTTAAGAAACGAGGTTACATCGTATTGCCGGTGGTGATTCCAGCCGGGGTCGAGCCCCATGTTGCGCTTAACGATAATAAGACTTATGCCGTTGTGTGGCAGGTCTTGCAAGCACTGCGCTCACACGACGACCGCTTTGACGCTATGGTCAACAAGTTGGACTTGATCGGCAGGGACACCAGCAAGATGGAGGTTGTCGCCATCACTGACAAGATTCAACGCAAGCAGACGAAAGCTAAAGGACCGAATAACAAGGCGGCGGGCCGGGGCGAATTCGTCATCGGCGAGTCACCGGCCACGCCCTACGGCAAGGGAGACCAAGCTACTTTACAGTTCGAAATCGGTGAAGTTGAGAAGGCAATTTACGCAAAACTGGTGCAGAAGGTAGGCAATCGCCATCACTGGGAAGACTGGGCCAACGACATTGCCAAGATCGCCCGCACCCACATTGACCGTATCACGGCCATCGTTGAAGACCCAACTCATGAGAAAGAACGAGCTGCCTTCGATGCCTTCGCCGATGAACTGCGTGACGACCTCAACGGCAGTATCAGCGATGGCGAGGTCATCGAGATGCTGGCACAGCATCTCATCACCAAACCGGTCTTCGACGCACTCTTTGAGGACTATAGCTTTGCTCAGCACAATCCTATGTCGCTGGCTATGCAGGGAGTGCTTGACCTGCTGCAAGAGCACCGCCTAGAAAAAGAAACCGATACCCTCCAACGCTTTTACGACAGCGTGAAGATGCGGGCACAGGGAATAGACAATGCATCCGGCAAGCAGAAGATCGTCGTCGAACTCTACGACAAATTCTTCCGAAACGCATTCCCCAAGATGACCGAACGGCTGGGCATCGTCTACACTCCCGTAGAGGTGGTGGACTTCATCATCCACAGCGTTGCCCACATCCTGGAGACAGAGTTTGGGCAGACCTTGGGCAGCAAGGGCGTGCACATCATCGACCCGTTCACTGGTACCGGGACCTTCATCACCCGACTCTTGCAGAGCGGGCTCATTGCCCCCGATCTTTTACCTCACAAGTACAAGCACGAAATTCATGCCAACGAGCTAGTGCTCTTGGCGTACTATATCGCCGCCATCAATATCGAGGCGGTCTATCACGGTATAGTAGGTGGCAACTATCAACCGTTCGAGGGTATCTGCCTGACCGACACTTTCCAGATGTACGAAAAGGAAGACTTAGTTGACGCACTGCTGGTGGATAACAGTGCGCGGCGCAAGCGGCAGAAGAAATTGGACATACGGGTCATCCTGGGTAATCCGCCCTACTCTGTGGGCCAGAAGAGCGAGAACGACAACAACGACAACGTTCAGTACCCCCATCTGGATGGCCGCATACGCAGTACGTATGCAGAGCGCTCACAGGCAACTAACAAGAAAGCACTCTACGATAGCTATATCCGCGCTATTCGGTGGGCCAGCGACCGTGTCGGTAGTAGCGGCATCATCGGCTTTGTCACGAACGCAGGTTTTTTAGATGCCAATACGGCGGACGGTCTACGCCGTTGCCTGGCCGATGAATTCAGCAGTATCTATGTCTTTCACCTGCGTGGCAATCAACGTACGGCTGGCGAACTGTCACGCAAGGAAGGCGGAAAAATTTTCGGTAGTGGCAGCCGTGCGCCTATTGCCATCTCGCTCCTGGTGAAGAACCCGTCCGCCAAAAACCATGGGCAAATTCACTTCTATGACATTGGCGACTATCTAAGCAGGGAAGACAAGCTTGCCGAGATCGAATCCTTCAGGAGTATCGCAGGCATTTCCGCAGCCGACGGATGGCAGGTCATCACGCCAGACGCACACGGCGATTGGTTGAAGCAACGCGACAACAGCTTCACGGAGTACCTTGCAATGGGCACGAAAGAAGATGACGCTGTTATCAAGCTATTTGCCAACTACTCCAATGGTGTTAAAACGCAGCGCGACGCTTGGTGTTACAACGCCTCCAAGGCCAGCGTTACCGCCAATATGACGCGAATGATCGCGTTTTACAACGCGGAGCGCGCGCGCTTGGCACAAGTCCATCCTGGATTGGACAAGAAGCAGCGCGAAGCCATACTGGATGACTTCATCAATCCTGATGCCACGAAAATTGCCTGGACTCGAGCATTGAAGCAAGACCTGGCCAAGGACAAGAGCTTTTCTTTTGAGCAGGCATGCCTAGTGCCGGGCTTGTACCGACCATTCAACAAGCAGTGGCTGTATTTCAATCGCCGGTTCAACGAGATGGTCTACCAAATGCCGCGCCTCTTCCCAGATGCTGCAGCCAAGAACGTGGTGATCGGCGTGTCTGCGTCAGACTCGCGTAGCGCATATTCGGTGTTCATCAGCGACCATGTGACCAGCCTGCACGCTGTGGACATGGTGGGCTCACAATACTTCCCTCTCTACCTCTACGACGACCCAAAACTCGAGACCGCAGAAACTAGCCCTAAGCAGTCCGCTCTATTCGGTGAACTAGATCAGCTGACTCAAATCTCGACAGCCAAGCGCCGTGATGCCATCACGGCGGAGGGACTGCTTCATTTCCAGTCCGCATACCCCGGCGAGAACATCAGCAGCGAAGACATTTTCTATTACGTCTATGGCCTGTTGCACTCACCCGACTACCGAGAACGCTTTGCCGACAACCTAGGCAAGGAGTTGCCGCGCATTCCGCGCGTCAAGACAGCCGCCGACTTCTGGGCGTTTTCCGAAGCCGGCCGAAAACTGGCCGACCTGCACCTGAACTATGAAAGCGTCGAGCCCTTCCCGCTGAAAATTGACAGCGCAGGCAAAAAGCTCACCGATATAGACTATCGTGTCGAGAAGATGAGTTACGGCAAAAAGGGCAAGGACAAAGACTTGACGACTCTGCACTACAACGACCGCATTACCCTCACCGGCATTCCGTTGGATGCTTACGAATACGTGGTCAACGGTAAACCGGCTCTGGACTGGGTGGTTGAGCGCCAGAGCGTTAAGATTGACAAGGACAGTGGCATCATCAACGATGCCAATGACTGGGCGGTCGAAACCATGGGTAATCCACGCTATCCGTTGGAACTGTTCCAGCGAGTGGTCACCGTGAGCTTGGAGACGATGAAGATCATACGGGCGCTACCCAAACTCGACATCGCGTCAACGTCCAACTAAGTTCCGGGAGGCCGCCCCGATGTCCACCATCAACACGCAGGCTTATCACGTCGACTTCGCTCTCCACACACTCGGGTGGAAGGCCTTCCAGGATTTGTGCGCGCAGGTCTTGGAGGAAGAGCTGAATGGCACGGTCTCCGTGTACCGCGAGGCGCAAGACGGAGGCCAAGATGCGGTGTTCCTAGCGAAGAGTCCCGATGGCCGTAACGTTGTGGGAACTGCGCAATGCAAGTTCTCCGGCAAGCGCGAACAACGCTTAAAGCCGTCGGACATCACCGATGAGATTGAACACGTCGAGCAGCTGGTAGGTAAGCAAATGGCGGCCGTCTACTACTTCATTACCAGCATGGGAGTGGATGCCGATGTGGCACGAGAGATTCGCGGACGGCTTTCTCGCCTAGGAGTAGTCGAGCCGCACGTAGTCGGAAAGGAGTGGTTGACCGGCAAAATCAAGGCGAGCCCTCGCTTGCGCGCCATGGTCCCTCGTGTCTACGGCTTGGGGGACCTCTCGACGATCATCGACGAAAGGTGCGCTGCTCAGACCCTCGCCTTGTTAGGCGACCATCGTAAGGCCCTGAATGTCTACGTGCCGACAGCACCTCATCGCGCTGCAGTTGACATCCTGGCAGACCATAAGCTGGTGCTCCTTCTGGGTGCTCCAGCAACTGGGAAGTCTACCTTGGCTGCCATCCTGGCCACGATGGCAGTAGACAAGAACGAAGTGCAGGTATTCAAGTGCGACGGTCCCATAGAGCTGAAGGAGCACTGGAACCCCAACGATAACAAGCGGCTATTCTGGGTTGACGACGCCTTCGGTGCAAACCTGCTAATGCCCGATTATGTCAACGCTTGGATTGAGTTTATGCCCAAACTCAGAACCGCGCTTGACCATGGATGTCATTTCATCCTTACATCCCGCACACATGTCTGGAATGAGGCTGAGCCCCGTCTTGGGTCAAGAAACCATCCGCTTTTGGCCAAAGGCACCGCCGTCGTGAATGTCGGGAACCTAACCCAATCGGAGCGCCAGCAGATTCTCTATAACCATCTGAAAGCTGGAAATCAGCCACTTGACTGGAAATCGAAGATCAAAGACCACCTTCGTCAACTGTCAAAGGAGTATGGCCTGCTGCCAGAGCTTGCCCGGCGTCTTGGTGACAAGGACTACACTGGAAACATCAGAAAGCTTCCTGATGACCTATTCAGTTTCATCGCACAACCTCAGGAGTTCCTGGTTCAAACGTTCAAGGAGCTATCCGCAGAGCAGCAAGCTGCGCTCACCTTGGTGTTTCTCGCACGCTCCCGGCTGCCTGTCCAGCTTCTACCTGATGTTGAGGCGACCTTAGTTGCGACAAGTTATGGCGTGACGAAAGCCAGCATGACACAGGCCCTTCTGCAACTGGCTGGCTCCTTTGTTGTGCTGAAACGGGACGGCGACAGAGAATACTGGGCCTTCTGGCATCCTACATTTGCCGACGCCATTAGCGCGATCCTAAGCAAGCGCCCCGACCTGATCGACGTTTATGTGCGCGGAGCGGGCCTAGATACGCTCCTCGCAGAGGTGGTTTGCGAGGGCGCCCCGCCTGTCCGCGACGCAGTAGTAGTGCCGCTCCGCAGCAGTGAGGCGCTTATTGACCGGCTACTCGAGACCCCGGACGAAAATGGGGCTAACCAGCAATTGTTTGAGTTCCTGAACCGCCGGCTTCCTGGGGACTTAGTGCAGAAGGTCGTGGAGCGGGCTCCCGATCTGCTGGAAAGACAAGGCGAAAGCCCGTCATGGCGCCGGCTCCGGTACAGGGAAGAAGTCCGTTTCCGCGCGACGGCAAATGAGATGGGATTGCTTAACGAGCGCGCACGCGCAGCTACGGCAAGCATGCTGGAGGAAGGCGCACTGTACTCCCTCGACGCTTCCTTCATCCAAGATGACAGTATCCTTGCCATGTTCCGGCCGTCAGAGCTGATGCAACTGACTGCCGGCCTACTGGCTAAGCTGGACTCAGAGTTAGCGGAAAAGATCGAAGAGTGCCGAGTTCAAGCAGACCCGGATGGCGACATTGACAGTCAGTTCGAGGAGGTGTCTGATTTCCTTGACCACATCCGTTACCTCGTTGAGGCCGACGAGGTTTTCGAAAACAAGCACAAGGAACTGGTCGCTGACTTGGAGCAAGCCAAGAAAAAAGTCGAAGCTGAAAGGTCAACCGAGGAAGAGGAAGGCAGCTTCTTTAGCACTGTTCCTCGCGCTGTACAGCGTGAACAGGAAGGTGGCCGCTCTGTCTTCAGTGATGTCGATGAGTAACCTGGTCTCGCTGAAGCCATTCAGGTTGCAAAGCCATAGGGCGTCAATAGCTTCGCTGTTCAAGTGCTTTCGGTACCGTCACTCTGACTCAGCCTCACAAAACGGACGATGTCCGTCATACCTCAATCGTAACTATGGCCTCGGGGTGTAAACATTGAGTTTTTCCTGGCCCTTCCCTAAGGGGCCCCTCCTTGCTAGGGAGACTCTTAGCGGAGGGCAGAGCCCTCCGCCTGGTTGGCGCTTTTAGGGAGGGGCCCCTTGCTGAGAGGAAGGGCCA
>Ga0102595_101082_pt1 | contig 14068 bp, 8 predicted proteins | sample Araplaol_mTSA_r2_2_FD_76864 | JGI IMG/M metagenome (GOLD analysis project Ga0102595, IMG submission 76864) | Arabidopsis root microbial communities from North Carolina, USA - plate scrape MF_Col_mTSA_r2 (SPADES assembly) (version 2) | ecosystem: Host-associated > Plants > Roots > Endosphere...
ATCCGCGTGGAATGACTTCGGCTGCCCGGCGCAACTTCAGTATCATGCAGGTTATCCATATGAATTGCGCCCGGCCACTAACTAGTGCTTTCGCAGCCGCATAACTTGAGGATATTTCTAACGTGGGTTCCAGATTCGACGCTAGCGCTTCCATTGGTGGCGTTCTCTACAAGGATGTGAAGCGGGCCCTGCTGGCCGCGCTCTCGGAAGGCGAGTGGAAGCCGGCCGAGGCGATTCCGTCCGAGCGCAGGCTGATCGAACGGTTCGGCGTTTCCGTCGGGACATTGCGCAAGGCGATCGACGAGCTGGTGGCGGAGAACATCCTGATTCGCCACCAAGGTCGGGGCACGTACGTGGCAACGCATCGGATGGAAGACCACTTCTTCCGGTTCTTCCGCGTCCTGCGCCAGGACGGACACCGGGACTATCCGACCGTGCGTCTTGCAAAATTCCGCCGTGCCAAAGCGGACAAGGCTGAAGCAGCCGCTCTGGGATTGTCGCCGGGGGATGCCGTGTTCCGGTTCTCCAACGTGCTTTCGCTGGAAAACACCCCGGTCATGATCGATGACATCGCGGTACCCGTCGAACGGTTTCCGACACTGTCCGAGGCGCGGCTTCGCGAACGGCCCAATACGCTGTACAACTTCTATCAGGACGATTTCGGCATCAACATCATTCGCACGGACGAGAGGCTCCGCGCGACGCTGGCGAATGCGGAGGATGCCGAATGGATGGGAATCGCGGAGGGCAGTGCGTTGCTGCAAGTCTTGCGCGTCGCCTATTCCTATCATGATGAGCGCATCGAGTATCGGGTATCCAAGCTCAATACGACTCACCACGAATTCACGTTCTCCCAACCTTAGCAAGCCGAATCGTCCTGCCTCCCGGGCACGATGAACTCGACCACGGCGCCGCGCGGCTCATTGGGGCTTGCCCATAGCCGTCCGCCATGGGCGTCGATGATGGAGCGGCAGATCGAGAGTCCCATCCCCAGGCCGGTGGCCTTGGTGGTGTAGAACGGATCGAATACCCGCCTGGCACCCTCCTGGCCGAAGCCGGGGCCCGAGTCGCGCACAGCGACGTGCACGCCGGCGCCTTCCTCCACACGCGTGATGATCTGAAGGGTCCGGGCACCGTCGGTGGTCGTGCCCATCGCTTCCAGCGCATTCAGGATCAGATTCAGCAGCACCTGCTGCAACTCCACGCGATCGCCTTCGACGCTGGGCAGGTGTTCTGCGAGTGCGATCTCCACCGAGGCACCACTCTTGCTGGCTTCTCCGTGCGTGAGCGCGACTACCTCGCGGATGGCCGCGTTGATGTCCACGGGGGCTTTCCGCGGCGGCGCCTTCTTGATCATGCCGCGTATCCGGCCGAGCACATCGCCGGCGCGGTTTGCATCCTTGACGATGCGGCCCAGCGCTTGTACCGCTTCGTCGACATTGGGCGGTTGCGCGCCCAGCCATCGCGTTGCAGCCTGCGCGTTAGTCAGGGTGGCTGCGATGGGCTGGTTGACTTCGTGCGCAATCGACGCCACAAGCTGACCCATCGTCGACACGCGGTTGGCATGCGCCAGTTCCGTCTGCACCTCGCGATAGCGCCGCTCGCTTTCGCGGAAATTCTCTTCCGCCTGCTTGCGTTCGGTGAGGTCGAGCACGAAGGCCACCCCTTCGGTCCGATTGCCGTCGAAGGTAGCCAGGCCGACGATGACCGGCACGCGGCTGCCATCCTTGCGGATGTACTCCTTCTCGAAGGGCTCGGCGCGGCCGGTTTCCCTGGCCGCCGCCTGCGCACGCGCGTTGAGATGCTGGAACTCCGGAGGCGTCAGCGCCTGCCACCGCACCCGGCCCGAGACCAGATCGTCGCGGTCGTAGCCCACCATGCCAAGGAACACGTCGTTGGCTTCGCGGACACTGCCGTCCACATCCCACACAACGATACCGATGATGTTCGACTCCACCAGACGCAGGATCTTGGCTTCCCGCGCCGCGATATCGCGGTAGAGCCTGGCGTTCTCCAGCGAGTTGGCGGCTTGCGCGGCCACGAGCCTGAGCACGGCAATCCGGGCCGGGCTGAAGGCACGCGGCGCCAGGTTGTTCTCCAGGTAGAGCACACCGGTCAGCTTGGCGTGGCTCACCAGCAGCAGGCACAGTACCGATCGCACGCGATGCTGGCGGATGTACGGATCTGCCGCGAACAGGGGATCTGTCAGTGCGTCGTCGAGCGCCACGTGCTCATGGGTGCGCAGCACGTGGTAGAGCACAGACTCCGGCAACGTGGCCGCGCTCACGGGCAAATCGTGGATGCGCAGCGCGATGCCGTCGGCGCCGGTGGTGGCTTCTGCGGCAATGCGGTGCGCATCCTCGCCAGACAGGATCAGCAGACCCCGTTCCGCGCCCGCCTGCTCGATGGCCGTGCGCATCACCATGTCGATCAGTTCGTCCAGGACGATGGCCCCGGAAGTGGCTTGCGACACCTTGATGACCGTGGCGAGGTCAAGATGCTCGACCGGCGCTGCCATCGTGCTGGTCGGGCGAAGTGCGGCGGCCTCCGTGCGCAGGTGCGGATGGGCCGCTTCGAGCTGCCGAACCTTGCCATCGGCGCCCCAGCGCAGATAGGCGTAGCGTGCATCCTGCCGATACACGCGCGCGATCTTTTCAAGATGCCGCTGCGCAAAGAAGCCTGCCGCGAGTTCATTGGCCAAGGCTTCGATATGGATGAACCCGTTCTGCCTTGCCGTGTCGATGGCCTGCTCGTACAGCAACTCGGCATCAATCAGGCGCCCTTCCAGCCGGGCGATTTCGGCGCCCACCAGCATGGTGTGGCTGGCGAAGTTCTCCGGGCAGAGTGCTTCCCAGATGCGCAATTCCCCATGATGGGCGACCAGTGTTTCCAGATGCTGCTGGCGCCGATCGACCGGTGCGGTATCGCACAGCGCAGCATGGGTCAGCGCGGCATAAAAGTGGTACTCGGTTTCTTCGAGAAAGCCGTGCGCGGTCCAGAGCAGCCCATGCACCTTGGATGCGGCATCCAGGGCCGCCGCAAGGTCGCCAGCGAGATAGCGCGCCTGCAGCTTGCGGACCCAGTACCAGCAGGCCGCAATCTCCAGCGATGGCTGCGCCAGATGCTGCTCGGCATGCGCTTCACTGTATGGTTCGTTGTCCAGCCTGCCGAATGCCGGCGTTGCACCGCGGAGCATCCGGATCAGTGCGAGCTGGCTCTCCAGAAACGCGACGACGATGCCGAACTGCACTTTCCTGGCGAATGCCAGGCCAAGTTCGGCCTCGCGTTGCACCTCGGGCAGCGGTTCGCCGATAAAGAGCAGGTTCGAGACCTGGCAGTTGCAGGAGAACGCGCCAAACGGGATGTCCCCGATCCGGTTGGCCGTGTCGAACACGTGGCGCAGCTGATCCAGGCAGCCGCGCAACGGTTGCGTCCAGTGTGCGACAAAGATCGAAAACGAATGACGTGTATTGGCTTCGTATCGTTCGAGGCCACGACGTTCCACCAGTTCGCGGCCGAGCCGGCCGAAGGCGAATCCGGGTTGATAGTCGCCAAACAGCCGTCCGGCAAAGCGGGGAAAGTTGGTGTACGCCACGCAGGATGCATCGCCGTGTCCGTGTGCAAGACTCAGGTTGATGGCCTTGCAGATCGTCAGGCACGCGAGGTTGCTGTCGGTGAGCACCGCCGGCGCGAGCAGCGTGGTGAGCGCATCCACGGTGGCCAGCACGTCTGCGTCCTTCATCGGCGGCAGATCGATCAGATCCTCGATCTGCCGGTCGCCCAACCTGGCAAAGATGCCGTCGTACTCGCTGCGTACCATGGCACCATCGGGATGGGGTGACCACTCGATGCCCACGCTACGAAGAAAGTCCAGGCACGCGGCCACAGCCGTATCGCATCGGGCAAGAATCAGGTACAGGTTCATCTGCCAGCATGCCACGCGCGCACGCTCGACCGTGGTGATGGCCCGTCTGGACAGCGCCGCCAGCCGTGCTTCGGCGCGCGGCAGTTGTCCCGTCAGGAACTCGCACTCGGCACGGTCCAACTCCAGCGCGAACATCAATTCATGCTGGTGTTCCCAGCATTCGTCACGCAAGAGTTCGGCACCCGTGGTGACATAGGCGAGCGCCGAGCCGTAGGCGGTGGATGCCTTGGCGCGCCGTCCGGCCACCAGATTGAACGCTGCCAGTTGCTCCCGCTCCGGCCATTCGGTGATCAGCGTTGCGCCGCGATTGAGCTGCCCGACGATGTCGAAGATTGCTTCCTCGTGCCGCGCTGCCGGAATCCGTGCAGCAAGCAAGCGGCCAATCCGCAGATGGGCTTCCGCACGGGTGTCTTCCGGAATCAGCGAGTAGGCGGCTTCATGCACGCGGTCGTGTACGAACGCGTAGGCATCGTCCTGCCGTTCGAGCAGTTCCTGGCGAATGGCTTCCCACAACACGGCATGCGTCTGTGTATCGTCGGTACCCAGTACGGTCGATAAATCCGACAGATCGGCGGCGTTGCCCAGGCAGGCCAGTTGCTGCAATGCCTGCTGCGTCTGTGCCGGCAGGCGGGCCAGCTTGCCGACCATCAGGTCCACGATGTTGTCGGTGTAGCCCTTGGCGTGAATGCGATCGGTCTGCCAGCGCCAGGCGCGCGCGTCATGGTCGAACGTTAGTAGGTCTTCCTCGACCAGGGCCTGCAGGAACTGGATCACGAAGAACGGATTGCCGCCGGTCTTTTCTTCCACCAGTTGCGCCAGCGGCGCGATGTGTTCGGGGTCGCGATGCAGTGCCTCCGCAATCATCTGCTGGATGTCGGCGGTGCCCAGCGGCGCCAGCGTGATGTCCTCGATCCGGCCGCCCGCGCTGCGGATGGCCTGCAGCTTGCGCGACAGCGGATGAGATGCATCCACTTCGTTATCGCGATAGGCGCCGATCAGCAGCACGTGACGCAGATCAGGGTCCGTCAGCAGGCTCTCGATCAGGTCCAGCGTGGCCGCATCGAGCCACTGCAGATCGTCGAGGAAGAGGGCGAGCGGATGTTCCGGCCGGGCGAACACGCCGATGAAGCGACGGAACAGCAGCAGGAAGCGGCGCTGCGCCTGCTGCGGCTCCAGTTCCGGCACCGGCGGCGGCTCTCCGATGATCAGCTTCAGTTCCGGAATCAGGTCTGTCATCAGTCGCGCATTGGGGGCCAGCGCTTCGCGCAACGCGTCACGCCAGGCGGCGAGTTCGGCATCGGGCTTGCCAAGCAGTGACCGCACCAGGCTTCGAAATGCCTGCACCAGCGTAGCGTAGGGGATGTCACGCTTGTACTGGTCGAACTTTCCGGAAGCGAACAGGCCGCGCGACGCTACCAGCGTCTTGTGCAATTCGTTGACCACCGATGACTTGCCAATGCCGGAATATCCAGAGACCAAAACCAGTTCCGGCACGCTGCTCTGCATGACGCGCGCAAAGGTGGCGCAGAGCCGGTTGACGTCGCGCTCGCGACCGTACAGTTTCTCGGGAATCAGCAGGCGATCCGGCGTGCCATGCTCGTCCAGCGGAAAATCGTCGATGCGGTGCTGACGCTGCCAGTCCGCCAGGCAGCGTTGAAGGTCGTGCGCCACGCCCGCAGCCGTCTGGTAGCGATCCTCCGCCGTCTTGGCCAGCAGCTTCATGACGATGTTCGACACCACGGCAGGCACGTTTGCGCGCAAGCCAGGCGGCACCGGGGTGCGGGCGATATGGCAATGCACCCATTCCATCGCGTCGGTTGCCGTGAACGGCAGCGCACCGGTCAGCATCTGGTAAAGCGTGACGCCCAGCGCATAAAGGTCGCTGCGGGAATCTATCGAGCGATTCATCCGGCCTGTCTGTTCCGGTGCCATATAGGCCAGCGTGCCGGCGATCGTCTCGGGCGGTTGAGGAGCCTGCCGTTCGCGGGGCAGGCGTGTGGTGAGGCCGAATCCGGTCAGCCGCACGTGGCCGTCGGCGCAGTTCACCAGGATGTGGGTGGGCTTGAGATCCTTGTGAACCAGGCCATGCTGGTGGAGCTTGGCGAGCGCTGCGGCAATGCCGACGGCGGTGCGCAGGAAGTCTCCGGTATCGATGGGCGAGCCGACCAGCCGGGACAGCGGTTCGCCGCCCGGGTCTTCGAGCGTCAGCACAGTACGGCCATCGGCGCGCGTCAGCTTCAGCGGACGCACCGCCCACGTGGCATCGAGCGCGTCTTTCAGGCCAAACTCGTGAGCAAAGCGGGCCAGGCTGGCGGGCAAGGGGTGCTCGGTGGCGGAATGCGCGTAGAGGAAATTGCGGTCGCTGCCTTCTGCCTGATCCGGCCCGCGCGAGAAAACGCGCTCCCCGTCATCCCATAGAATCTGAAGTCTCTCGCCCATCGGCACCGTCACCCTGTATCGCTCTTGATTGACCACGCGTGGCTTCCAGACGTCTTCTTGTTGGTTTGTCTGCTACATTGATCCGTGCAGTCCGGTCTGTCAGTCCGGCGGTGTAGTGTGCGCCACGAAGCGGTCGATCCGCAATCGCGCGTAGGCATTAGGGTAAGCTCTCGCCTCGGCCGCCCCTTATCCGGTGTGGCCCACCGGCCATCCACACAGAGGGACGGGCCGTACTCCTCGATTCCCAGGAATATAGAACGATGAAAATGCTCTCGATCACGAAGACGCTGGCTGCCGCTACCGTGGCGCTTGGCGTGATGGCTGCCGGGTCTGCCTCGGCACAGGAACAGACGGTTCGCCTTGGTACTGTTGGCGGCCCCGATGCCGAAGTCTGGCAGGTGGTGCAGAAGGTGGCCAAGAAGAATGGCCTGAACGTGAAGATCGTGGAATTCAACGACTACGTGCAGCCCAACGCCGCGCTGGATGCCGGCGATCTCGACGCCAACAGCTTCCAGCACCAGCCTTACCTCGACAGCCAGATCAAGCAGCGCGGCTACAAGATGGTCAGCGTGGGCTACACCTACATCTCGCCGCTTGGCATCTATTCCAAGAACCTGAAGTCGCCGAAGGACTTGCAGGGCGCCAAGGTGGCCGTGCCGAACGATCCGTCGAACGAGAACCGTGCGTTGCTGCTGCTGGCCGCGCAAGGCGTGATCAAGCTGAAGGCCGGCGTGGGCACGAATGGCGTGAACGCCACGCCGCTGGATATCGCCGAGAACCCGAAGAAGCTCAAGATCGTGGAACTGGACGCCGCCCAGCTGGCCCGTGCGCTGCCTGACGTGGCCGCTGCGGTGATCAATACGAACTACGCGCTGGCAGGTGGCCTTCAGCCCACCAAGGACGCCATCGGCCTGGAAGACATCCACAGCCCGTACGCCAACATCATCGTCGTGCGTACGCAGGACAAGGACAAGCCATGGGTCAAGAAGCTCGTGGCCGCCTATCAGTCCGAGGAAGTGCGCCAGTTCATGAAGACCCAGTTCAAGGGCGCAATGGTGCCGTCGTTCTAAGCTGAACGAACGCCACTTTTTCCCCGATGTGAGAACGGCAGCCCGCGTGGCTGCCGTTTTTGCATCTATGGATAGATGAATTGCTTCGTTCGCGTGGACCGGGCGGGGCGTTTATGGTGAGGGTCGCCCATGTTTATTCGATGAAGCCGGAGAAAGAAATCGTGTCCACGCCCCTGAAAGTCGTCGCCGTCAACGGCAGCGCCCATCAACCGTCGCGAACGCTGGTGCTGATCCAGGCGCTGCTTGCCGAACTGGAACAGCGGCTCGTGCTCGATACGCAGATCGTTGACCTGAGCGAGATCGCCCGACCACTGGGCGCCGCACTGACCCGCGACGAACTTCCTGCCGACATCGAGGCGCAGGTCGCCGCCATCGAATCCGCCGACCTCGTGATCGCCGCCGCGCCGGTATATCGCGGCTCGTTCCCCGGACACTTCAAGCATCTGTTCGACCTGGTCGGCATGAACGCATTGGCCGACAAGCCCGTGCTGCTGGCCGCCACCGGCGGCAGTGACCGCCATGCGCTGGTGCTCGAACACCAGTTGCGACCGCTGTTCGGCTTCCTGCAGGCATTGACGTTGCCGATCGGGGTGTATGCGTCGACTGCGGATTTCGATGGCTATGCGATTGGCAACGGCGCGCTCGCGGAACGCATCAAGCTCGCGGTAGATCGCGCGGCGCCGTTGTTCGGGGCGTCGGCAAGGCAGTTGCGGCGAGTGGCTTGAGACTACCCTTCCTGATTGTTTTTTCCCCTCGCCCTCCGGGAGAGGGGCAGGGGAGAGGGCAAGCGGTTCAACTTGCGATGGGCTGGCAAGCAGGCCCTCTGGCCCTCTCCCCCAACCCCTCTCCCACTTCGCGGGAGAGGGGAGTAACGCGACTGCCGTGGCGCTAACCTGAGGCAGACTTGCATAGAATTTTTTGTCAACTATACTTGACAAAAAACTGCAAGTCGCCCCTGAGCTATGCACCTATCGGCACTTATGCTTGCTATCCAACGCAAACGGCAGTCGCTCGGCATTTCCCAGCAGCGCCTCGCTGATCTGGCTGGGCTATCCCGGCAAACCTTGAATGGCATTGAACGCGGAACGGTGAACGTTACGCTGGAGAATCTCGTTCGGTTACTCGACGTATTGGGACTTTCCATCTCTATCGATGATCCCGATGTCGCGCGCGCAGCGGCCGGCAAACCTCCCAATGCGCTCCGAATGGCAGCGCTAGGCGCGAACGTGAGTTACTCCGGGGATTTCACGCCTGAGCTGCTCGACGCCGCGCTCGCCACGGGGGAAACCCCGCAGGGCTATCGTGCCCATGTCGCGCAGGTTCTCGATGAAGCGCCGCTGCAACTGATTGTGAAAGCTGTGGCAGAAGTTGCAGCGAGGCACAACCGCAAGCCGGCAGAGATCTGGCGGAATCTGCATCGTCTCGCCGCATCGACTTCCGCTACACGTGATGGGTTGTGGAAATGAGAGTGCAACCGCTGATGGGGGAAGCGTGGGAGGCGCTGTTTCCTCATGCGTTCACCCTGATGGATGAGGTCAGGACGCATGGCGGAGTTGAACCATTCTGGACCTTTGGTGGCGGAACGGTGTTGATGCTGCGATACCAGCATCGGCTGTCCTATGACATCGATCTCTTCGTCCGGGATCCTCAGTACCTCGGCTACGTGAATCCCCGCCTCAGTGCCATAGCGGAGTCCATTAGCGACGACTATATCGAACAGGCCAACTACATCCGCCTGAGGTTGCCCGAAGGCGAGATCGATATCGTGGCCGCCACAAACCTGACTGAGAACCCGTATGAGATATGGGAGATCATGGGGCGAGAGGTGCGTGTCGAGACAGCGGCCGAAATCGTGGCCAAGAAGCTGTTCCATCGGGGATACAGCGGTACTGCCCGAGATCTCTTCGATCTCGCGGTCGTTATCGAGGCAGATCCACAACCACTGCGATGTGCCGCACCGTACCTGCTCAAGTACGCCGATGCATTCATCACCCGACTGAAAGCGCGTCCCGATCTGATGCGGGATCAGTTCTCACTGATCCGTAGGCGTGAGTACTGGCGAAGTTACGAGGAATGTCTCGAAATGGCCGAGGAGTTTCTTGGCCAGTTGAAGTAAGGGCCCGGTTTTTCCCCTCTCCCTCCGGGAGAGGGGCAGGGGAGAGGGCAAGCGGTTCAACTTGCGATGTGGCTGGCAAGCAGGCCCTCTGGCCCTCTCCCCCAACCCCTCTTCCACTTCGCGGGAGAGGGGAGCTAAAACGCTTCAAAGCCTTTCCGCGTGATGCCGCACATGGTCGGCCACGAACGTCGAGATGAAGTAATACCCGTGGTCGTAGCCTGCATGGCGCCGTAGCGTCAGGGGCTGGCCTACTTTGGCGCAAGCCGCTTCGAACGCTTCCGGATAAAGCTGCTCGGCCAGGAATTTGTCCGCCAGTCCCTGGTCGATCAGGATGCCCGCAGGGAAGGGTGCCGAAGCTTGCGCGGCCATTAGCGCCGTCGCGTCGTGCTGGGCCCATCGGTTGCGGTCTTCGCCGAGATAGCCCGTGAAGGCTTTCACGCCCCACGGGCACTGCGATGGTGCAGCGATGGGTGCGAAGGCCGACACCGAGCGGAAGCGTTGCGGGTAGCGCTGGGCGAGCACCAGCGCGCCGTGGCCGCCCATCGAGTGGCCGAAGATGCCGACACGCGCGGGGTCCGCAGGCAGTTCCGCGGTGACGAGGTGAAACAGTTCGTCAGCCACATAGCTCTCCATGCGCCAGTGCATGCGCCACGGCGCTTCGGTGGCATCGACGTAGAATCCGGCTCCCACGCCGAAGTCCCAGGCATCGGCCTCACCGGGCACGTGGGCGCCGCGTGGGCTGGTATCGGGCGCCACGAGGATCAGGCCGTGCTCGGCGGCGAACTGCTGGGCGCCGGCCTTGATCATGAACGTTTCTTCGGTGCACGTCAGGCCAGCCAGGTAGAACAGCGCCGGCAGCGCCTTCGCGCCGGGCACCAGTGCCTGCGGCGGCAGGAACACCGAGAACCGCATCGGCAGCCCGATGGCCGCCGACTGGTGCTGGTAGAAGCGCTGGACGCCGCCGTGGCAGCCGTGTTCGCTCAGCAGTTCCATGGACCGATCCTTAGTACAGCACCACGGAGCGGATCGACTCGCCGCGCTTCATCAGGTCGAAACCTTCATTGATGCGATCCAGCGGCAGCGTGTGCGTGATCAGGTCGTCGATGTTCAGCTTGCCTTCCATGTACCAGTCCACGATCTTCGGCACATCCGTGCGGCCGCGTGCGCCGCCAAAGGCCGAGCCCTTCCATTCGCGGCCCGTGACCAGCTGGAACGGGCGCGTGGAGATTTCCGCGCCCGCTTCGGCCACGCCGATGATGATCGACTTGCCCCAGCCCTTGTGGCAGCACTCCAGCGCCTGGCGCATGACTTGCGTGTTGCCGATGCATTCGAACGAGTAGTCGGCGCCGCCATCGGTCAGTTGCACGATGGCGTCCACTACGTTTTCCACATCCTTCGGGTTGATGAAATGCGTCATGCCGAACTTGCGTGCCATGGCTTCGCGGCCCGGGTTCAGGTCCACGCCGATGATCTTGTCGGCGCCCACCATCTTGGCCGCCTGGATCACGTTCAGGCCGATGCCGCCGAGGCCGAACACCACCACGTTGGCACCCGCTTCCACCTTGGCCGTGAACAGCACGGCGCCCACGCCGGTAGTCACGCCGCAGCCGATGTAGCAGACCTTGTCGAACGGTGCGTCAGGACGAATCTTGGCCAGCGCGATTTCCGGCACCACGATGTGGTTGGCAAAGGTCGACGTGCCCATGTAGTGGAAGATCGGCTTGCCGTCGATGGAGAAGCGCGACGTGCCATCGGGCATCAGGCCCTTGCCCTGCGTCGAGCGGATGGCCTGGCACAGGTTGGTCTTGCGCGACAGGCAGAACTTGCACTGGCGGCATTCCGGCGTGTAGAGCGGAATGACGTGATCGCCGGCTTTAAGCGAGGTCACGCCGGGGCCGACGTCCGTGACGATGCCCGCGCCTTCGTGGCCCAGGATGGCCGGGAAGATGCCTTCGGGGTCCGCGCCGGAGAGCGTGTAGTAGTCGGTGTGGCAGATGCCCGTGGCCTTGATTTCGACGAGTACCTCGCCTGCGCGCGGGCCATCGAGATCCACCTCTTCGACGGTGAGCGGGGCGCCGGCTTTCCAGGCGATGGCGGCTTTGGTCTTCATGGGGCAACTCCTGTGCGAATGAGGTGGGGCGAAGGCGTGCGTGGCACGCCTTCCGCCGACAGGCCAAGACTATACGGGCAACGGCGGGATGCGGCCAGACGGATGAGCGATTATCGGCTGACTGTCGTGCGTGGTGTGGCAGGGGGCGCGGTGTTTTCGGTAGTCGGCAATTGTCCTTCGTGACGCCGGCCAAGCCACCAGCCGAGCCACGCCCAGGCCAGTGCCAGCATCGCACCGGCCAGCGCCACCGTGGCGGGGTGGCCCGAGAGCGCGTCGATGGCGGTCTTGACCCACGCGCTCACGGCATCGCCCGCACGGTAGACCGCCGTGTCGATGACATTCTTGGCCTTGTACTTGGTCTCGGGGTCCACCACCGTGAACAGCATCTCGCGGCCGGGTCGCAGCATCGCGTACTCGCCCACGCGCCGCAGGATCATCACGCCGGCCAGCACGGCGAACGTGGGCCACATCGCGAGCAGCAGGAAGCCGCCGGCCACCGCCAGGGGCACGAGCGTCAGCAATGCGCTCACGCCGTAGCGGCGTGCCACGCGGCCCGAGAAGAAAACCTGTACGAGGATGGTCAGCGCCTGCACCGCGGCGTCGAGCGCGCTGAAGACCTGCGTCTGCTGCTGGCGCGATGGAAATGCCTCGGCCACCAGCCGCGCCTGCTCGAAATACAGGAAGGTGCTTGCCGTTGCCAGCAGGATCACGAACAGGCCCACGCCCAGCAGATAGCGCGAGCGCGCCACCAGCATCAACCCGGCCCACAATCCTCCGCACACTGGCTCGGAAGGGTCCATCGCCTGCATGGCCTCGATGGCGCCTGCACCGTGCCGGCGTCGCCAGCCGAACAGGTAGCCCGTGCCCGGCAGCGTGGCGGCGAGCAGCGCGGCAGAGAGCAGCATCAATCCGGTCAGGCCGATGCTGCCGACCAGCCAGCCGCCGAGCACCGGACCGGCGAGCCCGCCTGCACTGGCACCCGCCGCGATCAGCGCGAACAGGCGGCGCGCCTGCTCGGGGCGAAACACATCGGCCATCAGGCTCCACGCCACCGACACCACGAACAGGTTGAACACCGACAGCCAGACATAGAACACGCGCGCCAGCCAGACGTTGTCGGGCATCGCGCGCGTGGCAAACGCAAAGCCAAGCAGATTGGCGACAAAGAACGCGTAGACCCACGGCACGAAGCGCCGGCGTGGCAGCCATTTGCAGCATGCGCCGTAGAACGGAATCGCCACGAGCATCACCACAAAGGTGGCCGTGAACAGCCATTGCAGATTCTTCACGCCACCGGCGATCCCCATCGTCTCGCGCACGGGGCGGAGCATGAAGTAGCTCGCGAACAGGCAGAAGAAGAACAGGAAGGCGGCGATGACCGCTGGCATCTCACCGGCGCGCACGCCGAGCAGGCGACCGGTGCGCGGGGAGGGCGGGGGATCGAGGTTGTCGGGCGGAGGCATGCCGACAGTCGTGTCAGATAGTCATGCAGTCACGCCAGCGCCGCTGCGATGCGGGCACGCTCGCGAGTGTCCGGCATACGCCCGAACGCTGCGCCGAGGTTGTCGGCCATGTTTTTCGGCTTGGATGTCGCGGGAATCGCCGCTGTCACCGCGGGATGGCTGATGATGAACTTGAGGAACAACTGGCCCCAGGACTGGCAGTCAATTTCGCCAGCCCAGTCGGGCACCGGCTTGCCCTTGACGGCGGCAAACAGCCGGCCGTCCTGGAATGGGCGATTGATCAGCACCGCCACGCCGCGCTCCTGGCAGAGCGGTAGCAGTGTTTTCTCGGCGTTGCGCTCGGCCAGCGAATAATTGACCTGCAGGAAGTCCACCTTCTCGGCGCGCAGGATGTCGGCCAGTTGCTGGTGCGCGTCCTCACGGTAATGGGTAATGCCGATAAAGCGCGTCTTGCGCTGGTCCTTCCATTGGCGCAGAAGTTTCAGGTTCTCGCGCCAGTCGATCAGGTTATGCACCTGCAGCAAATCCACGCTGTCGGACTGCAGCGCCACGCGCGATTCGGTGAATTGCGCCATGGTATTGACCGCGTTGGTCGAGACCTTGGTGGCCAGGAACACCTTGCCGCGTGCCTGCACGGCTTGCAGCAGGTCTCCGGTCACGGTCTCGGCGCTGCCGTAGCTCGGCGCGGTATCCACCACGGGATGGGGAATGCGCTGGAGCAGCATGGCCAGCACCTCGGCCTGCGCACCGCGTTCCTCGGCGCCACGCCCCACGTTGAAGGTATCGGCCGTGCCCATGCCGATCACGGGCAAAGACTCGTTGGTGCCGGGGATCTTGCGGCGCAGCGGCGCTTCCACGGTTGCGGCTTGCGCGGCGGCGGCCAGGGTTTGGCCGGCGGGCAGCGTGGTCAGCGCGGCGGCCAACCCCATGAAGGTGCGGCGGTCG
>Ga0102595_101086_pt1 | contig 14045 bp, 10 predicted proteins | sample Araplaol_mTSA_r2_2_FD_76864 | JGI IMG/M metagenome (GOLD analysis project Ga0102595, IMG submission 76864) | Arabidopsis root microbial communities from North Carolina, USA - plate scrape MF_Col_mTSA_r2 (SPADES assembly) (version 2) | ecosystem: Host-associated > Plants > Roots > Endosphere...
CGCCCAGCAGGTGACCGGCCAGCCGGCCAACAGCGACAAGTCGGCGATCGACGTCGAAGCGCGTCAGAAGTCCTGAGCACGGGCAGCAGCACGTGCTCGACCTCGGCATTGAGAAGCTGGCGCTGATCGGCGTCGTGGCGCTGATCGTCATCGGCCCGGAAAAGCTGCCGCGCGTGGCCCGCACCGTCGGCACGCTGCTGGGCAAGGCGCAGCGCTACGTGAACGACGTCAAGGCCGAAGTCAACCGCTCGATGGAGCTCGACGAGCTCCGCAAGATGAAGACCACCGTCGAGGATGCGGCGCGCGACGTCGAGCACAGCATCCACACGGGCGCGAGCGAGTTCGAGAAGCAGTTCAGCGGTTCGGGCGAAACCCTCTCGGCGCTGGCCGAACCCGAGCCGCCACCGCCGCCGGTCTACAAGCACCCCCGCAAGAACTGGCGCCTGAAGCAGGGCGCCACGCCGCAGTGGTACAAGGCGCGCAACGGCGTGCGCACCAAGGCGCTCTCGGGCGCGGCGCGCGTCGCGCGCTTCCGTCCGCACAAGATCAACTAAGGGCCGGGCTCCCACTACCGCGCTCCCGGGCGCCGGCCGGCGTCACGCTATCTCCTCTTCTTCCCAATGGCCGATTCCGACAGCAAGAGCAAAGACAAAGAAGACGAGCTCGCGGGCACCGAACAGCCGTTCGTGGCGCACCTGGTCGAGCTTCGCGACCGGCTGCTCTACTGCGTCTACGGCCTCGTGGTCGCGGGCATCCTGCTGGCCATCTGGCCGGGCCCGGGCGGCCTGATCGACCTGATCGCGCTGCCGATCAAGGCGCACATGCCGCACGATGCGAAGCTGATCGCCATCGGCGTGTTCTCGCCCTTCTTCGTGCCTCTCAAGGTGCTGATGATGGCGGCCGTGCTCCTGGCGCTGCCCTGGCTCATGTACCAGGCGTGGATGTTCATCGCGCCGGGCCTCTACAGTCATGAAAAGCGTTTCGCGCTGCCGCTGATCTTCTTCGGCAGCCTGCTGGCCTATGCGGGCATCGCCTTCGTGCAGCTCTTCGTGCTGGACAAGATGTTCAGCTTCATTCAGCGCTTCGCGCCGGCCGCGGTGCAGGCGACACCCGACATTTCCTCCTACGTCGAGGCGATCCTGTCGCTCTACATCGCCTTCGGCGTGGCGTTCCAGGTGCCGATCGTCGTCATGCTGCTGGTGCGTTTCGAGATGGTGACCATCGAGAAGCTGAAGTCCTTCCGCGGCTACTTCATCGTGGTCGCGTTCGTCGTGGCCGCGGTGCTCACGCCACCCGACGTGGTCTCGCAACTGGCACTGGCCGTGCCCATGTGCCTGCTGTACGAGGTGGGCATCATCGGGGCCAAGTACTTCGCCAGCACCGGCAAGAAGCCCGAAGAAGAACAGAGCGCCGACTCGGCTTCCAGCTAGTTTCCAGGAGTCCGGCGGCGGTACTCAGCCCACGCTGCGGCCGTCAACGTCCCCAAGAAAATCCAGAAACACCGCGGAACCGGCTTTGCCGGGCCGCTGGTGTTGCCCCCGGAAGAGGGGTGGCGCAGCGACACGAAGTGCGCGAAGCCTGGGGGTGAGCCTATTCCTGTTGATTGGGCACCTGCCGCACCGGGCTCTTCGGCCGCAGGCCCGGCGTCACGTCCAGTTCCATCTTGTCGCTGCCGCGCTGCAGCGCGAAGCGCGAGGTGCTGCCGGGCTTCAGCCCGGCCACCGCGGTCAGCAGGGCCTGCACGTTGTCCGTCTTCTTCTCGCCCACCGAGGTGATCACGTCGCCCGGGCGGATGCCTGCCTTGGCGGCGGGGCCGTTCTGCAGCACCCCGGTGATGATCACGCCCGCGTCGGCCTTCACGCCGAAGGTCTCGGCCAGTTCGGGTGACAGGTCGCTGGGCTCCACGCCGATCCAGCCGCGGCGCACCTGGCCTTCCTTGACGATGCCCTCGAGCACGATCTTGGCCATCGACACCGGAATGGCGAAGCCGATGCCCATGCTGCCGCCCGAGCGCGAGTAGATCGCGGTGTTGATGCCCTGCAGGTTCCCGTTCACGTCGATCAGTGCACCGCCCGAGTTGCCGGGGTTGATGGCGGCGTCGGTCTGGATGAAGTTCTCGAAATTGTTGATGCCCAACTGGTTGCGGCCCAGCGCCGACACGATGCCGCTGGTCACGGTCTGGCCCACGCCGAAGGGGTTGCCGATGGCCAGCACCTGGTCGCCGACCTGCAGGCCGTCGGAGTCGCCCAGCACGATCACGGGCAGCTTGTCGAGCTCGATCTTCAGCACCGCCAGGTCGGTGTCGGGGTCGGTGCCGATCACCTTGCCGCGGGTGTGGCGGCTGTCGTTGAGCGTCACCTCGATCTCGTCGGCGCCTTCCACCACGTGGTTGTTGGTGAGGATGTAGCCGTCCGGGCTCACGATCACGCCGCTGCCCAGGCCCACCTGGGGCTGGTCGTCCTGGTCGCCGAAGAAGAAGCGGAACCACGGGTCGTTGCTGCGCGGGTGGCGCTGCGCGGCCTTGCTGGTGTTGATGCTCACCACCGCCGGAGAAGCCTTCTTGGCCGGCGCGCTCAGGCTGCCGGGCGCCGCGATGTTCGGGTTGCTCGCTGGCGCCTCGACGATGGAGACCACCCCGCCCAGCGAGGTCGCGCGCTTGTTGATCCACTCGGGCTTGAGCGTCGCGACGACGAAGTAGGCCGCCAGCAGGACGGTCACGGCTTGGGCAAATAGCAGCCAGGTGCGTTTCATGAAAGATTGGTGAAAAAGGCGTTGGAAGACCGCATGCAGCGCGGCAATGTTGTCAATTGTCCCTCAACCGGGCGGACCAGAACCCGCTCCGGCCGGTCGAGATTCGGGCCGCCGGGGGACGTGAATCCGGGTTAACACTTACGATTACGGGTCGGCCCCACCCGGTCCGTCTGTTTTCCGGCCCCCGTGCCGCCTATCCGGCGGCTGCGGCCAGGCCTTCCGTCGGCGCGCCATTCTTCCGTTTTCTCACCCGGTCCTGCGGGCTGGCGCGCGGCCAAGACCTTCCTGCCAGCCATGACTTCAGAAGCAACCTTTCCGGACGGCGCGCAGCCGGTGCCGGCGCGCACGCTCGGTTCGAGCGATTACAAGACCCTCGGCCTGTCCGCCCTCGGCGGCACGCTGGAGTTCTACGACTTCGTCATCTACGTGTTCTTCGCCACCGTTCTGGGGGCGCTGTTCTTCCCGGCCGACATGCCCGACTGGCTGCGCCAGCTGCAGACCTTCGGCATCTTCGCGGCGGGCTACCTGGCGCGTCCGGTGGGCGGCATCGTCATCGCGCATTTCGGCGACATCTTCGGCCGCAAGCGCATGTTCACGCTGTCGATCTTCCTGATGGCGGCGCCCACGCTGGTGATCGGCCTGCTGCCGACCTACGCGAGCATCGGCGTCGCGGCGCCCCTGCTGCTGCTGGCGATGCGCGTGCTGCAGGGCGCGGCCATCGGCGGCGAAATGCCCGGCGCCTGGGTGTTCGTGGGCGAGCACGTGCCGGGCAAGCGCTACGGCCTGGGCATCGGTGTGCTGACCTCGGGCATCACCGGCGGCATCCTGCTGGGCTCGCTGATCGCGGTGGCCATCAACCGCCACTATTCGCCGCAGCAGGTGAGCGACTTCGCGTGGCGCATCCCGTTCATCCTGGGCGGCGTGTTCGGGCTTGTGTCGGTGTACCTGCGCCGCTTCCTGCACGAAACCCCGGTGTTCAAGGAACTGGCCGGCCGCCGCAGCGCCTCGCGTGAGCTGCCGCTGCGCACCGTGCTGCGCGAGCACCGCCTGGCCTGCGTGTACGTCGGGCTGCTGACCTGGGTGCTGTCGGCCGCCATCGTGGTCGTGGTGCTCTACACGCCCACCTATCTGCAGAAGGTGCATCACATTCCGGCCGCCATGGCGCTGGAAGCCAACGCGCTCGCCACGCTGACGCTCACGCTGGGCTGCGTGCTGGCCGGCTGGGCCAGCGACCGCATCGGCACCCGCACCGTGATGCTGATCGGCTGGGGCGGCCTGCTCGTCACGGCCTACCTGTTCTACAGCGGCCTGCCCGGGACGCCGGCGACGCTCTTCTGGCACTACGGCCTGGTGGGCCTGTTCGTGGGCACCATCGCCACGGTGCCGATCGCGGGCGTGCGCGCCTTTCCGGCGCCGGTGCGCTTCACCGGGCTCTCCTTCGCCTACAACATGTCGTATGCGGTCTTCGGCGGGCTCACGCCGGTGATCCTGACGCTCTGGCTGCAGCACGACACGATGGCGCCCGCGCACTACGTGGCGGCGCTGGCCGCGCTGGGCTTCCTGCTGGCGCTGCTGCCCCTGGCCGCGCGCGGCCATGCGATGCGCGACGGTGGCGTGGCGCCCGCGCACGGCGCGACAATGGGGCGATGAGCACAACCCGCCACGAACTGCTTCACGCACTCGACCTGCTGCTGGCCCCCGGGCGCTTCAAGGACTACGGACCGAACGGCCTGCAGGTCGAAGGGCGTACCGTGGTGCGAAAGATCGTCTCGGGCGTGACCGCCAGCCGTGCGCTGATCGAGGCCGCGATCGGCGCCGAGGCCGACGCCATCTTCGTCCACCACGGCCTGTTCTGGCGCGGCCAGGACGGCCGCGTCACCGGCTGGATGAAGCAGCGCCTGGGCCTGCTGCTGGGCCACGACATCAATCTCTTCGCCTATCACCTGCCGCTCGACGCCCACCCCGAACTGGGCAACAACGCCCAGCTCGGCCTGAAGCTGGGGCTTGTGGCGCATGCCGGCCCTGGAGGCCGCTTCGGCGAACAGGAGCTGGGTTTCATCGGCACGCAGGAAGGCGGCGGGAGCTTCGACAGTGCCAAGGCGCTGGCCACCCACGTCGAGAGCGTGTTGAAAAGACCGGTGACGCTGGTCGAGCCGGCGCAGCGTGCCGTGAGGAACATAGCGTGGTGCACCGGCGGCGCGCAGGGCTACTTCGAAGCCGCCATCGCGGCCGGTGCCGATGCCTTCATCACCGGCGAGATCTCTGAGCCGCAGGCCCACTACGCGCGCGAGATGGGCGTGTCCTTCCTCGCCTGCGGGCATCACGCCACCGAGCGCTACGGCGCGCCCGCGGTGGCCGCGCACGTGGCTGCGCGGCTCGGGCTGAAGCACGAGTTCATCGACATCGACAACCCGGCATGAGCACCGCCATTGCCATCACCTTGGGTGACCCCGCGGGCATCGGGCCGGAAATCATCGTCAAGGCCTTCCGCGACGCGCCCGACGCCACGCATGGCACCTTCGTCGCCGGCGACGTAGGCACGCTGCGCAAGGCATCGCAGGCCCTGGCCGCCGATGGCCGGCCGGGCTGGCCGGTGCTGGAAATCGAATCCGTCGCCGAGGCCGCGACCGTACCGCCGGGCTGCATTCCGGTGCTGCAGGTGATCGCGCCGCCCAAGGGCATCGAAACGGGCCGCATCAGCGCCGAGGCCGGCCGTGTGGCGGGCGAGTGCGTGGTGTGGGCCGCGCGGGCCGCGCTGCGCGGGGAGATCGGTGCCCTCGTGACCGCGCCGCTGCACAAGGAGGCGCTGTCGGCCGCCGGCTTTCCGTACCCCGGCCACACCGAGTTGCTGCAGGCGGAGGCGGCCGCGCACCTGGGGCGCACCGTCGCCGACGTGCCGGTGCGCATGATGCTGGCCAACGACGAACTGCGCACCGTGCTCGTCAGCATCCACATGTCGCTGCGCAAGGCCATCGAGGCGGTGCGCTTCGAGGGAGTGCTCGAAACGCTGCGCATCACGCACCGCGCGCTGAGCCACGCGCTGGGCCGCGCGCCGCGCATCGGCGTGGCGGGCCTCAACCCGCATGCGGGCGAGGGTGGGCTGTTCGGTTCGGAAGAGCGGGAAATCATCGCGCCGGCCGTCGAGGCTGCGCGCGCCGAAGGCATCGATGCCAGCGGGCCTCATGCGCCCGACACCGTCTTCATGCGCGCGCGCGCCAAGGCCGGCGTGCCGTCCAGCGGCGAATTCGACGTGGTGATCGCGATGTACCACGACCAGGGCCTGATCCCGGTCAAGTACCTGGGCGTGGAGAAGGGCGTCAACGTGACGCTGGGGCTGCCGCTGGTGCGCACCAGCCCCGATCACGGCACCGCGTTCGACATCGCGGGAACGGGGCTGGCCGATGCCTCGAGCCTTGTCGAGGCACTGCGCATGGCCCGGGTGCTCGGGGGCGTTTGATCAGGAGCGTTTGAGGCTGTCGCGGATCTCGCGCAGCAGCACCACGTCTTCGGGTGTTTCAGGGGCTGCGGCGGGCGCCGGCTCTTCGCTGCGCTTCAGGCGGTTGATCTGCTTGACCATCATGAAGATGATGAAGGCGAGGATCACGAAGTTGACGGCGATGGTGATGAAGTTGCCGTACGCCAGCACAGGAACGCCTGCCTTCTTCAGGTCGGCCAGCGTGTTCGCCACCCCTGGCGGCACGGTGCCCAGCACCACGTAGAGATTCGAGAAATCGAGCTTGCCGAACACCACGCCCACCAGCGGCATGATGATGTCGGCCACGAGCGAGTCGACGATCTTGCCGAAGGCGGCACCGATGATCACGCCGACCGCGAGGTCGATGACGTTGCCCTTGACGGCAAATTCCTTGAATTCACTGAGGATGCTCATGATTCAAAAGGCTGCTGGAGCTCTGCTGTTGAAGGAGAGCCGAGTATGCCCGCGATTGCTCACTTCTCCAGCGCACGCGCAGCGACGTCGACGTGCGCAGCCGGCAACCCTTCACGACTGCGCGCGGCAATTTGCCTGTAGCCGTCTTCCAGGTGGCGCACGAAGCGCGGCGTGTCGAAGTAGCCGCTGCGCGTGTCCTTGGCCCGCGCGAGCCGCGAGCGCAGCGCCGCCAGCTCTTCCCGGTGCGTGGCGTAGTGGATGGCCTTTTGGACATACTCCGCGTGGTTCGTGGCCACCAGCTCCGGCAGTCCGATGGCGCGCAGCAGGCTGCCCGCCATGCGCGACACCATCGTCGTGCCGGTGAGCGCCAGCAGCGGCACGCTCGACCACAGCACGTCGTTCGCGGTCGCGCCGCTGCTGTAGGGGAAGGTGTCGATGAACAGGTCGGCCAGGCCGATGCGCGCCAGGTGCTGATCGACCGGCATGCGCGGCGACACGATCAGGCGCTCGGCCGGCAGGCCCGCCTTCTCCCATTGCGCGCGCAGGTTCTGCTCGAAGCCGTTCGGGCCCTGGGCCAGCCACAGCACCGAGTTCGGAATGCCCTGCACGATGCGCACCCAGGCCTCGAAGGTCTCGGGCTGGATCTTGAAGGACTGCGAGAAGTTGCACAGCACGAAGGCGTCTTCGGGCAGGCCGTGCTCGGCGCGCGTGGGCCTGTGCGGATTGACCGGCCGCTGGGTGTCGATGACCTGGAAGGTCTCCGGCAGGCGCAGCAGCTTCTCGGAGTAGCAGTCTTCCGTGCCCGGCGGCGAGAGGAAGTTGTCGGACACCAGGTAGTCGTAGTTGGGCGTGCCGCTGGTGCCCATGTAGCCCAGCCACATGAGCTGCGCGGGCGCCGCGTGGTAGGCCATCACCTGCGGCTTGGCGCCGCGCGTGTCGCCCGAGAGGTCGACCAGGATGTCGATCTCGTCGTCGCGGATGCGCTCGGCCATCTGCTGGATCGACAGGCCCTGCAGGTCGACGAAATGTTCCGCGGTGGCGGCGATGCGCGCCCGTGCGGGGTGGCCGTCGTCGGGGCCGTAGGAGTAGATGAAGACTTCGAACTCCTTGCGGTCGTGCCGGCCATAGAGCTCTGCCGTCAGGTGCGCCACCGGATGGTTGCGGAAGTCGAAGGAGTAGTAGCCCACGCGGATGCGCGGCGAGGTGCGGCGCGCGCCCGCATCGGCAAAGGGCCTGATGGCCGTGTTGCGGTCGGCCAGCAGGGCGGAGCGCTGCGTCCAGTTCATGAGGCGGCGCGCGTCGTCGTAGTTCGACATCAGGATGAATGACGACACCGTCTGGTCGTTGCTCGGGTTGTCGAGCAGCGCCGCGATGCGCTCGCGCAGTTCGGGCACGCCGTTCCAGTCGGCGATGTGCGCCTTCTCGCCCAGCATCCACACCATGGCGGGCATGAAGTCGGGATCGTCGCGCAGGCACTGCTCGAACTCGGCGATGGCCTCCTTCGACTGGCCTGCCATCACGTAGGTCACGCCCAGGTTGCATCGCGCAAGCACCTGGCGCGGGTGCACCTCGAGCGCCTTCTTCAGCACCTCGATGGCAGTGTCGAAGCGGCCGAGCCGGAAGTTCACCGTGCCCAGGTTGTTCAGCAGCAGCTCGTGCTCGGGCAGGCTTTCGAGCGCGAGCCTGTAGAGCTCGGCCGACTCCGCGAAGCGCATCGACACGCCCTCGAGCGCGCCGCACACGCCGTAGAGCGCAGCCACGCCCTCGGGGTCGGACAGCGCCTTGTGGCGCTCCTCGGCCGGCCAGTTGCGCATGGCGCGCTGCATCGGTTCGATCGCCTCCTCGATGCGTCCGCAGGCCTGCAGCGCCCGGGAAAGCATGAACGCGGCCTCGCAGTCCATCGGGTCGGCGGCGGCCTTTTCATACGCGCCGAGCGCGGCGGCCCAGTCCTTCTGGTGCGCGCGGATCTTGCCGATGTTCTTGTGCGCGGCCGCGTAGCCGGGGTCCAGCGCCAGGGCGCGGCCGAACTGCGCGATCGCCTCGTCGAAGCGGTCCTGCTCCATGTCGATGGCGCCGGCGTTGTTCCATGCCGCGGGTGCCTGCGGCGCGAGCCGCGTGGCCTCGGCGGCGGCTTCGCGCGCCTGGCGGAACTTCTTCTGCTGGCGATACACCGCCGACAGGTTCACGTAGGCCTCGGGATAGTTGGGCTGCGCCTTGATCGCGCGGCGAAGGTCCTGCTGCGCTTCGTTCGGCAGGCCCATGTGCATGAAGATCGTCGCGCGGGTGTTGAAGTAGAAGTGGTGCGGCGACCGAGCGATCGCCCGGTTCACATAGTTGAGCGCCAGCTTCGGTCGGCCTTGCCGGTACAGCGCCTCGCCGCTGAGGTGAAGCGCGTCGGCATGTTCGGGAAAGTGCGACAGCAGCGCCTCGTAGACCTGCAGGGCCTCCGCGAAGCGGCCCACCCGGTGCAGCGCCAGACCCTGCTCCAGGAGTTGCCCGGCGTCCGCGGCCGGCGTGGAGGGAGCGGGGGCGGGAGCGAGAGAAGGTGAGTTCATGAATCCGCGTGGAAAGTGTCGAGTCTTGGTTGAGACTGGCTCGGGACAGTGATTGCGGCCGCTTCGACGCCGGCCTTCCAAGCAAGTGAAAAGGCCGGTCACCCAGTATAGGGGCCGGCCTTTCGATTGCATCCGCTGGCATTCCCGCGGCGCGCTCGCTGGCGCCGCGGAAGTGCCGGGCGGATTACCAGGACCAGGAGGCGCCGATGCCGCCGCCGACCTTGCCGTTGTTGCCGCTGCCGATGTTCAGCTTGATCTGCGCGCCTTCGCCGATGCGGAAGCTGGCCGCTGCAGCGATGGCCGACCGGCCGTCGTACGAGCCCACGCCCACGCCGATGCCGAAGTTCTTGCCCGCCTCGAGCGCCGGCACCGAGGCCGCGGCTAGCGCGATGGCCGCGCCGGTGCTGCTGGTCCTGCGCATGTCCTGCACCTCGCTGCGGACCTGGTTCAACTGCGACATGTTCGCGGCATCCGTCGGCAGCACGCCCGGGGCCACGTTCTGCACGCGCCCGTTGGCGACCACGCCGTTGCCTGCGGTGATGGTGCCGCCCGCATTCACGTTGCCGGTGACGTTGACCGTGCCCGCATTCAGCGTCGTGACGTTGCCGGTCACGGCGTTGATCGTGGTGATGTTGCCGGTCTGCGTGTTCAGCACCGTGATGTTGCCGTTGGCCGCGGTGATCGTCTGGAAGTTGCCGGTGGTGGCATTCACCGTGCTGGCGTTCACCGTCGTGGCGGCGACCGTGCCGGCGGTCAGTGCATTGACCGTGGCGCTGGCGGCCGACAGGTTGGTCGTGCTGACGTTCGTCGCGCTCAGCGTGTTGATCGTGCCGCGGCTGGCCGACAGGTTGGTGGTGCTGACGTTGGTGGCGCTCAGCGTGTTGATCGTGCCGGCGTTGGCAGTCAGGTTTGTGGTGCTGACGTTGGTGGCGCTCAGCGTGTTGATCGTGCCGCTGTTGGCCGTCAGGTTGGTGGTGCTCACGTTGGTGGCGCTCAACGTGTTGATCGTGCCGTTGTTGGCCGTCAGGTTGGTCGTGCTGACGTTGGTCGCGCTCAGCGTGTTGATCGTGCCGCTGTTGGCCGTCAGGTTGGTGGTGCTGACGTTGGTGGCGCTCAACGTGTTGATCGTGCCGCTGTTGGCCGTCAGGTCCGTGGTGCTGACGTTGGTGGCGCTCAGCGTGTTGATCGTGCCGCTGTTGGCGGTCAGGTCCGTGGTGCTGACGTTGGTTGCGCTCAGCGTGTTGATCGTGCCGTTGTTGGCGGTCAGGTCCGTGGTGCTGACGTTGGTGGCGCTCAGCGTGTTGATCGTGCCGCTGTTGGCGGTCAGGTCCGTGGTGCTGACGTTGGTGGCGCTCAGCGTGTTGATCGTGCCGTTGTTGGCGGTCAGGTCCGTGGTGCTGACATTGGTCGCGCTCAACGTATTGATCGTGCCGTTGTTGGCGGTCAAGTCCGTGGTGCTGACGTTGGTGGCGCTCAGCGTGTTGATCGTGCCGTTGTTGGCGGTCAGGTCCGTGGTGCTGACGTTGGTGGCGCTCAACGTGTTGATCGTGCCGTTGCTGGCGGTCAGGTCCGTGGTGCTGACATTGGTTGCGCTCAGCGTGTTGACGGTGCCGTTCGATGCAGACAGGTTGGTGGTGCTGACATTTGTCGAGCTCAGTGTGTTGATGGTGCCGTTCGACGCCGTCACGTTGGTGGTGCTGACGTTGGTGGAGGTCAGCGTGGCGATGCTGCCGGTGTTCGACGTCAGGTTGGTGGCGTCGATGTTGGTCGAGGTGATGCCGGTCGCCAGCACATTCGTCGAGGTGACGCCGGTCGCCAGGATGTTGGTCGAGGTCAGCGACTGGATCGTGCCGTTGCTCGACGACACGCTGCCGGAGGTCAGGCTGCCGGTGCTGATGGTGCTGGCAGTGATGCTGGTCGAGCTCAGCGTGTTGATCGTGCCGCTGCCGGCAGAAAGATTCGTGGCCGTGACGTTGGCAGAAGACACGGTGCCAGCGGTGATGCTGCCCGCAGACACGGTGCCCGAGCTGATGCTGGAGGAGGTCAGGTTGGTGACCGTGCCGCTGCCGGCGGAGAGGTTCGTGGCCGTGACGTTGGCAGAAGACACGGTGCCGGCGGTGATGCTGCCCGCGGATACGGTGCCCGTGCTGATGCTGGAGGAGGTCAGGTTGGTGACCGTGCCGCTGGTGGCGGACAGGTTCGTCGCAGTGACGTTGGCCGAGGACACGGTGCCGGCGGTGATGCTGCCAGCAGACACGGTGCCTGCGGTGAGCGTCGCCGTGCTGATGCTGGTGGACGTGAGATTGGTGGCCGTGGCCGATGCTGCGGTGAGGCTGGTGGAGGTGATGTTGGTCGCGCTCAGCGTGCGGATGGTGCCGTTGCTGGCCGTGACGTTAGTGGTGCTCACGCTCCCGGCCGTCAGCGTAGTCGTCGATACGCCGCCGACAGCGTTCAATACGCCGCCGCCGTTGCCAGTATTGAAGTTGCCTCCAACGTTGCCCGCATTGACTTCCGCCCCGCCGATCGTGACCTGGGCATGTGCGACCGGCAAAGTCATCACATAGCCAGCGCTCAGAAGCACTGAAGCGAGAAGCTTGCTGACGCCCGGACGGCGAACAATGAAAGAGCGGACACTGGAGCGCTGGGATGTAGTCATTTGGACTTTCTTCCTTGAAGAAATCAGTTGCCATTTCTGGTCTTTCACACGCCCTCGTCGCGTGAAAGCAGGGTTGGGTTTCATCGAGTTACCCAATGCAACCGATGCTAGGAATCGAGGTCTTCGCTGAACATCACCGGTATCCGTAGTTATGGATGTATGCATGTCGACGGCGCGCCATCGACGCATGCATACATAGCCTGCAAAACCAATGCACATGCGGGTTTGCGGCCATCGCATGAATCGCGTATTGACGTTTGGAGATGTGGTCTCGCACGCGTTTCGCGTGTCGCGGTGCTACGTAACAGGCGCGGTAACCCGCACGTAACAACGGCCTGAAAACGGCCTTCGCAAGGCCTTCGCGCGAGCTCGTTCTTCAGCTCGTTTCGGGCAATTTCTTCAATGAAATCAAAGTACTACACGCGTCCTTGCGTGATGTGCGCCGACGCTCGTCCGAGTGGGCATCGTTCCTGCGGTATCTGAAACGAAAGACAACATTTCGAAGCTACCCACGGGTGGCGAAAGAGCCAGAGGACGTCGCGTGATCAATTTTTTCTTGGACATCGGCAACGGCATCAGCGCATGCGGCACGGACCAGGTCCGCTGCGGCAAGGCAGGAGAAGACGCAGCAGGAGCGCGGACATGGAAATGAACATCCACTACACCTCCTCGGCCGCATCGACGCCGGTACCCACGGCAGCGCAGTTGTATGGCGGCGTCTTCCATGCCGCGCTGGTCGTCGCGGACGACGCTGCCTGCGCCGACCGCATGCGGCGCATCCTCTGCGAGCTCGCGCCGCATCGCCGCGTGGTGGTCGCATCGGGCCGGGCCGAGGCGTTCAATCTGCTGGCGGCATTGCCCTATGACCTGGTGCTGGTCGACATGCGGCTGCCGGGAAGCGACGGCGCCGCCGTTCTTCATCATGTGCGCCAGACCTATCCGCGCGTCGAGAGCATCGGCATGTCGGCGTCCGACGACCAGCAGCAGGTGAATGCCGCGATCGCGGCCGGCGCCATCGGGTATCTACTTACCGAAGCCGACGACGCGGAACTCGCCTATCTGCTGCGCTCCATCGAACGCGGAGGCTCGCCGATGGATTCGCGCATCGCGCGGCGCATCCTCGGTTCTATCGCCGCGTCCGCGAAGGCGCGCACGATCGAGGCCATCCGCGTGCAGGGCCAGCCGCCGCAACAGCAGCAGAAGCACAAACAGCAACCGCAGGGAGAAGCTCCCGATTCCAGGCTGCCGCAGGGCCTGCTGTCGCCGCGCGAACTCAAGGTGCTGCGCCTGATCGCGCAGGGCTGGAGCAACCGGCAGATCGCCGAAGCGGTGTACCTGTCGGTCAATACCATCGAGTTCCACGCGAAGAGCATCTATCGCAAGCTCTCGGTCAAGTCGCGGACCCAGGCGGTCCACGAGGCGATGCAGCACGGACTGCTGAACTGAAGTCCCCGCGGCGACAGTCTTCGTCGCCCTGTGCAGCCCCTGGCGGGCGCCCGCGGACGCGGCGCGCCCCGCCCGCGGCCGCCGGCCATGCGCATGGCGGCCATTGAATATCCTTACAGCGCCCCGCTACAATCGCGGGTTGACTCCTGCTCCAGCGAAGAAGACAAGAGGATCCCCATGAGTGACATGACCTCCGGCTCGCACCGGATCGACACCAGCAAGCGCACGTGGTTGATTGCATCCAGCTGCGCTGGCGTGGCGGGCGGCGTGGCCACCGCCATCCCCTTTGTGAGCACTTTCCAGCCTTCCGAGAAGGCCAAGGCTGCGGGTGCTGCGGTCGAGGTCGATATCTCGGGCCTCAAGGTCGGCGAGAAGATCACCGTCGAATGGCGGGGCAAGCCGGTCTGGATCCTCAAGCGCTCCCCCGAGCAGGTCGCGGAACTCCCCAAGCTCGACGGCCAGCTGGCCGATCCCCTCTCCAAGCGTCACCCCGACGAATTCACCCCCAAGTACGCACAGAACGAGCACCGCTCCATCAAGCCCGACGTGCTCGTCGTGGTCGGCATCTGCACCCACCTGGGTTGCTCGCCGACCGACCGCTTCCAGGCCGGTCCGCAGCCTTCGCTGCCGAACGACTGGGAAGGCGGCTTCCTCTGCCCCTGCCACGGTTCCACTTTCGACCTGGCCGGCCGGGTCTTCAAGAACAAGCCTGCGCCCGACAACCTGCCGGTGCCGCCGCACATGTACC